>Ga0209020_1000481_pt1 | contig 50218 bp, 44 predicted proteins | sample PinacodermBB_FD_187298 | JGI IMG/M metagenome (GOLD analysis project Ga0209020, IMG submission 187298) | Host-associated microbial community of the marine sponge Aplysina aerophoba from Gulf of Piran - sponge pinacoderm, lysed by bead... | ecosystem: Host-associated > Porifera > Sponge >... | reverse complement strand
GCCCCCGCAGCGGCGGCCCGCGACGTACTCCGCACGGTGATGCGCAGCGTTTCGCGTCGCATCCCCGGCATCACCGCCGCATAACCTCCCCGCAGTGGACCTGCAGCTGCGCGCCGGGGCAAGCGGCCATGTCACGGCCGGCATCACCGCCCTCGGCGGCCGGACGGCGATGCTCATTTCCGCCGACAGTCCCCACCGGCGGGGTGCCCTGTCGCCCGCCGACAGCGAGACCATCGTCGCGGGCCTGCAGACCGCCCTCGCGAAGCGTCTGCCGGTGGTCCTCATGCTGTCCTCCAGCGGGGCCGACGCGCACTACGGCGTCGCGGCGCTGCATGGCTGGGGGGAAGCCGCGCGGGTGCTCGTGCGGTGCTCTGGAGTGGTTCCGGTCCTGGCCGGCGTGACGGGACAGGCCATCTCAGGCATCGCGCTGCTGATCGGGCTGTCCGACATCGTGGTGATGTCCGACGACGCCTACGCCTTCGTCAGCGGACCGGTCCCGGTGCGCGAGATGACCGGTGTGGCCATCGGACCCGATGAGCTGGGCGGTGCTCCGATTCATGCCAGCGCCTCAGGAACGGCGTCGGCCGTCACCTCCGCCGACGGCGTGGCGGAGGTGCTGACCGAGATTCTGAGCTACCTGCCATCGCACTGCGATGAGCTGCCGCCCTTCTTCGAGACCAGCGATCCACGTAACCGCCCGACTCCTGGTGCGGGCGAAATACTGCCGTCCGTGCCGACGGGCGCCTACGACGTACGAGACATCATCACCGAGCTGGTCGACGAGGGTTGCCTCACCGAATTGCGGGCCGAATGGGCGCCGAACCTCGTCACGGGGTTCGCCTCGCTGGGCGGGTACTGCGTGGGCGTGGTCGCGAATCAGCCCATGAGCATCGCAGGCACGCTCGACATCGCCGCCAGCCAGAAGGGCGCCCGCTTCGTCAACTTCTGCGATGCCTTCGGCCTGCCGCTCATCACCTTGGTGGACACGCCCGGCTTCTATCCCGGCAAAGACCTCGAATGGCGCGGGATGATCCGCCATGGCGCGCAGCTCGCGTTCGCCTATGCACGCGCCACGGTGCCGCGGGTCGCCGTCGTGCTGCGCAAGTCCTACGGCGGCGCCTACATCGTCATGGACTCCAAGACCATGGGCAACGACGTGTACCTGGCGTGGCCCAGCGCCGAGCTGGCCGTCATGGGTGCATCCCAGGCAGCCCAGATCCTGCGCCGGGGTGCCGATGAGAGCGAGCTCGCCGACTATGTCTCCGATTACGAGGACACGTACTTGAATCCCTACGTCGCGGCCGAGCGGGGCTACGTCGACAGCGTCATCGATCCCGCCGACACGCGCCGCGAGCTCATCGACACGCTCGACATGCTGGCGACCAAGCGCGAACGGCTGCGACAGCGTCGCCACGACAACGCTCCCCTGTAAACGCCAGGTTCCGATAGCTGCCGAGGCGGCAGGAGGCTCTGCGACGTTGCGACCGGCTGGATCGCTGGAGCAGAGAGTTCTGCCGCCTCCGCAGCGGGCGCAAATGTCCCCACTGGGTGCCGGACTCGCGCGGCAGCGTTCGATTGGGTACATTCGGCGGCGCGAACGAGGGGGACTGATGGCGCAGGACAGCTTCACGATCACCGACAACCGCACCGGACAGTCGGTGACCGTTCCCGTGGTCGACGGCACGATCTCCGCGGCCGCACTGCGCGAGCTGGACCGAGGCATGTGGTTCTACGACCCTGCCTACCTCTCCACCGCGAACTGCAATTCGAAGATCACCGAGATCGACGGCGACGCGGGGATCCTGCGGTACCGCGGCTACCCCATCGAGCAGCTCGCCGAGCAGTCCAGCTTCCTCGAAGTCGCCTACTTGCTGATCCACGGCGAGCTGCCCACCGAGGCCGAGGCCGCCGAGTGGATCCACCACATCACGTTCCACACCTACGTGCACGAGGACATCACGCGCTTCATCAAGGGCTTCCGCTACGACGCCCACCCGATGGGCACGCTGGTCTCCACGATCGCTGCGCTGTCCACCTTCTACCCCGAGGCGAAGGACATCGACGATCCGTACACGCGGCTGGTGCAGATCATCCGGCTGATGGCCAAGATGCCGACGATGGCGGCGTTCACCTACCGCAATCGGATGGGTCTGCCGTACGAGTACCCGGTCAACCACCTCAGCTACACCGCGAACTTCTTGCGGATGATGTGGAGCGTGGCCGATCCCGACTACGAGCCCGACCCCACGCTGACCCGGGCGCTGGACGTGCTGTTCATCCTGCACGCCGACCACGAGCAGAACTGCTCCACCACCACGATGCGCACGGTCGGATCCAGCCGGGCCGATCCGTACTCGGCGGTGGCGGCAGCGACCTGCGGGCTGTACGGGCCGCTGCACGGGGGTGCGAACGAGCAGGTCATCCGGATGCTGCACGAGATCGGCAGCTTCGACAACGTGGCTGAGTACGTCGAGCGCGCCAAGTCGGGTGACGTGCTGCTGCAGGGCTTCGGCCACCGGGTCTACAAGAACTACGACCCTCGGGCGAAGATCATCAAGGAGACCGCCGATGCGGTGTTCAAGGTGACGGGCCTGAACCCGCTGCTCGACATCGCCATGAAGCTCGAAGAGGTCGCACTCAGCGATTCGTACTTCAAGGACCGCCGGCTGTACCCCAACGTCGACTTCTACTCGGGGCTCATCTACGAGGCGATGGGCTTCCCGTTGGACATGTTCACGGTGCTGTTCGCCATCGGGCGGACACCGGGGTGGCTGGCGCACTGGGTCGAGATGCTCGACGATCCCGAGCAGAAGATCTACCGGCCCCGCCAGAAGTTCACCGGCCCGGACGAACGCGACTACGTGCCGATCGAGAACCGCTAGCCGGCTCTCCCTCGCTGCGCGACCAACCTCCGTGGCGCAACACTGACTGTTGAAGCGAGTCTGTAAGGTACGCGCTATGGCGAAGCGCATCGGTTCCCGGAGCGGATTCCTGTTCGCCACGCCGAGCGCGCTGCACGGTGCCGCGCGAGTGTTCGATGCATGGGGCCTGTACGACGATTACAACTTGGGCGACACGCTTGAGCACGATGTCGCGCTTGGATTCGTGCAGGACTGGCTCTCCCTAGAGGATGACGCCCGCGCTGCATTCTCCAACCGCCGCGTCGCCATCGGCACGTGAACGACCTAGAGCGGAGCCCAGACGACGGCACGCCGTCGCCGGAAGAACTCGACCCTGACGCACTGCGCCGCGTGGAGGAGCTGCTCGAAGAGGCACCTTCCGAAGTCCGCAAGGTCGTTGCGTCTCTGACATCTGTCTCGATTAAGCAACAGGTCCAATGGCTGATGCCGTCGCTCGTCGAGATGCTTGGGAGTCTCGCAGACCGACACAAGGACTTGGCCGTCACGATCACGAACGACATCGTTGAGCGGCGCCAGCACCGAGAGAAGATTGAAGACAAGGTCATCGACGGCGACAATCGGCGAGCCGATCGTGGTCAGTACCTCTCGTGGATGTTCGCTGTGCTGGCGCTGGTGTTCGGATTCGTGCTGTTGCTCACCGACCGATCGGCTTGGGGTCTTGTGCTCGTACCTACCGCTGTTGTGCCACTCCTGAGCGTCAATCTCATCGGCCGTGTGGCCGCCGCCCGCGAGCGGACGCAGAAGATGCGACTCGCCGAGCGCCAAAACGGGACAGGTCAATCCGCTTTGTCTGAGAGTGCCGAATAACGATCGACTACGCGGCTCGCGATCCAGCGAAGGCATTCTGACGAGTGAGCAGCGGCGGAACGGCGTTACTGAGGCGATCGCCGGCGTCTCGGTCCTGGTCTTCGAGGCTCCAACGCCAAGTGGTCGGGGGCGTCGGCGGGGTCGAGCAGAGTGTCGCGCGCAAGTGCCGTGCGATAGACGCGGACGCACGCGGCTAGATCCTCGCCGTCGGGTGGCGCCGCGAGTATGAGTGCGGCAATGAGTTCTTTGCGGCTCGTCCTATCACCGAAAGCCTCCACCAGTCGAACCAGAGCATCCAGCCTCCCGCTGAGAGGGACGGCGAGCGCCAATCCAACGCTTCGCTCATCGAGATCGACAAGAGGGGTGTCAGCCCGAACGGCTTCGGTCATCCGAGCGGTCCATCCACAGTGCTAGCGTACGATAATCACGTATCTATCGCGTGTCTATCACGCCTCAGGCCTGCACATGACGAGGGGATTCACCTGTGGCGACATCGACGCAACGGCCAACACGGGACAATCCGAGGCAGTCGTCCGCCCGCCCAAGACGCCCGCGGCCTTCGCTGCTGCATCCGGCGAACTTCATACTCGCAACCCGCGATACCGGCTACAAGACAACAGCGTTGGCGATAGCTGAACTGATTGACAACTCGTTGCAGGCGGGTGCTACCGAGGTACGCGTGTGGGTCGCGGCTGACGAACGACTGACAACGCATCCGATCGAGATCAGCGTCGCGGACAACGGCTCGGGGATGGAGGCTGACACACTCGCAAAGGCTCTCACCTTCGGTGGCTCAACCAGGTTTGACGATCGTTCGTTCCTGGGACGATACGGAATGGGACTACCCAATGGGGCCCTCAGCAGGGCACGATGCGTTGAGGTTTACTCCTGGACTGACGAACGAGTGTGGATGGGTCGGCTGGACGTTGATGACATGGTCGATAACGGATGGCGCACGTTGCCGCCGATTGACGAGGTCGACGCGCCCCCTTTCCAGCCCGCCTCGAAAACGGGCACAGTTGTTCGGCTCTTGCGCTGCGACCGGCTCGAATACAGACGGGTGTCGACTATCGAGAAACACCTGACGACAGATTTGGGTCGCATATACCGCGAGTTCTTGCGTGCCGGACTGATTCTCCTTCTCAACGACACTCCGGTTGAACCGAGCGACCCCCTCATGCTCGACGATGCTGGCCGGGCGGCAGGAGCACGCCAATTCGGCGACGTGCTGGTGTATCGGCTGGCTAGCGACGAGGGTGAGGGTCGCATCGAAGTGCGATTCAGCGAACTCCCCATCGAGCGGTGGCACAGCTTGTCCGCATCCGAGAAACGGCGGCTCGGTATCACTAACGCCCCGTCGGTGTCGGTGCTGCGCGCTGGTCGCGAAATCGATCGCGGGTGGTTCTTCATGGGAACGAAGCGTCGACAGAATTATGACGATTGGTGGCGGTGCGAAGTTCGCTTCGACCCCGTCCTCGATGAGTCGTTCGGGATCACCCACGCAAAACAGGCCATCTCCCCACAGCAAGAACTCAGCGATCTACTCTCCAAGGATCTTGAGCCGATCGCCCGCGCACTCAACAACCGGGTCCGACGTCGGTTCGAGCTAATCAAGGTTTCAACTCCCCTCAGCAACGCCGAAAGACGCGCAGCACTGGCTGAAGACGGCCTGCCGCCGTTGCCCGCGCGATCCGGTCCAATGCCGCCCGATCTTGAACACGTACTTGCCGCCAATGAACTCACCCTGACCCGTGATTGCCCCTACCAGTTGGTGGTCGGCGAGCTGTCCACGACCACTGCGTTCGAGGCATTCGTACAGAAAGGGCGACTTGTGGTGGCGCTCAACAGCCGACATCCCCTTTTCCGTGACCTCTACGGCCCACTCGCCAGCAGCGAGGCACGGTCAGACCAAGAAACGGCGACTCAAATCGCCCTGGCTGTGCTTGCAGCAGCGCGTGCCGAATGGTTGGCTACCCGGAGGTCCGAGCGGACAGCGCGCCATGAGTTCCGGCGAGCATGGTCAGACGTATTGGCTAGCTTCTTCAACGCACCGGCATGAGCGACATCTGGTACTCGCTTCCGGCTCCAGCAACCCTCTCCCCGACCCAGCGGGATGAGTTCCTGTCCGCGGCTGGCTCTCTTGGGGAGACCGTCGCGCCTAGCTCGAAGGCATCGAAATGCACTGCGATCAACGCCGCTCTCGGCGTTCTCGCTGATCTAGCCAGTCAAGGCTGGCAACTGCGCGTCGAAGCGAAGGGCCTCCTCGTGTGCCCCCCGACAGCCGAAGCTGATCCCGCAGCCGAGAAGCAACGCGTCCGAAGCCAGGAGTTGCTCAAGCGGGACGAACAACTCGCGATCCCTTCGGTACGGCGGTTTATCGAGAAGATGGAGAGGCCTCGCGAGTTCCGAGGCGCGTTCGTGTCGATCTTCAGCCTCATGCGCGATGGAAGCGAACTCGCCGATGCACTCGAGTCCGTCGGGCCCGGTCGGGCCGCGATCGACCCGTACGTTCAGATCGTCTCCAGTACAGATCGGTGCGCCCAGACCGGCCTCCGCCTGCTCGACATCTGGCGGTACTTCCGACATACATGGAGCAACCAACTCAGCAGCACGCCGGGCAGGACGATGCAACTCCTCGTCCGCGATCGCGCAGCCCCCTTTCACACGGTCATCGGGATTGCTGCGATCGGCAGCGCGATCGTCCAGATTGCCGAGCGAGACAAATGGATCGGCTGGCAGTCCGAAGATGTGCTGGCACGGTTGGAGAGGGCCCCCGACCTGCGATGGGCGAGGTGGCTGATGCGCCGACTCGAAAGCGGACTCGACGAGATCTACCTGGACGACCTAATTGAGGACGGCCTCTACTGGCCGAGTCTGTGGAGCGAGCCGACCAACGACAGCATTGAGAAACTGCGGCAAGAAGCCGCCGTCCGGCGACGGGACCACAACCGATTCGCGAGGAGATCGGACTTTACGACTCCCAGTGATCCGGCCGATACGGCCATTTGGACCAAGCGTGCGAAATCTGATCTCTTCAGGAGCAAGCGTTGCCTTGCCCTAGGTGAATTACTTACCGCCAAGAAGGCCCTCGCCAAGTACTTGACGCCCAAGCCAACTCGCGCAGGGCTCCGATCCGCGCTCCAAGACAGAGAGGCTCGCCGCGCGATCTCGTCGATCCGGCGGCGGGCTAAGGCTGAGGCCGTCGGAACAGAGATTGCCGACCTCACTGTTTGTGGCGCGCTTCCGCCCTATAACGCGCTGATCGGCGGCAAGCTCGTCGCGATGCTCGCCGTCAGCCCGACGGTCGTTCGTGCCTACCGCAATCGATACAGCGCGTACGCCAGCCAGATCGCTTCCTCGCTGGCTGGTCGCCCAATCAGGCGACGGTCCAATCTCGTCTTCGTTGGGACGACATCGCTCTACGGATCTAGCTCCAGCCAATACAACCGACTACGGCTCCCCGAAGACGTGCTCGGATCTCGAACCGAGATAATCTTCGCGCCACTCGGGCGATCGCGGTCATTCGGCACTTCTCACCTCTCCGCTTTCACAGTGAGGGCGCTCGCGAAGCTGGCGGAGGAGACGCGTACAGGGGCCCGAGTCAACAGCATCTTCGGCGAGGGAGTGAATCCGAAGCTGCGGAAGGTCCGCGAGGGCCTCGACATCCTCGGATGGCCATCGGAAGAACTCCTCCAGCACCGGAGGCCCAGGCTTGTCTACGGCGTAGCGTTGGTCGACAATCTGCTCCCGTATCTACTCGGCGTGGACGACGAACCTCACTACCTGTTCCGCCGCAACGCCGCCAACGACGTCGAGCGCATTTGCTCTTGGTGGTACGAGCGATGGCTCGAACGGCGAGCCCAGTCAGACGCGGTGCGCGACACACTCCGGCAGCATCGCCTCGACCGACCGGTTTGCCACGGAGCGCGAGTCACGCTGCCTGCAGCACCAGCCGACTCGGATGAATCCAGCTAGATCCCGCCAGCCGAGGCCCGTCATCGCTTTATCGGGCCAAATACCTCGGAGCTAGGGGTCAACGTCAAGATCAATCCACCAAGGTCCTCACCCTTACCCACCACAGCGTTCAAGATGCGCACATCACTACCCGGTGCAAGGGTCTCGTAGTCACGACTGGCCCGCAACAACACCTCACTGCCATCGCTAGTGAGGCGCCCCAGCCAGCTGGTCGGCCCATTCCTACTGAGGATGGAAACCTCCCCGTCAACGAAGTTCGATTCTGGGTCACGGCTAGTGAAGGACGAGTCCCAGTACTCGTCGCACAGCTGGCGGACCGGACAATGCCAACACTCGACCGACGGAGTGGCGACCGGCAATGGAGCGAGAACCAGGGACTCAGCCTTCGCGATTTCGTCTCGGAGCCAGTCGTGCAACTCCCCCCAATCCGATGGCGGTTCCACCTCCTGAATCCCGTCGACGTATCCGAGCGCTAGCGATCCGACCGGTAGCCGCCGTGCGTTGGCTGTCTCATCCAGCTGCCAGAGCAATCCGTAGAGGTGCAACTGGAGCTTGTGGCTCTCCGAGGGCTGTCCGGTCTTGAAGTCGATTATGTCGGCGCGATCTGAATGGACGACCAGTAGATCGATGCGGCCGGCGAAGTGGATATCTTCGGCCACCAGCGTCGCTTCTAGATGCCGTCCCTCCCCCAAACTCCCTCGCTTGACCGGGTTACCGCTGTGGTGCCTGTCGCGTACTGACTCGCAGGGAGCCGCGGGGCTCCGCGACACGAGGGCCTGAATCCCCCGGCGCATCTCCGCGGCACGGCCCTCAAGCCGCGCCCTCAGGCCACCGAGCCGAGGTGCCATACGAGGATTCGAAGAGAGCCTCTGAATATGCTCATCAACGCAGCGAGCCGCGATCTTGCTGTAGCCGCCAAGCCCGCGTATCACCGCAACCGCGCGCTCGTCGGCGGGGGACATACAACCCGCCTTACTCAACTCCTTGAGGACCAGTTCGACGCCTTCATGGACGGCCGTTCCCAGTAGTGCCGCGTCGGTTACACGGTCGGGAAACCCGGGTCTGTCCCACACGTCAGGGTAGGAGGCACGCCTAAGCGCGTAGCGACGCGGGCACGCGCCGACTTCTGCGAGACTCGAGAAGCTCCACCGAGCTGGCGCACCGAGCCAGATACCTGAGATACCGACCGCTGTCTCGAATGCCCGTGGAGCGGTCATAGACCGAGCGCTTGGAGCACGGAATGACTGGCTCGTGGCAGATTCCGTGTGATCAAGATCTCATCGACGAGGTGCACGGGCACCGTGGTGCTGAATTCCGCCGTCTCTCGAAGCCGCTCATCAGCCGCGGTGTCAGGAGTCAGTGGGGTGTGGACCCCCACGATGAGTTCACTTCTCTCCCCCTGAGCCAAGATGGGCGCTTCGACCGTGCCGATTCCCGGAACCTCAATAGCGGCGTTCCTAGTGAACTCGACCGCCTCCGTCTCTAAGCGCTCAAGGTCCGCGAACAATCGGTCTGTAGACCCCTTAAGCCGATCCTTGTCAAGTGCAGGCGGGACATCGTCGAGGAGATAGCGGAGCAAGCTGGCGCCGACGTGCCGGTCGAGCAATTCGTGCTCAAACCTGTTCCTGAAGCTGCGGAGACAGCGATAGCACGAGTGGTCGCATCCCGACGGACAGCCTTCAAGGACGAAGAGTGCCTCGTCGAAGATCGCCCTGCCCATCTCGCCGATGCGCTGGGCGAAGCCTGCCCCGCCAGCGAGTGTGTCGTACACGTAGATTTCGGCTTCGAGTCCTGCGTGACCGTCAGGAGTGAGGGCCGGCCGATACTCAGCCTGCAACTCATCCTTCTCGATCTCTAGCACCCGTGACGCTGCGATTGTGATGGACTCGGCCAGAGTTCGAAGAGCGACGTCAGTCGCCAAGTAGCCGGGTTGCAGAGTGACTGGACTGGATGCCTGTAGCCCCACGAGCAGAACGTCGGAGATGAAGTCCGTCCCTAGCACGAGCCCGGAAGTCGCAGCAGATCCGGAACACGTCGGCTCCCTGTCGTCCGGATATGGTTTCGGATGCGCACCGGCGAGGCGGCTTGAAGGCTGAGCTGTCGGCCCGATCACTCCGCACCTCGTGCAATAGGTGTAGCCCTCGCGCCTCGGCCCGCTGTTAGTCACCAAGAGGTGGGTGCGATGGAAGTACCTCCGAAGGCGTGGGGTCACGGCCTGCCAGCGATTGGGATCGGCCGGTCCCTCGGCAACGAGTTTTGCCCTGGTTGCGTAGCTCCGCGCTGGCTGATCCTCGGGCGAGGTCCCTTCCTCTTGTGCCTGCGGGTGAGCAAACCCTGGTGGCCGCATCCAGTTCTTTGCGGCTCCAAAAGACCCTTCGCTTCCGCAAGCTGGGCAGTCGCGCTTCTCACCTCGATCTGCATCTCGGAGACCGGTTGTCGCTGCGTATCTGCAGACACTGCACTCAAAGTAGAGGCGGCGGTCCTGCCACGCCTCGAACCGATCCGACCGCATCGGTGAGTACAAGGCTCCAGAACTCCAGAGCTTTCCATCGATCCACACTTCTTTGCCCGGCGCATACTGGGTGAGCGCGGCGGACAGACCTTGACTTGGCGCGTACTCGAAGGCTGGCCGGAAGCGAGTTGACCGGTTCCGGTCGAAGACGTGGAACGACACGACGTCGGTCGGAAACGCGTACCGCGGCAGCACACCCTTGTAGAGGAGGCGATCTAGCAGGTTTGTTGCCGATCTGACCGCGGTGCTGGACTCCTCACCAACCTCCGCTGGCGCCTCGATAAATGGCTCCGCAGGTTCGTCGCTCGCTTCTCCGGCAGAGGCGCTCCCCAATTCCGAGTCTGCGTCGGACTCGTCATCGGTCCCGGTTCCTTGCGTTGTTGGCATCGCTGCGTCAACGACCCGGAGCGTCTCGGCAACAAGTTGCGTTAGCAAATCATCGCGATCGCCCTGCGCAATCGCATCTGGCAGCCAACCGCTGACTGCCTCCTGGAGTTCCTTCTCGTTGTTGCGTAGCCATTCCTCGAAGTCCTTGCGGCTGAGTGTCGACTCGTCATCTAGGAATCCGCGGACGGTTCCGAGGACCTCGAATAGCTGAGTCTGATTCTCGGGGTCGACGTGAGGAAGCCTCGCTTCGTGGTAGCGCTGGAAGAGGTATGCGGTGACATGCCGTCGCGCGATTGCGGCGTTGTCGAGCGTCAGAGTCGGATCCTCGACCTGGCCTCGGATCATCGATTCCGGTTCGCGGAAGTACTGCTCATCGTGGCTGTCGGCACTCCCAAAGGCGACCACCGTGGCCACCGCGTTGCCCCGCCGCCCAGCGCGGCCGGCGCGCTGTTGATAGCTGGATCGCGCTGGAGGCATGTTCCGAAGCGCAACACCTGAGAGGGCGCCGATATCGATCCCGACCTCCATCGTTGTGGTCGATGACAGAACGTCGATCGCCGTCCGAGCTTGTTCGCCGGGCGCGGGCAGCCCGATGTCGACGTCTTGGAAGAGCAACTCGTACTGCTCTGCTCGAGAGAACACTTCGTCGACTTGAGCTGCGTTGAGCTGTGCTGTGTGCTCGGCGGCAATCAAAGCGAGCGGCGCCTCATGCTCCGGCCCTAGCGCACGGACCGAACTCGCGCGGTAGTAGCCCTTTCGAGCAGCGAAGACGAGATCCTCATCCGGGTCAATCGGAGTAACCGTGTCCGGGCGGCCGCAAACCATGCACTTGGCGGGCCCAGGGTGCGGTCGCTGCGTCGACCTGCATGCCTGGCAATAGCCCCATTCCCCACCAACATCCAACGCGAGATGCTGGGCGAGCATTCGGTACGACTTTTGCGCCACGTTCTCTGTGAACATCTCCAGGAGTTCCGGCAACCACCATTTCTTGAACTGCTTGACCGCTTCCCGGTCACCAAACCACCGATCCAATGCCGTGAAGTTCCCCGAGTGGGGTCGAACTCCCTGGCTGGTGTTCCAGAAGCTCGGCGACATGCTTCGAAACCAGTATCCATAACCGGACCAATAGGAAACCCACATTCGGGCAAGCGACACCTTCTCCGCTGGACTCGTGACGCCCGGAAGGTCTCGCAGCCCCTCGATGTCGGCAGTGAATTTCCCTCGTTCGCGGACGGTCGCTAGGGCCAGAGAGGGCATTCCGAAGTACTTGCTCCTGAGGGTCTCGTTGATCGCGCGCAGAAGTGCTTCGGGTGGGTTTTCGGCACGTACGTCCATGACCAGGTCTAGGGCGTCCATGGGATCGGCGAGCACGCCGTCACTCAGTGCACGTGCTACCGCAGAGCTGACATGCAACGATTCTGTTCCCTTGAGCTTTGGCCTAAGCCGCACGCCCATTTGCTCTGAAGCCAGTAACACAGCGAGGTACAGGTCGTCGAGGCTCAATCGGTCCGCCAAACGGGGGACTTTCGCGAGTTCCGTCCACCCAGCGAGTACGAGAGGACGTAACGCGTCGCGCATCGAATAGTCCTGCAGATTGGGGGCGAGCCTCGCAGCGGTCTGCCGAGAATCCGAAAAGATGAGGATCTTCCGGCCTTGCAGCGGCGCAAACCGCGTCGCCGGCTGAGAACCTGGTGGCTGGACTTGTAGCTGCCGGGCGATTAGGGCTTGGAACGGCTGATCACCCTTCGTCTGATGATCTTGCACCGAGGTACGCCCGAATGCCGCGGTTTGACCGCAAACCCCGCATGGCCGAAACTCCCCCAGGCTGGCGTCCGCCAGCGAGGCGCTCTCGTCATCGGTCGATGGCGGAAGCATGCGCTCTGCGCGCATGAATACCTGGCGAATTCGGTTTCCCAGGCGGTCCGGGTTGAGGCGACCCGTGACTAGGTCCAAGTCGGCAGGTTCGATATGCGCGCTTGTCGGAGCTTCGAGTAGGAGGTCGAGAGCGTGCAACTCGCTGACGTGTCCGCCGGCGGTTTCGAAGGATCCACCTGGCTCCGACCAGAGATACGTAGGCGACTCAACGTTGTCGGTGTAGGCACGCGCGTAGGCGGCCCCACAGTTGCGACAGGTGAATAGTTCGAACACCCGCGAACCGCAGGAGCACCGGTCTCGTGGTTGACTCCAAACTCGGCCTACTGGCCCCGGAGGCAGGTCACCTCGAGCGATGCAACCATCGTCGACACAGGCCCAGATCCCTGGAAGTCCTCGGAAGAACCCATGCACCCGACAAGGCAGCAGCCCAGGTGCGCCAGGTCGCTGCCGGGCAGTACTGCCGAGGGCAACGAGGCTTGTCAGAGCGCGATCAGCGAGCGCTCTGCCCACTCCGGGGAAGACCTCGGCCGCAAGTTCGTCCAGCGGCATGGCTTTCTGCATTGTCGTGTTTACGAGGTGGCTCATCGGTGGGAATTCGTGAAGCGCGTCGAACACAGCGGCCGAACTGTCAGAGCTTGCATCGACACCGCGGTATGACAGCAGATCGCGAACAGCCTCCAGCCGCTCGGAGTCGGAATGAGCCTCGTAATAGTTGGCCAAAGAAGTGCCGGCAAGCACCGCCGCGTCCTCTTCGCTGGCCGAACTGGCTCCACCTCTCAGTGCCAGATCACCCGTTATGGTCAAGAAGTTCCGGAGATCCGTGCCAGTGAGTTCCGCAGCGAATTCCGCCGCGGATGCTTGGTTGTTGAAGCTGGCACTCGTGCAAATGATCTGCAATCGGTCAGCAGGAATGCCGAGACGGTCCCGCAGCCTTCGTAGGAGGAGCCCAACCTCGGATCCTGCTGCGCCGCGATAGAGATGCGCCTCATCGACCACGAGGAGCAACCGTTCGTCCTCGTTCTCGGCCAACCAGCTACGGGTACGGTCGAAGATCGGCCGCTCGAGGGGCCTCATGAGCATGTACTCGAGCATGCTGTAGTTGGTTACGAGGACATCAGGCGGATGTTCAAGCACCTCATGCCGCGTGACCAATTCCGTATCGGCGGCCCGCATCACTGCTCGCTGGAAGTTGCCTTCCCTGTCCTGCCACCGCTGCCCCGACTGTCCGAACCAGTACTTCATGTCGGGCTTCGCCGGCCACTTGCCTCGCGATTGCAAGCTCTCGACCAGTTCGGCTGCCGCCGCGCGGTCAGGATCGTCCGGGTCAGCAGCCCGATCGGTGAGACCTACGTAGAAGTCACCAAACGACCGCAGCCGCTGCTGGTCCTTTTGGGCCGTGCGGACGCCTGGATAAGGCGTGCGACTCGTGTATCGCGCAAACCTCGCCGGGCGTCCCGACCACGACGAGAATCTCCCGGCCACGCCTTTGTCCCCAAAGATGAGCCGGAGGCGGCCGAGTTGGTCGTTCACCAGGGCGTTCATCGGGTAGAGCAAGACAGCGCGCACGGCCGGCTTGGCGAAGGACTCCGGTTTCGTGGCAGCCTCAATTGCGAGTTTGGAAAGGATCGGTAGCAGGAAGGATTCGGTCTTGCCTGACCCGGTGCCCGTCGTCAACACCAGATTCTTCCGATCCGAGACCGTTGCCTCGATGGCTGCCGCCTGGTGCGAGTACGGCGGATCGTAGATCAGAGGTTCTCGATCGGAGGACGGGGTGGCCATCACTTGGAGCAGTTCCTTGGCTGCGTCAGGGATCGAGAGATCTGAGTAGCGCTTTCCTGTCTTGTAGCGGGGCGTGCTCTCAAGGAACGGTGCTTGAAAGATTGCCCCGGGCTCGTCGAGGAGCTTCTTGCGTTGCTCCACCAGTGCCGGGTGACTGATGTGGTAAGTAGCTTCGATGTAGTCCTGCAGAGCTCGGCGAATCTCGTCGATCGTCTCGCCAATCGTTAGTGCCTCAGTCCTCACCTGGCCTCACTCTCTGGCTCGACCTTGAGCCATGTGCTTCGTTGCAAGAATGCCAACTCGGCGTCGAGCAATTCCTCTGGCACTCGGTAGGCGAAGAGACATCCCGTCTGGTGGCCCAACGGCTCGCCAACGGCATCGAGCCGTCGTTGATCCCATGCGGGGATGGGAGACTTGAACCGAATGATTGCCTCCTGTCGTCGCGAATCGTGCCGAACCGTCACGACTTGCGGCGTCCCCGCTAGGACGTCTAGGGCTGCCTGTAGCCGCCAAGCCTCGTCGCATCCGCGTGCGAGGCGATCAATAGCTGGCAGATCGATCAGGCTGGTCACCTCGCCGTCGGCGACCTCGCAGTAGCACCACTGATCTGCACCGAACTCGGCCAACCTTCTTCCGACGTACTTGCCAGTGTCTCGTGCCCTCGCAGCATGCCAGCGCCCCGGGTAGAACGTCACTGGACTTGTGGGGTCGAGAATCTTGATTGGGCCAACTGATCCGGACGGACCTGCCGCGGCAAGGCGCGTGGCGTACTCCTTCACAACCGAGTCTGGTGCCGCCGTCGGCGGGTGCTTCAGCCATTGCTCAGAGCTCAACTCGCGCAGCCCCATTCCTCCGAGTACTTCCTCAGGTCCCTCGCCCGGCTGAAGCCTTACGTGCCGCGAATGATTGCGGTGCATGACTCGCTCGCGAATCGACGCGTCGCCAATCGGGAGTCCATTGGCGCGGACCCCGAGGAGGACACAAGTCGTAGCGGAGAGAACGACGTATGAAGGTTGAGCCAAGAAGAGAACGCGATGCGACGTGCCTGTCCGCTCGTCGTCTATCGGTGCTTCCACGAGATCTCCATAGCCAACGAGGCTCTCGATCATCTCTCTGACAACAGACTCGCCCGTATCGAGTCGCCTGTAGGAGCCGAGCCCAAAGAGAACGTCGTGGACGCGCCGCTCAAGTCCGATCGGAGTGGTTGGACAATCAAACGAAGCTGCCCTGCGGGTGACCTCCGCAAGCACTTCCGGCGCTTCGAGGTCAACCTCGCTGGATTCAAATCCGAGCGAATCAACTGCCGCCGCCACGACATCGTCTCGATCAAGGTGCACTAGTCCCACGGCCACTCCTCAAGCAGTGACATTCCGGATTCGCCCCCCTTGTCGCCAATCGCAAAGGCGAAGGCCCGCGCTAGTCGTATGAGAGCGGGCCGCTCGAGAGCAAGTTTGATCGCCTCAGACGTGCGGCCGTCCGTTGGCGCGATCGATCCGGGTGCCGTACAAAGCCGCAGTATCAGTTCGGCGAAATCCCCACCAACTTGCCATTCGTGCGCTTCAAGGACTTCTGCGAACGCGACTGCACGTTCCTCCGGGAGGGCCGGCACACAACCCGCCATGTCGACAAGCGTGGCGGCGATCGCCTGCTCTGCGCCGGAGCGACCAACTGCGCCGAACAGGCGGTCCCGAGTGAGATCAGCCCTTTCGAGAGCCTCTCGTTCGAGGTCCCGCCAGCGGTCGCCGGCGATCACCCCACTCAGGCGCGCCACGATCGCATCGTTAACCCGCGATTGCATCCTCGCGGCATTCTGATCCGCCGGCGATGCCGCTCGAGTCCAGCGATGGGCCAATTCGATCATGCGATGGATCGAGTCCGCCGATCGGTTGCCGGTACGCAGCGAGGGTCGTACTGAGAGCCTTGCGAGCGCGTCCAGTCCGCCGCTGACGTGAGGCGGAAGTACTACTGCAGCCTGAAAATCCCCGGCGGACGCCACGGCCAACAGCCCATTCTCGGACCTGATCTCCCGGTCGTCTTGGAGGACAACCTCGAGCGCCTCGGCTGGCGAGCGGACATCCGTCACGGACACCCGGAGATCATCACTGTCCAAGTGGTCGACGAGCCTCGCGTACGGGCCATCGCGGTCAATTCCAGTGTTCCATCGAAGGGGTTCGAAGAGCCGCTCTGCGCGAATCTCCGCCGAGCCCAGCGTGAGGTTGGAGACTACGACCGTCAACTCCTCAGCCTGACCGATGTTCCTATCTAGTTCCCCGTCTCCCTGAACTCCGCGGAGAAGGTCGTGCCATCGATGTTCCCAAACTGGCAGCGCGGACGAGAAGGACCTCGTCGCAAGTGTTCTTCGACCGCTGCGTGTCATAAGTCGAAGTTCGAATCGGACCTTCTCGCCGTGCGGCCCATCTACAACGACCGCTGCGCCCCCACGCCACAGTTCTTCAAGTGTCGGATGGGACGGATAGGTCCACGTCTGAATGCCCTGACCTCGACTTGCCGAACTGGCACTGTCGGCGGGCTCCAGGATTTCAACCACGACTTGACCCGTCGCGACTGCGCTCGCCGACTCGTCGGCACCGAGAAGTTGGATCTCAACGGAATGTGTGCCCATCTCGAGGCCCGTCAGCCGCACAAACACTGTGTCGCGATCGACTGGCCAGCGGATTTCCACCACATCCTCAGCCGTTGACACAACACACCGGGCGACACGACGCGCGCTCCTGATGCCGATAATCGGGTCCTCTCCAGCTGACCACGCCGCTCGGCCCTCACCGTCCCAGGACGCCGGAACGAGTCCCGCCGGCCAAAGGAAGACATCGGAGACCAGCCCAAGGCCCATGTCTTGGAGGGCTGCAATCAGTGCATCATCGACCTCGCTCGGGATGCTGAACCGCGTTCCCTTGACACCTCGCGTCGTGAGGTTGACAAGTTCGGCGCCGAGCAGGTCGCTGGACTCGGGAAGCTCAGGCGCGACGAGGATGTATTCCTCGCCCGGGCGCACGGAGTTCATTCGTACTTCGTGCGCCAAGCCCGGTTCACGGAATCGGAACAACCATGGTTGAGCCGGAACGCGGCAGTGATCGACAAGACGTTCGGTGAGTGCTGCTGAACCGCCCTCCACTCGCACGGGAGTTTTGTTTGGGACCGGCATTGTTTCCAGCGCCAACGGCCCCTGCCGATACATCATGCTGCCCCGAGCACGGACACCGGAGACGCCGTCGATTCGGCATCGGACGCGTCCCATCTCGTCCCGAACCGCGGGGAAACGTTGGGCGATGGACTCATGACTTGGAACAGTCAGGTAGACCGACCACCCTGCTGACGAGCGACGAAGAGAAAGGGTCAGCTCAAGCCTCGGCCAGCGTCGGTCCACAATGTCCGCCACAGAGGCATCCGACACCGAGCTGGCTGCTCCGAGTAGCCCCTTCCGGCGGACTCGGACTGCGGCGCGTTTCGCGTCGCGAAGCCACTCCCCCGCCTGTCGCTCATGGCTGAGATCAGCCACAATTCTGTGCAACACATCACCAGTCAGGAGCGGCGTCTCATCCTCGTCGCCCAGGAGCAAGGAGGCCGAGACCAACCCGAGCAGCGACGTGTTTTCCGCAAATTTGCGGAACCGTGATGAGGTGTCACCGGCTCGAGCGCCTAGCCGCTCCCCTAGCGCTTCATGATCCTCGAGCAGTTCAGTGGTGAACGCATACTGGTAATCGGAAAGCAATCGCGCCAGATGCCGCTGTAGGTCGGCTGGCAGCACAGCATGAGTTATCGGCCATGCGATGTTCTTGAACCACTCTGCCCAGGTGCCTGAAGGCCGAGCTCCGCCGTACGTCGCGGCGAACAACTCGTACTTCCTGCGGATGTACCGACGACCAGCGGTTCCGTGTCGCTTCCAGCCTGGAGTTTCCGCCTCAAATACCGGCCAGTACTCGTCACCTTCGTACCGGTAGCCGATCTCTGCCGCGTAGACGACGAGAGGCAGCCAGTGCTTTGCTGGCAACCGGGCGCCGGCGACGACATCGCGTACGACGCCATTCAGCTCGGGGAGTTCCTGGTCGGGATCGAGCCCGTGCTCAAGAACGAAGACGGGACTGCTGGGACTGGTCGCGTCGCGATCAGCGCGGAGCGCAACGAAATGGTCGTGAAGCTCGCCGTGAAGGTCAACAATTGTCTTCTCAACCACCAAATGGCACTTCTCTCAGGCTAGACGTGACAATGCGAGGCGCTCATCTGGAGATGACCGCCTCCACTAACGATGACCAGTATTGCCCGGGGGTGTGACAGCCATGATGAGAAGGTGGTGGCAGTGGTGCGAAGCGGCGGCTGCACAGCGTCCGTGTGATCGCTTGGCGGGCTCGCTCTAGGTACGAGCCTGTTGCTGCACGCACCTAGTACGCGCCAAGTGCCGGCACGGCAGTGTCGCTCACGGACAGGGCCGACATGCCAAGATTCAGCCGCAGGCATGATTCCGCCCGGCTGACAGGCGCGGCCCTCAGACCACGCTGGACTCACAAGCAATTTGACAGGATCGGCGCTAGCTGACGTCGAGCAGGATTTTTCCGACGTTTGCGTTGGTGGCCATGTATTCGTGTGCCCCGGCGATGTCGTCAAGGGCGAATCGGGAGTCGATGACCGGCCGCAGCGAGCCGTCGTCGAAGCGAGGCAGCAGCTCGGCGCAGAACCGCTGGTTGGCATCGATCTTCTGCTCGATGGGCCGCGAGCGCAGCACGGTGCCGATGAGTGCCGCCCGTTTCGGCAGCAAGGCGCCGAGAGGGAACGTTGCGGTGGGCGCTCCCATGACGCCGACCTGAATGATGCGGCCCTGCACACGAACAGACGCAATGTTTCGGGCCAGATAGTCGCCGCCGATCACGTCGAGCACCACGTCGACGCCTTGGCGATCGGTCCATTCCTTGATCGCATCTGCAAAGTCGGTCTCGGTGTAGTCGATGACCACATCGGCCCCCAATTCAGTGCACGCCGCTACCTTGGACGTCGAGCAGGTGACGGCGATCCTGGCGCCGATGGCCTTCGCGATCTGGATTGCGGCAGTGCCCACGCCTGAGGCTCCCGCATGCACCAGCGCCGTGCCGCCCGAGGTCAGCTCGCCTTGGGTCACCAGCGCATCGTGGGCCGTCATGAACACCTCCGGAATCGCGGCAGCATCTCTCAGAGACACTCCCGCAGGGATGCGCTGCAGCATGCGCTCATGGGTCGCGACTCGCTCGGCCTTTGCCCCGCCCGACACGATGCCCATGACCTCGTCTCCGGCGGACCATCCGACGACACGCTCACCCAGCGCCGCGATCGTCCCGGCGAACTCCATGCCGGGGATCTCGAACTCGGGCTTCGGACCCGGTGCTGGATAGAGACCCATCCGCTGGAGCAGGTCGGCCCGATTCATGGCCGAGCAGGCCACCTCGACGAGCACCTCGTCGGGTCCAGGCACCGGATCGGGCACCTCTCGCACTTCGAGTACTTCGACGCCGCCGTATTCGGGAATCACCACTGCACGCATGGGCGGCGACGGTAGCCCCCCGATGGTTAGCCTGCGAGCCCGTGCGTCGAGATGCCGTGGTTGTGCTGGAAGGTGCGCGGAACTGCCGCGACTTGGGCGGCTACCCCGCAGCGGGCGGACATCACGTTCGGACGGGGGCGCTGTATCGCTCGGACCGGTTGAGCACGCTGACCCCCGACGATCTCGACGAACTCGGCAGCCGCGGCATTCGCACCGTGGTGGATTTCCGGGCCGGCCCCGAGATCGAGCGGGATCGCTCGCGGCTGTGGCCCGGCGTGACCTCGCACATCTCGTTGCCGGTGGGCGACACCGTCGACGGCGACATCAGCATGGTGGACCAGATATTCGAGGGCCGGCTGCGGTCGGTGAGCGAAGACGATATGGCCGAGCTCTACCTGAAGATGATCGGCGACTACGGCGAGCGGTTCGCTCAGCTCGTGGCGATCGCGGCCGACATCGACCACCTGCCGATGCTGTTCCACTGCACGGCTGGCAAGGACCGCAGCGGCATCGCGTCAGCGCTGCTGCTCGAAGCACTCGGCGTCGAGCGCGAGACCGTGCTGGACGACTATTGCCTGTCGAACGAGCTCCGGTCGCATCAGCGCATCAAGGAGCTGACGCCGGAATTCGCAAAGATCGGCATTGCCATCGACGACGTGCGGGCCATCCTCAGCGCGCCGCGCGGGGTGATAGCGGCGGTGCTGACAGAGCTCGACCATCGTTTTGGGCGTCTGTCCAACGGCAGCAGGGCAACCGGTGTCGAGGGATACCTCCTCGGCCACGGCCTCGACCCCGCGGCGCTCGACATGCTGCGAGCAAATCTCCTGATTTAGTTGTCCCCATGACGCGTAAGGCCGAGACTGGCCAGCGCGCTTCATAAACCGTGCAACCAGGAGGCACTGTGAGACTTCGATCAACCGTTGCAGTCGCTCTGAGCATCCTGTTGATCCTCTCGGCTTGCTCAACAGACGAGCCAGCGGCGACAGGCGACATCGTCGCCGAGCTACGCAGCAACGCCGAGGAGTTCTCCTACGAGATCGGCACCCACGGTGGGGCACTCACGCTCGCGACGATCTCCGAGCCGCTGACCCTCAACTTGGCGCTGTCCAACGACGCCGGATCGTCGAACGTGTTGGGCTACCTGTTCGAAGGTCTCACCGAGACCTCCTGGCTCGACGACGAGATCGAGCCGGCGCTCGCCGAGTCGTGGGAACGCTCCGACGATGGCCTTCGCTGGGTGTTCAACCTGCGTGAGGATGTGCTGTGGCACGACGGCACGCCGTTCACCGCCCACGATGTCGACTTCACGTTCAACCAGATCGTCTACAACGACGACTTCAACGCGTCGAGCCGTGCCACGTTCGAGTTCCGTTACCTCAACGACGACGAGGAGTGGGAGGTGTCGAACATGACGGTGGCGGCACTTGACGACCACACGGTCGAGTTCGTGCTGCCCCAGCCGTTCGCACCATTCCTCCGCTCGATGGGCACCGCCATCTACCCCAAGCACATCTTGGAGGGGCCCATCACCGCTGGCGCCTTCACTGAGTTCTGGAATATCGACACTGACCCATCGGAGATCATCGGAACCGGGCCGTTCACCATCGGCGAGTACACGCCCGGCGAGCGAGTCGTCTTCGAGCGCAACCCGGACTACTGGAAGACCGATGCCGACGGCCAGCAGCTTCCGTACCTGGACCAGGTGGTGCACATCGTGGTGCCGGATCTGGAATCGGAGCTGGCGCTGTTCCGTGAGGGCACCTCGGACTTCCACGGTGTGCTGGGCGAGGAGTACGCGGCGCTGGAGCCGCTGCAGACCGAGGAGAACTTTGCGCTGCACCGGCGGGGTCCTGGCTTCGGCACCACGTTCCTGACCTTCAACCAGAACCGAGGCTCGAATGACACAGGTGAGCCGTTCGTTGACCCGACCAAGCTGTACTGGTTCCGCAACGTGAACTTCCGTCAGGCGGTGGCTCACACGCTGGACAAGGCGGCGATGATCGACGGCGTCCAGCACGGTCTGGGCTACCCGCAGTGGTCGTCAGTGAGCCCGGCCGCCGGCGACTTCCACAACCCCGAGGTGCCCCGCTACCCCTACGACATCGACCGGGCGAACGATCTTCTCGATGACCTGGGGTGGGTCGACACCGACGGTGACGGCATCCGCGAGGACGAGCTGGGCAACCCGATCTCGTTCACGCTGGTGACCAACGAAGGCAACACCGTGCGTCAGGCAGTCACCGAGATCATCCGGGACGGGATGGTCGCTGCGGGTCTCGATGTCACCTATGAGGTGATCGATTTCGGCGACCTTGTGTCGCAGCTCACGACCACCTACGACTGGGATGCAATGGTCATCGGCTTCACCGGTGGTCCTGATCCCTACAGCGGCATCGGGCTGTGGCACAGCTCAGAGTCGCTGCACTTGTGGTACCCCTTCCAGGACCACCCGGTGACCCATTGGGAAGCCCAGATCGACCGGCTGTACATCGAGGCAAGCACAGAGCTTGACCATGACAAGCGGGTACAGCTCTACCGCGAGGCACAGGCGACCGCCGCAGAACACGTGCCGCTGATCTACACGACGCTCTCGGAGCGCCTGGGCGCTGTGCGCAACGTGTTCGGCAACGTCACGCCGACGCTGTACGGCTACTGGGACATCCGCTACCTGTACCGGACTGACCTGTAGGCCGGCACCGTAGACGCCCAGCGTCGTGCGCTCGGGCTCGTTGCGCCGCGAGACCGTTCGGGTGGTTTCGCCCCCGCAGCTGAGGCTCAGCCGGCCGCGCAGTAGTCGAGTTCGAGACTGCCGAGATCGTCTGCCAAGAACTCCGTCACTTGCCACGCCGCGGGGATGCAACCGCTGAGCGTGTTGGTACCGCCGAGCATGATCTGCTCGAGGTCGGTGAGCGTTCCGAGCCCAGCCGGAATGGGGCCGCTCAACTGATTGCTCTGGAGCCAGAGGCGCCTGATGCTGCTGAGATCGCCGAAGGTGGCCGGGATGGCGCCGGTGAGCTGGTTGCCGTCGAGGTAGAGGCGCCTCAACTTTCTGAGGTTGCCAAGCTCAGCGGGGATCTCGCCGGTCAGCTCGTTGCCCCGCAGCCACACCTCGGTCAGCTCGACGAGGTTGCCCAGCTCGGCAGGAAGCTCGCCGGTGAACTCGTTGTCGTCGAGGTCAAGCCGTGTCAGGTTGACCAAGTTCCCGAGCTCGGCGGGAATCTCTCCGGTCAGCTCGTTGTGCCACAGGTTGAGCCGCACGAGCGAGCTGAGATTGCCGAGTTCGGCCGGGATCTCGCCGCTCAGCCGGTTGTACCGGATGAAGAGGATCCGCAGGTTCGCCAGATTGCCGAATTCGGCGGGAATGGGCCCTTCGAGCTCATTGACGCTGAGCGAGATGCGCTCGAGACTGGCCATGTCGCCGAGGGACGGCGGGATGTGGCCGGTCAGGGCATTCCTGGAAAGGTCGAGGTTGATCACCCGGTCCAGGTCGCCCAGCCAGGCCGGGATCTCCCCGGACAGCTGGTTGTCGTGCAGGACCAGGTGCTCGAGCCTCGTCAACCGAGCCAAGCTCGGGGGCAGCGTCCCGGTGAAGGAGTTCCCGCTGAGATCCAGGTGCTCGAGCCCGCTGAGCCTGCCGAGATGTGAGGGAATGGGCCCGCTCAGCTGATTGCCGGCCACGCGCAGGTTGCGCAGCTTGGCAAGGCGAGTGATCGTGACGGGCAGTGGACCGGAGAAGCGATTGTTGCTCACGTCGAATTCGGTCAGCTTCTCAAGGTTCGCGACGGCCGTCTTCAGCGGACCCGACAGCGCGTTGTCGTCGAGCCGGAGCTGGCGTAGCTCGGTGAGGTTCCACAACGCGTAGGGGATGCGCCCATAGAACGAGTTGTCGCTGAGGTCGAGGTGTTTCAGCGCCGTGAGCCCACCGAGGGCGCTCGGGATCCGGCCGGACAGCAGGTTGCGTTCGAGACGTAGTTCGGCCAGGCGCTCCGCGTTCGCTATACCCGAGGGAATGGCGCCGGTGAGCTGGTTGTCACCCAAGTGCAGGACTTGGAGCTTGCCGAGGTTGCCGATCTGGCTGGGGATGGCGCCCGTGAGCTGGTTCTGCTCGAGGCGAAGTTCTTTGAGCCTGGCGAGTTGGCCCATTTCGGCGGGAATCTCCCCCCTCAACTGGTTGCCTTCCAGCCACAGATATCGCAGTTCGTCCAGCTCACCCAACTCCGGTGGGATCGGCCCTTCGAGGCGATTGCGGCTGAGGTGCAGCCGTCTGAGCTCGGCGAGCTGGCCCACTTCGGCGGGAATCTCCCCCCTCAGCTGGTTCGCACTGATGTCGAGGTCTTCAAGGTTGCCGAGATCTCCCAACGCCGCAGGGATCGACCCGGTGAGCTGGTTGCCTCGCAGGTTGAGCGTGATGATCTGGCTGAGGTCGCCGATTTCTGGGGGAATCTCGCCGGAGAGCAGATTGTTTGCGGCGTCGAGCCACTGCAGGCTGGAGAGTTCGCCGATCTCGGCCGGAATCTCGCCCGACAGGCTGTTGTAGCTGACATCGAGCCATTCCAGGTTGTCGAGCTGACCGATCTCGGCGGGGATCTCGCCCCAGAACCGGTTGTGACTGATCGCCAGGCGCGAGAGCTGGGCCAACTCCCCCAATTCGGGGGGCAATTCGCCTGAGAAGCGATTGCCTCGCATGTCGAGCACGCGCAGGTTCTCGAGTTGCCACAGTTCGGCGGGATTCGCACCCCACAGAGCGTTCCGTTTGACATCGAGCACCGTCAAGTTGGTGAGGGCGCCGACTTCGGCGGGGATCTGGCGATAGAGCCGGTTGTTCTGCAGGTCCAGCACCCGCAGGTCGGTGAGCTCACCGATGGCCCGGGGAATCTCCCCATAGATGTCGTTGTCGCCCAGGTCGAGACGCTGCAGACCGGTGAGCTGGCCGATCGCGTCGGGAAGCTCGCCCGACAGCCCGTTGGACGTCAATTCGAGGCGCATCACCCGGCCGTCGCTGCTGGTTGTGACGCCGTGCCATCGGTCGAGCGGGGCCTCGGAGCCCCAGAGGTCGCTGCGGCTCCAGCTCTCGCCGTTCAAGGCTTCGAAGATCTCGACCAGCGCTTCGCGATCACTCCGGTCCTCGACGTGGGTGTCGGCCGCGGCAGGTGACGCCAGCGGCACAACCAAGGCGGCGACGATCAGGGCGGCGAGGGCGCGGAAACCGGGCAAGCACGCTGAGATTACACATTTGGCATTTGAATACTGCGGACCGTCAGAGCATCGCTTGGCCGGCACTCTGACCCGCCGTGCTGTCATCTTCTAGGGTCACCCCGATGGACTACGCGTGGCCCCAGGAGCTGAGCGATCTGGCCGACGAAGCTGCTGCGTGGGTGCACGACGCCACGTCAGACCTGTTCACCATCGATGACAGCTGGCTGGTCGGCTACTCGGAGGAGTTCACACTGCGGCTGGGTGCGCGCGGCTGGATCGGGATGTGCTGGCCCGTCGAGGCCGGCGGCGACGGTCGGCCCGAGGTCGAGCGGTTCGTGGTCACCGAGCAGCTGCTGCTGGGCGGTGCGCCGATGGCCAGCTCGTTCTTTCCCGATCGACAGATCGGCCCGGTGCTGCTGACCTACGGCACCGAAGAACAGCAGGCCCGGTTTCTGCCCGAGATGCGTGCGGGCCGGTCGCTCTGGTGCATCGGCATGTCCGAGCCCGACGCCGGCTCCGATGTCGCAGCCATCGGCACGACGGCTGTGCGCGACGGCGACCGCTTCATCGTGAACGGCCAGAAGATCTGGACGAGCGGCGCCGCCACAGCGAACTGGTGCTACCTGATCTGCCGGACCGACCCCGACGCGCCGCCGCACAAGGGCATGAGCGAGCTGATCGTGCCGATGGACACCCCGGGCATCGAGGTTCGACCGATCCGGGATGCGTCCGGCGATGCGCACTTCAACGAGGTGTACTTCGACGATGTGGAGGTGCCGGTCGAGAATCTGGTGGGCGAGCTCAACAACAGCTTCTCCCAGACGATGCGCCAGCTCGAGCACGAGCGGGGCGGCATCGACCGGCTGGCGTCGAACCAGCGGCTGTATCTGGACATGAAGGACCGAGCCGACACCTCGGATCCGCTCGTTCGCCAGCGGATGGCCCGCATCGAGACCGGCTACTCAATCGGCCGGGACATGGTGCTGCGCAATGTGCTGCGCCAGACGCCGTTCCCGCAGTACTCAGCGGTGACCAAGACGTGGTGCACCGAGTTCGAGCAGGAGGTCTCCCGTTTCGTGGGCGACGTGGCCGGTGCCGACACGATGCTGGCGAACCGGGTGTCGCGCAACGTGACCTACGCGCCCGCCTACACGATCATGGGCGGCACGACGCAGATCCTGCGCAACATCATCGGCGAGCGGATCCTGCGGCTGCCGCGAGAGCCCCGCGGCTAGGTGCGCCCGCTGCGGAGGCGGCAGGACCCTCTGCTCCCGCGATCCAGCAGGCGAGAGATACGCACCTCTCCGGATTTCTCAGTCGGCGTCATTTGCGAGTTTGCCGTGCATTTGCCAGGGAACTGGTCGCAACGTCGCAGAGTCCCCTGCCGCCTCCGCAGCTATGGCATTTGTGCCTACTGGCTCAGGTTCTCACGGGGCGAAGATCCAGCTGTCTGGTTTGTCGGTCGCGACGATGTGGCCGGCGGTGCGTCCGGCGAAGTGGGTGCCGATGACGAGCCGACCGTCGGACCAGCGCGGGAACGCCTCGAGACGGGTGGCCGTAGAGGTGCCGTCGGCCTTGTAATCGGCGCTGGAGGCCATGTCGGGGCGGGCGAACTGCAGCGGGTGGTGGATCATGTCGCCGGTGATGACCGCCCGCTCCCCCGCTGAGGAGATGATGACGCTGACGTGGCCCGGGGTGTGGCCGGGCGTCGATTCGAACCAGACCTCGTCGTTGATGCGATGGTCGGGGCTGACGAGGTCGGCGAGACCGGCGTCGGTGATCGGCTGCACCGAGTCCTCGAAGACCGGACCGTAGTCCTGCGGCTCGGCGCGCCAGTAGTCGTACTCGGCCTGGACGAACAGGTAGCGGGCGTTCGGGAACGTCGGCACCCACTGCCCGTCGACGAGGCGCGTGTTCCAGCCGACGTGATCGACGTGCAGGTGGGTGCACACGACAAAGTCGATCGTCGCGGGGTCGAATCCTGCTGCAGTGAAGTCGTCAAGGAATGGCGTGGAGAGCTGCTCGAACGGCGGTGCTCCCGGCCGCGACTTGTCATTGCCGACGCAGGTGTCGACGATGATGCGCAGCCCGTCCGACTCGATGACCACCGCGTGCATCGACAGGCGCATGCGGCCGTCGTCGGTGACGAAGTCGGGCCGCAGCCAGTCGTAGTCGTCGATGACGTCCTCGGCGCCGGGCAACAGGACGTTGAACGGCCAGTGGACCTCGAGTTCTGCTATTCGGGTGAGGCGGGCGTCGCCCACGGTCCAGGTGATCGGGGTCGACTTGTCGACGGTCGGCATCGTCAGCGCTCCTCGTTATCGGTGGGGTTTGGGGGGCTGATCGCCGTGAGCGAAACAGTGCGATGTTGCGCAGCGCCCGGGACCCGCCACACTATTGCCGCCCTTGCGCCCCCTGCGGGGAGACTGATGAACGAACCAGTGCCGACTGCCGCCGACTCAGACTCAGACTCCGATGATCCGACCCGCGGCGACCGTTTCCGCGAAGCTGCCATTGAAGCGGAGCTGGCGACGGGCGAGCGCGAGCCGACCCGGCAGAAGGCATGGCGGAGCTCGGTCGTCCGCCTCATCCGCATGGGGTTCGGATTCGGCGTGGTCGTACTGGGCATCATCATGATGCCGCTGCCAGGGCCAGGCATGCTGGTGGTTGCGGTGGGCCTGGCGATCCTGTCCAGAGATGCGGCGTGGGCAGACCGGCTGCTGCAAAAGGTGCGGGCGCGGTTGCCCTCAGATGCGGATGGCAAGTTGCCTCGCTCCACCATCGCGACCATGGTCCTGCTGGCTGCGGCGGGCATTGCAGCCTCAATCTGGTTCACCGTCGGCGACATCAACCCGATCGACGTAGCCCTGTTCTGGCGCGACTGAGTTCTACTGCCGCGAGCGGAGGCGAAGCCCTGCCGCTTTCTATTGTCGCGAGCGGGGGCGGAGCCCTTCCGCTTTCTATTGTCGCGAGCGGGGGCGGAGCCCTTCCGCTCGCACAGAAACAGGGGTGGAGGCTTCGCTGTAGAAGTCGTTGCCTTTGTCGTCGACGACGATGAACGCGGGGAAGTCCTCTACCTCAATCTGCCAGACGGCTTCCATGCCCAGTTCGGGGTATTGGAGCACCTCGACCTTGCGTATCGAGTCCTTGGCCAACCGCGCAGCCGGTCCGCCGATGGAGCCCAGGTAGAAGCCGCCGTAGCGAGCGCAGGCCTCGATGACCTGGCGTGATCGGTTGCCCTTGGCGAGCATGATGAGACTGCCGCCGGCGGCCTGGAACTGCTCCACGTAGGAATCCATGCGTCCGGCGGTGGTGGGGCCGAACGAGCCTGACGCGTAACCCTCAGGTGTCTTGGCGGGGCCGGCGTAATAGACCGGCCTCTCGCGCAGGTAGTCGGGCAGGCCGTCACCGGCGTCGAGGCGTTCCTTCAGCTTGGCGTGCGCGAGATCGCGGGCGACGACCAACGTGCCGGTCAGCGACAGCCGGGTCTTTACCGGATGGCGGGTGAGCTGGTTGCGGATCGCGTCCATCGGCTGGTTCAGGTCGATCGGCACGACACCGGTGGACAGTTCCTGTTCGGGGGTCGCGGGCAGAAAGCGAGCCGGGTCGGATTCGAGCTGCTCGAGGAAGATGCCGTCGGCGGTGATCCGCCCGAGCGCCTGGCGGTCAGCCGAGCACGACACCGCAATCGCCACGGGGCAGCTGGCGCCGTGGCGGGGCAGCCGGATGACCCGCACGTCGTGGCAGAAGTACTTGCCGCCGAACTGCGCCCCGATGCCGAACTCGCGGGTGAGTTCGAGGACCCGTCCTTCCCATTCGAGATCGCGGAACCCGTGGCCGGCCTCGCTGCCCGCGGTGGGGAGCGTGTCGAGGTACTTGGCCGAGGCGTACTTGGCGGTCTTGACGGCGAACTCGGCCGAGGTGCCGCCGATCACGACCGCCAGGTGGTATGGCGGGCAGGCAGAAGTGCCCAGCGTGCGCAGGGTGGTGTCGAGGAAGCCGGTGAGGCTCTCGGGGTTGAGCAGCGCTGGGGTTTCCTGGAACAGGAAGCTCTTGTTGGCAGAGCCTCCGCCCTTGGCCATGAACACCAGCTCGTACTCGTCGCCCGGCGATGCGTAGATCTCGATCTGGGCGGGCAGGTTGTTGCCGGTGTTGCGCTCGGTGAACATGTCGAGCGGGGCGAGCTGGGAATAACGCAAGTTCGAGGTGAGGAAGGTGTCGGCGACGCCTTGGGAGATGGCTTCGGCGTCGTCGAAGTCTGGGTCTTCAGCGGTGCCGGTGAGCACCCGCTCGCCCTTGTGACCCCAGATGATCGCTGTGCCGGTGTCTTGGCAGCTCGGCAGCACGCCTCCTGCGGCGATGTTGGCGTTCTTGAGCAGTTCGAGGGCCACGAAGCGGTCATTGGGCGATGCCTCGGGATCGTCCAGAATCGCTGCGAACGAGGCCAGGTGGTTCGTGCGAAACAGATGGGCGATGTCGCGCATGGCCTCCGCGGTGAGCATCCGCAGCGCCTCGGGTTCGACCTGCAGGAAGCGCCGGCCCGCGGCAGTGACCGTCGAGACGTGATCCGACGTGAGATGCCGGTAGGTCACATCCGCGGGGCCCGTGGGAAGCAGATCCACGTGGGAGTACTCACTCATTGCTTCATGCTAGGAAGCTGTGCCGAAAGGCGCGCCTGCTACGGAGTAGGCAAAACCCGTCCGCGGGTGCATCGCGCCGGAGCACTCGCGGCTGCGCGGCATGGCACAGAGCGGCGAGAATGTGGCCGTGACCGGTGTCGAGTCGATCAATGCGATCACGTTGCGGACATCAGTCATGGCGGCGTCGGTGCGCTTCTATGAGGCGTTGGGATTCCGGCTCACCTACGGCGGTGACGATGCGCCGTTCAGCACCTTGCGCAGCGAGGAGTGCTTCGTGAACTTGATCGCGGTGGCCAGCGCTGCCGAGGCCGAGACCGGTTGGGGCAGGGCGATCTTCCACGTCAGCGACGTGGACGCGCTCTACCAGCAGGCGCTCGACGCAGGCCTCACTCCCCAGGCCCCGCCCCGCGACGCACCCTGGGGCGAGCGCATGTTCCCGATCACCGACCCCGCCGGGCACGACCTGAGCTTCGCCAAGCGCATCCGCGCCTACGAGGTGGATCATCCAGACCTGTGAGCCTCACATCGGGCGAGGCAGGCCTCCCGACGCCGTGATGGGCGACGTCCAGCGAGCGCGTACCGTCGGGGTGTGAGCGAGGGGCTGTTCGAAGCTGTCGGCAGGGAACGCCTAAACCGGCAGGCTCCGCTCGCGGCGCGGCTGCGACCCCGGTCGCTCGACGAAATCGTGGGTCAGGACCATCTGCTCGCTCCCGGCAGACCATTGCGCGAGCTGATCGAGGCGGACCGCCTGTCGTCGGTGATCCTGTGGGGGCCGCCGGGCACCGGCAAGACGACTTTGGCCCGAGTGGTCGCTGCGAGCACTGCGAAGGAGTTCTGCGAGCTGTCGGCTGTGAGCGCCACCGTCAAGGACGTACGCGAAGTGATAGCCGAGGCTCGGCTGCGCATCGGTGAGCTCGGACGGGGCACGATCCTGTTCCTCGACGAGGTTCACCGGTTCAACAAGGCCCAGCAAGATGCGCTGCTGCCAGCGGTCGAGGACGGCTTGATCGTGCTCATCGGTGCCACCACCGAGAACCCGCACTTCGAGGTGAACCCGCCGCTGCTGTCACGCTCGACGCTGTTCCGCCTCGTACCGCTCGACGACGCCGCATTGCGGACGCTCATCGACCGGGCGCTCTTGTCCGAGGGGGCCACCGCCGACGACGACGCCGTCGATCACATCGCGGCCCGCAGCGGCGGCGACGGCCGCCACGCCCTCACGAGCACGGAGGTCGCTGTGGCCCTGGCCGCCCGGCGTGGGGAATCAGAGGCCCTCGAAGCCATGGAGATCAGCGGGGCAGCCCATGCGGCGCTTGACGAGTCTGCCGGAAGTCCACACGTCACGTTGGTCGATGCAGAGCACGCCGTCGACGCGAAGGCTGTCCGCTATGGCGCCGACGGCCACTACGACACGATCAGCGCGTTCATCAAGTCGCTGCGCGGCTCGGATCCCGATGCCGGGCTGTATTGGTTGGCCCGCATGCTCGACGCCGGGGAGGATCCGCGCTTTATCGCCCGCCGCATGGTCATCCTTGCCTCCGAGGACATCGGCATGGCAGACAGCACAGCGCTGCTGGTAGCCGAAGCCGCTGCCCGAGCTGTCGAGTACGTCGGCCTGCCCGAGGCCCAGCTCAACTTGGCGCACGCCGTCGTGCGCCTGGCGACAGCGCCCAAGTCGAACCGGGTCACCGTCGCGCTCAGCCGAGCCAAGGCCGACGCCCGCACCGCTGGTGCCGGCGAGGTGCCCATTCACCTGCGCGACGCCCACTACCAGGGCGCCGCATCGCTGGGTCACGGCGAGGGGTACCAGTACCCGCACGACGATCCGAGCGGCTGGGTGCCACAGCAGCACCGGCCCGACGAGGTGGCCGCCAACGTCTACTGGGAGCCCTCCGAACATGGCCGCGAGAAGGACCTGCGCAGGCCAGAACCGGCCGATGGCACCCCCGGGGCAGAGGACGGAGCCCGGTAGGAGGGCCTCGCGCCGTGGTTGAATGACAGGGACGGCAGGGGCACGGCGGCATGCCCCAGACCCTGATACGGGGGTGTGACATGAGTGCAGGCGCGGCAACGCTCGGGCTGGCAGAGGTGCCCATCGTCAATTACGGCGATGTCGAGGACGAGATGGTCGCCTACCGGGCGGCCGGCACCGAACGAGCCATGCAACTCGGCAATCGTGGGCCGATCCGCTTCACCGACGACGGCAACCTGCACCCCGAGATCGCCGAGGCGTACTCGCGCTGCGGTTTCTACGTCTTCACCGGAGTGCTCGGGCCTGACGAGCTGGCCGACATCGAGGCCGACGTCATCGACCTGCTGGACCGCTGCCCCACTGCGCCCGATGCCGACACGGACCGTCACGGTCGCCCAGCGCTCGGCGCCGGCCATCAGGGTCGCAACGTCTCGTTCGTCCGCCCGCTGACCGACCCCTACGGCGGCACCGACGTGGCCCACGGTCGCCATCCGTTCAAGATGTTCGAGCCCTCGGCTCCAGACGAAGCGCCCGAATGGGTCGTGCAGGTCATCAGCGGCTCGCTGCAGTTCTCCGAGGCGTGCCTGCGGCTGTACGGCCATCCCGGTCTGCTCGGCGTCGCGCAGGCACTGAACGGCCCCGACTTCACCCCGTTCAACGAGGTCGTGTGGATCAAGCAGCCCGGCCTGGGCGGATCGGTGGCGTGGCATCAAGATGGCTGGACGCACTGGGACCATCCCGAGCTCGACGAGGGCACCCACGGCTTCAACTTCATGGCCCAGCTGTACGGCTGCGATGCCACCAACGGCCTGTGGGTGGTGCCCGGCTCCCATCGCATGGGAAAGGTGGACATCAAGGCCATGTGCCTCGCCGCCGGCTCGGACCGCCTCCCCGACGCAGTCCCGGTCGTGTGCGACCCCGGCGACGTAGCCATCACCAGCCGCCAAGCCATTCACGGCTCGTTCGCCAACACGTCCGAACGGCCCCGGGTCACCCTCAACTTCGGCTTCCACCGGCGCCGATCGGTGTTCGGCGTGCGCAGCGGCGGCGTCCACAACCCGATCTCGCTCTACGACGAGGCCTACATCGCCGAGCGGTCGCGTGTGATCGGCTGGGCCATTGACGCTCGCTCCAAGCGCTTCGAGGCCGAGTCGCCGTTCGTCTACCAGCCCAACGTGGGCCGCGAGCACGAATTCGTCTGGGACGACGCCGCCCGCGAGGCCATCGCGGACTACAACCTCAAGGACATCGGCATTTAGCGTCTCCGGGTCGCTCGAGCCACTGAATCCGCGGGACCGCTCGATCGCCCTAGCGGAGCCTTCGGCCGTACGGAGGTCATGTCAGGAGTCGAGCGCGAGCACGGCGCTTGGACCAATGCGCAGTTGCACGCCGGCGCCGACTGCCGGGCCGTGGGGGGTGATGGCATCCAAGGTTGAGGCGACTCCGCCGATGTCTGCTTCCAACCGCAGTTCGTAGCGGTCGCCACGGAAGCGACGCCGGACCACCGTGGCCGCCAGCTGCGCCGTCCGGCCGTCGCCCCTGAGCTCCGTGCCGCCGTCGTCCGCGAGCACGACCTCGATGCGATCAGCGCTCAGAACGAAACTGCTCGGGCGCCCAGCGGCCCTGGCCAATGCCGGAGGGACTTCGAAGTCGAAGACGTTGGTGTGACCCAGGAATCGAGCCACCTCAGCAGTCCGAGGGTCAGTCCAGACCTCTTCGGGGGTCCCGATCCGCAGCAACCGGCCTGATGCCATCACCGCAATGCGGTCCGCCAGAGCAAACGCCTCGTGATGGTCATGGGTGACGTGAACGGCGGTGACACCGACCTGGTCGAGCACTGGGCGCAGCTCGTCGATGAGCCGCTCTCGCAGCAACCGGTCCAATGAGCCGAACGGCTCGTCGAGCAGCAGCACCTTGGGTTCAGGGGCGAGCGCCCGCGCCAGCGACACTCGCTGGGCCTCGCCACCCGACAGCGTTGCGACATCGCGACCTTCGAATCCCGACAAGCCGACCAGTTCGAGCACTTCGGCCACCCGCCGACGCCGTTCCGCGAAGGGCACCTTGGCCATGCGTAGGCCGAACGCCACGTTGCCCTCGACGTCGTAGTGCGGGAACAGCACTTCGTCCTGGAACATCAGGCCGATGCCGCGCTGGTCGGGGCGACGGCCGGTCAGGTCACGCCCGTCGAGCTCGATCCGACCAGCATCGAGGGGCTGCAGCCCCGCGGCTGCGCGCAGCAGCGTGGTCTTGCCGCATCCCGACGGGCCGAGCAATACGACCATCTCGCCATCGCCGACGGCAAGGTCGACCCCGTCGAGTGCTTTGGTCTGATCGAAGCGGACGTGAGCGCCGGTGATGCGCAGCAAGCCGCCGCCGCCAGCTGCGCCGGTTGCCGCAGCGCCGGATTCTGCCGTGCTGATATCAGGTGCGGTCACGACCTCGACGCTACGCACTCGGCAGGGGTCGCCGGTCCAGGTTTTCTTGGGCTTGCTCGGTTTCCGCGCTGGCTCAGCGAGCAGGCGCAGAGCTTCCTGGCCCAAACTGAGGGCGACTGGGCGTGCGACGGGAGTCTCGAGACATGGCGGATCGGCTGAGCGGACGAACGGCGCTGGTGACCGGAGCCAGCCGGGGCATCGGCGAGCACTGCGCTCGAGCGCTGGCCCGGGACGGTGCACGGGTTGCGCTGGCGGCACGGACCACCGACGATCTTGGCCGGATCGCGGCTGAACTGCCCCATGAACCGGTGGTGCTCGAGAGCGACCTGAGCGCGGCGGGTGCTGGAGCCGAACTGGCCGCCGCTGCAGTCGAGGCGCTCGGCGGGGTGGACATCTTGGTGAACAACGCCGGACGAGGAGAGCTGCGCGAACCGGGCGGCGACCAAGCGGTGCTGCAGCTGAACTACCTGGCGCCGCTGGAGACCACCCGGGCGCTGGCACGTCAGATGGGCGAGCGCGGGCACGGCTCGGTGATCCACATGTCGTCGATCGCCGGTTCGGTCGGCGTGAGCGAGCTGCCTACTTATGGGGCGACGAAGGCTGCGCTCGACTCGCTCACCCGCTCGCAGGCAGCCACCTACGGGCGCTTCGGCATCCGGGTGAACGCCGTGGCGCCGGGGCTGATCATCACCGAGATGTGGGAGGCCGGCCGTGAGATCCCCGGCCTCGCCGACGGCCTCGAACGCCACATCGCTCTGGGCCGCTGGGGCGTGCCCGAAGAGATCGCCGATGTGGTCGCGTTCCTCGCCTGCGACGAATCCCGCTACGTCACCGGCCAAACGATCACGGTCGACGGCGGCTACCAAGGTGTCACCGCCTGGGCCAACTACCCCGCCCCCGGCTCGTAGGGGCGGCACCCCGCCGCGCTAGTCCTTGCGGCCTGCCAGCGACATCCAGTCGTCGAGCCGGACGGGGTCGGCCAGCTCGATTCCGTGGGGGCGATAGGCGGCAGCGACGGACGAAGTCTGCGCTGCGGAGATGCCGCTGACGGCGAGCCGTCCATCCGGTGCGACCCGTGCGGCAATGTCGCCGGCGAGCGGCATCAGCACGTCGGCAGTGATGTTGGCCACCACCACGTCGAATGTGCCGAGCTCGAAGCTGCCGACAAGGGCCGTGCTGAAGCTGGCCACTCCGTCGAGGCCGTTGCGCCGGGCGTTGGCCTCCGCCGCAGATACAGCCGCCGGATCGATGTCGATCCCCACCACCTCAGTCGCACCCAGTCGGGCGGCCACCAAGGCCAGCACCCCGCTGCCGCACCCCACGTCCAGCACTCGCTCGCCGTCTGCCATCTTCCCCGCCAGCCATGTGGCCAGCAGCTGTGTTGACGGGTGCGTTCCCGCTCCGAATGCTTGACCCGGGTCGATCTCGACGACTTCCGGGGCGTCGGCGTCTGCCCAGGGGAAGCAGACAGCCAACCGCTCCCCGACAAGCACCGCCTGAGTGCGGTTCAGCCAGCCCACCGCGTGCGACGCATCTGGCGGCCCCAGCACGGCGGCATGGCCCTCGGCACGAAGTTGCGCCATCACTTGGTGGGCAGTGCGGTCATCGATCACACGAGCCCGACTCACCCAGCGCCCCCGCACCAGCCGTTCCTGGGTCACCGCGAGCGCCATCGCCGCCAACCATTCCGGCAGCGACGGGCCGTCGAGGTCGCCGCCTGGCTTCGCTCTGCCATCGGCTGCGCCCAATGGGACATCGTCGGCGACGACCACGCACGCACCGCCGAACCGCTCATCACCCCATGGGTTCGCCCACGAGCGCTGCTGGCTCATCCCGGCATTCTCGCCGTCAAAGTCCCATGCCTCGCGCAGCAACCGGCCGGCTCGTCTCGACGGCCAGTGCCACCAATGTGATGCCGAACTGCGGTACAGGTGAAGGGCCACGACTGCGAAGGCGGCAACACCATGACCAACAGATTCGTGGCGGCTATGGCGTTCGCTGCACTGGTGATCTCGGTGCTGTCGTTGTTCGTCGCTCTGAGCAACACCACAGAAGAAGAAACGCCCCAAACCGGCGATCTGTCCCCTCCGACGACCGCCCCGCTCGGCGACGAGACCCCGTCCGCGTCTGCCGCCGCAGCAACCACTACGACAGGCTCGTCGCCGGTCGTGGCACAGACAACGATTCCGGCGCCAGCGACAACTGCGCCCCCGCCGACCTTCTCGGTGCCGCCTACCTCGGAGCCGCTGCCGGGCACGCCTGCCGAATTCGGGCCGTCCGCCGGAACCGCGCTCGGCCTGGTCGGCGTCAGCCACGACGACTTCCTCAACGTCCGTGACGTTCCCAACGGCAACGTCGTGGCCACGCTCTCGCTGCGCATCGCTCCCGGCGATCCAGCAAACAGCAAGCTGCAGGTCGGCGATCCAGCCGCCGAGGACTCTGTCGCGACGCTGAGTCTCGACGGCATCACCGCGACCGGTCGCACACGAGATCTGGCCACCAGCACGTGGCACGAAATCCAAGCCGGGCCGGTGATCGGCTGGGCCAGCAGCAAATACCTCGCGCCGCTGACGCCCAGCGTGAGGCTCGACATGACCGCTCAGGTCCAGAGTGCGGTGGGCAGCACGCCGACTGCGCCCACGCTGACCGAGCTCGCCAACATGGTCGCTGCTGCGTTCGCATCGGACGAGCCGCCGTCGCGCATCCGGGTGACGGCCGCGCCCAGGGCGATCGACGGATTGGCGGAGGTCACCGTCGATGTGGTCGGGCTGCCCGACGATTCCGTGCGCGGCTACCGACTGCTGATTTCAGCCGACCCGGCCGGCGACTGGAGGGCTGACAACGTCGACACGGCCGGCGGCCCGTTCACGCTGCGCAACGTGATGGCGACACCCCTGTGTTACAGCCACCGCGGCACCGGCGACAACGGTCTCTGCAACTGAGGTGGCAAGGCGTTCGTTTGGTGTCGCAACCCGTCGCTAGGGTTGTAGCCCGCCGAGGGAGCCCGCACAGCGTGGGTTCCGCAACCACCTTGGGGGTGATCGGTTTCGACTTTGACGGTTGAAGTGAGAGAAGCGAGCCGTGGTCTCCGGATCCACGCTAAAGAGCCGGAAAAAAATACAAACGCCAACGTCGATCAAGACGATCTGGTGCTCGCAGCCTGATCTCAGGTTGTGAGTTCGGCCCGATAGCTCCCGTCCTGCGGGCGTCGGTGCCTTCATCTGCAGGGCTCGCCCTCCGCCCGTGCCGACGGGGCGGCGGGGACACGCACAGACGGCTAAGGCGATTGGCAGGGTGTCGCTGCCCGCAATCGCCCGACAATCCCCCAGCGACTGCGCTCGGAGAAGACTCACCGAAACGTTGAAGGACGCGGGTTCGATTCCCGCCACCTCCACGAATTTGTGTCCCACAAGTTCCTGTAAGTTCCCAAAAGTGCAGGTCACGGGGGGTTTTTGAGGTTCGGATGCTGCCAGTGTTTCCCAAGAGTTATCGTTGTTTCCCAAGCGATTAGGGAAACAGAAAAGGGAAACGGTGCCTCGGACCAAAAGACTCACCGCCAAGCAGGTCGAGCACGCTGCGGCCGGAAAGCACGCCGACGGGGGCGGTCTCACGCTGGTGGTCACCGGCAAGGGGACGCGTTCGTGGGTGGTGCGGCTCACCGTCGACGGCAAACAGCGCGACATGGGCATCGGCGGATATCCCGCCGTCAGCCTCGCCGATGCCCGCCAGCGGGCCTCCGAGATGCGAGCCGACGTGCTCGACGGAGCCGACCCTGGTGCGAGTCGCGGCGCGGCGACGGTGCCGACGTTCGGGGCCGCAGCCGAAGCGGTCCACACGTTGTTGTTGCCGACGTGGCGCAACCCTGCCCATGCCCGGGAGTGGATCGAGAGCCTGCGTCGTCATGCCGGCCCGCTGCTGGACAAGCGCTGCGACCGCATCACCCGAGCCGACGTGCTCGACGTGTTGGAGCCGATCTGGCTGGACAAGGCCGAGACCGCTCGACGCGTCCGCCAGCGGATCCGCAAGGTGCTCGCGTGGGCGATGGCCCGACACGAGTCGATCGTGTCCAACGCGGCAGGCGAGGCGATCGACGCCGCGCTCGTGCCCCAGCCCAAAATCCGCGAACACCAGCGGGCGATCCACTACAGCGAGGTGCCCGCCGCGCTGGCCGCCATCGAAGCCGGACAAGCCGCGCCGGCCTCCAAGCTGTGCCTGCGGCTGCTGGTCCTCACCGGAGTGCGCAGCGGCGAGGCACGGCTCGCCGACTGGGCCGAGATCGACTTCGACCGGGCCCTGTGGACCATCCCGCCCCAGCGCACCAAGACCGGCACCGAGCACCGAGTCCCGCTCAGCCTCCAAGCACTCGAAACCCTCGACGCCGCCAAGACCCTCACCGACGGCTCGACGCTGATCTTCCCCAGCCCGCTGCGCCCCGGATACCCCCTCGACTGGAACTCGCTACTCAAAGTGCTGCGCACCGCCGGCATCGACAGCACCGCCCACGGATTCCGTTCCTCGCTGCGATCATGGTGCCAAGACCAGCCAGACATCGCGTGGGCCACCGCCGAGCTGATCCTCGGACACCGCCCCGGCACCAAAGTCGAACAGGCATACGCCCGCAGCGACGAACTCCACGCCCGCCAAAAAGCCATGCAGCAATGGGCCAACTACCTGAACTCCTAAAGCCAGAAGCCCACAACTGCCCCATGCCACAGGGACCCCCGCAGCGACACTGCGGGGGTCCCTCGCGTGCACGGCGCGCCAACCTGCCTGGGCGTGCTGAGGGCAGGTGCGAGCGGTCCCGGACATCGCGGCAGATCACGCCACACGCTGCGTTCCCCATACGTTTCTGAGCGCTCGTGACGGCGTTCCCGTATCGGCACCCTGGGTTGCGTGACACAAGCGAGACACGACCAATGGCACAGGGCACGCTGCTTCGGCGATCCGACGTCGAGCACCGGTGCGGACCGGCCACGGCCCGCCTCTAGCGGGAGATGAGCCGAGGCAACTCCCCACGTCGCAGGTCGCCAACTCCGCCGCAAAGCCATCTGACCGGCCGGGCCCACGACATCTCGCTTCACCCCCGACCGCGATTGGTCGGATAGCCATATGACAACGCGCTGGCCGAGGCAGTCAACTCGCTCTACAAGACCGAGCTGATCCGAGGCCCCAAACAAGGACCGTGGCGCACGATCGACGACGTCGAGCTCGCCACCCTGGGCTGGGTGCACTGGTGGAACGCCGACCGCATCCACGGCTACCTCAACGACCTCTCACCCGACCAGTTCGAAGCCGCCTACGCTGCGGCGAACACCAACCACAACAACACAGAAAACCAAAACATTCAGCCTGCGCAAGAACCAGGGTGAACCAAACCGCCAACAACCTCGCCAAGCTCATCAAACGCGTCTCGTTCGGGATCACCAACTTCGACCACTACCGCATCCGAGTCCTGCTCTACGCCGGCAAACCCGACTGGACACTGCTCGACACCATCACACCCCACTGAAATCCGAAGAGCCGTGTATGCCCGCTTCCAGGCGCGCGCGGGTGCTCATGAGTGGTATCGCGATATCATGATCTCATGACAAAACAGACGACGGTCCGGCTGCCGGACGATCTGGCGCAGGAAGCTGAGGCCGTCGCCCGGGTCCAGGGTTCGAGCATGAATCAGCTCATCGTCGACTCGTTGCGCGCCGAGATCGGGCGGGTACGCGCAGACGACGACTTCACGTCCACGGCGAAACGCCTGCTTGAGAGAGATCGCGAGCTGCTCGAGCGGCTCGCACGGTGACCCGGTATCTGAGCATCGCTGAGTACTTCTGGCTCGCCGAGCAGGTCACCGGAATTCGGGCTGAAGAGCTATCTAGGTCTGCTCGTGTCGAATTGGCGGATTCGGCGCTGCACGCCCCGCAAGCAAGCAATGGCGGGACGGACTTCTACTCGGACTTGATGGACAAAGCAGCGGTGCTCTGCTGGCGCTTGGCACGCAACCATCCGCTGCCAGATGGCAACAAGCGAGCAGCTTGGGCAGCACTCGTCATGTTCATCGACCTCAATGGTGGACGCTGGGATCCCGATCCACCAGATGTAGACGACGCAGAACACACAATGCTCGCCGTGGCAGCCGGCGACATCGACGAGGACTCCCTCGCAGGGTGGCTCCGCGAGCGGATCACATTCGCCTGAGCAAAGGGGCTGCGCGGGGTCATGGAGCCCGAGATGGGCGCTGCGCCCGAGGACGAGCACCTGAGCCGTTTGATCACCTCGGGTGTGCTTCGGACGGGACACGGAGATGCCGCGGACATGCTCGACGAGCCTCCCCTGCAGGTCCCGACCAGCCTCACCGAAGCGTTGGCCGCCGAAAGAGAGGATCGTGTGTGAGGTATTGGCACACCTCGGCGCTGACGCCGCTCTTGATTACCGAGGCGACGTCTGAGGTGGTGCGGCCGTGGCCGGGCGAGGAAAGTGTCATCGCAACGTGAGCATGGACGCGTGTCGAGATCGCGAGCGTCGTGGAGCGGCGAACGGGTGAGGGCGATCTGTCGCGGGAGCAGCGCCGCGGCGTCATCATGAGCCGCTTGGACGGGTTCAGCGCTACATGGCACGAAGTGGTCGAGGTGCTGGCCGTGCGGTCGCGTGCGACGTCGGTGCTGGCACGGCATCCGCTTCGCGCTGCCGACGCCGCCCAGCTCGGCGCCGCATTGCATGTTCAAGACCAACTCGGCGCTCCGCTGCAGTTCGTGAGCCTGGACCAACGCCTCACCGAAGCAGCCGAACGCGAAGGACTCGCCATCGTCCCCGCGTGACCAGGCGGCTTCATGGGCAATCAGGCCTCGCTGGTTCGGACGCAGAGGATTCGCTCTCGGGCAGTCCAGCAGGTTCTCTAGGCTTGGATTCAGTGGCAACGACTCACTTTTCCCGACCTGTGAAGATCCCCGACGACCTCGGGAGGACACGGTCGCGCCCGTCACTGGACGGGTGAGGCTTCCGAATCGCATTGCATGGAGCGGTCAGGGTGAATTCGATCTCGAGGATCGGCGAGACCGCATGTACGTGTACCAGCTCGTCATGACCGGGGGCACCGAGAACGACGTGCGTCGCTTTATCGAGTCATAGAGACGGACTGCGTGATTCTCGCGGGCGCACGTGACAGCGCCATTCCTGCCGACCAACTAGAGCGCTTCGCTAACAGCGAAGGCGCCGGCTACGTCGTCGGCGGCACAGGCTCAATCAGCGAGACCAAGGCCGCGCAGTTCGGCAGCCGTGACATGACCCGCATAACCGGCGCTACACGCTGAGGCACAACCGCCAACGTCGGCAGAGCCGCAAGCGGCAAGCCGACAGACGGCGCAGCCAGCAACGAGCCTGCCTCTTCAGGATTCACGGCCGTGTCGGCAGGCGCTGTGCATTCGTGCGGCATCCGCACTGGCGGCAGTCTCGAATGCTGGGGCTATGACGACGGCGATGGCCGGTCGTCGCCGCCGTCAGGTTCGTTCACTGCCGTGTCGGCAGGCGGGTCCCATTCGTGCGGCATCCGCACCCGCGGCACCGTCGAATGCTGGGGATGGACCGCCGCGGCCGGTCGTCGCCGCCGTCGTGACCTGACTTCCTGCCTCTCATCTCAGCGTGAGAACTTGCCAGCGTCGGCGGGGCATCACGCGACGGCCGCAGCGCTCGCCCAGCACGACCACGCCGCTATCGTCGCCGCGATGGTCGCCCAGGGGGCCACGGCCCGCGCCATCGACGCCGAGACGGTCGCCCAGACATCCCGTCACCGAAGGGCATCATGACCATGACGATGAGAAACAAGGCGTATTCGGTACTGCTGAGCCTTGCCCTGATCGCGTCCGCCTGCGCAGCCGAAACCGCCGCGGAACAGACAAGCGAAACCGCCGCTGAGCCATTGGATTCAGCCGAAACCGCCGAACCCGAAACCGCCGTGGAACAGACAAGCGAAACCGTCGCAGAGCCATTGGATTCAGCCGAAACCGCCGAACCCGAAACCGCCGTCAGCAGTGAGACTGCCTCTTCAGGATTCTCAGCAGTGTCGGCAGGCCATTTCCATTCGTGCGGGCTTCGCGCTGGCGGCAAAATCGAATGCTGGGGCGGTAACTATGAGGGCCAGTCGTCGCCGCCGTCGGGTTCGTTCACGGCCGTGTCGGCAGGCGGTGTGCATTCGTGCGGTATCCGTACTGGCGGCACGGTCAAATGCTGGGGCGATGACACAGACGGCCAGTCGTCGCCGCCGTCGGGTTCGTTCACGGCCGTGTCGGCAGCCGGTCAGCATTCGTGCGGTATCCGTACTGGCGGCACGGTCGAGTGCTGGGGCAGGGACTACAACGGCGAGTCGTCGCCGCCGTCGGGTTCGTTCACGGCCGTGTCGGCAGGCTGGAGGCATTCGTGCGGGCTTCGCACTGGCGGCAGTCTCGAATGCTGGGGCGGTAACTATGAGGGCGAGTCGTCGCCGCCGTCGGGTTCGTTCACGGCCGTGTCGACAGACGGGTCCCATTCGTGCGGCATCCGCACCGGCGGCACCGTCGAATGCTGGGGCGATGACTTTCGCGGCCGGTCGCCGTCGGGTTCGTTCACGGCCGTGTCGGCAGCCGGTCAGCATTCGTGCGGTATCCGTACTGGTGGCAGTCTCGAATGCTGGGGCTATGACGGCGATGGCCGGTCGTCGCCGCCGTCGGGTTCGTTCACGGCCGTGTCGGCAGGCTGGGGGCATTCGTGCGGCATCCGTACTGGCGGCACGGTCGAATGCTGGGGCAATGACGACAGCGGCCAGTCGTCGTCGCCGTCGTGACCTGACTTCCTGTCTGTCATCTCAGCGTGAGCACCGGCCCGCGCCATCGAAGCCGAGACGTTCGCCCAGACATCGCCATGAGCCCGCCGCCGGGGATGCCCACCCCGCCTGACGTGATCCCCGCCATGAGCGTGCGCGGCCAGCTGACGGCCCGCTGCGCCCACGCGCTGACAGCCGACCATGCGCAGGCGTGTCTCAGCGACTGGCTGGCCCGGGACGCGGACCCCGCCGTCGATCCGCTCCCCTTCGATGTCGCAATACGAACGTCGACAATCTCATGGAGATGTGGAGTGGCATGTGGCTCTCGCCCCCTGTGCACGAGCGCTGGCAACACTGGCTGCGCGATCGCGACTTGATCGCCTAGCCCCGCGCGAGTTCGAAGGTCGGCATCACGCAAGTGTGGTCGCGGCTCGTCCAGAACATGCTGATGTCACGACTCACGGGCCTCATAGGGCCACCGCGAGGAGTGCTGTGTCCGCCCGAGCCAGCCGCATGCACGTTGAACGAGCCACGCTTTCGAGTTGTCGTTGCTTTGGCGCTTTACACTCGGCTCGCTCACAACCACATCTCGAGTTGGATGTGAATTGTCGGGCATGTAGCGAGGTCGCAGTGTTCAACCTACTTGTCAAGAAGAACGGTTGGAATCGCGAAGGGAGCGACTCAATCGACATTACGCGAGTCTTGGAACATACCGAAGATTCAATAGCGGGCCGATTTCGAATCCAAGGACGCATAGATTTTGGATCTTTGCAGAAATTGCCGACGGTGCTAATGTCCGAGCGTTCTGGTCTAGAGGACGGCGATCAGACAGCCTGTGTGGCCCGAATCACGCAAACTCGAACAAGCCAGCGAATGGTTCATATCGAATACACCTTCGACCAGACGATTCCCCCGATCGCTAACGAGTCGATGTTCGAGATGCTCACTTCACTAGGTGCTCTTAATGAGTTCGAGTGTAAGCGTACACATTGGGCGGTTAAGGGTGTAGATCTGTATGAGTGCATCTTGCGCGCACAATTCAAACCTCATCTATATCCGACAGTGTTTGAGCTGCGAAACGTGTTGGGCACAAGAATGCCCACGATTGCAGTAATGATGCCGTTCTCTTCGGAGTTCGATCAGGTGTTTGATCATATCGAGTCATCTATAGTATCGAGGAATTTTCAGTGTAAGCGAGCTGATCATATTTGGCAGAATGAATCTATCATACAAGACATTGTAGATCTCATTCTTGCCTCCAGTGCGGTGATCGTTGACTGCACAGGTCGCAATGCGAATGTCTTCTATGAGATGGGCATCGCCCATACCGTTGGCAGGCCAGTGATACCCATAGTCCAAGATAGGCGAGACATTCCATTCGACATACGCCATCTCAGGCACGTCCGCTACCACCCTAATCGAGAAGGTTTGCAAACGTTGGGGACGGAAATCGGTGATCGACTCACGGGTTTAGGCATCTCTCGCTGACGACGGATATCAGTAGCGCTCCGCCTCATTCCAGCAAGAGGTAAACACTCTTGGAGCCTTCGTCTTTTTGTGGGATTCGGGCTGCTGGGCTCGGTGTGGGGGTCAGGTTAGGAGGAGTCCGCGGGCTTCGAAGTTGGTGTAGTTGGTGAAGCCGTGGGCTTTGCGGGCGCTTCGGATCTGAGCGGGGTTTGAGTTAGGCGGGAGGGTCCTCAGTACGCGAGACGAGGACTCCAAGAATCGGTGGTTTGTTGGGCCGTCGAGTCTGTGGAGTCCTCGTGGAGATCGATCCTACGCGTATGTGTGAGCTGTTGGTCGGGTTGCCCGATGTCGATGTGGTCGGCGTCGATGAGCTGGTGCGGGGGTGGCTGGTGGTTGTAGTCGCGGTTCGCGAAGAGCGTCCGAGCTGTGCAGGGTGCGGAGCCGCTGCGTGGGTGAAGGATCGTCGCGAGGTCGATCTGGTGGATCTCCCGGCGTTCGATCAGCGCGTGGTGCTGCGAGTGATCCGGACCCGTTGGCGCTGCCCGGTGCTTGGGTGCGGGATCGGTTCGTGGACCGTTGAGCATCTCGCGGTCGCGCCGGCCGGTCACCGGTTGAGGACCCGAGCGGCTCGCTGGGCGACTGAGCAGGTCGGCCGTTGGGGCCGCTCGGTCAGCGAGGTCGCCGACGCGCTGGGGACGGACTGGCACACGGTCAACGACGCCGTGGTCGCTTACGGCGAAGCGCTCGTGGGCGCCGACACCGACCGGATCGGGGTGGTTCGGGTGTTGTCGCTCGACGAGACCCTGTTCATGGGTGAAGGGCGCTGGCGGGTCCAGCGGTGGTCAACCCAGATCGTCGACGCCAGATCGGGCCAGTTGCTCGATGTCGTCGACGGACGTGACGCTGGGGCCCCGGCCCGCTGGCTCGCAACACGGGACCCCGGCTGGCTGGCGGGGATCGGGTGGGCGGTCATGGATCTGTCGGGGCCGTATCGGGCGGCGTTCGACACGATGCTCCCCGACGCCGAACAGGTCGCCGATCCGTTCCACGTGGTCAAGCACGCGAACGAGAAGCTCGATGAGTGCCGACGTCGGGTCCAAAACGAGACGCTGGGCCATCGGGGCCGCAAGAACGACCCGCTCTATCGATGCCGACGCCTGCTGCTCAAGGCACACGAACGCCTCGATCCCCGCGGCAGCCACAAGCTCACCGGCCTGCTGCGTGCCGGCGACCCTCGGGGCGAGGTCGCCTACGCCTGGCACGCCAAGGAGGCGGTCCGGTTCTTCTACGACGTCCCCAACGCGCACACGGCCAACCGATACCTCGCAGCACTCGCCGAGGACCTCCAAGACAACGAGTTCCCACCAGAGGTCCGATCCTTGGGCCGCACACTCAACAGGTGGCAGACCCAGATCGCGAACTGGCACCAAGCCCGAGCCTCCAACGGCCCCGCCGAGGCCATCATTCTCTGGAGCGCGTCGGAGGGTGTCGTCGATGTCGTTGACGGGCACGTGGCGGACGGTGGTGGACGCGTTCTCTGGAGCGTGTCGTTGAGGTCTGCGATGTCGCTGGCGGCGTGAGCTAGACAGCGCTTCCTTCGGCCTGGCCTCGCGGGTCGAGATGCGGTGGAGGTGGCCTGTGAGGGTGCAGCGTGTGGTGATGCCGGCGACCGGCGGCGAGTCTTGAACGGTCGTCGTCGAGTGGGCTGTGGTGGAGTCGGCGGAGCGCTGTCTGGCGGACCTGGCAGGCATCGCGCGTTCACCGAACACCGTGCGGGCCTATGGGCACGGTCTGCGGCTTTGGTTCGAGTTCCTCGGGACACGCGGGGTGGTCTGGGACAGCGTCGGGGTCGAGGACGTCTCGGGGTTCGTGGCATGGCTGCGGGCTCCGGCCGGCGACGTGATCGTGTTCGACGAGGTCACCAGGCTCAACGCCGACAACCACCAGCTCCGATAACACCTCGCCCAGCAGCTCGGCCGCCGGCGCCAAAGCCGCATCCCCGCCCCGTCAGCGACATGTCGCCCACACGAAACCCAAGCTCCGAACCATCACAGCGTCCAGCCCTCCAGATAACCGCCAACAACCTCGTCAAGCGCATAAAGCGAACAGCATTCGGGTTCCGCCGCTTCCGGCACTACCGGATCCGATCACTCCTCTACGCCGGCACACCCGACTGGACACTGCTCGACACCATCACACCCCACTGAAATCCGAAGAGCCAGCAAAACCCCAGGTCAGAGACCTGCGCACACTTTCGCGGAACGCCTGAAAGCTGTGTTCGAAACAAGCTGCCGATGTAGCCGCAGGTCGGGACGTTGTGCTATGGAGCGCGCGGAGCCGGTCGAGCATGCGCCGCAGTCGCTTGGGTTTAGCTGCCGATCCTGGATACGCAGTCGACGACCTGCGGCTGCGAGGGGACCTGTACGTAATTCAATTGTCCAGCGCCCAGGCGGCTCGTAGCCACTCGCCGCGCGGAGCGCGGATGTTCTGGCGAGCTGACCGAACCAACCTCTTGATGCTCATTTGCTTCGTCGCCTGACGAACTCTCGAAACTCGTAGCAGCCGCGGGCGACGTAGTGGTCGATGATTGCGGTTCGGTCTCGGATCGCCTCAGCGTCGTCCGTGTCGATGGTCGCTTGCAGGAGTGATTGGATCGGTTCGCTCCAGTCCGTGTGGTCCCAGTCGTTCGGGGCGTCGTTGAGCATCTTGAGAATGAGTCGAGTAGCGACGGCGGGGCGGGATGCGGCGAGGTCTGCCAGGCGATCGACCGCGTGCCACGAGTGCCAGCCGGGCGGATTCCATTGGAGTGCGGTCTCGAATCCGGCGAGTGACCAGTCGTCGTCGAGTTTCCCCGACGCGAATGTCGACGCGAATGCTTGACACTCCAAGGGGTGCGCATCGGGCTGGTTGCTGATCTCTTGAAGCCGAGAGTCCCAGAACTCTCGGATTCGGGCAAGGACTTCAGGATCGATGTCGCCTTCGGTGTTGTTCAACGCGTCGCCCACGTAGTTCATTGCGCCTGCGGCGAGCCCATCGTCGGCAAGTTCGAACCATCGATCCAGCAGGGAGCGGGGCGCTGTTGAACGCCACCAGAGAATTACGAGGTGCTGGCCAAGATGCAGCTCAGGTCGTTCGTCGTCACCATGATTGACGTTCTGTCCGGCTCGGACTCGCTCGACAGCCGCCTCGTACTCGCCTCGGATTTCCCGAAATACCGAGTCGTACGGCGAGCACCAGCAGATGTACGTGTCCCATGCTGCGTCTCTGAATCCGGAGAGTTCGGGTGCTCGCGGGAAGATCTGCGAGGTGTTCTCGATGACCCATTTCTCGTCGAGCAGTGCTAGCCACGGCAGCCACTGCCCGTAGACGGTTCGGATGGCCATCGACGGGTCCTGCTCGGGTTGCAGGTGTGCCTGCAGCACCGTGCGTACTTCGGGGAGCAGATCGAAGCCAGATTCGATGTCGGCGCCGCTCGCCTCGAATTCGCGACGGCACCAGAGCGCATATTCGACGACGGCATGCATCGCGGTCCCGCGGTTGGAATTGATCGACAGGTTGTGGAATCTCGGGCTGTCGTCGATCAGGGTCGCTTCGGTGGCCGGAGACGGGTCGGGGTCGCTGGTGAGAGGTTCGAGAATGTGCCAGACGGCGTCACGCCACTGGAAGGGGATCCGGTTGTCGCGGTCCGTGACGCCGGTCTTGATCAGTGACGCTGTCGCGCCCCTGGCCCATCGCCAGCCTGGATCTCGGTCCCAACGGCGGACATCTTCGTCAGGCTCGAAAGGCCGCTCGATCACCGCGGCCATCATCTGCAGCAGCGGTTCCCACGAGACGGAGACGCCTGCCTTGACGGCGTCTTCGATGCCGTCCAAGAAGCTGCGAACGTAGGTTGGGTCCAAGTCGTGGAGCCGGTCTGCCTCAGCTGAGAATTCCGTCGCGCGGTCGACGACTACGGACCTGAGTGTGCGGCCGAGGCCTTCGATTGATGGGCCGAAGCCTCTCGCGGATGTGTCGTCAGGACGCCACCGTTGGAGGTACTCGACAATTTGGGAAAGCGGCCAAGTGCGCATGTCGTCGTCAGACGTGGGACTCTGCGGCCCGGAGGATGAGACCGAGGACCACGTCAAGAAATCGGGGTGCTCCGGTTCTCCGAGACGCTCGATCAGGCCCCGATGCATGTCAGCAGCGTCATCGGGCAGGTCGTCGGCTACAAAGCTCAAACGGTCTCGCTGCCACCAGCCGACGTAATCAGCCACATCTGCGTCGCTCGGCGGCGATCCTTCCAAGTCAGCCCAGCATTGCCTCAACTGTTCGACATCAGGCCCGGCACTGACCCGCGCCAGATAGGACCGACGTGCTTCGGGATCCGCGTCGCCGAATCGTTGCCGCAGGAGCACGGCGTATTCGTGCAGCATGCCGGGATCTTCGAACAACTCCCTGTCGGCGACCCGCTCCGTGACCATGCGAGCGCCGCCCGGGGCATTCGCCAGAACATGCAGAGCAATTCGGCGATGGAGTGCTGATCCCGCCTCGAGTCGGTGCACCACCGCTTCGAGTTCTTCCTCGCCTGCCGCGGCCAACATCACAGCGGCATCCCTCACAGCCGAGACGACGGTGCTACGGACTCCGTGATCGATGTTCTGTGGATGATCCTCGATCGCCGGCCGCCAGATGTACGAATAGGGGTCGTCATCAAGGGGCTCGCTCGGACCTCGGCTCAGCCGAATCGAGTCATCCAGCAGCGATGAGACCAGCGCTAGTCCTTCACTGCCAGCAGCACCGACGAGATCCGGCAAGACCTCAGCGACAGCGCGCTCGTACTCCCAATCCGAGCATCGACCGACTGGCTCGGCGCGAAACGGCACAGATCCATGCTCGGCAGCTTCCTGCGCCGGAGTCATTCGTGACTGCAACGCGAGCAGCACCCTCGTTGCCCTCAAGCCCTCCTTGACGAGATTGCCGCGGAACAGGCGTGCGACCACCGATGCCGCCTTATCGTCGAAGAACCCGACACCTGGAGCCTCGACCCACTCGACAACGCGTCCCGCCAATTGTCCGAACTGATCATCCGGCAGTGCGTCAAAGGCCTCAAGAAGGATCCGTGTGACGGCGGGATTGGATGATCCCGGTATTCGACTGAGCGCCTCCGCTACCGCATCGGGCGCTTCCGACGCCATCCTGGCGAGGTAGCGGCCCTCAGGCCATGGCGGATAGCGCACCTGGCCGCTCTCGTCGTCCCGAACGGGCTCAGGCGGTCCCCCGAAATAACCGCGCTGCGCCAGAGGCGACACCCAGTTCGGGTTCTCCAATCGGTCGAAGAAATACCGACGGTTCTCGGGCCGAATCGCCAGCGCCTCAACCTCGGCGAGTTCGGATTCGGACGGTCGACTCCAAGAGGTCATCACTGATTCGCTGACGCAAGCAGCAGGTCGAGCGCGTCCAGATTCTGATACGAGCGGTTGGCGATCGCCATGATCGACTTCTCGAACGCCAAGAAAATCGCTCTTACCTCCGCCTCGGCGTCGGGCCCCAGCGGTTCCTTGCCGACATGCGCAAGGCGTGCCCCGCGCTCTGTCACGTTCATCCAGCTCTTGACCCAACTCTCGACTACTTCGGTAGGCGTCGGATTCGGCCCGCCCAATTCGTGGAACAAGTGCCGCAATCGCTCCCTGTTCGTCGGAGGTGCGCCATCGTAGGTGTCCACCAACTTGGCCACGGCTGAGAACAGCTGCTCCGAGATGCGGTAGATCACAGGTCCCGACGCTGAAGGAGATGCGCGCGCATCGAGCGCCTGCCGATCACCAATCGGCAGATGCTCGGCTACCCATTTTCTTCTGAGTTGCTCTAGCCCTGATTATTCACGAGTCGGGTTGACTGGTCTGTAAGGGTCCGCGGAAAAGCCCCTCTGACCTGCGACGATGCATGTGTTGGAAGCACGCA
>Ga0209020_1000475_pt1 | contig 50514 bp, 44 predicted proteins | sample PinacodermBB_FD_187298 | JGI IMG/M metagenome (GOLD analysis project Ga0209020, IMG submission 187298) | Host-associated microbial community of the marine sponge Aplysina aerophoba from Gulf of Piran - sponge pinacoderm, lysed by bead... | ecosystem: Host-associated > Porifera > Sponge >... | reverse complement strand
CTTTCAGCCGGTTACCAATGTGGCAGACTTGGGTGTTTCTTCGCAGGAATTGATACGAGGCTTTCCTTGGCCTCAACGCATTCAGGAGTGATTGAACGCATGGACTATGTGGATTAACTACATTGAGAGTTAAGTGCGCTTCTCTCTGAAAGAGGAAGCTACGTGCCTGGCCATGGAGGGCTCTGATGAGCGGCGTTGGTAGTCCATAGTCGGCCGGCACGACAACGCAGGGTTCCGGCTCGTACGAGATGATGCAAGCCTGACTCTTTTGATAGTGACGTTGTTCAGAGCCGCCTGTAGTCTGGATGTAGGCTATCCCACCGTAGACCACAACTCGGGCGGGACTGAGTGATGAGGGGGAGCTTTCTGGCGGGCAGTTTTTCGTAAAGAGAAAGATTGTCGCCAAGCCAGGAGGGCGGACGCCCCCGCAGGCGAGAAGCACCATGGCGGAGTCTCTGAGCATCATGATGGTCGACGGGACTGTGAGAGAAGCGGGTGCCGAGTAGCGGAGAAACCGTCAAAAAACGGCAACAACGGCTGCAAGAACAGACCGGCGGACACGTGCTCTGACTGTGTTGGATGCCATCGGCAGTGAAGACGTATGGGGCTGACGAAAAGGTGTAGAGTGAAACAAAAAGGCAAAAGAGAGAGCGTTGCGTGTCTGGATGACATGCCCGGCCATGAATCATCGTGTCTTTTGAGCAGGAGCGGTCAGACAGTCGTTAAATTCGAGCAAAACTTCGTCTGGATCATCTAAGCTTATTATCAATTGCGGGTGGCCCGGAGGTGCAAACCGCAGCTTTGGCCAAGGAGGGCCTCCTATGCCTGGTTCCGATCGTGTTCAGACGTCCAGCACCCCGTGGGCAGGATCCCATGCCAACGTCCAGCACGAAGGCTCGTCATCCGAGCCAGCTCGAGACTGGGTCTCGTCTGGACAGCCCCGAAGCGTTGCCAAACTGTCAGACCTGGAACCACAGTTGTCCCGCACTGGCGTACAGAGAAATGAAGACGGTGCCCAGCAGTCAGGCCTTTTACAGGAAAGAGTCGTCCGCAGCTACGAAGAGCCTGAGTCGAGCCCATTGACCCGGACAGGATTGGATCCTGAACAAGAGATTACGCTCAATGGCGAAAAGGGAAAACTTATTTTCGAGCCGGTAAAGAATGGTAATGCAGAGGCTGCCCAGGAGTCTCTGCTGGAGCGTCTGGCAAACGAAGAAACAGGGGATTCTGGATCGCGCACAAAGAGATACGCCAAGAAGTTTCTGAAAGCAGTCAGCACAGCACTCGATTTCGTGATGCACAACCGGAAGTTTCAGGTCGGTGTCGGGATGGTAGGCATTGGTGTGTTCGTGGCACTGGGTTGTGTTTTTCCGATTGCGTTAATCGGGGTGGTGCCCTCCCTGCTCATTTTTACTTGTGGGTTCCTTGATACACCGGATGCTTTTCTTCCCTCTCAGCCACCGCAGCTGCCCCCGGCAGGTGGAACACCACCCGTTGATAAAGGCAAAGACAAGCCGACAACCAGCCAGAACCAGGGCCCGGATGATCCGCGCCCTGCTCCTCTCCACAAGACTACGCAAACCACCGATAGCCCTGCGGATGCCATGGCTTTTCCGGATCTTGATAAAGCGAATGCAAGACGACACCAGGAATCGCTGGACGACCGAAGAAAAACAGAAGATGCAGCACAACAAATACAACAACGGATCGAGAAAGCAGGGGTGGAGGCTCAGGTTGCACTCGTTCCGGCTCCTGTAACCTGCGACACAGTGCAGCATGCCTTCCGTAGCATGGTGGAGAACAGAGGTTACGAAAGACAGGAGCAGTTTGATATTACCACTTATCTGGCCAGCGATGCCTGCTTTGGCAGCCAGGGCGAGCTGGTACAGACACTGGGTGTAGAACAAGCTCGTCAGGTGGAGTCCAGTCTCAATTTTGCAATCCAGTGCATCCGAAAAGACTATAGGCTGGAAGCAACAGACTCATTCCCAACCAGTAAAACCCGAGTCGGAGAAAGTTGTGAGTTTCCGTCAATAGAAGAGTGGGGGATCTTTCGTGATGCGCTTGTAAAAAATTGCATTGATCAGCTGATAGATTTTGCGAACCAGAATGGCCGTTTACCCAGCACTTTCGAAGAAAAGAAGGCACTGATGATGACGCCAGATCACCTTGTGGCGCGTGCCGCACGAGCCTTGGGGCTGCCATTCACGGCCGAGTCAGCAAAGGAAAGTAGCTTGTGTAAGGAAAAGCACACAGCGGCACTCAACAACTGGTACTCAGCTGTAATAAAGCCTGACAAGCTTGAGCAACCGCAATTCCCCCCTCTCGACCCGCGGAGTAACTGAATCATGGCTTCTACAGTCAGTGGAGCACAACCGAATTCGACACCACAGCAGGTCCAGACTGGACCTGATGGGATATACCCCTCGGATGGCAAGGCACAGATGAGCCAGACTGTGGGGCTTATAAACAGCGCGGCAGGGACCGTCGTCAGCGAGAGCCTGCTGGAAACGGCTAGCCTTGATGCACTGATGCTGGCTGTCATGAGCGAGCGTGCTGAACTTCTGGAAACAATATTGCGTGGCCAGGTGCAGGAGGTGCGCGAAAAAAATAACAAACTCAAAGAGGCCAACAGCATTATGGCCACAGCCCGAGCCGCCAAAAAAGGCTCTGGAGAGGAAGACAAAACAGAGATGCCACAGGACGTCAAAGATTTTTTCGCGGAGAATGACATTTCGTGGGGGGATGGTGGCTCAAAAATAGACCCTTCGAGTAGCTACTCGCTCAACAGCACTGAGTGGGATCTGGCCATAGAAAACATGAAGGGCTGGACGGAGAGTCTGACCAGTTCGTCACAACTGGACATGACAAAATTGCAGTCGACGTCAGGGAAGTCGAACCAGACCTTTGAGATGATGTCGCAGTTCGTAGCCAAGTACTTCAGAAGCGGCGACAGCATAATCAAGAATATTTAAGACTGACAACCAGGAACGGGGACATTCTGTGGAAAAGCATCATGCGGATATGCCTGCTGACAAGGCAAACGACCTCCTCACTGACTACTTCAGTCGCGGAGGAACATTCAGGGAACTGAAAAACCTCAGTGATGACTCTATGGAGGCGATATACAGCGTGGCCTTCAACCTCTATCAGGGGGGGCGTTACGCTGAAGCGAAAAAGATTTTCCAGTTCCTGTGCTTCTACGATCACTACAACACGAAGTATTTCCTGGGTCTGGGGGCTTGCCAGATGATGGAGCAGGATTACGAAACAGCCATAGAAGTTCTCAGTTTTGCTTGCGTTCTTGACACTGATGACCCAAGGGGAATGCTGTATATCGGTGATTGTCATATGGCACTGGACCGGCCCGGTGCTGCCAAAGTGGCCTATGAGACGGCCGTCAGCTGGGCAGGAGATCAGGAGTCGTTCCGCCAGGAAAAGAAACGGGCTCAAGCCATGGCTGCCAGTGCTGCTGCCATAGTAGAAGAGGATGATGAACGCCTATGAGTAGCAGCGGTGGCGTTGCCGGTGGCCAGGCAACAAACGCGCGCAGTCACGCCAGCGTCCCCGCTGGCGATGGCAGGGAAGCGCAATCCGGGCGGGCGGGTGAGTCTGCCAACACAACAGGGACCAATGCCGGCAGCCGTGTTGGCAGGGGCTATACGACGGCGAACACTGTTTCGCACAAAAATCAGTCGGCGGGTAAAGATGCAGGTCCAGTTCAGGACAGGGTTGTCAAAATTCCACCCCCTCGTGTCGATCCGGTAAAAGTGGTCACACCCGAGATGCAAGCTCAGGTTGCGCAGGTCATGGATTCAACAGAAATGTTGTTTACCTTCGACGAACTGATGAGCCAGCTGGATGTAGAAAACGAGTCACTTGAAGGCGATGGAGAGAGCTCCGGCGCCTCCAGTGTCTACGGAGCTGTTCGCAAAGGGAGGTCGCAGAAGAACAATCAGGACGGTGGTGGCGCAGGCCAGGGTTCTGATGGCCAGGCTTCAGTGCCGCCTGAATTGATGAAAACGGTGTCTCGCTTGACACAAGACGTGGAACCAGAGCGTCTGGCGGCACTGCAGGATGAAACCCTGCATATCTTTGACAAGGTTGCAGCCATTGAGAGCGCCCCCCCGGAGGTGCTGTCCGAGCTGAAAGGCGCATCGGAACAGCTCGCCCAAGCGTTGGTTACGGGTGATATTGAAGATATAGCCCGCCTGCTGACGGAAATTCAGGTAAAGCTTCAGGATACAAGAATCAAATTTGATGAGCAGGCTATTCGCTCCAGTCGGCTCAAGCGCAGTCAGATTCACGACCAACGCATTGGCAAGCTGTCCCAGGCCATAGCAAAGATGGACGAGGCCAGGACCGCAGGAATTGTTGGCAAAGTGTTCAGTGCGGTGGCCACTGCTTTGGCGGTGGTCGTGGCGGCTGTCACGATTGCGACCGGCGTGGGTGCCAAGGCGGGGGTCATGCTGATCATGGCTGCCACAGTGATGGTTGCGCTGACAATCTCACAGAATACTGGTGACTGGATGACCAACCTGGGTGGCGCCATCAAGGATGACAAGGCGCAACTGGTTATGGGCCTTGGATGGGCCGTTCTGGCAGCAGTCTTGTCTCTGGGCGCAGGTCTGGCGGGTAGTGCTGCAAAGGCACCGGCTGATGTCGCGACGACGACGGTCCAGCAGACAACCAATGCGGGTGTTCAAGCTGCCCAGCAGAGCGCCAACGCCAGTGCCCAGGTCGCTCAGCAGGGCGCCGGTGCTGCCAGTCAGACTGCACAACAAGCCGCCCAACAGACAGCCAGCGCTTTGCAGGAAACGACAAAAGCAGCCACCAAAGCGGCTACGGATGCGGTTGATGATGTGGCGGAACAAGCTACCCGGGTCGCTGTCAAAAGCGCACAGGAGTCTGTCAAGGAAGCCAGCCGGGCTGCTGCGGATGCAGCCAAAGAGACGGTGAAGGAAACGATCGAAGAGACCGGGCAAGCTATAACCAGAGAAACCACCAAGGAAGCCGGGAAAGCAGCCGCTGAGCAATCGGCAAAAGAAACCGCCAAACAGGTGGCAGAAGTGAGCAAGAAAACACTCTACTACCAAAGGGCGGCCCGCATAGCGCAATTTACACAAGGTGGCTCCATGGCTGTGGAGGGGGCTTCCACAATCAGTGCAGCCTCTTCCACATACGAGGGCGAGATGTACCAGGCGGACGCACAGGAAGACCTGGCCTTTCTTACAAAAATTCAACTGCAGATGGAAGACTGGATGGAGGCCATTTCCCGCGCTCTGGAGGAAATAAGCCAAGGGCAGGAAGCAGCATCCGACATGTTGTCCCAGGCACAGCAAAGCAAGTTCACGGTGACAAGAAACATCTGATCCCAGCAATGGGTTACAGCACTCTTACAGGGGGGGATCTGCCATGACATCGATAGTGACACAAGGACAACCTGCCATACCGCCCGGGGGATCGGACCGACGCGTCACGGCAGCCAAAGCAAAGGCGCAGGAAGAGGTTCGTGCGGGTCAACTGGCTGGGGGCAACCTTCAGGTGGCGCAGGAAACGGGGAACAGGGTGAATCACGCCCAACAGCAGGGTGCGCCTCGTCCAGAACTCGCTTCTCCACTGATACAGCCCGACGCTGCCGGATACCAGGATGCCCTCGGTGCCCTGAACAAGCTGGCTGGAACCGGGGAGATGAGCAATGGGGAACTGGGCAGCCGTCTGCAGGCTCTGGCAGCTCAGGCTCCCCCTCCCCGGAATGCCTTGCGTGGAGGAGAGGGGGCCAACGAAATTGTAATTGGGCAAACGGCTGATGGCTTCGCAGGCGTGGTGGACGGGGCTGATCTCAGCGTCAATGTTCACGATAAATCGATGCAGTTCGTGCGTAATGGCCAAACTGTTCATATGCAAGTTCTGGATGAAGATACCTTGAGCGCAAGACTCGACGGTCAGGCGTTCGATCTGGGAGATGATGAGGTAGGTTCACTCAACCAATTCTTTCTGCTGATGTCGCTGTTTCACACCATGGGCGTTGAGCAACGCAAAATGAGCCGTGAAGGCCGCAACATGGCGAACAAGGAAGTCGTTGCCAAGATCAAGGAGCAGGCCGAAGAGCAGCGCAGCGCAGCGGCGGCCAAATTGGCGGCTGGAGTTGTCAGTGGCACTGTCAAAATGGCATCAGCTTCCCTGACCATGGTGGGTTCTGTAAAAGGTATGAAGGCAGACCAGGCCGCAGCCCAGGCTGGAGCTCCTGGACGCCCTGGCGACATGATTTCCCAGCAATGGCGAGCAATGGGTCAGATGGTGGAGGGACTGGGAGAGGCCGGTGCGTCCACTATCCAGTATCAGGCAGGACTCCATGAAGCCCGGGCAACCGAGCTGCGCGCAGGTGAAGAGCAGGCCCGCTTTGTAAAACAGTCAGAGCAGGATCAAATGCAGGTGCACCAGGATCTGATAACCAAGGCTCGGGATTCCTTTGCTCAGGTATGGAGTCAATACCTGCAAACGCAGCAGAGTATTGCTCGTAACATTTAATGCATGCTCATCACAGGTAAAGAAAGATGCAAGCCTCCGGCGTAACGGCACCGTCAGCAATAGCAACCACACAGGCCCCGGCAGGTGCACAGGCACAGTCGGCCCAAGGGAGTCACAGTCAACTCGGAGCCGTCAGCGTAGGCCCTGCCGATGTTGCCTTCTTCGAAGAGGCGTCTATTGCTGTTTCATCGGTGCGTCGCTTTGAAAAGAAGGAGCACGGCAAAGAAAAAGATCTCAGGAAGGAACTGGAGAGACTCAAGGAAACTGTGCCGGACATGCCAGGCATGGAGAAGTTGGACAGGCTGCTCCAGCAGCTGCAACAGGCCAAAGCCTCCGGCATGCTTTCGCATGATCAGATAAAGGAATTCGCCAACGAATACTCCGGAGATCCTTCCCATCAGTACCTTGCTCTCGAAGCGTTGGCCGAGCACTTGCAGGCCCAGGGTGAGGACCAGCTGGCGAATGATATCCAGGATTACGCAGATGGCTTTTACGAAAGCAACAAGAAAGATATCCAGTCTGGCATAAATGTTTCGAGCGCAGCTGCCGACTATGTAGAACAGAGAGGAGGTTCCGTACAGGAGCTGAGAGATATATGGCGTCGGGGGCTTGAAATTCCGGACTTGCAGACCCCTCTGGAGGCTTTCCGCTTTGCTGAGGATCAGTGCGGGTATGACAAACTGAATGAAGGGATCGACTGGCTGCGGCAAGCGCTGTCCACAGAACTCAGTGCCATGACCCACTCAGTTGAGCCCAATCATTTGAAGCATGTACGTAGCCGTCTGGAAATTATCTATGGGGTTCAAACAGTGATTGAGTCCTCTCGCGTTAATGAAAACTCTGTGCAGAAGATGCTGAAAAACAATGTATGAGCCCAGTGTAAAAAAAGGTGTTTTGGTAGCAGAAATTCTGGGTCTCCTCAACCAACGGTGGGTTTCGTCAAGTGATGTTGAGACAATTCCCGAAAAGATGGGGATACCTGCCGATAAATTGGCTATCAAAATTTTTATACTGAACCATGTGCTTGAAGCATTCCGAAAAGTACCTGAACAATACTTCAAGGAAGATGAGCACAGGGAAAACATTCTGGAGTCAGTACAGGAAGCCCTTGATGACCTGATCGAGGATGAAGAGCAGGAGGAAAGCGACGATGAGGATGAGGATGAGGATGATATTGGGATGGATTTCGATATCTGAGGCGGCTCCGGATGCGTAACATGGTTGAGTTGGCTGTCGAAGACTTTAACAAGACGTTGGGCATTGAGAGCATGCCGCTACCTGAGTCGGGTGTTATGCAGTTTGCTTTTTCGCATGGGGGCAGTTTTTTCATTGAGTGCACACGAGACGGTGCTCTGATGTACCTGCTGCGGGAGTGTAATGAGCACGGCATGTCGGAGATCATGGAAAAAGCTCTGGACCTGTGCCACTTCAGCGCGAGCCGGAAGTTCGACACCCAGTGTGCACTGAAAGATCAGAACAGTCTTGTCTTTGTTGTGCACAGGAAATTCGAGGATATCAGCGGACCTGAGATAGAAAAGTGTCTGCAACACCTTACGAGGCTGCACGATAGCTTAAAGTGATGTGAAAAAATGCTGATAAAGAGGTAATGGCATTGAGGAGCTAACCTTACTGCGAATGAGAAAAAACAGAGCTTGATGTTGTGAGCAGCCAGACAGGGCTATTGCAACCAGGGCAGGAAGGAGTGAAGAGATATGTCTAATACAGGTATAAGTGGTGTTGGGTCTGCCACAGAGAAGTCATTTGCACCACAGGAGCAAAAAAGTTTTGGTGCTGATGGGCAGCAGCCAGACAGCCAGGATGCAGACAGCTTCAGCTCGCAGCTTGAACAGGGGATAAGAAGCGAAAAAGAAACCAACGTTGAAGGAAGTCCTATCGTTTTGAAGGAGAATCCGGGCAACCTTGGAGATAAAATTCTCAACGGATTTCAGGGACTCAAAGATAATATAGATGGCAGGCATCAAAAAGTTGACCAAATGCTGGGCTCTGAGGAAATTCTGTCAATGAAGGATATGTTTCAAACACAGCGGGCGATGACAAACCTTATGATGACGCAAGATTTGATAGGGAAAGTGGTAGGAAAAGCAACTCAGACTGTAGAAACCATGATGAAGCAGCAGTAGTGAGTCGTGACTGAAACAAGAGCAACAATAAACAAGAGCAACAACTAGTGGTCTGCACTGACCTCCTACAGGGCTTGATGAGTCAGGGAAGCGCATTGTGTATAGATTCAGGATAATACTATGGGGGCTATGCCTCCTTCTGCTGTCAGGCTGCAAGGTCCAGCTGTATACCGGCCTGACAGAAAAGGAAGGGAACGATATGCTGGCCATTTTGCTGGATAATGACATACCGGCAGACAAGTCCATCAACAAGGATGGGGTGGTCACTTTGACAGTGGGGCAGGATAAAGTATCCAGGGCCATACGCTTGCTGCGAAGTAACGGGTTCCCCAAAGATCGCTTCTCATCAATCAGTGATATCTTCCCGAAAGACAGCCTGATCTCCTCGCCTGTTGAGGAAAAGGCGCGCTACACCTATTCCATGTCACAAGAATTGTCCGCGACCATGTCTCTTATCGATGGCGTTCTGACGGCCCGTGTGCATGTTGTGCTGCCGCAGGAAAGTGCTGTCAGTGGTTCCGACAGTTTTCCGTCCTCAGCATCTGTGTTTATAAAGTACACGCCAGAACTGGAGCTGGCCGGCTTTATTCCCAAAGTCAAGACGCTTGTTGCCAACAGTATCGAAGGACTGTCACTCGACAAAATTACAGTGTCTCTTTTTCCTGCGTCACAAACGGCGGGTGACAGCACCCTGCTTCCTCAGGAAATGGGTACCTTCTTGTCGCTGGATGTCTCTTCAGAGTCCTCATCACGACTCCATCTTATCTTCGGAACGCTTGCTGCCCTGCTCGTGCTGACACTGGCCGGCTGTGGGTACCTGTTCTGGTTGTGGTGGAGAACGCGTACAACACGCAGCAACCTGGTTGTTGCCGATACTACGGCCGAGACCATAGTGGCAGACAAGGCAGAGCTGGGACAGGTGTAAAATCGCATGATAGAAGATAGCCAACTGGAGTCGATAATAGCGTTTAATTTCGCTCCTGCGGAATATGCCGATGAGTCCTGGTTAGCCGGTTTGCCTCACGGCAGTGTGCTGAAATGGTTGCAATCTGATACAACAGGATTGCCGTGGATTTCCCGATACATTCTGGAAAGCCACGGTCTCCTGGAGAAGTTGGATGTTGACTTTTCGCGCCAGGAAAAGCGGCTGGCTCTGATGAAGAGGCAGCACCTGTCTTCCATTGTGTTTCATGCGGGCCTGGCTTTGAACGCCCCCCTTCTCAAGGGGATTTTGAAGCGCCAGGAACGCAATATGGTGGGCGAGTGCCTGGGGCATGAGAACTATTGCTATGCGATAAAGAAAGGTCCCTTTGTAGCAGGCACTCTTGTACAGAAGTTCAATGCCACCTACACCATCAACTGGAATCATCCCGAAGAATTGAGAAAACATATATTCCGTACAGGCGTCAGGCTGTTGGGTGCTGTATACAGCAAGGAGTCTGATGCTTTCCAAAAAAGGCTGCTTTTCAAGCTTCCGATACAAGGCAAGGAGTATTTCTACGCAGGTGGTGCTGCAGGGTACCCGGAAGAAATAGCCCAGCTTGGAAGTGCCATGCTACGTAAACTGATGAAAGAATTAGGCCCATGAAACTGCGAATTGTATCGATCAATCCCTATGGATTGCACTTGCATCCAGGGCAGAAAGTTATCAAAGCAGCAGACTACACCGTTGTTGAAAAATCGGCATCGCTCATCGCGAGTGCCAAACAGCAGGCTCGAGCAATCAGGGACAAATCCACCCAGGCATTTGAAGAAGAAAAGCGACGTGGGTATGAAGATGGCCTGGCCCAAAGTCGCATGGAGCAGTCTGAGCACATGCTGAGAATGGTCGATCAGTCCATAAATTACCTCAAGGAAGTAGAAGATTCCCTGGCAAATATTCTTATGATGGCTGTGAAGAAAATAATTGATAACTATAACGACAGAGACATGGTTGTTGGTTTGATAAAGAGCGGGCTCAACCATGTGCGTAATGAGCGGCAGGTGACAGTCAGAGTGCCGCCTTCTCAATTCACTCACGTCAAGGATAAAATTGCAGATATTCTTGTCGATTACAAAGGAATAGGGGTTCTCACTCCCGTATCGGATCCTCGGCTGAAATCGGGAAGCTGTATACTGGAAAGTAAGCTTGGTGTTGTCGATGCCAGCGTCGATGTCCAGTTGAAAGCCTTGCAGAAGAGATTTGCCCGGCTGACAGCGCAACCCATGGACGCCTCGGATACGAAGGATGCCAGCCAGGCTTGCGGCAACTCTGTTTGACGAGAGAGCCCCGTTTCGGTTTCAGGAATGGGGCTTGCTGTCTTTCGGAGAAGCTGCGGGAGGGCACCGTCTGGCTTATGGAGTCCTGCAAAATATTCCTGCCAGACCCCGGTTTTGGCAGCAGTTTTATGTGCTCGCGTTTTATCAGGAGTAGCGCTGTGACTGATCGCGACACAGGGCGCATCCATTATCATGCAGTGCTTATTTTTTCAGGAAACCTTCAATGACGCCCCTCCACTGAGAATTGTCACTTGTGACTCATTGGCCTTGCGAATTTTCTGACATTCGTGTCACGCTTGGCTACCAAAACCTGGGCCGCTTCCGGCACAGCAGCGATATGTCAAGCAGTTGTGATCAAGTTCCAGCGACATGCAGAAGTGGATTTTTGAGAGGCTGAGAGATACCTGTCTGAATTATGAGTGCGTTCCTGACTCTGACCTCTTTGAATATAGAGGTGGCAGGTTTGTTTATGAAGCTGCGGTTGGTTAATTTATTGCTTTTCCCCATCTCCGCCACGTAAAATGACGCAGCTTTTCTTTGCGGTTGATGCCGAATCCTGAGAATACACTGACAAAAGCGGCTGGAAATTAATGCGTCCACTTATTGCCATACAAAAAAACGAACCCATATTAAAGGGTGACCACTATCATGTCCCTGATACAAGAAAAGATGTCGCAGGTGATGTCAAAAGCCTTTGCTTTTTGCGCAGATCTATTAAAAAAGTGGAGAACGGAACAAAACCAAAAGAGTTTGATCAGCCGCATAAGCTTGGTGTTCATATGCGTGCTGTCTTTGACGCAAGGAGACAGGATGTCGATAACCAAAGAAATAGAAGTCTGCTCAAGGTTATCCAATCTGTAAGCCTGAGGTCTTTAGCCGATACGCAGGAAAAGAACAAGTTGCGTGATCTCAAAGATAGCAAATTTACTATGGTGGGAGATTGGTGTGCTACTGCTGACACAGCAGGAAGTAACAAGCTGTTGAATTCCTCCTTATCCTGCCGCAGTCGAACCCCAAGGTGGAATTTCGTGGGCAGGAGCGTGCCTGTCGGGATGGTGGCGACGAAAAAGGGTTCAAGGGAAGGCGGATCCAGGAGCTTGTCAGCCAGTTCCGGCGCAGACACAGCTGCTCTTGAGAGGAGCGAGCAGAAAGCTGTGCCCTACCGAGGAAATGGAGAGACAAGACCGCCGTCACTTCCTTCCAGCCCCGCTGGTACTACAAAGGTTGGTTTTTGTACGGATGTGCATGTTTCCGGGAGGAAGAGCGAAGAGAGGGCGGTGACAGACAAATCCAGGAGCCTGCCGCCCGAATCCGACACGCAACCTGGGGTAGCTGATGCGCAGGAGATACAAGAGACAGCTGGATTCCACAAAGGGAATGAAGGGGAAGGAAGCCGGTCAATCTTTTCGGCCCCTGCTGACACTGGTGAGACTGGTGAGACTGGTGAGACTGGTGAGACTGGCGAGACTGATGATGTACAGGCTTCCGTGATGCTGGAGGAAAAGGTCTCGGGGACGGAAATCCCCGGCAACTTGCCGCCCGGATCCGACACGCAACCTGGGATAACTGGTGGACCTGAGGAACAGGAGGCAGATGACTTTCACGAGAGAGGTGAGGAGATAAAGGCCCTGCCAACCTCTCCTGGCCCTGTCATCACCAAGGCTGTGTCAGGTTGTTCTTTCCAGAAAAAACCCCCCATGGCTGATCTGCCTGAGTCGGGGGAGGCAGACGTTCATCCTGGGAAGCCGGAGATGAAAGATGCTCATCCGCAGACAGTTTCCTCCCAGGTAGTTAATCGACGCCCACTCCCAGAAGCGAACCGCCGCAGAAAATTCCATCTGTCCACCGTCGACCCCAAAAGCCTGCCGGCGGGTGTGTACAATTCTCATCCGCAGGGAGAAAGAGGGGCGAGTCACGAAGCACACTGTCCGTCCTGTAAGGCAAAGTCGATGGCAAAAGTTCCTGACGAGATAGAAGTGCCAAGAATACACGCTGAAACCTTTGCCTCGTCTCAGAAAAGAACAGCGCCATCAACGAAGCCTGGTTCCAGCAGTGCGTCACAGCGCAAGGATGAATCATCCAGAAGGGCATCTGTGGACAGCGGCGTATCAAGTATTAGCACGCGTTCTTCTGCTGCTATGAGCTGGAGCAAAAAAGGGCAATTTGCAACCCCAGCTTCCAGCACTGCATCGCTGATATCGTGGAAAAGCGGCGAAAGTGGCAGTTCGCAAAGGACAGGGGGAAGGTCTGAACCTACGCTCAGCTGGGGGCAGAAAGTAAAGAAAAAAGTGGATAAGTCAACCAACAGCAAGGACAAGCCGCACTGGAGACCATGACCAGTGACATGAAGGAGTTGGCACTGGTGTGAGTAGTGGCATACGGATACACCGGCAAGTCTGGGGGGATCAACCGCCTTGAAGGCATGATAGAAAAGCGGTTCATGACAACAGGGTGCCATCGGGTTGTCATGGATCGCTTTTCAGAAGAAAGGCTGTGTTGTTTCTGGAAGTCAGATTCTTTGGGCGTTGGACGCGGCGCGTCCCGCGCTGGATAACATCAGTTGCGCTCTTCCAGATGACTCCAGCGCTCGATTTTCTGCTCGAGTTCCTGATTGACTGCTGTCAGCTTGGCCAGAGCAGATTGCACAGCGGTGCTGTCTCTCTTGTAGAAGTCGGGCGCAGCGGCCTCCTGCTGTAGACGAGACAGCTCTTGTTCCAGCCTGTCTATTTCCTCCGGCAACGCGGCCAGCTCCTTGCGCTGGGCGTAGGTCAGGCCTGAAGTGCTCTTTGCTGTGCGGCTGTGTGCGCGGCGCTGAGGTGTTGTTTGTGATGGCGGTGCTGTTTGCTCAGCAAAAGAGGCCTGATTATCAGAGGATGTGAGTTTCGTGAGATCGCCCCCCTGGCGCAGCCAGTCCTTGAAGCCACCGATATATTCACGAACCTGACCATTCCCCTCAAAGACAAGGACGCTACCGACGACATTGTCCAGAAAATCCCTGTCGTGACTGACCAGCAGCACTGTTCCTGGAAAGGTCACCAGAGTGCTTTCCAGTAGCTCCAGGGTTTCTGCATCCAGGTCGTTGGTTGGTTCATCGAGCACCAGCAGATTGGCTGGCTTGCTGAACAGCTGGGCCAGAAGCAGGCGATTACGTTCACCACCAGACAACACTTTGACTGGTACTCTGGCTCGTTCGGGAGGGAACAGAAAGTCTTCAAGATAACTGATGACGTGTCGATCCCGCCCTCCTGTACATATGCGTTCCCGCCCTTGGGCCACGACATCCATCACCCGGGCTTCGGTATCAAGGCTGGCCCGGAGCTGGTCAAAAAAAACAGTCTGAAGGCCGGTTCCCCTGATCACCTGACCGCTTTGGGGGCTGATGCGGCCAAGGAGAATATCCAGCAGGGTGGATTTGCCTGCACCGTTGGCACCAATGAGGCCCACCTTGTCGCCTCGCATAAGGGTAAAGTCCAGGCCGTCGATCAATATGTTGTTGTCGTGCCCATGCCGGATGCCGATGGTCTCCAGAACCCGCTTGCCAGCCTTGATGTCGCTGACCGCCAGCTGCATGCGAGTCTGCCCCTGATGTTCGCGCCGAGCCTGGCGTGTGGCACGCAAAGCCTGAAGCGCTCTGACTCTGCCCTCGTTACGTGTGCGTCGAGCCTTGATTCCCTTGCGGATCCATGCTTCCTCTTGCGCCAGTTTCTTGTCAAAACGGGCATGCTGCTCCTGCTCGGCTTCCAGTGCCTGATGGCTGCGTCGTATGAAAGTGTCATAGTCACAGGCCCAGTTGTTCAATTGCCCGCGATCCAGATGGAGGATCCGGGTTGACAGTGCTCGCGCAAAAGCGCGGTCGTGAGTTATAAACAACAGCGCTCCCCGAAAGGCTTTCAGTTCTTTTTCCAGCCATTCTATGGCGATCAGATCCAGGTGGTTGGTGGGCTCATCGAGCAGCAGAAGGTCGGGCTCTGATACCAGGGCGCGCGCCAGCTCGGCACGGCGGCGCCAACCGCCCGAGAGTGTATCGACCCGGGCATTGGCCTCCAGCCCCAGGCGTGCAATGAGTTTTTCTATCCGGTTGTGCAGGACCCATCCATTGCGGGACTCCAGTTCCTGCTGCACCCTCTCCAGGCGCTGCATGTCGGCAGGCGCGCAGGTGCTCCCGGACAGTTGGTTAGCAAGGCTGTACCACTCGGATACAAGCTTCCCTGTTCCTGCCATACCGCTGGCGACCAGATCATAGACTCGTAATCCAGCGGGTGACGGCAGGTTCTGATCCAGCATGGCAAGGGTGGTATCAGCGCCCTTGCGCACTATGCCAGCGTCCGGAGCCATCTGACCGGCAGCCAGGCGCAGCAGTGTAGACTTGCCGGTACCGTTGCGCCCGAGAAGGCAGAGTCTTTCTCCAGCATCCACCTGAAACGAGGTGTTTTCCAATAAAGGCTGGTCACCGTAAGCCATGGTGACATCATCAAATCGCAACAGAAACATAGACAAAACCGGAAGCACAACCATTGTTTGAAAGCAGAGGACCCAAGGATCCATGACACAACAGAGCCCTGCAACAGCAACTTGAAAAGATTGCGTCTTTTCGGCCTGCCCGTTTGCCAGTCGCAGGTCTGCAGCACGCCTGGGTGGCAACACTGTTGCGTGCAGCTGCGTTGGACACTGGTTGCAAACCGGGTATGATGCCGCCTTTGTCCGGGCCTGTGTCAAGGCCATTGGACTGTCTTTTCTGAATTCGGAATACATTGTTCATGTCTGTTATCCTGCGTACCAGTTTTGGTCCTGTCACACTCGAGCTTGACGCCGAAAAAGCCCCTGCCACTGTTGCCAACTTTCTTCATTATGTCCGTAGTGGTCACTATGACGACACACTCTTTCACCGGGTGATTGATAATTTCATGATCCAGGGTGGAGGAATGGATGCCAGCATGCAGGAGAAAAACGCACACCCCAAAAAGGATCCTGTTATCAATGAGGCTGACAACGGTCTGAAAAATGACAGGGGTAGTGTTGCCATGGCACGCACATCAGATCCCCACTCTGCCACCGCCCAGTTCTTTATCAATGTGGCCGATAATGATTTTCTCAATCACACGGCCAAAACGCTGCAGGGTTGGGGCTATGCCGTATTTGGAAGGGTTGTTGAAGGAATGGATGTTGTTGACAAGATTCGGCGTGTCCAAACGGGCTCTCGCGGGATGCACGCTGATGTGCCGGTTGAGAATGTTCTTATAGAATCGGCTGTTGTTCAGGAATAATCCTTGAGAAACCTGTTTATATCTGATCTACACCTGATGCCAGAGCGTCCCGATCTGGCGCAGGGTTTTTTTGATTTTGTGCGTACGCAGGCAGTTGGTGCAGCTGCGCTTTATATCCTGGGTGATTTCTTTGACAACTGGATTGGGGATGATCTGATGGATCCCTTCCAGGAACGGGTGGCAGAGGCGCTTGCCGCCCTGGCTGCGGCAGGCACGCAGATATTTGTCATGCATGGCAACCGGGATTTTCTACTGGGCGAAACCTTCTGCCGCCAGGCGGGCTGCAAGTTGCTGCCTGATCCGTCCTTGATCGAACTGGCAGGCCAGCGACTGTTGTTGCTGCATGGCGACAGCCTTTGCACTGGGGACAGGATGTACATGCGTTACCGGCGTCTGGTGCGTAGCCCTGTGCTCAAGAGTCTTTTTCTGCGGCTGCCGACTTCCTGGCGCCGGGGCATTGCGCGGCAGTTGCGAACGAAAAGCCGCGGTAATCGTGCGCGGTCCATGGGTGTGTACACCGATGTGTCCCCTGATGCCATAACGGCTGCATTGGCGGCGTATGAGGCTGACAGTATGATCCATGGCCATACTCACAAGCCTGCTGTTCACAATCTGGCGGGTGGTGGTCGAAGGTGGGTGCTGGGTGACTGGGGACACCAGGGCTGGTGTCTTTATCACGATGAGGAAGGCTTTCGTCTGGAGCACTTTCCCATCCAGTCTTGCTCAACTTGAGGCATTTGTATGAGACCTGCAAACCTGAGCGACGGGCTGGTGCCACAGTTCCCGTAGCCGAAAAGAAGGTGATGCGCAGGGTGTTGTGGGTGCTCAAGTAAAACAGAACAGGCGTTCAAGTTCGCCAGAATACGCATGGAGAACAGATGACCTCGCATCCTGCTCCTCCACGGGGGGGCTTGCTGCCAGAGTCCATGATGAACGACTATCTTGCCGAAGCTGAGTTCGTTGAAAGGGCATTGTTCCGCCAGCAAACGGGCCAATACTGATGTTGTCTGGCGCATGGATCCTGTGCCCCTTATGGCAGCATGTAAAAACTTGGCGGGCGCAGCTGTGTAAGTTATCTGTATCCAGCCATCACTTCTCGACAAGCTCGTGCCAGCCGTTGTGTAAAACCGTGTAAACAAAAAACTGGCGCGGGCCCCCGAAGGCTCGATCAGGAGCTTCACGGAAGCCCCACGTCATCTCCCGATCCGCATTTTACCGGGCAACAGATTGCCGGGCACAGCTGAGGAACTCTTGCTGCTTGTTGGTATCCAACATCTTCGAATCAGAGAAAAGCCCTTCCTGACTTGGCCGTTGATGCGAGGAAAAGCGAGCATGACCCCCAGCCTCCCCCCCATAGTGCGCCGTCCCCCTTTGATGGCCCCAAAGCCAGCTTGTCCTCTGAGTGTTGTAGCCGAGGTGTTGTTCACGAAGAACCCTGAATTTCTGTACATGCTGTCGCTCAGGGATGTGGTCCGCCTGTGTCAGACCAATCGTGAGCTGTATGAGCGGACGGTCCGAAGTGAGATCAGGGAAAAGCTGTTCTGCCTGCGCTTTCCCGGGACTGTTCCAGTACCCGCCTTGAGTCGGAACAACTATGAGGATTACCTCGAAAGCTGGCTGGACGGATTTTCTGCCAACAGGGAAAACCGTCCCGAGCGGAGCCCGGGCTTCAGTCACAACGTCCTTTTCTTTTCCATTGTCAGCACGTTGCAGAGAACCCCTGCGCTGACTCTCGCACACCGAGTCTCCCTGCGGGTTCCTGGAAAGTGCGTGAAGGACGTCAGCTTTACGCCGGATGGCAATGCGTTGGTGATCAGAACATCCTGCAATGCTTACGAGGATAAAACAGCATTGCTGTCGCTGGATGCTCATGGAAGCTGGAGTTGCGACAAGCCGCTGGTTAAACGACATGAGGGGCCTGATCGAATCAGCTGGTCTGCTGACAGCCAGCATCTTGCCGTTATCAGCAATGAAATGCTGATCACTATCATGACCAAAGTCGGCAGTGCCTGCTGGCTCCCTACCGCACGCATTTTTTGTACAGGAGAGCAGCCCTATCACGATGATGAGGCCCGGGAGCACCACGAGGAGCGCTACCACCAGCTGGACGCACGCTATCTCGCGTTCTCGCGACTTCCGGAACCTCTGGGAAGAGTGAGGCGTGTCTTGTTCAGCCCAGACCGCAAAAACCTTGCCATCACGGATACCGCGCATAATTTGCAGGTGTGGAGCAAGCAGGGCCTCTATGAGTGGCGGCGCGCTCTGGCTGTGCCCGCAGGTCCTCACGACAATAAAATTGGGTTCAGTCCGAACGGATGCTGGCTTGCTGTCCACTCGGGAGCAAGAACGGCGAGGCTGTACAAGCAGTACGCGACAGGCTCATGGATGGAGCATACAAGGATCGAATATGAGCGGTTTATCTTCCAGGTTCTTTTCAGTCCTGACTCACGCGAGCTGTTGCTGGCGCTTTCAGATGGTACGGCGGCCCTGTGGCGACTGGACGAGGCAGGTTGCTTTGAAACTGAACGACTCTGTCATGGCCGGGGAATTATCGCAGGACAGTTCAGCCCTGACGGTCAAACTTTGGCTGCCCGCTGTCTGGGGCGCCAGGTGGCTCTCTGGACCCGGACTGCAACAAGTCGCTGGCAAGGCCCGGTAGTCCTGGATAATAAATGTACAGCAGATACCTTCTGCTTCACGCCGGACGGCCAACGCCTTTTTCTGGCAGACCGCTCCCCTGGTGTGGCAGGTTACCTGACGTCCTGGCTCATGAGGTCTCATGGCGTGTGGGAGCTGGAGTGCCATCTGACGTTTGAGGCGTCAACAGGCATTGACTGCTTTCAGCCGAATCCTGACGGCTATCACCTGTGGGCTGTACACCGCACGGCGCGGGGTGACCGGGCGCTGGTGCTCTGGGGGCACGACTGTGCAACCGCCCAATGGCGTATCAAGGCGGGTCGGCAGTTTTCAGCGGACGACAGCCCTCAGGCGTTGTCTGTCAGTCCTGACTCTTGCCACCTGGCGCTCAACATGGGGGACGGCGTTCTTGTTTTTCAGCTGCGAGAAGCCGGGCAGTCAAGTGCACTGCTGCCAGAGGACCGGGCAGAGAGAACAGCCAGGGATTCAGTCCGCATCCAGTAGCAGGTGGGTCATGCTGTCGAGCTGCGCTTTACGGGCTTTCCACTCTGGCAAAACCCGGGACAGCAGCCGGTAAAAGCGCGGGCTGTGGTTGTGCTCGGCGATGTGACAGAGCTCATGCAGGATCACATAATCGACACACTCAGATGGAGCCTTGAGCAGGTGCAGGTTGAGCGTCACATCGCCCGATATCGAGCAGCTGCCCCAGCGGCGACGCATAGCCCGGACGCGCAGTGAAGGCCTGGATTCAACCCATGGGGTGTCCGTCAACAACAGTTCAAGGCGTCCAGAAAAAATGGCCTGCGCCTGCGCCCTGTACCACTCCACCAGCAGCTTTCTGATTCTGTCCTTGCTCTTGCAGCGTGCCTGAACTTCCAGGCAGTCATGCAGTAACCGGACGCGCTGTCGCTTGTCCGGCGCCACCAACACTCTGAGAATCACAGGCTTGCCCAGCCAGTAGTGATGTTCTCCGCTGACATAGTCCCGGGAAACGGGCTGAGGCCGGCTCTGCAACAGGCGCAGCTTGCTGCGTATCCAGTTTTCATGTTGCCTGACGTAGTGTTGTACGGCACTGTCACTTACGCAGGATGGTGCTGTTACCACCACCTGGCTGTTTGAAAAGACGCGAATGCAAATGCGCCTTTGCCGGCCGGTAGCGGGGCGGCGCTCAAAGCGAATCAGCCGCTCGTCCAGGCAAGGCTCCACTTCCCGGGCTCCCTCACACGTCTCCCGATCTGCAGAAAGGCTGTTTCTGTCGCGATCCTCTGTGAACAATTTCAAGAAACAGCCTCCTGTGTATTGCCGCTGCAAACTGTTACAGCTGCCAGCATTGCATCTTGTTTCAAACGAACGATCATCATCTTGCGGCGTTGTGTTCCTGCTTGCAATCTGCGGCCGCCCTCCTCTGCCGATGCTGTGCCCGGAAGAGGTCCTGGCACCTGAGCAGTACGCAGAGCCAGCATGCGGTCCCGGAGCAGGCGGCTGACGGCAAAAGAGTCGGATTCGGCCCACTGTTGCCATGGCTGCCCGATGAAGGACACCTCAAGTCGAACTTTCTTGCGCTACAAGCACTAGTGCTGGAGGGTCAATGCAGCTTGACCCGGGGGGCGGTTGTGCGCTCCAGAAAGTCCCGGGCTATCAACAAGGCTGTTCTGCCATAGCCATGAAGTTCGGCCTGATGCCGACGGTAGAGCAAAACATAGAACAGGCGCGCCAGCCGACCTTCCAGCATCACTGTTCCTGTCAGGTTCCCCATGAGATTTCCGACAGCCGAACCGCTGCTGAGTGAAATCAGGGAGCCATAGTCCCGGTAGCGGAAAGGTTTGAGCGGCTTGCCCTGAAGCCGGGCTGACAGGCTACAGGCCAGGTGCCGGGCTTGCTGATGAGCACTCTGGGCTCTGGGTGGCACAACAAACTGTTGCGCGTCAGCATCGGTCAGAGTACAAGAAGCACAGTCGCCAAGGGCAAAGATATCTGGATCCTGGCTTGTTCTGAGTTCAGGAGACACCACCAGCTGATTGAAAGCGTTGGTTTCCAGCCCATCCAGGTTGGCGAGCAGATCCGGAGCCTTGACGCCGGCGGCCCAGATACACATATCTGCCCTGATGCTCTGACCATCCCGGGTCTCAACAGTTTCAGCCGTGACACGACTGACCAGCGTGTTGGTGAGCGTGCGCACACCCAACCGGTCCAGATGTGTTTGTACGCCGGCACTTATGCGCTCCGGCAGGGCTGGCAGCACACGGGCCCCGCCTTCAATCAGCGTCAGATGCAGGTTGCCAACGCCTTGTGCCGGGCCGTATTCGGCCATCATTTCGACGGAATGGTGCAATGCTGCTGCCAACTCCACCCCTGTGGCCCCGGCGCCTATGATAGCGACGTGCAGGCTGGGTTGGGTACCGGCAGCCAAAGCGGAGTGGAAAGCACGATTGACAAAAGTACGGTGAATGCGTTCCGCTTGCTGACGGCTGTCCAGGAAAAGACAGTGCTCCTGAACGCCGGCTATGCCAAAGTCATTACTCTGGCTGCCAACAGACAGCACCAGGGTGTCGTATTCCAGGGTAAGGCCCGGTCGCAGGATGGCGCCGTTTTCATCATGAACGGGAGCCAGGTGAATCTCTTTTTTCTTGCGATCCAGCCCCGAGAGTGCGCCAGGATAAAACCGGAACCCATTCCAGCGGGCCTGGGCCATATAGCTGAGTTCATCATGGCTCGAGTCAAGAGAGCCTGCTGCCACTTCGTGCAACAGGGGTTTCCATACGTGAGTTGTGCAGGCATCAACAAGAACGACACTTGCTTTCTTTTTTCTGCCCAGTGCCCGGCCCAGCCTTGTGACCAGCTCCAACCCCCCGGCACCGCCACCGACAACAAGCAGCCTGTGCAGTTTTTGATGGTTTTCCATGAATTCTCGTTACTCCGGACACTCTCAGACGCGTGTTTTCCACCACTCCCGAACAGAAAGACAAAGACACAGGAGAACGCCAGGTTGGGAAGGTTTTGATCCGCACAGGTGCCACATTGTTGACGTACAGGAACGGGTGCAGAACCACGCCTATTCTTTTCAGGACAGGCAGTATGACAAAAGCCAGGTAACATACAAGTCCGGGAGAGACGCATTGCAGAACAGGGACTCAAACATGAACTGGAAAAATGCCGGTGAAAACAGCTTGTACGGGTGGTTCAGAACCTTGGTTGTTGAACTGGTGCTGGCGACTGTCGGCCTGCGCCAATGTGGGTCGATTCGGTTTCTGCGGACTGAAGTTCATCGCAAATTGCTGTACCTGCTGTGCAACCCCTGGGTTATCAGTCGGCGATTTCTCAATAGTCGGGGTGAGGAAAATGCACAAGGTTATGGAGAAACCCCCTTGACCACTCTGGCTTCTGTAGCACGGCGCCTGCACCTGTCTCCTGGCGATCGTTTTGTTGAGCTGGGATGTGGTACGGGGCGCAACTGCCTGTGGTTGGCGGATCGCTATGGCTGTCAGATTCTGGGGGTAGAACAAATTCAGGTGTACGTGGACTTTGCGAACAAGCTGGCCAGGCGGCACATGCCTGACTGCAAGGTTTCTTTTGTCTGCACGGATATGTTTGAGCTGCAAATGTCTGAATGGGACTGCGTTTACGTGGACTGCACGGCCATGAGCAAGTCTTGTATACGACGCCTGGCTCTTTTGTGCGCAGGACTTCCCAATGGAGCCCGGCTCGTTACCGTCAATGCCGCTTTGGCTGACCTGATGCCAGAGCGTTTTCAGGTAGAGAACGTATTCCCTGGTCTTTTTGCCTGGGGCTGGTCTGAAGTTCGCATCCATCGAGTAGGGCCTCCGCTTTGACATGTATCCCGACCTGAAAGCAGGGGGAGGAAAGCACAGTTTTCCGGATGACAAAGCCGGTTTTTCTGCGAGAAGTGCCGGCCCGGGGCGGGAGTCAGAAATGCAGCTGCAACGAAAACGACAGGATCCTCGCAGGGAGCAATGCAGGATATTGGGTGAAGACTGACGGGCACAATGTTCAGCGCAGCTCAACCACAAAAGACTTGAGTACACAAAGGTCGGATCTTGTTGTGTGCACACAGACAGTCTCTGTGAGCACTTGGACAAAAGGAACCGGTCGGCGTTTTTCCGACCTCCTTGAGCCTCTTGAGGAGAGACCGGCGGCCGCCAGGCATGGGCACATGGCAGCAGGTTCCGATGGCTTTTGTTGCCGCCAAAATGGGATGAGTCACTTGTTTTTGGGTATGGAGCATGCACAGTCGCCAAAACTCGGGCTGTGCTGTCTTCGCGTATATGCGTGAGAAAACATTGACGAGTCAGGTTGGCAGCAGTACTATAGCGCAGCCTTTTGTAGGCGGGTCTGTTAATTGGGGTCGGACTTACAAAAGCCAGTCGGGGTATAGCGCAGTCTGGTAGCGCGCCTGCTTTGGGAGCAGGATGTCGGGAGTTCGAATCTCTCTACCCCGACCAATTCCCTCACATCAGTCTTGCAGATTCTGGTGTAGCGGCGGACTTGCAAGCGCCCGTAGCTCAGCTGGATAGAGCAATGGCCTTCTAAGCCATGGGTCGCAGGTTCGAATCCTGCCGGGCGCGCCATATATGCCAACCCTTTTGGGTGGTTTTTTCGGCGTCTCCTCTTGCTTCAAACCAACCGGTGTAACCTCAGACACGGCTCTTCCTCCGAAAACCACAAACTCGGGATGCTGTTTCTGATGCCGTTGATCGTGCCTCTGACTGGGCGTTCGTCCAAGTCAGACAGAACAAAACCGCCCTATCCGCCAAAGCGTTCCTGGCAGCCTTGCGCAAGGCCTGCCCGATCAAGATAACCAGGCTGCTGATCTACAATGGCAAAGGGTTCACTGATCGCCTGTTTGGCTCGCGAGAGAAATCTGCCAGTGGAGCTCACGAGTTTGATCAACGCTGCCATGCCTTGGGCATCGAGCACCGCCTCACCAAGCCGCGTAGCCCGCAAACCAACGGCATGGCCGAGCGCTTCAATGGCCGGATCGCAGCGGTTCTGACGACCCACCGTTTCGATGATGCCCAAGACATGGAAACCACCCTGCTGCACTACGCCGGGCTCTATAATCACCACTTGTCCCAGAAGGCCCCTATGCTGCACCGGCTGATGCCATGAAAAAGTTGTACGCTGAAAAACCTGAATTATTCATTTCAAGTCCATGCAACTATCCGGGACCTTGCACTTCGGGTGTTGTGACCAATTGCTTGTATCACAGCCCGTTATACGGACTCGAACGAAGAGAGTGTGAATCAGAATAGAGAGCTTTTCTTCCCTTTTTTCCGAAGCACGGGCGGCACGGGCGGCAAGAACACCTTGTGGCGTTTCATCAACTTTGTAAACGCAAAGTCGGCGATAGTTCTGTCGCCCAGACTGAGCTTGCTGTGCGCGTGTGGCACCTGGGCCCTCACTTCAATCAAGCTGCCGATCTCTTTCCCTCGAAGAAGGAAACAGAGTCCAAGCCCGACGGCAACATCGCCAGGTTCGTCTTCCCCGGTGGCAGGGCCCTGACCTGCGGCGGCCGCAGACAACACAAAGTCGGCAGAGTCAAACAGCACAAAGGCGGCTACGTCCAGTTTTTCCCGGTACTCTTTGACCAACCCCAGCTGACCGCCGAGCACAGCCAGTTTGTACTTGGCCAGCTGGCCCACCTGCTCAAGAAACGACAGGAGACAATGCCTGTTGACGGAGAATACAGCCTTGATCTGCTCAACTTCCGCTGACAAGGCTCCGAAATACACCAGCTCAGACACCACAACGCTGCTGAAGTATCTCGTCATACTCAACAGGTATAATTTCTCATTCTTTGTCACTCTTGTAAGTTTTCACAATGTAATTGACGGAAAGCGTGTCTTCTTCAAAAACAAGCCCTTTGAGGAAAGATTCGATGCTTGACTTCACGTCTTCTTCAAGATCAGCATTGCTCATCACAAGGATGGATATGCGTTTCGCCTTGTCCCCGACAATAACGACATCCGCATTAAAAACTCCCGGGATTGTGTTGATTTTGTTTGATATTTCTTTGCTTTCCAGCAGGTTCCCCTTGATGGCTTCCAGTTTGCTCAGGCTGGCAAATTTGGATTCCAGCAGACTGGTGAGATCTTCCCTTTCAAAATAAAAATTGAAGTCGCTCAGCAACGCCCTTGCTTTCATTGAAGATTCAGAAGGAACACTGACGGTGTACAGGTCCTTGGTTTTTGAAAGCGAGGCCGTTATGCCGTTGCTGTCGAGCATGACAACAATTTTGTTTGCCTTGTCATTGGAAAAAAGGCGGGCAATGGGCTTCATGTCCTGCTCATCACAGGATGTCAGAAGCACTACCAACAAAAGGAAAAAATACCTGCTGGTTTTTGTCATTACTGGGCTTTCATTACATCATTGACAGCATTGGCTGACTTGGATGCAACCCGCGTTACCATTTCCTGATACATGGTGTAGTGGTGAAACTTTGCCTGCATGTGCAGGGCTTCACCTGTCGTAAGAGACCCCTTTTCCGCCATTCGGGCCATACCATCCATTATTTCCTCGAAGCTGGTACCAACGTTGTTGACGGCTCTTCCCAGTACAGAGGTCGCCGCACCTGCTGATCCCATACCCGAGTCGGTATCAAGGCCAATCCCGTTCATAACTTACAGACTCCTGAAGAGCAAATGAAACCGCCCGTACACATCCCCGCCGTAGTTGGTCAGAAGGAACAGCAGGACGACAAGCTTCATGGTCAGGGGCAAACCCTGATCCTGGACGCTGAATACTGTCTGTAAAACGCCTACAACAACCCCTGTGAGAACAAAGCTCACCGAGAAGATGAAGACGGAGTCACGGAGCACCGACAAACACGCCGCTGCCACGTCCATAGTCGTCATTATCCAGCCTTCCGAAGGTGTCTCACCGCGTGGTCAGGGCGCTTACTGTTTGGCCGATTTTACCTCGCTGACGTCACAGCGGTAGCTGCCATAGACATCACAGTTATACACTTTGCCCTTGTAGCTTACCCGGTACTGGCGAGGCTTCTCGGCCAGCGAGGGGAGTATAGACGAGGGATGGCCTGCCTGCATGGCTGCTGCACTGGGAACCGGCGTTGCGGCTGCTGGCGGAAGAGGTACGCCGACAGGAGGAGGCATGTCCCTGTGGGGGGGTGCTGCGCCGGGGGTGCCCATGGAGCCTGGGTTCATGCTGGGTTCTTTGCCTGTTCCCGCAAGACTCAGTGAATCAGACTGGTTGATGCTGAACGGGAGTTTTGAATACTCTGAATCAGCCTGTAACAAGGTGTTGGGTAGTCCCTTTCTTGCAGTCAATCCTGATGTCCCTTGCACTTTACCCAGGTCGGCTACTTGTGCTCCATCAGCATTGAAAAACAACGAAATCTGATTCTGCTGCCCTTGCTGCCCCTGCAGTCCATCCAGGGTTTCAGTAAGCAATGATTTCTTTTTGCTGCCCAATGGCGACGAGCTTTGCAACTTCTGCGTTCCGGAACCGTCAAGTCCTGTTAACTGTCCCTTGCCTTCCAGCCCTTTGCCTTCCAGCCCTTTGCCTTCCAATCCTTTGCCTTCCAGTCCTTTGCCTTCCAGTCCTTTGCCTTCCAGTCCCGTTAACTGTCCCTTGCCTTCCAGTGCTTTGCTTTTCTGCCCAGAAATCAAGGATGGCTTTTGTTTATTCGGCTTTTTGTTCTGTAGCGAGTCAATACCAATTTTGAACAAACCTGCGTTCGGTTTTTTCTTTTTGATGCCAAGGTGGTGGGGGGCTGCCAAATCGGGTTTTTCGTCAGGCTCCTCTGCCTGGCTTGACTCAAGAGCCTTGGTGAAATCTTCGTCAGTATCTGTGCGACTTGGTTCTGGCTCGAGATTCCTGTGTGACAGTTTCATCTCGTTCATGATGCATCCTCCTTATCAAAATAGACAGGAAAATAATATGTTCTCTACAGAAGTGCTGCCTGTCTTCAGGATCTGTCGTTGCACCAGGTTGTTGGTTCTTTACTCCAAGTGCAGTCACTAGAGGACACTCTGTACTTCTTTGAGAGCATCTTTCCTTTTCTCTAACTTGAATTTTTCTTTGTTAACTTTCTGCATTGATTGTTGTACCTTTTCTGCTTGTTCTTTCAGAAAGGAATAGTCTATCAAATGATTTTCTATGGTGGATTTGTAATAATCCGATCTATGAAAATAAATATCGATAGAGTTTGCTTCTTCTGCTGGTCTGAGTGCTTTTAGTGCTTCCCGTGTTTCTGTCACTTTTTCGAAGATGGCAGTCGCCCTCTCTTCAATTTCAGTCAACTCCTTCTTCAGTTTCAAGAGCTCACGCTGTTTCCTACTTATCCTTATATCAAGAATGCCTATGATTTGGGAAAACTCCAGCCATTGCTTTGAAGGTTTTTTCATGTTTTATTCCTTCAGGATCTTTAAAAAGTGCAGACTCTTTCCATTTCTTCCAGAGTTTCTTCATACTCAACACCGTCAAAGCCCTGCCGCAAGAACTCGTCAATAGCAGGGTATTTTTCAATAGCCTCATCTGTTTCCCGGTCATTGCCCTTCTCGTACTCGCCCACCCTGATGAGAAGCTCGACGTTTTGATACCTGTATACCATATCCTTGATTTTCTCGGAAAGCTCTGTGTAGTGTTTTTCTTGTACCTTTCCCTGTAACCGGCTTTTGCTTTTAAGAATGTCAATAGCCGGGTAGCGTCCTGTAGATGCAATAGCTGTCGAATAGACAAGATGACCATCAATCAGTGACTTGACTTCATGCGCTATAGGGTCGTCATCAATTTCTCTTTCAATCAGCACAGTAAACACGCCAGTGACAGAGCCGGAAACGGAATTGCCGCAGCTCTCCACCAGCTTGGAAAGAGAAAGAGAAACACCTATAGGAATGCCGTGCCCTATCGGGGTGCCATCAAGCATGGCCTGCGCCCGGGCGAACCGGGTGAGGGAGTCAAAGAAAAGGACGACTTGCTTCCCTTGCTCCATGAAGTAGCGTGCTATGGCCACAGCGACCAAGCCTGATCGTACCTTCTCCAGCGGATTGGCTTCAGATGTCGAGACTATTGTAATTGATTTTTCAACAACTTCCGGACCTATATCGCCTTCCAGAAATTCCACAACCTCCCGAGCGCGTTCACCAATCATGGCAAAAATGACAATGTCGGTGCCCACATTGTTAGCCATTATGGAAACGGTGGTTGTCTTGCCGGCACCTGCCGGGGCAAAAAGTCCTATCCTTTGTCCTTCTCCAACAGTAAACAGGCCATCAATCACTTTCAGCTTGGTGGGGAAGACCGCTTCTATCGGTGCTCTTTCATGAAGGGGAATGGGCTCAACAGCAACAGGCAGGTCTTTATATTGCATATCCGACCTTATGTAGTCTTCGCCGTATAATTTTTCGCCATAGCAGTTGATGACTTTACCAATAAGAAAGTCATCGTTCATCGGGAAGGAGAACCGTCTCTGGGTCATTTCCACTTTGGCGCCACGTCTGATCAAACCCGGCTGCAAAAGTTTGAGTGTCACGTCCTCTCCGACAATTTTTGTGACCTCCCCTCTCACTGTATTGCCAGACACTGTATGCACAAAACACTCCTGGCCGAGGAAAACATCCCCTTCGATGGAGCAGGTCACTGTGTCCTGGAAGGACTCCTGCACTTTGTAGAACAACTTGAACATCAGGTTACAACGCTGAAAGAAACCGATATGTATCTTTTATATCTTTTCTTGTCAATGCTTTTGCTTTTAAATAACTTTCCGATAATCGGGATGGACGACAAAACAGGCACCCCAAACTCTTTGGTCAAGGTTTCGGTTTTTTCAAAGCCTCCAAGAACAATAGTTTCATCCTTTCTTATATTGATCTCTGAGTTTACAGACTGGGTTCCCACGCGTGGAGCCGCCTCTGAAATGCTTTCGCTGAGAGATTCCTCAACATATTTTATGTTGGCGCGAACATCGCCAGAAGGCAGCATGCGTCCGGTGACATAGAGACTGTTATCTGCCTCCACCTTTTCCAGTTTAGGCTCTTTTTTCGACTCAACCTTGAAATAGGCTGAGTCTTTTTTTCCAAACTGCCCTTCGTAGTTCTCAAGTGCCATGATGTTCGTCTCGTACACGCTCCTGGCCATGCCGTTGCTATACAAGGCCTTGAAGTTTTTAAAAAAATCCTTTGACCCTTGAAACGGAGGTACAATAATTTCATACAGCCCCTTCTCGCCTTTCAGCCAGGAGCTGTCCAACCCAATTTCCCTTGTCTGATCAACAGACACATCATATACGCGCACATGAAATACAATCGCTACCTTCTGTATATCCATGAAACTGACGATTTTCTTCGCAAGATTTATCTCCTCCGGTGTTCCGCGTATAACCAAAGAGTTTGAATCCTGTATTACCTGAACTTTGTTTGTCTGCTCACCGCCTTCCAGCACCAGTTTTTCTTTTTGACTGACAGCCAGCTGCTGTGCGGCCTTTGCTGCATCCCTGGTGCCCAGATTTTCGAACTGACCTATATTGCTGAGCACTGCTTCTATAATCGCCTGGGCACCTGGAAAGACGATGGTTTCACCAAAGCTTGTAATCGTTCGACTGGCAGCTGATATGTGGTGGAGCTTTATAACCTCCACCTCCAGCCGGTTACCGCTTCTTATGAACTTGTTTTTATCAATCATGCGAGCAAAAGAGACGGAATCACCAATAAAGTCTCTTGTGCCTGAAAACATGACGGAGCTGCCCTTGTCCATAACGGAAAATTTCATCTTCTTGCTATGTTTGAAATATCTTCCGAACTCTCTTGCCAAATCAACGTCCGATATGTTCTTCAATCTGAAAGCGAAGTTCATGTAATCGGAGCCTGACTCCACCTTGAGTATGGACCCGTAGATATGCCAATCAAAGTTGTATATCTCCGAAAGCTTGTTGAGCAGACTATAAGCATCCCCCTTTACATTATCAGGCAGCGCCCGCGCTCTGGTCTCTTCATCCAGCTTGTTACTCATCTTCAGGCCCATATCCCGGGCAAGCTCTTCCAGTGCTTGTCCCAGCAACAGGCCCTGCTGTTCAACAACAACGCTGGAGTGGGCTACAGGAAAAAGACAAACCACGAAAGCTATGATCAGCCTCTTACTCATCGAACATTTCTTTTTGCTTTCGCTGCTGCTTCTGCATGTTCTGAACTGAAGTGTCTGCGATCATCTGGTTGACAACGGAGTCCATTACTTGCTTGTCTCCCTCCGTCATTTTGTTTTCTTCGCTCTCACCCGCCTCGGCCTTTTTTTCTGCACCATCGACCTCTGCAAAGAGGTCATCAAAGTTTCCTTCATCTATTTCGCTTTGAACCTGGCCTACATTCTGACCAACTCTCATATCATCACTCATGGCTGCTTCCCCATTAGCATCTTGAATAAGTAGCCGTGGTCATGGATGAACCAGAAATCAAGAAGAGCGACTACTGTCATAGCTTTCAGGCTGATTGTCACTGACGAAAAGCCAGCTTTTTTGAAGAACATGTCCACGTAGGCTCCCATGAAACTGAGAACAAGCATAACGATGATATATTTCGCAGAGAGAATGGCCGCTATATAAAGGGCGGACGTCACCCTTGCGAATATATCTGCGATGGTGAATACCTGTGTAAAGCCCGATGTCATCACATATATCAACGGCTTCAGCGGCTCAGCCTCCGACTCAAGGGCTATAGCCGTAAACACAAGCGACCCCATGATTGACATAGCCTCAGACTCATCTGTAAACCGTTTGTCCTGTACCGACTGTTCGTTGAGAAGAAGAAGCTGCTGAACTATGGCTCCCAATACGCCCCCGACAAGGTAAGGCACAGAGTAAAAAAAAGAAAAAGCGACAGCGGACGCAAGGACGGAAAAAACTCCTCCTGTCGTCCTGTCTATGCCTGTTGCTTTGGCAACAATGGCAAAAAAAATGGAGAACGCCAAAGCACTGGTTCTATCGAGATATTGGCGCGTGGGATTATAAATTCTAAGAAAGATATAAAAGCCAAGAAAACTCTCCCACTTGGGAAAAAGCACATGCTCCACTAGAAGGCCGCCCGGGGGGAGACAGCCGCAGCATCCCCTCTGCCGGCGCCTGTGCCCGCGCCTGTCACGCTTTCGCCCTCGCCAGCCAGAACCCTTGCCTTTCCCATAAAGTCCAACCGCTATTGCAGTAGCTGTTTGTCACGCCGGGGGGTCACAACGCTCACCCAAGTGTCGTACTCCCCTCTCGATGTCTATACGAAGGTTTCCAAGACAGTTCCAGAACAGTGCTATATGGTTTCCATAATGGTTGTCCAACTGTCAGAAAAGTAAAAAACGGCCAGTTTTACCGGCGTTGATATGACGGTGGGTGACAGCATGGTCATTCCGACACCACTGAGAATTACCGCCACCAGAAAATCTATGCTGACAAAAACGAGATACAGCTTGAGCCCGAACTCAAAGCCTTTGTAAATATCGTACAGCAGGCTGCCCAGCAAGAGCCCAAGGCTGTGGTGCTCTTCACCGAAGTTCAGGGGCATTTTTACGACAGCAAGCAGTGCTCTGGTCTTCTTCCCGGCCTCTTCGAGCACCTCGGGGAAGTAGTCAAAGAAATTCGACATGAGGGTGTACATGGATACCGTCTCCATTTCTTCCTCCTCCATAGTGCCTCCCCCCATAGCCATGACCTCCTCGGCGGCAGCGGCTTCTCCACCAGAGAAAAAAGGCTTCACCCTCTGAATGCCGGCTTCAAGGGAGGGCCAGGCAGAGTTGCACGCCATGAGCGACGCCAGCAAATTCACGACGATGGCTGGAGGAATTTGTTGGGTGCCCACTGCATTCTTCGTAATATTCAGGATGATGCTGAACTTCACAAAACCGGAAAAACATATAAAGAAAACAAACGACAGCAGAACGACAACCAGCAACAGTAGCAGGTTGACCCCCATGAGGGGGTTCTCTGGGCTCAGCAGGTCATTCACTCAACTCCAAGCTCCGCAATATCCAGCCCCAGCTTCAAGCCCTCGGCCTCCGCCCCGGGTGGAGAAACCACCAGTGGAAACCCGGCTGCAAACCACTCGCGCACTCTGCACGCGCCCGCTCTCCGGTCTCTGGGTTTCCTCCCATCTTCTCCCGTTACACCCAAATGCTGTTGAACGCTGTTGCTGTTGTCTGTTAGATCTATGACTGTTGTCGTTTGTCGTTTGTCGTTTCAATCGCGTCCCTGGGTTACGCCTGCCGTTACGCCTGCGGACGTAACACGCCCCATGTCTTAGGACTACAGGGGAGCAGGAGCGCACCAGACTCCCACAGGCACCTGGCGCACCCAACCTTTCCCCGACTTCCGAGCACCTCCGATGATGCCTTCGTGTGACGGAGGTGCCGGGAGAGAAGAGGCCCGAGTGTTGTCGGTGGAAACTGCTTCAGCAAATTAAACACTGTCAAACAGTGTGATTTCAGAAGTATGTTAACGCCAGTTGGAAATTGTTAACGCCAGTTAGAAATGTCCTCATTTCATCAGGTAACCAGAAGGGTCGTACTCCCTTGAGCGCTGGTATCCCAGAAGGAGCTGGTAACGTTTATGCTATCGCGGTACCGGCAATGAGCATTGGGCAAAGGACTGGCGTTAACAAGGAGCATAGAACCTGGCTTGCGAGCTTGAAACTGCACTCTTTTTTATTGATGTTCTCGCTCTGCTGGATGACGTGGAGGTGGGAGTCCATGCTGCACTTCTGTCCACAGAATCTGGTGATTTTGAGACATTGAGGACTGGCGTTAACACTCCGCTCATGGGCACTGCGATCAATCCGGGAGGGAGCAGCCTGGTCATCAGTTGTCGATCCTGCGTGGTGGGCGGCTATGCTGGCCGTTCTGCCTGAACAGGCTTCAGCAGGGGCTTGATTGAGCTTTGACCGCTGGTCAGCGGTGGCGTTCCTGGCGCTGTCGGGCGTTCAGCTCACAAAGCAAGGCTTTGGCCAGAATTAACTGGGCCAGCTGGTTGGCGCGCTTCAGGGTTGTGGTGGTGAGTTGGTCGACAGAATTGGCATGAATACAAAAATTGTCGATTCTGTAGACAATTGCTGTTGATTTGGCGCAGGAATTGATCGGAACTTTTAAGGCCAGTCATTTGTTGAGTATTGCAGCTGTCGTTGCTGGAGATTCACTTGCCGGCCAAGCATCTTCAGATGCAAGCTCGGCAACAGGAAAATTTGGTGTACGGGCTCTTGTATAAAATCAAGGTAGCTGTCTGTCGGTTTGCAGCAGACTGATGTGTCGCAATCCCGTTGTATTCAAGCAAAGGGTGCAAGCAACTGGACCAGATCGTTTCTGGGTATCCATAGATTGCAGAAGGATACTACGACTGAGAGTTGTTGCTGGCGTTTCTTTATTCTGCTTTTGTATTGGTGAGTAGTTGACGTAGGCTTTTGCCCAACCGAGTATCGGGAATACAGGCTTTTAGTTGCGCTGCGTAATGTTTTTGGGGTGTCGTTTTTTTTGAAAGCCGGGCCTGCCAAATAAAGTCAGACGGCAGGGGCTGGAGTTCAGTGCCAGACTATCCGATTGTTGATCTCATGAAGATCGGTTCACCAGGCGGACATTCTGCAAGGGTGGCTTGGGGGAGAGTGGCCTGTTTGTTGATTGATTTTTGATGAGCAGTCCAGAATTCAGATGTCTGGATGCTGCCGGAGCCAGTTTGCAGCTGGGTGGCGACAGAGTGATAGAGGAAGAGTGACAGAGGAAGAAGAGAGACTGTTGCGCCATCTGTATGCTTGCTCTATCTATACCCGCTATCTTGCAAAGGCATACGGAAGCGCGAGGGGCATTTGATGCCGGATAAGGCTGATACTCCAGTGTTCCGCCGTCGCGCAGCCTGGCCATCCGGAGTCCCAGCCACAGCCACAGCTGCCAGCGCGGGTGCCGGGACACAACAGGTGCAGGTGCAGCTTTTCGTTGGCGCGTCAGCGCAGTCCAAGTAGAAGATAGAAGAAGCCGCCGGAAGTTTCGGTGACCGTCCGGTGAACGCTGGTCTTTTACAAAGCACAAAGCACAAAGCCCAAAGCCCAAAGCCCAAAGCCCAAATCCCAAAGCCCAAAGCCACTGCAGAGGCCCCGGTCTGAAACCGCAATCTGACAGTTACGGACCGCACATTGCAAGTCAGGCAACTGTCAGATGGATTCGCAACCCGATTACATCTCGAAGGCGGCACTTTCCGACATGGAGTTAGTCGATTCTGTTTCCCTTCTTTCTGCGCTCTCCTGAATGCAATCGCTGCGGGTCTTGCCAGTGCGCTTCAGATAGTTGCGGAATTCCTCCGGGATTCTCCCCGTTGTCGCTCCATGCCACTGAGCGGTGGCACCCGTCGAAGTCTCGTAGGTAAATGTGTATTTCTGGACATTGCGTTTCTTTCTGGGCTTGGGAGCAGCCTCCTGAATTGTTCCCAAGTCCTCAAGAGACAAGCCTTTCTCCTGCATGAAACGATAAATATCTTCAATGTCAGCGGCTTTCTCTTTTCGGCGCACCTGATCTGCTTCGTGAGCGGCCTTTTTCTCTTCGAGGAGCACCTTCATGCGTTCAATGATGCGCTCCAGATCTTCGTAATGCACATCCCGGAACAGACCACGCATGCGCGTCTTGCTGGACAGTCTGCTCTGTACTTCTTCAAATATGTTCATAGGCAAAATGCTGGCTTGATAACCTTTTAAAATCGCAGGGCCTTACCTTTAGCACAAAGAAACAAGAAATAATGTATTGCTTTGCGTAGCAGGAAAGGAAATCACAGAAAACGGACAACCAACAGAAAACTCGATGAGCACAGGGCCTGCTGTACTATTGCAACGCAACCTCAGAAACCGCCATGGATGTCTCAACTGCTTCTCTAAAGTGGTCTGCTTTTCTTTCGCCTCCGCGAGGCATCGTCGATAGTTATATAAAAAACAAATCTTGTCAACTACAGACTTGGGTGGAAATACATTGCTTGCCACCAGAGGCTCTTGAAAATCCTGATTTAAACACGACAGAAGACCTTCTGCGAATCGGGTATTTTATCTCGCACTCTGGTTGGTTCATTCTCTTCTGGAGCTGCTTGTGATCTGTGCAGCCCCGGCTGCACAAGAATCCACACTTGTGGACTGGCGTGGTTTTTGGCACCCCTGTCCAAGGTGGCAAACCAGACAGAGGCTGTTTGACCTGGTCTGTTGGCAGGTGGCGCAGGGAAATTGCTGGATACGTGGAATTGTCGGGCCACAGTCGCCGGTCAGGCGCAAGAAGAGCAGAACAGGATAGTAAGCCAAAGTGACACTGTTGTAGTAAAGAGCAAGCAAAAAGCAGTTGTTCTCTGTTGGGCTTCACCGGAGCCTGGCTTCGTACGGTGAGACTGTGACACACCGAAGCAGGGGTTGAGTGTCGGGGGGGGAGTTCCTGTCATGCCAGGCAAGCCAGTATGGTGTTTTGAGTGGTTGTGTCTTCCTGGATTGTAGCGCGGCGCCACCAGACAGTCGTGGTCAGCCTTGGCCGTTTGAGTGCTGAAATCACCATCTCACATGGCCCTCCTTGCAGTTTGTCCGGTGACAGCAGCTTGTCTTCATCTACGTATGCAAGCCCTTTTTCTTTTTTCAACACAGGCAGCAGTCAACCTTTTGCTCCTTCACCGGATTTTGCTGCGAGCCCCCGGCCGTTGACGAGCAAACCGGCCGTTGACGAACAAAGACGAACAAAGAGGAACAAAAAAAATGGAGCGCAAAGATGGCGGGTGCAGACGCGTAGCTATCTTCAGTTTTTTGTCAGATATATTTTTGGCAGCCGCTGATTTTGCGAACGGGAGTTGGGAGCAGCTTGGCTGGCAGGTGGCCTGCAACATCCAGTGAAAAAAAGGAAAAAGATGCAGCAAACCAGGAAAAACAGGAAAACTCCGGTGTAGAGAGGATTACAACCCGGCAGGGAAAAGAGTAGACTGCCGCGTTCTGTCGCTTGCATATACCCTTACACCGGTCGAGGTAAGACATGTCCCGACTTCCTCTTGTTGTTGCCCAGGGTGGCATAAGTTCTGCCGGCCGGACTTCTTCGTTTAACGCTTACAGGCGCCTTGTACTGGACGCCATGGAGCCCGGGGTCGCGCAGCAGACTCTGGCCAGTCTGGCCTCTCTGACGGGGCTGCCAGTGGAGGATGGCCAGGCACTGCTGAGCGGCAGCCTGGTGCGCGAGCTGGACGAGTCTGTCTTCTCTGCGGAAGCGAAGATGGTGCACAGAGCTCTGTCTGCACAGGAGGGGGTCGACGTGCTGTTGGCGCGGCAACAGCTTCCCGACCCGCTGCCACCGGGTTGGCAACTGACCGAAACCCGGAATCCCGAACTGGTGCGGGTGCTGTTGCCATCCGGGCAGCCATTTCTGGTGCCAGAAACCCGGGGGATTCCTGTCCGGGCCTTTGGGCAACTGCCCAGTGGATTTCAGCCGGAAAAGCTCTACCCTTCCCGTCATCACCCGCGCGGGCTGGCCATGACTGTCTATGGTGCCTCGGATGCCATCAGTGCAATGGGTCTCGACTGGGACCGCCTGGCGCGCCATGTCAGTCCTGAGCAAGTGTCCGTGTACGCCGGTAGCAGCATGAGTCAGCTGGACCAGAATGGTAACGGTGGTCTTTTGCAGTCCCGTTTACGGGGGCGAAGGGTTACAACCAAACAGCTCCCCCTGGGGTTTGCCGAAATGCCAGCCGACTTTATCAACGCCTATGTTCTGGGCAGTCTTGGCATTACGGGCTGCAGTCTGGGAGCTTGTGCCTCTTTTTTGTATAACCTGCGTCATGCGGTGGATGATATCCGCAGCGGGCGCACGCGCGTAGCTGTTGTCGGTGCCAGTGAGGCGCCTGTCTGGCCGGAAGTGATTGAAGGCTATGCCACCATGGGTGCTCTGGCGACTGACAAGGCTTTGCGTCATCTGGATGATTTGCCTGAGGAAGAAAAACCGGATTACAGGCGGGCCTGTCGTCCTTTCGGTAACAATTGCGGCTTTGTTCTTGCGGAGTCGGCACAATTTTTTGTGTTGATGGATGACAGCCTGGCATTGGAAACTGGCGCAGAGATTCTGGGGGCTGTGGCTGATGTCTATGTGCATGCTGATGGCTACAAAAAGTCCATATCCAGTCCGGGAGCCGGCAATTACATAACCATGGCTCGTGCGGCGGCTCTGGGGCGCAACATGCTTGGCGACGAGTCCTTGCAGAATCGGTCTTTCGTGCAGGCGCATGGCACTGGCACTCACCAGAACCGGGTCACTGAATCGGCAATTCTGGACGCAACGGCGGCGGCCTTTGGTATACGCCACTGGCCTGTTGCAGCAGTCAAGAGCTACATGGGGCACTCGTTGGCGGCCGCAGGCGCCGACCAGCTGCTGGTGACCCTGGGAGCCTGGCGGCACAGTGTTATACCGGCTATTCACAGCATTGAACGGGTGGCCGCTGATGTGCACTGTCGCCACCTGAATGTTCTGACTGAGCATTTCGAGTTTGCAGAACAGGCTATGGATATGGCGTTTCTCAATGCCAAGGGATTTGGTGGCAATAATGCAACGGCCGTCACTCTGTCTTCGGGGGCTGCCCGTGCCATGTTGACGCGCCGTCACGGGCAGAAAGCACTGTCACAGTGGGCGCAGCGCAACGAGAAGGTTGAGGTCTGCCAGCAGGAGGCAGAAGAGCGCAAGCTGTCGGGGAAGGACCAGCTCAGGTACAAGTTCGGTGACGCGGTCCTGGCGGCAGAAGATATAGTTGTCACCCGCAAGCAGGTTGCTCTGGGTGACAGGGTGGTGACTCTTTCGGGCGACAACCCTTTCCGTGAGTTTTGTTGAGTTGGGCGCAGGCCCGTGTGTGATGGCACCAAGGCGAGCTTCAGGTTCGCAAGGCATTGATTCATGGCGGTTGAGCTGTCTTCCTGGGCTGTGCAGCTGAAAACCTTTCTTCGGCACCGACGCTGGGCGTTGCTGGCCATAGTGCTGACTTGTGCACTGCTTGTTCTCTTTCACGCCGGTGCGGATCATGCCGGCCGGCAGTCTGCTCCCCCCTCTCCTCCACGGGTGGAGACTGTGCCTGTCGCCTATGCGCAGGAGGAGTACGCGCAAGTCCGTCTGTATGGCAAAGCAGAGACCCCTGCACGGGTGACCCTGACGTCTACCATCGCTGCCCGCGTCCTGGCAACGCCCATATTGGCAGGGCAGCCCGTCAAAACCGGTGATCTGCTGATCAGTCTTGATCGCCGCGATCTGGAGCTGCAGCTGGTACAGCGGGAGGCCGAGGTCAAGGATGTGCAGGCTCGCATGCGCTCCGAGTTGCTGCGTACTGAGAGTGAAAAGAAATCGCTTGAACAGGAGCGTGTATTGCTGGAGGTTGCGCGCCGTGACTGGGAGCGGCAGCGCGCTCTGGGAAAAGAGCATCAGGTCTCTGACAGCCAGATTGATGCGGCCCGTAGTGCACTGGCCCGGCAGCGCATCACTGTGATTGAGCGCCAGTTGCAGGTTGCAGACCAGCAGAACCGGGCGGCCCGGCTGCAAGCACAGCAGGAGCAGGCGGAGTCCGCACGCGCGCAGGTGCAACTGGATCTCGAGCGCAGTCAGATCAAGGCTGATTTTGACGGCTGGTTGATTCAGCTGAGTGTTGCAGAAGGCGACCAGGTGCACCCGGGTGAGGCGCTGGCCCAGGTCTATCCTGCAGATGCTGTCGAGATAAGGGCCCAGGTCCCCAATCGCTACCTGCCCAGACTCAGGCAAGCGCAGGCAGCGGGCCAGCCGATCAAGGCCCAGCTGGAAGAGTCTTCGGCGCCGCCTGTCTTCTACATGGATCGCCTGATGGCCAGTGTGGAGGAAGGGCGCGGTGGTGTGGATGCTGTTTTTCGCCCGGCAAGTGATCAGCCACTGCCAGTTGTCCTGGGCCAGTCGGTGGTTATCAAGCTCCAGGTCCCCTTGCCTGCGGACACCTTGCGTGTGCAGCCAGGTTGTCTTTACGACGACCGCTATGTTTACCGGCTGGACAAGGACAACAAGCTGGAAGCGGTCAGTGTCGAGCGCAGGGGCCTGCGGACGGTAGCGGGACAAGAAGTTCTTCTGATTTCCTCGTCAGCACTGTCAGAGGGGGATCGCTTGCTGAAAACGCGCTTGAGCGGGGCTCTCACTGGCCTGCTGGTTTCGCCCGTTGACCTGCCCCCGGATATCCCATGAGTGAGCCCGTTTCCCATGGCGTTCTGGCCTTTTTTGTGCGCCACAAAGTGGCAGCCAACCTGGTTATGGCTCTGATGATACTGGCCGGAGTCTGGTCGGTCATGCATCTGAGGACCCAGTTTTTTCCTGACTTTGTTGTGGACTCCGTGATAGTCACCACGACCTGGAGCGGAGCTACTGCCGATGATATACAGCGCAGTGTGACTTTGCCGATCGAGCGGGAGCTGCGTGACGTTGCAGGCATTGACCGCATCTTTTCTTCATCCTACCCGGGCACCAGCCAGCTTGATCTGAAGATCAGTCGGGGAGCTGATGTGGCCGAGATCACCAACAAAGTGATCCAGACGCTGGATGGTATGACCACCCTGCCCTTTGATGCCGAACGTCCCCGTGTTGAACGCATGGCCTTTGAGGAATCCATTGCCCGGGTTGTGGTTTCCGGCGGGCGCTCACTGGCGGAGCTGCGTCCCCTTGTCAGAAGGCTGGAGCAGGATGTTCTCAATCATGGTGTGCACAGCGTTGGTTTGCGCGGACTGCCCGAGCTGGAGATGGCCATTGAAATTGACAGTGCCGAGCTGCATCGCCTGGGGCTGACTCTGGCCCAGGTGGCAGACAGCATCAAGGCCCGGAGTCTTGACCTGCCAGCTGGTACGGTCGGTGCCGGGTCGGTAGAGCGCTCCCTGCGCAGCCAGGGACAGGCCCGCAGGCCGAACCAGTTTGCTGATCTTCCCCTTCTTGTACGACCTGACGGTGCCGTGGTGCGGCTGGGCGATGTGGCGCACATTCGTTTGCAGAGCGCAGAAAATCAGCCTTTGCTGCGCTTTAATGGGCGTCCTGCTGTAGAAATGACGCTGTACCGTTCCCAGACTGATGACACACTCAAGTCGGCCAAAGTGCTCTGGAACTGGGTGGAAGAAGAGCGTTCCACCCTGCCGGAAAGCCTTGACATGGTCGTGTATGACGAAAACTGGTCTTACCTGAGTGGCCGCTTGCAGCTGTTGTTGAAAAATGGCATCACAGGCCTGGTGTTGGTGATTGTTGTCTTGTTGATATTCCTGAATATCAACACTGCATTCTGGGTGGCGGTCGGCATTCCTGTCTCCTTGCTGGCGGCTTGTTCTCTACTGTATTTATTGGGAGGAAGCATCAATCTGATCAGCCTGTTCGGGTTGATTATGGTGCTGGGTATTGTAGTTGACGATGCCATAGTGGTCGGGGAGAACATTCTTTCCCATGCTGACCAGGGCGCGTCCCCCGAGCGTGCGGCTGTTGAGGGCAGTCGACGTATGTTGCCACCGGTTCTGGCTTCCTCTTTGACAACAATGGCAGCCTTTTTTCCTCTGCTCCTGTTGCCTGGTGATGTGGGTGCCATCATGGCAGACATTCCGCTGGTGGTTATTTGTGTGATAGCTGTTTCCCTGGTGGAGTGTTTCCTGATTCTGCCTGCCCACCTGTCACGCAGTCTGGGTCGCATGCGCGGGGAGCCAGGCCCGGGGCGCCAGCGGATGGATGCTGCCTTCGCTCACTTTCGGGACGCGATTTTTCGTCCGTTTGTGACTGTGGCGATAGCGCGCCGAGGCAGCACGATTGTAATGACATTGTGCCTGCTGGTACTGGCCACGGGGTTGCTGACCAGCGGGCTGCTGCGGTTCACGTTTTTTCCGACGCTGGATGGTTCCACATTACGCGCCGCTTTTCAGATGACGGCTGGCAGTTCGCCAGCTGAGGTCGAGGGTTTTCTGCGGGAACTTGATCGCAGTCTCCGTGTTGCAGAGAAAGGCACTGGGGAGCGGCTGATAAAACATGTTTTTTATTTGTATAACGAAGCGCGTGTAGAACCCTATGCCCAAGGCACGACAAAAGGTCGCGGCAATGGAACACTGGTCGTTGATCTGGAGCCTGCGGAAAAGCGGAGCACGACCAATGTCGAGCTGATTGCGGCCTGGAAAAACGCATTGGTGCAGCCGCCGGGCCTTGAGAAACTTGTTCTGGCGCAGGACAAGGCCGGTCCCCCGGGCAAGGCTATTGATATGAAGTTTACAGGAGGCGACTCTCATGTTCTCAAAGGGGTTTCGGAAGCGGTTCAGCAAGCACTGAGCCAGTATGAAGGACTCAGCAGTATTGAAGATGACATGCCCTGGGGGCAGGAACAGCTGGTCTTTGCCGTGAGTCCTCAAGGGCGAGGGCTTGGCTTGTCACTGAAGGATGTAGGTCAGCAGCTGCGTACGGCTATTGATGGACAGCGCTTGCAGGTGTACCACGATGAATACGAAGAGGTCACGGTGCGTTTGCGCCTGTTGCGCCAGCAACGGGAGCAGCTGGAGACCATCAGTGCCTTTCCGCTTGTGACGGGTCAGCAGAGTGCACAGCCATTGGGTAATCTGGTGGATTTTTCGGTCAGCAAGGGGCTGGACAGTCTCAAGAGAATTGATTCACAGCTGGCCGTCAGGGTCAGTGCTGAGGTGGACGACACCCGAACCAACGCCTCCAGAATACTGCAGGAGCTGGAAAGGGACGTGCTGCCTGGGATTCTGGCCGGGACCGGCGTGGATTACGGCCATGAAGGTCAAAGTGCAGACCAGGAAGAAATGGCATCCAATATGAAGCAGGGGTTGGTGCTGGCTCTGGTCATGATCTACATCATCCTGACGTGGATTTTCGCTTCGTGGAGCTGGCCGTTGGTGGTTATGCTGACCATTCCGCTGGGCTTGACGGGGGCGCTTTTCGGGCACTGGGTGACAGGTCAGGATTTGACCGTGGTATCACAGCTGGGACTGTTTGGGCTGGCGGGCATAGTGGTCAATGACTCCATAGTACTGGTGACTTTTTACAGGGACCGGCGGGAAGAAGGTATGGGCATTCAGGAAGCGGCGGTTGAAGCGGCCTGTCAGCGCTTGCGGGCCGTTTTGCTGACTTCCATCACCACAGCCTTTGGTCTTCTTCCCATGCTGTTCGAGACCTCGCCGCAAGCCAAGCTTCTGATTCCCATGGCGACCACCATTGTTTTTGGTCTTCTGGTCGGCACAGCGCTGATCCTTGTGGTTGTTCCTGCCATGCTGGTGGCGCTTGAACAGTTTCGCCTGCGGTTGGGGCGGTAGTCGTGAAACAGGCGGGGTGGCTGACACCTGTAACGGGAAGATGGCCGTTGTTCTGGTCTTCTGGTCGGCACAGCGCTGATCCTTGTGGTCGTGCCTGTCATGCTGGTGGTGCTTGAGCAGTTGCGCTTGCGGCTGGAGCGGTGGTCGTGAAACAGGCTGGCTGCTGACACCTGCTGCGGGCAGATGTCCCAGTGCGCGACAAGCCCCGTCCTTCAGTGCGTGGAAGGATAGCGCGGACGGCACCGCTGTCCCTTGTTCTGGTTTTCAGTGCAGCGTCTGCTGCTGTTCAATAGACTGGCGAACAATGGAAATGGGTACACCACCACAGGATGAAGCGAAGTAGGAGGGGCTCCAGAGCACGCCCTTGCCGTAGCGTTTCTGGATATCCGGACGCTCCTTGCGCAACAGGCGGCTGGAGATACCCTTGAGGCTGTTCACCAGATTCGATATGGCAACCTTTGGAGGCTACAACAGGTGAACCTGATCGTCCTCGCCGTCCATCTCAATCAGTTGCGAGACCCCGGCCAAGAGAGTGCGCAAGCGCTTGATCGCGTCACTGTCGGATACACTACGGCGGTATTACGTCACAAAGACCCAATGGGTATGTAATTTGAAGACGCAGCGCCCTCCGCGTCTGATATCACTGGCATGACTCATGACGAAGACTATGTTCAAGCCATGCTACGACTGCAAGCCTACAAGTTTGAACTGCGCCCGGATGGGCAGCAGGAGCGGGACATGTGCCGTTTTGCTGGCTCGTGCCGGTTCGTGTTCAACAGGGCGCTGGCGTTGCAGAAGGAACTCTACGAGCAGAGTGAGGAAAAACTGGGTTACGCCGGGCTGTGCAAGCGACTCACCGGGTGGCGCAACAGCCTGGACATCCCCTGGCTGGCCGATGCGCCGGTCCATCCGCTACAGCAGGCACTCAAAGATCTGGAGCGGGCCTACAGCAACTTCTTCGCCAAGCGGGCCGCCTTTCCCCGGTTCAAGAAGAAATTCCAGAACAGCAGCTTTCGCTATCCCGATCCGAAACAAATCAAGCTCGATCAAGCCAACAGCCGCATCCGTCTCCCGAAGCTGGGCTGGATACGTTACCGCAACAGCCGAAGCGCACCGGGGCAGCTGAGCAATGTGACTGTCAGCCAGTCGTGTGGCAAGTGGTTTATATCCATCCAGACCCGCCGGGAAGTGGATCAGCCTGTTCCACAAGGCGGCGCGATCGGTATCGACATGGGTATCACCCGTTTCGCCAGGCTCTCCGATGGTCAGTTCTACGATCCGCTGGACAGTTTCGGGCGGCACCAAGTCCGTTTGTGCGAGGCGCAGCGGGCCATGAGCCGCAAGACGAAGTTCAGCAACAACTGGAAAAAGGCCAAAGCTCGAATCCAGAAAATCCATTCCCGCATCAGCACTGCCCGCCGCGACTACCTGCATAAAACTTCGACGACCATCAGCAAAAACCACGTGATGGTGTGTATAGAAGACTTGCAGGTAAGCAATATGTCCCGGTCAGCGGCGGGCGGTGTAGATAAACCGGGGAAGAACCTACAGGCCAAGTCCGGCCTGAACAAGTCCATCCTTGATCAGGGCTGGTTCGAGCTCCGTCGCCAGCTGGACTACAAGCTGGCATGGAACGGCGGCCATCTTGTTGCCGTATGGCCGCGCAACACCAGCCGCACCTGTCCGGAATGCAAACGATGTATCCGCAGACAACCGCAAGACACAAGCGCGGTTCAGGTGTGTGGAATGCGGCTTTGAAGAAAACGCCGATGTTGTTGGCGCGATCAATGTGTTAAGGGCGGGACACGCCCGGCTCGCCTGTGAACTGAGCGGTGAGCTAATGCCGCCAGCAGCGGGAACCCGCCGAAGCGACTCATGGGCTGCAGCCTGAAGCTGTCACCTGTGAGCGCCGCAGCAATCCCCGTCCTTCAGGACGGGGAGGATGTCAAGCTACACATCTGAAGATGATGTGCTGGCGATGCAGTATCTGCAAGCGACAAGCACAGGAACCCTGCCAGATCAATGCCATTGATTGATGTCATTGATGGAGAGACAAGGGCTCCTTACAGCAGCACAACGAGGCCGCCAGCACAAAGCAGAGGGCGGGTGCCCAGGGTGTCACTGTGACTTCAGTGCATAGATACCGGGAGCATTGCGCCAGTAGCCTTTGTAGTCCATGCCGTATCCGAAGATATAACGGTCTTCACAGCTGAGCCCGCAGAAATCACTGCGCAGGCCTGGCACTGCCTTGCGATCGTGCTTCTTGTCGACCAGTACGGCGGAGAGAACGTCACGGGCGCCTGCATTATGGCAGTGTTCCATGATGGCCGAGAGTGTGTGTCCTTCATCCAGAATGTCGTCAATAACAAGGATGGTCCGGTCAGCCAGTTCTCGATGTGGCGGTACTTTCCAATCAAGCGCACCGGCATGCAGTCCGTTGCGGTAGCGTGTTGCGTGCATGTAGGAAGATTCGAGGGGAAAGTGCAAATGCGTCAGTAGCTTGCCGCAAAAAACCAGTCCGCCGTTCATAACAGCAAAAACCAGTGGATTACTTTCAGCCAGACGCTCTGTGATGTGTTCTGCCATGCCCCGGATGGCAGCTTCCACCTCATCGCGCGTGTACAGACACTCAGCTTCCTCGAAAACTTTCTGGATATCGTCCAGATCGACAGGCATGACAGCCCCCTGTACATGTCCAGAGAAACAAAAGTTGGAAGGACGCAACCATACAGGGCCTGCCTTTATGAATCAATCTGCAGGTTCAAAATGAAAAGACTCACTTAAGGACATGATGGAAAGCCCCGGCAGGCGGGGCTCTTTACAAGAGCAGGTTTCCGGCGCTGGTTTTTATCGCGCCAGACTGCCTTCTGGTTAGCGATACAGTGGTCGAAGGAAGTAACTTTGTCCCAGAACTTCTGTCCAGTGATTTTTGGTTTCGGGCAGCAGCGGGCGTCCCGCCAAGGCGTGATCGAGACCGGTGAGCGCACCCATTATTCCCGCTCCAATCAGGCATGTCCCTACCAGCAGGGGGGGGCAGGCGGCAAAGCCCAGGGCTGAGGTCATTGTACCCAGTGCGCCAGCGCCGAGCGCCAGAGAGGAGCCGCCATACACGAACATGCTTGCAAGAATGGTAATGAATAACTTTGGATTGCGTACGCCAGAACAAATTTTGCCCCGTAGCCCGGTCGGTTCGCTACGAAGGCTGCTTGCCGTCACTTGAGCGGCTCGTTCCGTTTGCGTCAGCGGGGTGCAGCTTTTGCTTCTGTCCTTGAGATTGCGCATTGTTCCGGGACGAGACGATACCCTGCGCTTTTTTTTGGATGTTTCGTGACAGTGCTGGGCATCGTTTGACCCTGTAGCTACTCCGTACTGCTGCCGTGCCCTCGGCCTTTGCCTGTACTTGTGCGCCTGTGCCGAAGCTTGCTTTGGACGGCGGGAGCTGTGCGGATCATCAGCGCGGGAGTGTGGGGCTGGCCGGAGCCCCTGGGACTGTATGTGCGTGGAACGATTCATAGCATACCTCCTTCCTTGCCCAGTGCGATTTGCTGACTTGTGAGTTGAATACCCTCTTCCCGCGAATCGACTATTGTCACAAATCTATCGAGCCCACTGAGTTGTAACAGATACGCTATGCGCGGGTTTACATGACAGAGCACAACAGGCTGTTTTCCCCTGTCATTCTTGCAGCGTTCGAGCGATCGGCGCACAAGGGAGGCCAGGGCAGCCAGCCCTGTACTGTTGATGGAAGCCAAATCCTGAAAATCCAGCAAAATGCCGGCGTGGTTGGCTTGAGCCAGCCTGTCAAAGCTGTTGTTCAACAATTCGGCATCTGTAGAGGAAACATTGCCATACAGGCCGACGATTGCCAGGTCTTCTTGCATATCTACTGTCAGCTCCAGAGCCATACTGCACCTCCCTGAACCTTTTTGTGTGTCATGGCACCAAGATAAAGGGCATGGCAGGTCCTGGTCTGCGCGACCATAGTCCAGGGGAGGGACTTGTGGGACAACAAGATGGAAAGGAGAGGGAGGAGACTGGGCGGGGGACAAACGGAAAAAGGGTGCTGCTGTTGCCGGGCGACATGGAGAGCCCGCTGTGTCACGGGGAAGTTGTCGCCTCTTTTGATGACGAACTCTCAAGACTGAGGGCTGATTGAAAGAGGCGTTTCATCAATGCTTGAGTCGGAGCCGGAAATCCTGTTCGACAGTAATGCAGTACCTGGCAGCGTCCGTCAGATCAAGGCTGGCAACAAACTCCCTCCAGTACCTGTTCATTTCCTTGGCATTAATGACAAGGGCCTGATCAAAACGTCCATTGCGTTGCAGCAGCTCGGGGGTGATATACCGAGCCGGGTTGGCTCGGTCACCAGACTCCTTGTTGTGCACGGCATGCCATTGTGAAAGCGTCTGCGGCTGAAAGAACCCCTCCTCGTTGCGTGTTTTTTCATCCGGGTGGGCCGGTGCTGATGTGCAGCTCAGAACTTTTACGTTCCCGCGTTCGGCACCCATGACGGTATAGAGATACTCAAAAAACTGCGCCTGAATGACATCAAGCAGGGGTGTGCTGGTGGCAGACAGTTGGAGTTGCGGTATAACGAATTCCTCACGCCAGGCGAGAATGTCCTGTTCCAGCTGTGCGCGTTCGCTCGGGCTGGGAGTGTTTGCCCAGTGGCGCATGAACGCATCCATGTCGAAATCAGGTCTGTTCAGATCAGCAAAATGGAAATGGGCCAGGTAAAGCTCCCACTTTGACACAAGTGACTGGAATGCTTTCCGGTTTTGAGCGCGCGACGGGACATGTTTTTCCTTGCCTTGTTGCTGGGTGTCTACGGCTCCCGTTGTTGTCAGGGGAACATGGAATCGTTCCAGCTGCTGGCGTTCGGGTGTCTTTCGATTTAACAAACCCACCATGACCACGGGCGGCAGGCTGACAGATTCTGCTCCCTCCCGGAAAAACGCCTGTTGCCTTATAAGACGATTAGCGTCCAGATGATCTGATACTGCCCAGCCATAGGCATCCCGAACGGCGCCGCCCACCCGGAGCCTTGATTCCAGCGTGCGTGAACGCCCCGCGCAGCCCAGGTTTGCGGGAAGTTGTGCTGCCAGGGTGCGCGGAGTGACGGGGGGGCGTTGTGACAGGTCGAGTTTTTGGTTCAGGCCGTCATACCAGGCGTCCAGCTTTCTTTTGGCGTGCTCGCCATACACGTCTGATTGTGCCAGTTGGTGAAGGCGTTCAAGAGCCTTCCTGGCTGCAATCCAGTTATTCTCCAGCAGAACAAAGGTCGCCATTTGCCAGTCCGCATCCGTCCATGCGACTGTATTGAGCTCTTCGTCACACCCGACATTGTCCAGAACAATTTCTTCGATATCCTGCTCAAATCGCTTCCAGAGCTCTGGTGTTGTTACGCTTGCGGCCATAGTGGTGAGTGTTTGGCACAGTAGCCTCAGGCAATACTGCCCCTTGCGAGCCAGCGGCATAACCTGTTGTACAAAGTTGAACAGGAAACCAGTGGAGTGCACCGTGCACAGCTGGTCGGGTTGATCAACGGGATACAAGAGCAACGTCAGATCAAGAGCGTCCGTGTCGGGTGTCTCTGTTGCTGTGATGCTGTCCAGGATGTTGTCACAGATGTGGTGTCCCATGTCGACAGAAGCCTGCTTGGCAGTGAAGCCGGGCTGGCATTGTTTCAGGCCACAGGGAACCGGGCCATGTCCCCCGTGTCTGATCCATGTATCCAGTTGTTCATGAGACACTTGCAGAGCATTTTTCACCAATTCGAAATCTTTGCTGGCGACCTTTAACAGCTGTTGATTGCACGCTGGACTGAGTGTCAGTCCTGGTGTGGTGTGGACGTGAGCTGTCGGTTGTTCATGAACACGTTGTTGCGGGTGGACCAGATTGCCCAGGTCGTGAGTATGCCAGGAATGACCACCATCCCAGGAGCTTTCCACCCAGGTGTAGGCTTCTGCCTTCACAATCCGTGACGGGATGCCCAACCAGGTGGCCATGACATGAAAACACAGGGCGCGATGATGGCATTCCCCATATTGGTGCTTCAACATGTGTTCCAGGTGGGCCAGGCTGAACCGGGATTCCTGACAGGGGGGGCTGTGGGGAGCGGCATTGAAGTCGCGGCACAGCCTCTCCAGTTGCTTGCACTGTTCCGGGATAGAGGTCAGATTTCTGATGGTTCTGAGCTTTTGCGCCAAGGGTGCTGCATCCTGTTCGAACAAGGGACGGAGTGCTGCACACAGGTCATGGGCAGCGGCAGGAGGAAGGGCCGGCTTGCCGTACCTGGATGCGTCCAGATGTGTTCCAGGTTGCTCACGGACAAGAATCTGAATGTCCAGTCTGCCATAAAACTCAGAATCCACCGGACGAATAAAATGCTGATGAGTGGCCCGATCCCTGAGCACTTCCAGTTCCACAGCCGGGGTGACGGACAGGGCCAGTATTTTCTGGTGGGGAGCTATGCCGGGAACCGCTTTCCAGTTTGCTGCCTCCTCTGGCGATATGTGTACAGTGAAAGCACCTGTATCGTCTCCCAATGGCACAGTGCTCTCAATCCCGGCTGCCGGCTTGATAACCTCATAGCCCATAGAGCCGGGAGCCACAGCTTTGGTGAGGATCTGTTCCCCTTGCAATACGACCTGTGAGACGCCCATCCGTGTTTTGGTCGCTTCGGTTTTATTGAAATACCGGGTGATCGTGAAAGAGCAGGGAGCGGGGGAGCGAAAGAGAGCGATGGGTTGGTGGTGACTGACCGGGAAGAGTTCGTTATCGATATGAACGCTGTCCTGACAAACAGCCGCCAAGTCTCGTCTTATCCTTGCGTGATTGTCATTCCCTGTCAGCTCAACCGGTCCACGGGCAGTTACGTGATTGTCACCTTCTGTCAGTTCAACCGGGCTGCGGGTATTTGGGTGATTGTCACCTTCTGTCAGTTCAACCGGGCTACGGGTATTTGGGTGCCTGTCATCCTCGGTCATCTCAACCGGCCGGGGAGGGGCGGGATCGGAGATCGTGCGAAGGCTGCCTGCGTTGTTCTGATTGGTCAGGAGTGCCTGGCAGAGCAGGGCAAGACTGCTGGCCGATGGTTTGAGTGCAGCCAGTCTGGTCAGGGCATCGAGATAGCTTGCGTTGCTGGTCAATTTCAGGGACGCGCTCTCTTCCTCTGACAGCGGAAATATGTGTTGCGCCTGTTGTGCCCACTCCGGGTAGTCTGCGCAGTAGTGCTCGAAGGATTTCTGCTGCCAGAAGTGGTAAGCGGCACAAAACAGGATGTCATCCGGGAAGGGTGAAACCAGCGGCAGGTGACGCTGCCACTGCTCATGAGCAAACAGACGGACAATGGCACGCTTGATAGTGTCATCCTGGACACCATGCTCTTCCAGCCAGTCTTTCTTCAAAGTGATGATGCCCGCAGTGGCGTCGTAAGTGTTCGCACAACCGGCCACCACACTGACCGGCCTGGTCAGCAATGCTGGAATCCGGGTGTGCACCCATGCCGTCCAGGCAGAGTAGTTACGCACCTCACTCGGGTGATCGGGAATCTGGCTGACGGGAGCCGCCAGCACATCATCCAGCGACAGGGACCTGGCATTCTTCTTGCGGGCCAGGAAGTGGAGATAAAACCCGTATTGCTGTTCAAAGCGTTTTTTCAGCGCGGTTTCCTGTCCAGTCCGTGTCTGCTGTTCCCCCAGCGTTTCCACATCCATGGCAGACGGCTCAGCAGCCGGCGTGATGCTCATCTGGTCCATACGGTGGTGAATCAATGGGAAGTCTGCGCAAGCGGCGGCCAGCTCTTTCATATCGGCCACAGAGGGATGCTGGGGAATCTCGTTTGCCCTGAGTTGCTCCAGCAGCAGCCAGTGCCACCGGGCTACCTTGTCAGCCAATTGCTGGTCGGGGAACAAGGTGGCGGCAATCTTCTCCAGATCATCACGGCTGTAATCTCCGAGAGTGACAAGGTTGCAACGGCTCTGCAATGCAGTCGAAAGCGGGTGCCGCCCGGCAAAAGTGGCCGGGTTTACCGTAGCAAAAAGGTGAAAACCTGGTGTGCTGGCACCGGTCAGAAGATCGTTCATCTGGCCTTCATGATACTGGGATTTGAGCAGGTTCATTTCCGAGCCCACCATGATTTCGCCGTCCTTGCTGGCTTGTTGCAGGGTTCTGTAAAAGGCGTCCGGATGGTTGGGGTCAAGGCTGATGGCGTGGCAGCGTACCGGCTCCTTGTCATCCGCGCGTTGCTGACGGTTCCACTCATGGATCAAACGCTTCAACAGGTCGTCCTTGCCGCGTCCGGCAGGCCCTTCTATCACGGTGGCGCAACGGCCTTTGATCTGCTCCTGCGGCTTCTGTCGTCTGGCTTGCAGCCGGTCCAACTCCAGCCAGACCTGGCGCGACAGT
>Ga0209020_1000468_pt1 | contig 50818 bp, 47 predicted proteins | sample PinacodermBB_FD_187298 | JGI IMG/M metagenome (GOLD analysis project Ga0209020, IMG submission 187298) | Host-associated microbial community of the marine sponge Aplysina aerophoba from Gulf of Piran - sponge pinacoderm, lysed by bead... | ecosystem: Host-associated > Porifera > Sponge >... | reverse complement strand
GCGACCAAGGCGCCGGCGGCGAGCACTGCCCAACCCGGCCTGCAAGATAGCCATCATAAGCATAGGTTGAACACGGTTTCTTGGCACCGTGAAGATGCATGTGTCCTCGATTTATCCCCCAGCTTGATCCCGCGCGGCAGGCAGCGGCGCGTCGCTACGAGTTGGTTGCGGCGACGAGCACTCTCGCCCAGTCATCCATGACCTGGCGGCGGGCCGCGAGCAGGTCGGACCGCTGGTAGGCCCGTTCCACGGCCCCGGCCGCGTGTGCCAGTGCTGCCTCTGCGACCTCTCGGGGCACGCCGGTCTCTGCGCACCAGGTCCTGAACGAGGCTCGCAAGCCATGGGGCGTGAAGCCCTCGGCGCGGGTGAACCGGCTCAGCGCGCCGCTGGTCAGCGTGCGGCCGGTAGCCGAAGGGAACACCAACCGGGAACTGCCGCCATGGCTGCGGGCCTCGTCGAGCGCGGCGACCGCCACCGGCGACAGCGGCACGACATGCTCCCGGCCGGTCTTGGTGCGCCCGCCCGGCACAGTCCAGATCCCGGCATCGAGGTCGACCTCCGCCCAGGTAGCGAGCCTGGCCTCGCCGCTTCGCACGACGGTGGCGGCGATGAACCACAGGCAGGCCACTACCGGACGCCACATTCCGGGTGAGGCATCGAGCCTGGCCAGCGCCGTGGAGACCTCGCCGTGGGGCAGGCTGGCGAAGTGTCTGGCCGGGGTGCCGTTGTAGCGGGGCAGAGCGGCGGACAGCGGCGGGCCCGCGGGGTCGTCGCTGCGGTGGGCCTCAGCGATGGCCCAGCGCATGACCACACTCATCCGGGTCTTGACCTTGCGGGCGGTCTCGCGCTTTGTGTGCCAGATCGGGAGCAGGACGCGCACCAGGTCGGCGGTCGTCACCTCGTCGACCGGCATGGAGCCGATCCGGGGGTAGGCGTAGCGCTGCAGCGAGGATCGCCAGTTCTCCTCCGACTTGCCGCCCTCCTTCCAACCCCCTCGGTGGGCCTCGATCACGAGTTCGGCGGCCTCGGCGAAGGTCGGGATGCGGCCCGCCGGACGCTCGGCGGTGGGGTCGCCCCCGGCCCGGGCGGTCTTGCGGTACTCGTAGGCGATGTCGCGGGCCTCGGCCAGCGTCGTGTATGCCACCGATCCCAGCCCGACGTCTCGGCGCCTTCCGCGGATCGTGCCCCGCCAAACCCATTGTTTGGACCCTCCGGGCGCCACCCGCAGGATCAGACCGTGCTGGTCGTAGTACTTGCCCGGCGTCTTGATGCCCCGGACGCCGTTTGCGGTCAGCTTCCCCATCCCTGAACCCCTCGAGCAGTGCTGTCATCTCAAAATCGTCGCAGGCGCCTCGACGATTGTATGAGGGACAAAGGGAGGGCTCGCATCCGCAGTCTGCAGTTCGGGAGCCGCTTCTCGGGGGCCGAAGAGATGACGAATATGTCATGACTGCTGCGCGGCGCCGCCGCTAGAGTCGCCTCAGTGAACGACATGAACTCTCCGACGGGAGCCTCAACCGCCGTCGTCAGGCCGCGCCGGCGGGAGGGGCCGCTGCGGTCGCGCCCCTACATGGTGGTGGGCGAGCTGCCCGCCGCGATGGCGGTCCCGGGGGGCCGCGGGGCCGGCTACTGGCCGGTGGCCCAGCTGATCAAGGACTGGAACAACCAGCCGGAGTACAGGGAGTTGATGCTGGCCGGCGGGCTGCCCGAGGGCGTCGGAGCCGTCACCGCGGCCAAGATCGCGGCGGTGGTCCACGGCCTGTGCCAGCGCGACGGCCACCCGCTGCCGGAGTGGGTCCTCTCGGCCCGTTCCCCCGTCGACGTGGCGCTGGTGCCCGACGTGGACCTGGCGTCGCCCTACGGGCAGCGGTTGCGAGAGAGCGCCCCGGGGGTCTGCGGCTTCCACCGGGTCTACTTCTCGGTGGTGGACCTCCGCTCGACGTGAGCGACCTCGGGCCCCCGATCCCGCCGGATCGGCAACTCGACGCCGCCGAGATCCGGCGCCTGCTCGACCGCTTGTCATCACACCTGCGGGAGGCCGGCTCGGCCGGCCACCACCTGATGGTCGTCGGCGGCGCCGCGCTGGCGTTGATGTGGGAGGACCGCACCACCCACGACATCGATGTCCTCGCAGACCGTTCCCGGGCCCAGCGGCACCCCGTTCCGGCAGGACGGCGCACTCCCGCGGTCGATCTCATCTCGATGCGCTTCACCCCCGAGATCGCCCGCGCTGCCCGGCTGGTAGCCGAGGCCGAGGGACTGCCGCGCAACTGGCTCAACGGCGCCGTGGCGATATTCGCCCCCGCAGGCGACCTGCAGCCCCAGATCCTGCACCGAAGCGACTGCCTCACCGTCGAGGCGCCCTCCCCGGCCGTGCTGCTGGCCATGAAACTGCACGCGGCCCGCGGCCAGGACCTCGCAGACGCCGCCCGCCTGGCCCGCGAGGCAGGGTTCAGCGACCCCGACGAGATGCTGGCGCTGGTGGCCGACGCCTACGGTGCCGACGCCGCAACCGCTCACACCAGCGACTTCATCGAGAGCGCGTTGGCCCTAGCGTTCCCCCAACACCGCGCCCCGGACGCCTGACAGGCTCGTCTCCACCAGGGGCTATTTCGAGATCAGATCTTGAATTAGCCACTCCGAGGCGGCCAACGCCTGCTGGCCTAGTCCAAGTCACGTAGCAGCAGCTACAGGCCACATCAGCGCTCTTCATTATTCGCCATCGCTTATTGATATTCTCAGTGCCTTCCAGTAGCCTCTGCGGGCGCCGTCGCAAGCCGCGGTCATGGCTCGCCTCAAGCATTCCCGCGGCACGGAGGCACCCGCACGATGGAAGTAGACACAGTCGTCTTGATGATCACGATCGTGGTGTCGGTCCTCGGATCGACTCTCACGGTCGTCACCCTGATGTTCCGCCAGTTCAACCACTTCGACAACAAGCTGGACAAGCTCGACACCCGGGTAACGGGCCTGGAGGCCAGTGTCTCTGCGTTGGACGCCGGGGTCGGCGGACTCGACGCCAAGGTCACTGCATTGGACGCCAAGTTCGATGTGATGGCCCGCGACGTGTCAGACACCCGGGAGAGGCTGGCCCGGGTGGAAGGCCACCTGATGGCACCCGAAGGCTTCACGCTGCGCACGCCCCAGCCGCCGACCACCGAGGATCCGGAACCCGGCCACCGAGAAGCCGGATAGCGATGGTCATCGGGTAGTAGTCGATGCCTCGCTGCTCGAACCGCTGATCCTGTACCGGACAGCCACCTCCTGGCGGCCAACCCGGCGGCGGGAGGCTAGCCGGCTGCGTCGGCTGCGACCGGGGTGACCGGGTCGATCCCTAGGGTCTCGTAGGTGGTCATCGGGTAGTAGCCGATGCCTCGCTGCTCGAACCCTTGCGCCGCCAGGCCGCTGCGGTCCACCAGCGTGACCGCGGCCACCGTTTCGGCGCCGGTCTCGTCGACGATGTCGAGCGCCTTGAAGATCGACCCGCCGGTGGTCACCACGTCGTCCACCAGCAGGATCCGGTCGCCGGGGCCGATCTGGGCGCCCTCCACCCACCGCCGGGTGCCACGCTGCTTGGCCTCCTTGCGCACGAAGAACCACCGGCAGTCGCTCACCGCGGCGATGCCCACGGCCAGGGCGTCGGCCCCCATGGTGAGCCCGCCCACGGCGTCGAAGCTGTGACCGGCCTCGGTGACGGTCTCGACGATGGCCTCGCAGGCGAGGCGCAGATGGCGCCACTCGGCCAGGGCCTCCTTGCCGTCGATGAAGTCCGACGACAACGCCCCCGACGCCAGCCTGATCGGCGCGTCGAGGCGGCGATAGCCCCGTTCCTTGAGGATTCTGAGCAGGTCCTGGCGCAGTTGAGAGGGCAGGATCGGAACCTCCTGGTTCGGGTGTCGGGCCCACGGGCGCCGGCAAGCTGGGACCGGCGAGTCGGCGCCGGGCTGATGCCGCCCACCGGAGACCGCCGCCACCATACATGGCGCGCCCGGCCACGGAGCCGCAACCGGGCCCCGCTCGCCCTGTGCCCCCTGCGGCGCAGGACTCCAGCGGTAGGATCGCCGCGGTTGCCGATGCCGCAGGCGTTCATTGACCTCGCACCGCTCGTTCCCGCCGGGGCGCGCACGGTGATCGTGCACGGGGTGGCTGCCGGCACCCGCCAGCGGCTCGCCGGCCTCCTGCCGGAGGCCACCATCCACGACCTCGCCGACACCACCGCCGCCGACACCTGCGGCGCGGAAATCTCCGGCGCGGCTGGGTCCGTCGCGGCTGGGGCCTCGGTGGCCGACACCTGCGGCGCCGTTGGGTCCGTCGCGGCTGGGTCCTCGGTGGCCGACACCTGCGGCGCCGTTGGGTCCGTCGCGGCTGGGGCCTCGGTGGCCGACACCTGCGGCGCCGTTGGGTCCGTCGCGGCTGGGGCCGATCTGGCGGTCATGGAGGTCGCCTCCCACGTCGGCCAGGCCAGGATCGCGGCCGCGCTCCTCGAAATCGCCGGTCACCTGCGCGACGGGGCCGTGCTGCTCGTGGTGACCGCCCGCAGGCTGGGATCGGCCCGCCAGCTCAACACCCTCGAGGCCATGTTCGGGACTGCCGAGGTGGCCCGGCGCAGCGGCTCAGTCGTGGTCCTGCGGGCGGTGCGAGGACCGCAGGTGCGGGCCACCGCCGACGCCACCGCGGCCGCCCCGACCGTCGAGGCGGTCCTGCTCGGTCGGGACCTGCGCTTCACCACGGGCGCCGGGCTGTTCTCCAAGGGCCGGATCGACGACGGGACCCGGCTCCTGATCGAGGCCCTGCCCCCCGACCACCAGTGGCGCGACGTCCTCGACCTGGGGTGCGGCTACGGCGCCATCGGGATCGCGGTGGCCTCACGATGGCCGCAGGTCCGGGTGGCGATGGCCGACATCGACCCGCTGGCGGTGAGCGCGGCCCGTGCCAACGCCGGGCTCAACCATCTGGGCGAACGGTGCGAGGCGTTCGTCAGCGACGGGACCTCGGCGATGGCCGACCGGCGCTTCGACGCCGTGCTCAGCCATCTCCCCACCCATGTCACGAAGTCGACCCTGGGCCGCCTGATCGACGAGTCCGCACGGGTGCTGCGGCCCGGAGGCGAGCTGATCGCGGTGACCGCCTCGGCGGTGGACCTCCGCGACCGGATCAGCTCGGCCTTCGGAACGGTGGCGGTCCTGGCCGAGAGCCGGGCCGGCACGACGCCGGCGTACCGGGTGGTCCAGGCGGCGCAGCCCGAGCAGTCCCCCCTCTGAGGCCGAAGTCGGCCTAGATCTGTACGAGTCTTCCTCATTGCGACCGGTTCTCTACTGATTTCGGTCGAGCGCCCCCTAGGTGGCTGGTGTTTGTTGCGGATTCGGCAAGGTATGCAAGCCTCTGACCTGGGGTTTTGTGCTCACAAGATCCCCATTTCGGGAGTTTGGCACCAGCCGCCTAGCGGCGTGGCCGGGCTGCGGTCTTGCTCAGCGACGTGACCGCCACCCCGGCGATCACCAGGCAGATCCCGACGATCAGGGCCGCCGTGGCCGGCTCCGACAGCACCGTCATGGCCAGCGTGGACGCCACCGCCGGCTCCAGCATCCCCACCACCACCGCCACGCTCAGGCTGAGCCGCTTGAGGCCCGCCCCCCACAGCGAGTGGGCCAGCGTGATCGTCACCAGCCCCAGGTACATCACCGTCGAGGCCGACTCGATCGAGTCGAGGGCGTCGCTCCACGAGCGCAGCGCGGCGGGCAGCATCACCACCGACCCCGCGGCCATGACGGTGGCCACCGCGGTGACCAGCGGGCGGTCCGTCGACAGCTGCTGCATCGCGAACCCCTGGCAGGGGATCCCGCAGCCGGCCACCGCCGCGAGCACCACCCCGCTCCACACCACGTCGGTGGCCCCGCCCGACAGCAGAGCCACCCCGCCCAGCGCCACAGCCACACCGACCAGCCAGCGCCCGTCGGGGCGTTGACGGTACGCCATCCAGTCGACCAGTCCGGCCATCAGCGGCCCGACGCCGATGCCCACGAGCGTCCCGACCGCCACCCCGGTGCGGGCCATGGCCTCGAAGAACAGCAGCTGGCTGACGGCCACCCCGAGCCCGCCGAGCAGCACCCAGCGAACCGGCAGCCGGTACCGCCACGGCGCCTGCCCCCGCAGGGTCGACACCAACATCAGCCCGGCCGCCCCGATCACTCCCCGCCACGCCCCGGTGGCGAACCCGCTCAGCGGGTCGGCTCCGAGCTCGGCCGCGGTCCCGATGGTGCCGATCAGCGACACCGCCACCGCCACCGACGCCACCCCCCAGAACGTCGACTCCCGACCCGCCACCGGGCCACGCTCAGCCAACGCACACCCCACGACGGCCGATCCAGTCCAAGCTCCCAGCGTATTCGGCCCACGGGTCCGACTCCGGCTGGTTTCCGGGGCAGGCGGCACCGGGGCCGGCGAGCCGGAGCCCCCGTACCGCGGAGGTTCCCGACCGGGCGGTCAGCCGGAGTCGTCGCCGTCGCTGGTTCCCGGAGTGTCTCCGGGTGGCGGCGGCATTCCTAGGTGTCCCTCGATACGGGCCAGTCGCTCGCGGACGCTGATCATGTCATCGCCCAACCGACCGAGTTGCGGGCCGAACTGGTCGGCGAGCCTCTCGATCTGGCGGGTGGTCTCGGCCCGTATCGCGTTGCTCTCACGACGCTGGCTCCAGATCGACCCCATGATCAGCGCGACCAGCGTCACGAACATCCCGAGGGTCATCGTGTCGGCCGCCTCCATGACATCGAGCCTAGCCGCCTCCGAACCTGGTGCAACCTAAAAGCTATGAAACTGATCAAAGATGCCTCTACGGGCGGATGCTGGACGTCCCGGCAGCACCGGCTGCCCCGACAGCGGCTGCGACGGGTCGGTTTTCATGGTGATCGGCCCCTGCCGTCCGCCGGCCGGACCGGCTGGCCCGACGCCGGCTGATACGTTGACGGCCTGTAATGCCTGAGACCTCGACCCCCCTGGCGCCGATGGCGGACCGGCTGGTGCGGCCCGACTGGGTGCGGCGCGTCAACCTCATGGCCGGCTCCGTCGGGGGCCACGCCCGGGACCTCGTGCCCCTCGACGCCGACGACATGCTCGACACCGTCGCGGTCGCCCTCGGCGGGCTGCCCGCCGGCGACCTCGGCGACCCCCGCTGGCAGGAGCGCTTCGAGGCGCTGGTCGCCGCGATCGACGTCGCCGGGATGCACACAGTCGGGCGGCTCATGACCAAGCAGGAACTGCTGCGCTCCCTGCGCACCCGGCTGCTGCTCACCGCGACGATCGACGCCTCCCCCGAGGTCTGCGACCGGCCGGTGACCGCCCCGGTGATCGTCACCGGCCCGGCCCGCTCGGGCACCACCATCCTGTTCGAGCTGCTGGCCCTCGACCCCGACCTGCGGGCCCCCACCGCGGCCGAGGCCCTGCACCCGGTGGCCCTGCCCGAGGCCCAGGGCGAGGGCGGCCTACCCGAGCCGCTGGTGCTCAGCGAGTGCGAGCAGGAGTTCTGGGCCGACGTCCAGCCCGAGTTCCAGGCCCTGCACGAGCTGCGCTCCGACCTGCCGGTGGAGTGCGTCACCATCACCCAGGGCAGCTTCTGCGGCTTCCACTGGAACATGATCGCCTCCATGGACTCCTGGCTGCCCGACCCGGCGGTCAACTACAGCTACGAGCGGCAGCTCCTGCAGGTGCTCCAGCACGGCGCCGTATCCACCCAGTGGGTGCTCAAGACCCCGGCCCATCTGATGCTGCTGCCGCTGCTGTTCGCCGAGTTCGGTGACGCCTGGGTGGTGCAGACCCACCGCGACCCGGCCAAGACCATGCCGTCCACCGTGAGCACCACCGCCATGATCCAGTGGCTGCGCAGCGATCATGTGGCCGTGGACGCCATGGCCCGCAACATCCTGGCCGTCTTCGCGGCCGGGCTCAACGGCTCGATCGACGTGCGGGCCTCGGGCACCGTGCCCGCCGACCGGTTCGTGGACGTGCACTTCACCGGGCTGATGAGCGACCCGGTGGCCACCCTGACGGCGGCCTACGAGCGGATGGGCCGGGAGTTCACCGGCGACCACGCCACCGCCGTGCTCGACTACCTGGCCCACAAGCCCAAGGGCAAGTTCGGGGTCCACCGCTACCAGCCCGAGGACTGGGGGTTCACCGCCGAGGGCCTGCGCTCGGAGCTGGCCCCCTACATCGACCACTACGGCGTGGTCCGTGAGGACTGAGGTGCCCTGGCCACCCGCCCCGACGTTTCTCGGGTGAGTTCTGTGTCTCCAGCACCGACAACCAACCCGAGATTCTTGCGACGTTTTCTCGGGGTGAGTTCTGTGCATCCAGCACCGACAACTCTCCCGAGATTCTTGCGACGTTTTCTCGGGGTGAGTTCTGTGCATCCAGTGACGACAACCAACCCGAGATTTCCGGAGGGGACGGTTGAGGGTGGAGACTGAGTCCCGGCGGGCGCTGCACGAGCTGATCGAGCTGCTGGGCGAGGTCGACGAGCGCTGGGTCTCGCCCGAGTGGAACCTGCACAGCGACGAGGACGTCTTCGGCGCCCACCGGGCCGTCATGCACATGCTCCAGTGGGGCCTGGTCGGCCTGTTCGAGCGCGACCCGGCCGCCCCCCGGTTCCATCGCATCGTCGACCCCGACCGCAAGGTGCAGGGCGACAACCCCGACGCCGTCTACTTCGACGCCCCCGTCTCCGCCGACCACGCCTACCGGGTGACCGGCGAGATCAAGGGCGCCGCCTACGTGTCGGTCACCGTCGAGTCGGGCGAGGCCTGGGGCTCGATGGACAACCGGACGGTGGGCGTGCTCAACGACGAGTCCTTCGACGTCGACGCCGACGGCCGCTTCGAGATCCTCCTCGGCGGCGAGCCCCGCCCCCGCAACTGGCTGGCCCTCCCCGAGGTCGCCGGATCGATCAGCACCCGCCACTACTTCGAGGACCCCACCCACGCCGCCGCCGACCCGGCCCGCGTCCCCGAGATGCGCATCGAGGTGATCGACGACGACGGCGACCCGGTCACCGCCCCGCCGCCCCGCCCCTCGGACGCTTCGGTGGCCGCCGGCATCCGCCGGGTGGCCGGCCTGGTGCGCGAGCTCACCGTGGACCGGCCCCCGCAGTCCGGCGCCCAGCCCCGCACCTGGATCTCCCGGGAGCCCAACGTGTTCCCGCCCCCCGGCAAGCCCGGCGACCTGGGCCTGGCCGCCTTCGACGCCGCCTACGCCATGGCCCCGTTCCTGATCGGGCCCGACGAGGCCCTGGTGATCCGGGCCCGCTGGCCGGAGTGCCGCTACGGCAACGTGTGCCTGTGGAACCGCCACCTGCAGACCTTCGACTACGCCAACCGGTCGATCTCGCTGAACCGGGCCCAGACCGTGGCCGGCAACGACGGCCGCCTCACCGCGGTCATCGCCCACTCCGATCCCGGCGTGCCCAACTGGCTCGACAGCGAGGGCCGTCCCTTCGGCATCGTCTACTGGCGCTTCATGCTCCCCGAAGGCGACATCGAGACCCCCCAGGCCGAAGTCGTCCCCTTCTCGGAGCTCCAGTCCCGACTCTGAATCTCTCCTGCCGGGAGTAGTACCTTCGGGCCACAGGAGCCCGACGACCATGGGGGAGGCTGAGATGGCGGGGGACAACGGGTCCGGCGACACCTACTACGACCTCGGGACGTTCACGTGGCCGGTCACCACCCGCGATCCGCAGGCCCAGCTGTGGTTCGACCGGGGGATGGCTTGGTGCTACGGCTTCAACCACGACGAGGCCATCGCCTGCTTCGAGCGGGCCCTGGAGCACGACCCCGGCTGCGCCATGGCCCACTGGGGCATCGCCTACGCCGTCGGCCCCAACTACAACAAGCCCTGGGAGGACTTCGACGACGACGACCTGAGCCAGTCGCTGGACCTTGCCCTGACATCCATCGCGGCCGCCGACACCGCGGCCGCCGGCGGCACCGACGTCGAGCGAGCCCTGATCGGGGCATTGGCCCGGCGCTTCCCCTCCAGCGCCGACGAACCCTCCGGCGCCGGCGCTTTCGCGGACTGGAACGACGCCTACGCCGACGCCATGCGGGCCGTCCACCGGGCCCACCCCGACGACCTCGACGTGGGCGCGCTGTTCGCCGAGGCCGTCATGAACCGCACGCCGTGGGCGCTGTGGGACCTGGTCACCGGCGAGCCCGCCGAGGGCGCCGGCACGCTCGAGGCCGTCGAAGTGCTGGAGCAGGCCTTCGCCGACCTCGACGCCTCCGGCGCCGGCCGCCATCCCGGGCTGCTGCACATGTACATCCACCTGATGGAGATGTCGCCCCACCCCGAGCGGGCCCTCAAGGCCGGCGACACGCTGGTCGACCTGATCCCCGACGCCGGGCACCTAGTGCACATGCCCACCCACATCGACGTGCTGTGCGGCCACTACCAGAACGTCGTGGCCCGCAACCATGCCGCGGTGGTCGCCGACCGCAGGTACCTGGAGCACGAGGGCCCCGCCAACTTCTACACCCTGTACCGCTGCCACAACTACCACTTCAAGGCGTACGGGGCGATGTTCCTGGGCCAGTACGGCCCGGCGATGGAGGCAGCGGAGGAGATGGTCGAGACCCTGCCCGCCGGTCTCCTCGGCCCCGACGACGTGCCGCTGGCCGACTGGCTGGAGGGCTTCGTGCCGGTCTCCCAGCACGTGCTGATCCGCTTCGGGAAGTGGCAGGAGATCCTCGACCAGCCCCTGCCCGACGACGGTGAGCTCTACTGCGTCACCACCGCCATGATGCGCTACGCCCGGGCGGTGGCCTACGCCTCCACCGGGCGGGTCGCCGAGGCCGAGCAGGAGCGGGAGGCGTTCCTGGCCGCCCGGGACCGGGTCCCCGGGAGCCGGATGCTGTTCAACAACACCTGCCTCGACATCCTGGCGGTGGCCGAGGCCATGATGACCGGCGAGGTCGAGTACCGCAAGGGCAACCTCGACGCCGCCTTCGAGCACCTGCACCGGGCGGTCGAGCTCGACGACAACCTGCCCTACGACGAGCCCTGGGGCTGGATGCAGCCCACCCGCCACGCCCTGGGTGCGCTGTTGATGGAGCAGGGCCGCCTGGAGGAGGCCGAGGCCGCCTACCGGGCCGACCTGGGCCTCGACGGCCAGCTGCGCAGGGCCTGCCGGCATCCCGACAACGTCTGGAGCCTGCACGGCCTCCACGAGTGCCTGACCCGCCGGGGCGAGACCGTCGAGGCCGGCCACATCAAGCAGCGCCTCGACCTGGCCGTGGCCCGGGCCGACGTGCCGATCGAGTCGTCCTGCTACTGCCGCCTCGACCCAGCCGCCTGACACCGGCCGGCGTCCACCGATGACCGGCGTAGGTTTCCCCTGGTAGTGGTCCGATCTGAGCCATGTCTGGCTACAATCGCACCAGTATACGCGACGACATGATCCGGGTAGCCCACCGCGCCGGCGCCTCACTGCGCCAGTTGGCCGAAGTGTCGGGACTCGGTCGCAGGGCGGTAACGGCCATCGTCAACGCCGACCCCGCCGGAACTTGATCTTCCGCGCAACGCCTAGTCGTGTGCGGTGTCGGGGCCGCTGCGGGAGAAGGGGGTCGTCCTCGACCAGGCCACCGTGGTCACCACCACCTGGGGCGAATGGAAGGCGGCCCACCCCGACACCACCATCATCGCCGAGGACGGCGGCATCGGCCGCGCCTACCCGCTCGACCCGCTGCAGGGCCGCGACGACGACGGCCCGATCTTCCCGATAGGTGACGTGGACGGCCGCGTCGATGCCCAGCAACAGGTGTTCGGCGTGGTCCACGACGGCACCCCGGTGGCCTTCCCGGCGATGACCGCGGCGGCCGCCCTCAAGGACGGCGAGACGGTGGAGCTGGCCGGGGTGAGCCTGCGCCTCGACGGCAGCGGCGTGCGGGCCGTCGACGCCGCCGGTGACGAGATCCCGGGCCATCAGGCGTTCTGGTTCGCCTGGAGCCAGTTCATGCCCGACACCCTCCTCTGGGAGCCGTAGCCGCCCGTAGGCGGAGGCCGTGGCCCGAGCGGCCCGGAAAGCCGGTGCGCCGGTAGGTATCGTCCCTGCAGGACGAGACCTCGGAGATAGGGGGTTGCAGTGCGGAAGGTGACCGAGACCGATCTGCCCGGCGTGGGGATCCGGTTCGAGCTGCAGACCGACGCGGGCCGCTGCGTCGGGGTGGTGGCCCACCAGACCGGTCGCCGCGATCTGGTGGTCTACGACGAGCGGGACGTGGACCGTGCCTGCGAGAGCGTCGAGCTCAGCGAGGACGAGGGGCACACCCTGGGCGAGATGCTGGGCGGGAGCCCGGTGCTGGAGCACCTCGACGACGCCGTGCACCGGCTGGAGGACCTGGTGATCTCCTGGGTCACGATCCAGTCCAGGTCGCCGCTGGCCGGACTCACCCTCGCCGACGCCACGCTGAGGACCCGAACCGGCGCCGGCATCGTCGCACTCGTCAGCGACTCGGGCTCCATCCCGATCCCGGCCGGGACGGAGCGGCTCGAAGCCGGTGCCACCGCGGTGGTGGTCGGCGTCCCGGCTGCGGTCAAGGCTGCCACCCGGCTGCTGACTCGTCCGGCCTAGCCGGCATGGACACGGCCGGCGACCTCCTGGTCATCGAGCTGGGGGCGGTGGTCCTGGGCTTGGCGATCATCGCGCGGCTGGCACGCAGGATCGGCATGCCTGCCCTCCCGCTGTACCTGCTCGCCGGGCTCGCGCTCGGCGACGGCGGCTTCATCGAGCTGCCGGCGTCCGAGGACTTCATCGAGGTCGGCGCGGAGATCGGCGTCATCCTGATGCTGCTGATGCTGGGGCTCGAGTTCTCGGCCCACGAGCTCATCGACAACCTGCGCCGATCGACGGTGGCCGGGGTCGTGGACCTCGTCCTGAACTTCGCGCCCGGGTTCGTGGCCGGCCTGATTCTCGGGTTCGATCCGGTGGTGGCGGTTCTCCTGGGTGGCGTGACCTACATCTCGTCGTCGGGAATCGTGGCGAAGCTCGTGGCGGACCTCGACCGGATCGGCAACCACGAGACGTCGGTCGTGCTCAGCATCCTCGTCATCGAGGACCTCGCCATGGTGCTCTACCTGCCGATCGTGTCCGGCGTGCTCTTCGGCGGCTCGGCCCTGAGCACCACGCTCGCGGCTGCTGTGTCACTGTCGGCGGTTCTCGCGGTTCTCGCAGCCGCGTACTTCTGGGGCGAACGGCTCAGTGCCTTCGCTCTGAGCCAGTCCAGCGAAGCACTCCTGCTGACCCTGCTCGGCGGCACGCTGCTGGTCGCGGGGATCGCGGGACGCCTCAACCTGTCGACCGCCGTGGGAGCGTTCGTCGTGGGTATCGCCCTGTCCGGCGACATCGTCTCGCATGCCCGCGGGCTGCTGCTGCCGCTGCGGAACCTGTTCGCCGCGGTCTTCTTCGTGTTCTTCGGCCTGCAGGTCGACGTTCACCTGATCCCGGGGGTCGCCGTGGCCGCGGGGATCATCGCGGCCGTCACCGTCGCCACCAAGATCGCCACCGGCTGGATCGCGGCCGGACGAGCCGGTATCGGGACACCGGGCCGGGTGCGGGCCGGCGCCGCACTCATCGCCCACGGGGAGTTCTCGATCGTCATCGCCGAGCTGGGCATCGGCCGGGAGAGCGACCTGGGCGCGCTGGCCGCCACCTACGTCATCATCCTCACCCTCGTAGGCGCGGTCCTATACCAGTTCTCCGACTCCATAACCGTCCGAACCCGCAAGCCCCGCCTCACCCGCTCCTAGACCTGCTCAACCGTCGGCCGCGGCGTCGGGCGGCTCGGGCAGGCCGATCCGCAGGTATCCCTCGATGCGGGCCAGCCGCTCCCGGGCGTCGCCCAAACCGTCCGCGAGGTTGGCCAGCAGACGCTGGGTCTCGCGGTGGTTGCGTTCGGTGATTTCCTTGTGCTCGGTGAAGTCGGTGCGCAGTTGGTCGTGGGACCGGTCGGTGTGGCGCATCGACTCCTGACGCGACTTGTGGATCTCCCTGTGCAGGTACCACGTCTGCAGAAGCATGGCTGTGAAGACAGCCAGCACGAATTGCAGCAGTGATCCGTCCATGCCCACACCATAGTTGGCCATGAATCATGAAACAACTTAAAAAACTATGACAGCGCCGAGTTTTCAGGTTGGCGACAGGATCGGGGAGGGTCACGCGACCATGCTCGCCCGGTGCTGGCTGACGCTGGCCTCCCACTGCGGCCATGTCGGCCTGGCCTTCTCGGGCAGCACCGCGAACGGGACGTCGCCGGCGGCGAGGCAGCCGTTCTCGACGAACTCGGCCTGCATGCGCACCCTGTCGTCCAGGGCGGCGCTGGACGGGCTCGGCATGAAGCGGAAGTCGACGCTCCAGCGGCAGTGCCGGGTGGTGTTCTGCTTGCTGGCGTGGACGGTGAGGTTGGTGAAGAAGAAGGCGCCCCCCACCGGCACCGGGACCGGCACCGGCGTGCCCCGGGCCTCGACGTCCTCGGAGATCCGGACGTTGCGGTCCTCGCCCCGCATCGCATCCAGCAGGCCCCACCGGTGACTGCCCGGAATCACCCAGCAGCACCCGTTCTCGAGCGTGGCCGGCACCAGCGGCACCCACACCGACACCATGTGCAGATCCTCGGTGTGCTTCTCCATCCTGTGCACTTCGGTCTGGTCGAAGTAGTGGCTGTCCTGGTGCCAGGGGAACGACGTGAGCACGCTGCCGGGAAGCTTCTGGCGCAGCGAGGGGCTCGCGATCACCGAGACCTCCTCGCCGAGCAGCAGGCCCACTGTCCGCAGGATCCCCGGATGGGTGTACAGCCCGTAGAACTCGGGGCCGAAGAGCCCGAACCCCCAGTCCCGCGGCGAGATGCCCTGCTCCTCGCAGATGGCGGCATACCGGCGCTCGAACGGCTCGCCGGCGTGCAGCGAGGCCAGACCGCCACGGGCGTGCTGCTCGGACGCGTACCGATCGACCGCGGCCGCGATGAAGCCCCTCATCGGATCCAGGTCGGCGTCGTCGACGACGTCCTCCACGACCACATAGCCGTCGCGCCGGTAGTGCTCGACGATCTCGTGATCGCTCATATGCACCATGCGCCACCCCCGTGCGTCTTCATCCGGCTGAGGTCACCCGGCTTGGACAGCCTCCCGTGATGTATATAGCATGCATCGCACCAGTGACAAGGGGGGTCAACGCCGGGTGGGTCCTTCCCGACTTGCACCTATATCGCGCAAGAATCTGAGCGAGCAGATCATCGACGCGATCCGCAACGCCATCGTGGAAGGCCGCTTCCGGCCGGGCGACAAGATCCCCGAGGCCGACTTGGCCGAACAGCTCGGCGTGAGCCGCACCCCAATCCGGGAAGCGTTCAAGCTGCTCGAACAACAGGGCCTCATCGAGATCCGGCCCAAGAACGGCACCTTCGTGGCCAGCATGAACCGGGCCGAGGCCGAGGACGGGCTCCACGTCAGGGCGGCTCTCGAGGTCCTCGCCGTGAGCCAGGCCCTCGAGCGCCTCTCCATCCAGGAATGGGACGAGCTCTGCGGCCGGTACGAGGCCATGCTGCAGGACGCCTGGCGGGCCTCCGACACCAGCGACGCCGTCGCCGGCATCGAGTTCGACATCGCATGGCACACGCTGCTGGTCGAGTCGGCCCAGAACCAGGCCCTGTTGCGCACCTGGTCGGTGGCCGGCCTGTCCAACCTCATCTGGTCGTTCGAGTTCGACCTCTACCCCCTCGACGACGTCTCCTTCAAGTCGTGGGTGCTCCGCCACGTCGAGTTCCTGGACGTGCTGCGGGGCCGCGACCCGGACGCCTGCGCGGAGGCAGTCCGCTCTCACATTCTCATCAAGGTGGACGACGTCGATGGCTGAGTCCGCCGACCACTGAACACAAGCACACAACCAACCACAAACACCCCAGGGGGAGACAATGTCAGACAGCGAGCAAAAGGGAATCGTCAAGCGCACTCTCAGCAGGCGCAGGTTCAACATGATCGCCGGCGGCTCGGTGCTGCTGGCCGCCTGCGGAGACGACGGCGACACAGCCCAACCGGCCGCCACCACCACCGCCGCGCCGGCCACCACAACCGAGGCCGCCCCCGCGACCACCACGCCCGCGACCACCACCACCATCGCCCCGACCACCACCACCGTGGCCGGCGCGGCCGAGACCACGACCACCACCGCCGCGCCCCGGCCTCTCAAGACCCTGCGCTACGGCTACCACGCCGCGACCACGTCGGCTGACACGCTCGATCCCGCCTACCGGACATCGTCCACCGACGGCCTGTTCCAGACGCTGGTCTCCGAGCAGATCGTCCGGCTGGACGAGAACCTCACCCCGACCCCGCATCTGGCCGAGTACTGGGAGGCCAACGACACCGGCACCGAGTGGACGTTCAAGCTGCGCGAGGGGGTCACCTTCCACGACGGCAAGCCGTTCGTGGCCGCCGATGTGGTGTACACCTTCCAGCGGCTCCTCGATCCCGACGTGGCCTCACCGGGAGCGGGTGGACTTCCCGGCCTCGAACCCGACGGGCTGACCGCCCCGGACGACCACACGGTGGTCATGCGGCTGACCCAGCCCAACGTGGACTGGCCCGAGGCCATCACCAACTCCCACACCCGGATAGTGCCCGAGGGCGCCACCAACGCCGACCTAGCCGCCCAGAGCCTCGGCACCGGCGCATACCGGATCGACGAGTTCATACCGGGCGAGATCAGCACCGTCTTCGAGCGCAACGAGAACTACTGGCAGCCCGGCTTCCCCAAGGTCGACTTCCTCGAGATCATCGCCATAGGCGAGGCGGAGGCCAGGCTGGCCGCCATCAGGCAAGGGCAGGTGGACGTCCTGTCGGAGGTCCCCCTCGCGTCGCTGGACGATCTCGAAGCCGACCCCGACATCGAGATCGTCTCCAACCCGATCGGCAGCCAATCGGTCGCCTACTGCCAGATCGACGTCCCGCCGTTCGACAACAACGACCTGCGCCTGGCCATCAAGTACGCCACCAACCGCCCGCAGCACAGCGACCTCGTGTACGGGGGACGGGCCCACCACATGAACGACATCCCCCTGCCGGGGTTGATCCGGTTCGGCCTGGGAGGCGCACGCGAGCACAACCTGGCCATGGCCAGGGAGCACCTCAGCCGGGCCGGCTACCCCGACGGCATCGACCTGACGCTCACCATGGCCGAAATGCAGGACTGGACGGTGTGGTGCCCGGTCTGGCAGCAGCAACTGGCCGAGGCCGGCATCAACATGGAGCTGAACATCACCCCGGCCGACACCTACTGGGGCGACCAGTGGCTCTCCGCGCCGTTCGCCATGACCGGCTGGAACGTCCGCACCGTCGATCACGGCCTCGGCCTGTGGTACCACTCCGAGGCCGAGTGGAACGAGACCCACTGGGCCGACGAGCAGTTCGACGCCGACCTGGCCGCCGCCCGGGCCACCACCGACGAGGCCGAGCGGACCAGGCTCTACCACAAGATGCAGCAGCAGATCATCGACGAGGGCGGCCACTTCGTGCCGACCATGTACGGCTTCTACAGCGCTCAGCGTGTCGGCGTGACCGGTTGGCAGCCCCGAGGGGTCTACTACACCATCGACATTCCCTAGACGGCCCAAGAACCCCTACGTCGGCGGGTAGATCCCGCGTGATGAGCCGCATGAGTAGCCTCCGATAGTGCATTTCGTCCGCGTCACCGGACAAAGAACTGCGCTGGCCGTCATCGCCCTGTTCGCGGTGTCGCTGATCACCTTCTGGGCGGTCGAGCTGCTGCCCGGCGACGCCGCCACCCGGATGCTCGGACGGGAGGCGACCCCCGAGCGGGTGGCCCACTTCCAGGAGCAGATGAACCTCGACGCGCCCGCCCTGCAGCGCTACACGAACTGGATCACCGGCTTCGTGCAGGGCGACTGGGGCGAGTCGCTGGTGCAGGCCCGACCGCCGACCGAGGGGGCGCCCGCCGGGCGGATCAACCGGAGCGTCACCGACATCATCGTCCCCCGCCTGACCAACACGCTGGAGCTGGCCGCGCTGGCCCTGATCATGTACGTGCCGCTCAGCCTGGTGACGGGGATCGTCACCGCGGTCTACCGCGACCGGGCATTCGCGGCCGGGCTCTCGACGCTGCTGATCCTGGGCTGCGCGGTTCCCGACTTCGTGATCGCCATATTCCTGCTGATCATCTTCGCGGTGGCCCTCGAGTGGTTCCCCGCGTTGTCGCTCGTCGACCAGGCTGAGACGTTCGGGGCCCAGCTGCGGATGATGACCCTGCCCGCAGTGACGCTGACCGCGGCCATGACCGGCTTCGCGGTGCGCCAGATGCAGGCCAGCCTGCTGTCGGTGCTGAACTCCGACTACGTGCAGTTCGCCACCCTCAAGGGCCTGCCCCGCCGCAGGGTGATGCTGCTGCACGCGCTGCCCAACGCCCTGGGTCCGGCCCTGCGAGCCACGGTCATCAACGTGGTGTGGCTGGTCGGCGGCGTGGTGCTGGTGGAGGTGGTGTTCACCTATCCGGGCATCGGGCTGCTGCTGCTCGACGCGCTGCGGCTGCTGGACACGCCGGTGATCCTGGCCTCGACCATGATCCTGGCCGGCGTCTACGTGCTGTGCAACCTGGGGGCTGACCTGGTGGCAGCCGCGCTGAACCCCCGCCTGAGGACCGGCTGATGGCCGAGCCCGCGGACGCGCGAGCGGCTGGCACCGGCGCGACCGGCAACCCGGCGACCGGCAACCCGGCGACCGGCAACCCGGGCGAGCCCGCTGACGCGCGGGCGGCTGGCTCCGGTGTGACCGGCAACCCCGGCGAGCCCACTGACCCCCGAGCGGTTGGCTCCGGTGTGTCCGGCAGTCCGGGTGGGTCTGGGGATGCGCGGGCGGTTGGTTCTGGCGTGTCCGGCGTTCCGGGTGCCGACAGGGCGGAGGCCGGGCCGGGCCGCCTCCGGAGGATGGCGCGGCTGATGCGGAAGCGGCCTGTGTTCGTGGTGCTCTTGGGGGTGCTGGCCCTGCACTTCTTCACCGCGATCACCGGACCGTGGTGGGCGCCGTTCGAGCACCAAGTGATGCTCGCCGGCGAACCCTTCTCCGGCCCGTCCTGGGACCACTGGTTCGGCACCGACAACTTCGGGCGAGACGTGTTCAGCCGGGTGGTCCGCGGCGAGCGGATCGTGGTCATCCAGGGCCTGTCGGCATCGGGCCTGGCCGTCCTGGCCGGTTCCACCATCGGCATCCTGCTGGCCTACAAGCGGGGCTGGGTGGACGAGGTCGGCATGCGCGGCGTCGACATCATGCTGGCGCTGCCGGGGCTGATCCTCACCCTGCTGATCCTCGGCTCCATCGAGACGAACAACCTGGTGATCATCCTTACCGTCGCCTTCTTCTTCACCTGGCCGGTGACCCTCACCGTCCGGGCCGCGGCTCTGGGGGTGGTCACCGAGGACTTCGTGACCAAGGCAAAGCTGAGAGGGGAGTCGGCCTTCTCGATCGCGCGGCGCGAGATCCTGCCCAACGTGCTGGGCAACGTGCTGGTGGAGTTCTCGCTGCGCACCGGGTATGCGGTGTTCTTCATCGGCGCGCTGAGCTTCCTGGGCTTCGCGGCCGCGCCGCCGTCGCCGGAGTGGGGGCTGATGATCAACGAGGGCCGCAAGTTCCTCAGCGCCTCGGTGTGGATGGTGCTGGGTCCGGCCGCGGCGCTGGCGTCGCTGGTGGTGGCCCTGAGCCTGGTGACCGAGGAGGTCGCCGACATCCTCGGCGTGTCCACCCGGCGGAGCTCGAACTGATGGCCCCCGACACGATCACCCCGGCGCCTGCCAGCGATGCGACAGCGGGTGTGGCACTTGCCGTGCGTCTCGTTGTCGACCGTCATGGCCGTGGGGATCGCTTGGGCGAGGCGACGGCGGGTGTGGCACCTACCCTGCGTCCCCCGCCCTGGTCCCTCGCAACCCGTGCGGCCTTAGCGGGCGCGGCGGTGTGGCCATGACCGGTGCGGCGATGGCTGGCGCGGCCACCGACGATGCGGCCGTAAACGGCTCGACCGACGGCGCCGAGCCGCTGGTGCGGGTCGACGACCTCACCGTGGACTATCGCAACGACGACGAGTGGGTGAGCGTGGTCAAGAACGTGTCGTTCGAGATCGGACGGGGCGAGACGCTGGGCCTGGCCGGCGAGTCCGGTTGCGGCAAGACCACCACCGCGCTGGCCATGTTCGGCTACCACAAGCCCGGCAGCCGGGTGGCCGGGGGCCGGGTCACCTTCGACGGCCGGGACCTGCTGGGCCTGTCCGACCGCCAGATGCAGCCCATCCGGGGCGCCCGGATCTCGCTGGTGCCCCAGAACCCGGCCAGCACCCTCACACCGTCGATGAAGGTCGGCCGCCAGGTGGTCGAGACGCTGGAGAGCCACGGCGTGAGCTCGGGCCGCGACGCCATGGAGCGGACGGTGGAGCTCTTCGGTCAGGTGGGGCTGCCCGAGCCGGCCGAGATCGCCCGCCGCTACCCCCACCAGCTCAGCGGCGGCCAGCAGCAGCGGGTGGTCATCGCCATCGCCATCGCCTGCCGGCCCGACCTGATCGTGCTGGACGAGCCCACCACCGCGCTGGACGTCACCACCCAGGCCCGGCTTCTCGACCTGCTCACCCACATCAAGGATGAGAGCGGGATGAGCGCCCTGTACGTGAGCCACAACCTGGGCGTGCTGGAGCAGATCTGTGACCGGGTGGCGGTGATGTACGCCGGCGAGCTCATCGAGATCGCGCCCACCGCCGAGCTGTTCAACCGGCCCCGGCACCCCTACACCCGGGGCCTGATCGCGGCCGTGCCCCGGGTGGAGGCCGAGCACGCCGGCACCGAGAAGCTGCGGGGCCTGCTGCGCCGCGACGACCTGCCCGACGGGTGCGGCTTCGCGCCCCGCTGCACCTACTCGCGGCCGGAGTGCTTCACCGACTCACAGCGGCTGGACGAGATCGAGCCGTCTCACCACGTCGCCTGCTGGCGGGTCGGTGACATCGAGGCCGGCACCCCATGACGCCGAATCTTGGCGAAAAGCTGGGATATTCCCAGGAAAGTACGATGATTCCCGGGCGGGTCAGCAGCGGGGGGGCGCAATGACGCCGCTGCTGGAAGTCGAGGACGTCCAGATCACCTACCGGCCCCACCGCGGGCTGGTGTCGAGGCTGATTCGGGCCCTGCGGTCCGACACCACCGAGCCCGTGCCCGCAGTCCGGGACGCGTCGTTCACCATCAACCCCGGCGAGACGGTGGCCCTGGTGGGCGAGAGCGGCAGCGGCAAGACCACCCTGGCCCGCTCCATCGCCGGGCTGATCCCGCCCCAGCAGGGGAGGCTGCGCTTCGACGGCACCGATGTCACCCGGCCGGTGCATCGCCGGTCCCCGGAACTGCTGCGCCACATCCAGTACGTGTTCCAGAACCCGGCGTCGTCGCTCAACCCCCGCCGCAAGGTCCGCTACAACCTGGGCCGCACCCTCGACGTGTTCTTCGACCTGTCCAAGGCCGAGCGGCGCGACCGCATGGCCGAGCTGCTGTCCAACGTCCATCTCGATCCCGGCTACATCGACCGCTACCCGCCCCAGCTCAGCGGGGGCGAGGCCCAGCGGGTGGCCATCGCCCAGGCCCTGGCTGCGGAGCCCAAGCTGATCCTGTGCGACGAGATCCTGTCGGCCCTCGACGTGTCGGTGCAGAACAACATCCTGGAGCTGCTGAGGGAGCTGCAGGCCAGCACCGACGTGGCCTACCTGTTCATCGCCCACGACCTGGCCGTGGTGCGGTGGCTGGCCGACCGGGTGGTGGTGCTGTACCACGGCCGCATCGTGGAGCAGGGCACCGTCGAGGAGATCTTCACCCCGCCGCATCACCCCTACACCGCGCTGCTGCTCGATTCGATCCCGGGCAAGGGCGAGCACCAGGTCTCCGCGCAGGCCGAGGACGCCTCGACGGCGGGTGCCGCCCCCGACGCTGGCTGCGCCTTCGAGCCCCGCTGCCATCACCGCATCGCCGGGGTGTGCGAGGTGGACGACCCGCCCCGCCTCCACGACAGCGAGACCCACGACGTGCTATGCCACCTGAGCGCGGCCCAGCGTGCGCCCCTCCAGATCCGCGCCGCTGCCGGTGCCGCGGCCGTCACTTCCGCCGAGGAGACCTGATGCCCGACGCGGTTGAATCCCAGACCCCAGCAGACCTGATGGCTGGCATCGGGGATCCCAAGCCGTCCGAGGAGATCTGATGACTCGAGCCGCGCAGTTCCAGCCGCCTAAGGAGACCACATGACCGACACCGCCCGACTCCGTGACCGGCTTCAGGGCTGCTACGTGACCGTGCCCACCATGTTCCGCGACGACGAGGAGCTGTCGGTCGACCTCGACGCCATGCGCAAGCACGTGGGCTTCCTGATCGATGGCGGGATCACCACCGGCAACGGGGTGCTGCTGGCCTGCGGCGCGGCCGGGGACTTCTCCACCATGACCTTCGACGAGCGGGTGGCGGTGACCGCCGCGGTGGTGGAGGAGGCTGCCGGGCGGGTGCCGGTGGTGATGGGCGGCCAGACCACCAGCACCAAGGAACTGGTGAGCCTGGCCCGGGCCGCCTCCGACATCGGTGCCGAGTTCATGCAGGTGTCGCCGCCGTTCTACTTCGCCCACACCGACGACGACTTCATGGAGCACGTGGCCGCGGCCGCGGCGGCCTCTGATGTGGGGATGGTGGTCTACAACACCCACTGGACCAGCCTCGACATCTCCAACGACCTCATCGACCGGCTGGCCGGCCTGGGCTCGGTGGTGGGCCTGAAATGGTCGATGCCCGACACCGGCTTCATGGAGTTCGAGGGTGTGGTGTCCGACTACTCCGACCGGTTCTGCATCATCGACAACCAGCTGCGGTTCGCGACCAGCCACATGCTCGGCGCCCGGGGCATCGAGGTCCACATCTGCAACTTCTGGCCCGAGTGGGGGGTGCGGATGTGGGGCCTGCTCAACGACGGCCGCTACGTCGAGGCCCAGCACGAGCTGGTGAAGGTGGTGCTGCCGTTCATGCGGCTGTGGACCGAGATGGAGGGCTACACCAGCGGCGACGGCCACCTCGACAAGCTCTGCATGGAGCTGGTGGGCCTGCCGTCGAGCCGCAGCCGCCCCCCGACCCGCGACATCCGCGACCGCTACCGCGAGCAGGCCCGGGCCATGCTCCAGTCCATAGGCACCCCCAACGTCCTAACCACCGACTGAGCGTCACCCGCCGCCCGGTCCGTCCCCAGAATCTCGGGTTGGTTGTGTGTAGCGGGTCCACAGAACTCGCACCGAGATTCTGCGCCCGGTCCGTCCCCGGAATCTCGGGTTGGTTGTGTGTGGTGGGTCCACAGAACTCGCCCCAAGATTTCTCGGGCTCGGTCAGGCGGCAGGGCAGGGCAGCGGCACTACGTGGTGGCGGCCGGTGTAGTCGCGGCCCCGCAGGATCCCCATCTGGCGGGGTTCGTCGGGGGCGTGGCGGGCCCGGTCGCGGCCGGCGTAGAGAGGGTTGCCGGTCACCCGCACGAACGGCACGGTCACCCGCGGCGACAGCCCGATGCGCGGCTCGCCCGTGCGGTTGGGGCCCGACCCGTGCAGCGCGTACTCGCTGAACAGCACGAACTCCCCCGGCTCCAGTTCGAAGACCGCGATGTCGTCGGGATCGATGGCGTCGGTCGGCACCGCCTGGTGGAACGAGTGGCGGGTGTCGTCCACGTCGTGGTTGAACGTGCTGGTGTGCGAGCCCCGGACCACCTGGAGGCAGCCGTTGTCGATGGTGGCCTCGGTGACGGCGATCCAGGCCGATACCCAGACCGGGGGCCGCAGATCGAAGTAGGCGCCGTCCTGGTGCCACGGCACTTCGGTGTAGCGCTGCTCGTCGCCGGTGGCCTCGGCCAGGGGCTGCTTGATCTGGAAGTTGCAGCGCCAGATCAGCAGGTCGGGCCCGATCAGCGAGGCGATGCGGTCCACCAGCTCGGGTTCCCGGCACAGGCGGCAGACCGTCTCATGGTCGAGATGGCGGTCGTGGTAGTCCACGTGGGGATCATCCAGTTGCTCCCCGGGGACGATGATCTCGTCCATGATCCGTTCCCGCATCTCCGCCATCACATCGGGCGAAACCAACCGGTACGGCCCGACCACCCCATCGAGGTGATACGCCTCCACCTCGGCCGCATCCAGCGGAAACCGCAACTCGGTCTCAAGGGGCACGCTGCTCACAACCAAACCCTACTGAGCCCGCATCTAGCTGCTCAGTTATCGAGTTGTGATGACAATTGACTACAATGTGGTCATGACAGTGATCTCGATCCGGTTCAAGCGGCTGGGTGTCTACGAACGGCTCAAGCGGAGCGCGGCCCAGCGAGACGAGTCCATCTCGTCGGCGGGGGAGCGCCTGATCGACGAGGGACTGCGCATGGAGGCCCATCCCGGGATCATCTTCCGCGCCGGGCCGACCGGCCGGCGCGCCGCGCTGGCCACCGGGCCCGATGTATGGGAGGTCGTCCCAATGCTTCAGGGTCCGAGCGGGAGTCTCGAGGAGCGGATCGCGGCTACGGCCGAGCAGCTCTGGCTCACCGAGAGGCAGGTCCGCGCCGTCAGCCGGTACTACGCCGAGTTCACCGACGAGATCGACGCCGAGATCGCGCACAACTTGCAGGTCTCCGACCGAGAGCTGGCCGCCTGGGAGAACGAGCGCAGGCTTCTGTCGGGGTGAAGCTCCTCCTCGACGAGATGCACGGCCCCGCCGTCGCGGCCCTGCTGCGTGACTGGGGTCACGACGCCGTCGCCGTCAAGGAGCGTCCATACCTCATCGGGCTGCCTGACCAGGATCTGCTCCAGGTTGCGACAGCCGAAGGCAGAGCGGTCGTCACCGAGAATGTGCAGGGCTTCGCGGTGCTCCACCGCGACATCCTGGCCGCCGGGCAGCGCCACTCGGGGTTGATACTCGCCCACGCCCGCCGGTTCCCCCGCTCCGCTCCGAACCATGCTCGGGTGCTGGCCGATGCGCTTGCCTCCCTGCTCAGCGAGCACGGCTCCATCCTCGACGGTGTCGATTCGTTCGTGTGGTGGCTAGCGCGGCCAGACCGATAGGGCCTCGATATCGCGGCGCACGGGCCTGAGGTGGGCTCGTAGGGTCGTTACGGCCGCGCAGCCCGGCCGCGATCCCTTCGGCAGGGCGCACGGGCCTGAGGTGGGCTCGTCGGTGGTGCCTACAGGCGGTAGACCCGGGTGGCGGTGCCTGAGAACAGGGCGTCCTGCTCGGCGTCGGTGTAGCCCGCGGCCATGATCTGGAGCGCGTTCCACAGCACCGGGTAGGTCAGTGTCTGGCGGTCCACCGGGAAGTTGGATTCGAACATGCACCGGTCGGGGCCGAAGGTGTCGATGCAGAACCGCACGTCGTCGCCCCAGTGCGCGGCCACTTCCTCCGAACCCGGCGGGACAGCGGCCGCCGTCCAGCCCGTGCCGTAGTACATGTCCATGCCGAGCCCGCCCACCTTGAGCACCACGTTCGGGCAGGCCGCCACCAGGCGCATCGAGGCCCTCCAGTCGGCCCGGGACTGCTGGCGTGCCCGGCCGTAGGGGCCGATCGCCAGCGGTCCGCCCAGATGGTTCAACACGATCGTCAGCTCGGGCACGGCCCGGGCCAGCCCGGCCAGCTCCCCCAGCTGGGGATGGAACAGCCAGGCGTCGAAGCTGAACCCCATCCGGGCCAGTGTGGTCGCCCCGGCCCGGAACTCGGGCATGCCCATCGCGTGCTCGAACGGGCGGTGGTGGCTGTTGTGGACCTCGTCGCTCAGGTCCCAGCCGGTGGCGTGGCGGATCCCCCTGAAGCGGCCCCCGCCGGCCGCGGCGTGAGCGGCTAGGACCTCCTCGACGGCCTCGCCCCGCAGCAGGTCGGCATGGCTGACGATCCCCGCGATGGTCGGCCCGCCGGCCGCATCGAGGGTGTCGGCCTCACCGGCCACGAACACCGTCTCACCGACCGGCTGCATGTGCGGCTCGCCCGCGGTGTGGTAGTTCGACTTGCAGTCCACGAACACCGACTTCACCACGTTGTGCGAGCCGGTCATGTCCTCCAGCAGCTGCGGCGCCAGGTAGGTGCTCCCGCCCCGGTCCCAAAGATGATGGTGGGCGTCCACGATCGGCCGCTCCGGGTCCACCGCCTCCTCGCGGCGCAGCGCCAGCCAGTCGAACCGGCCCAGTTCCATGGCGTCCTCCCCGCTGCTCCTGGCTAGTGATTGAGCCCCGAGAGCGTCATCACAGTGTGGTCGTCGATCCAGTCCCAGTCGAGCTCCACGCCGAGTCCGGGGCCGGCAGGCACGTGCAGGCAGCCGTCGGCGTCGATGTCGAGCGGCGCGCCCTTGAGCGCGAAGCGGAACATCTCATGGTGCAGCTCGAAGAACTCGCAGTTGCGCACCGAGCAGGCCACATGCAGGTTGGCGATGTCGAGCAGCGACGAGTGCAGGGCATGGATCTCCAGGTTCATGCCCGCCTCGTCGCACATGGCCAGCGCCTTGCGCAGGCCGGTGATGCCCGCCTTGATGAACACGTCGCCTCGGGCCAGATCCACCGCCCGGCGCTCCAGGAACTGGGGCAGCTCCCGCAGGCTGACCGTCTCGGTGGCCAGGATGGGGACCTCCAGCCGCCGGGTGAGCTGCTCCAGCGCCGCGATGTCGCGGTCCGGCACCGGCTCCTCGAACCACCGGTAGCCGAGGTGGCCCAGCGCCTCGCCCACCTCGACGGCCTGGTCGAAGCTGTACTCCGCCACCGCGTCCAGCATCAGCGGGAAGTCGTCGCCCACCGCCTCGCGGGCGGCCTCGGCCCGGGGAGCGTCGGCGGCCGGGCCGTCGTAGAGGGTCAGCTTGTAGCCCCGGTAGCCCTGGTGCTTCATGGCGGCCGCCTCGGCGAAGGTGTCGGCCGGGGTGAGGTTCCAGTGTGAGCCGGTGCGGTAGGCGGGCACGTCGGTGCGGCACACCCCGAGCAGCTCGGCTATCGGCACCCCGGCGGCTTTGCCCTTGATGTCCCAGAAGGCCACGTCGAGCATGCCCAGCAGGCCGTCGGTGATGGGGTACAGGTGGCGGTTGAGGCTCATGAGCTCGCGCCACAGCTGCGCGTGCTCGAGCGGGTCCTTGCCGAGGATGGCCCTCAGGTACACGTCGTGGAGCTGGTGGGCCGAGCCGATCCCCTCGCCGTTGGCGCCGTAGCCCATCGTGTACCCGTCGATGCCCTCATCGGTGGTCACGCAGGTCAGCGGGTAGTGCCAGACGGGCGGCACATCGTCGGGGATCGGGCTGTCGCCGTACCAGGGGGCCGCGTCCAGCGCCAGCACCCGCGTGACCATCCCGGAGATCCTCACGCAGCGGTTCCCGAGTTCATGTCTTTGCCGCTTGACGCGCGGTGTTGCCGCCGAGTTCATGTCTTTGCCGCTTGACGCGCGGTGTTGCCGCCGAGTTCATGTCTTTGCCGCTTGACGCGCGGATGCCTCGCCAGTTCACGGCGCCGGCGGTGACACGTCGATCACGTCGGGCGGCGGCTCGCCCGTCACATGGGCGGCCAGATTGGTTGCGAACACCTCGCACAGCTCGTCGGCGTAGTCCCAGGTGTAGCCGGCGACATGGGGCGTCACGATGACATTCTCCATGCTCCACAGCGGGCTGTCACTCCCGAGCGGCTCGGCGGCGAACACGTCGAGGCCGGCTCCGGCCAGGCTGCCGCCGGCCAGCCGCTCGACCAGGGCCTCCTCGTCGACCGACGCCCCCCGGCCCACGTTGCAGAAGTAGGCCCCCGGCTTCATGGCCGAGAACACGTCCCGGCTGATCAACCCCCGGGTGGCCGCCCCGCCCGGCAGCGCCCCCACCACATGGTCGGCGCCGGCCACCGCTCGAACCAGGTCTTCGGGCCCGAACACCTTCGACACCGCCGGGCTGTGCCGGTCCGCGTGCTTGCGCACACCGACCACGCTCATGCCCAGCGCCGCGCACCGCCGGGCGATGGCCGATCCCAGGGTCCCCAGCCCGATCACGCATGCCGTCGAGCCCGACAGCCGGCGGTGGCGGTGCAGGTGCTCCCAGCGGCGCGGCTCCATCGCTGCGAGGTACTCCGGCAGGTGCCGCACCAGCGCCAGCATCATGGCCACGCAGTGCTCGGCCACCCCCTCGGAGTAGGCGCCCCCGGCGTTGCACACCACCAGCGGATCCTTGGCGGCCAGCTCCGGGGTCAGGTACTCCTCGTAGCCGGCGCTGGGCAGCAGCAGCAGCCGCAGCGGGCTCGCGGCCAGCAGGTCGGGGTCGGGCCAGCCGACCATGACATCGGCCGCGGCCATCGCCCGCCGGTACTCCGCGGCGGAGGCGTCCTGGCCGAGCCGGTCACAGACCGCCCGACCCCCGGCGGCCTCGCACAAGTCTCGGATGTGGTCGTCGCCGAAGGCGTCTACGGCGATCAGCAGCCTCAGAGGCCGAGCGGAATCGCGACCCGATTTCACGGGGCGTCAAGCGAGGCCGTGGGCCCGAGCGGCCCGTGAGCGAAGCGAACAGGAGCGGGAGACGCGGCCCGAGCGGCCCGTGAGCGAAGCGAACAGGAGCGGGAAACGCAGCGCTGCATCGCAAGACGCTCGCAACCCGCGAGCGCTCGCTCTTCGCTCCGGTGGGGACAGGGCAGCTCTCCCAGTCGAGCCGGTCTCTCAGTCGAGCCGGAAACGGGCGGTCTGCATGTACTGGATGGGCCACTCGTCCTTGGTGTACTCGTGGTAGGCGGCCACGATCGTGCCGTCGTCGAGCTGCACCACCGTCGGGTAGCCGATATGCCAGTACTGCGGGTGGACGTCGCGCTCGGGCGAGTGGCAGTCGGCGATGATGAACTCGTCGGCGGGATCCCAGTTGATGCCGTCGGTGGACGTGCAGCCCCGAACGTCCATGGGCTCGGCCCGGTAGCTGTACACGCTCAGCACCCGGCCGTCCTGGAGTTGGATCATGTCGGCGGGATAGCCCCACAGCCTGGTCCGTGTGGGCGGCGCCCAGGTCACGCCGTCGTCCTCGGAGTGGGTCACCCACTGGTAGTCGTAGCGGGCCGGCCGGAACAGCACCCGGATCATCGACACCAGCCGGCCGTTGGACATGCGGGTCAGCGACGGCTCCTGGAAGTTGATGATCGAGGCCGGGTCGAAGGCCATCGTCCCCCAGTGGTGCCAGTTGTTCCCGCCGTCGTCGGAGCGCAGCAGGAAGCAGCGCGACGGCTCCCAGTTGACCCCGCCGCCGAGGATGTAGCCGTCGGGGCTGAGGGTGCCCTCCAGAGGCATCAGCAGCCCCCCGTCGGGCAGCTCGACCACATGGCCGGACCCGGTGCCGCCGGCCAGGCAGACCGCAGTGCCCGAGTCCGCGATCGGGTAGGTGCTGACCGGGATCGGCCCGTCCCACGTCTGACCGTTGTCCTTGGACTTGTAGACCGCATAGCCGGTCTGGTGAGGCCGGATATAGCCCATCGCCTGCTCGTCGATGCGGTTGGCGATGGCACCGGGGGCGTTGATGAAGCCGCAGATGCGGGTGTGCATGATGATGGTGCCGTCGCTGATCTGGGCGAAGGCGCAGTCCCAGTTGCCGGTGTGCTCGGTGTAGTCCTCCACCACCACCCGCGTGCTGGGATCCCAGCTCTTGCCGCCGTCGGAGGACTTGATCAGGCACGACCGGCCGGTGTCGGCGTGCGTCTGGCCCCGCTCCTCGTTGTATCCCAGCAGCAGCTCGCCGTTCTGGAGCTTGACGATGCTGCCCTGGTTGCAGCACCGGTCAGGGTCGATGTAGGCGTCGACTACCTCGGCGTCCACTCTGCGCATGTGACGGTCCCCCTATGTCACTCGATCGAGGCCGCCTGCGGGCGGCCCCGGGCCATCAGCGGAGTGATGTATACCTCATACATCACGCCCGGAGCAAGGTCGGCCAAGCGCCGGGCCACCACCCGGTCTCGCCCGGCCCCCACCTGATCGAGGAGGCCTCCGTCATCCACCGGGAATACTGGAGCACCACGCCCTAGATGGCCCAGCCCCGCAGTCCCGGTTCAGCTAGTCGATCTCGGGTTGGTTCTGTGGACCTGCCACACGAAACCAACCCGAGATTCGACGGACTGGCCCGAGACTCAGAACTCGCCCGACGATCTTGCCTCCGGCCCGCTGTGGACATTCCGGGCTAGGCGGGTGATGATCAGCACGATCGCGAAACCGGCGACCGCGGCCAAGGTGGGGGCCAGCCATTCGGTGGCGCCGGGCCAGGCCAGGCTGGTCCCCGAGATCACCTCGTTCTCGTGGCGGCTGATCACGCCCACGCCGTTGGGCCACGGCCACAACACCCGCAACGACCCGGCCATCAACCCCACCAGAACCGCCATCACCGGGTTGCGGGCTGTGTCGATCAGCCGGCCCAGCACGGTCGAGAACAGGGCCAGCCCCACCGCCGCCCCTGCCAGGAACACGGCCGCCTCCACGTAGCGGAGATCGGTCACGACGCTGATGACCGCCCCGTACATGCCCAGCATCAGAAGCAGGAACGCCCCGGAAATGCCCGGCAGGATCATGGCGCACACGGCCACCGCCCCGGCCCCGGCCAGCACCGGCAGCGAAGGGTCGGCCACTGGGCCGGACTGGACGCCCAGCAGGGCGAACGTCCCGACCGCTGACGCCACCATCAAGGTGAGCCGGTCCCCGCCCCGCCACTCGAACAGCCGGCACGCCGCCACCGCCGACGCGGCCACCAGGCCGCAGAACAGACCCGCCATCGGCTCGGGGTGCTCCTCCAGCAGCGTCTCGATCACCGAGGCCAGCAGCACGATCGTGGCGAGGATGCCGGCCAGCAACGGCACGATCAGCCACCAGTCCACGGAGCGGAGCCGCTGCCCGCAGCCCCGCCAGTCGCCTCGCAGCAGCCGCCCGGCCGCGGCCGCAAGCGTCCGGATGGAGCCCAGCAGTCGCTCGTAGATGCCGAGCACCACCGCGATCGTGCCGCCCGACACGCCCGGCACCACGTCGGCCGCGCCCATGGCAACCCCCCGGGCGAGGTTTAGCGCGACGCGCCGCCCCGGACCCCAACCCGTCTCACGCCCGCTCATCACCCCGCCCCCGTCCTAACCCCGGAATCTCGGGTTGGTTTCGTGTGCCAGGTCCACAGAACTCGCCCCAAGAATTCTGCGACCACCGCACCGGCGGCCCGCCCCGGAATCTCGGGTTGGTTGTATGTGCCAGGTCCACAGAAGTCTCCCGAGATTCTGCGCCCGGCCCGTCCCCCGACCGCACTCGAATCAGGTCTGGGAGGCGAGGCGGCGGTTCTTGACCTTGGCCTTGAGGTAGTCCCGGTTCAGCACCGCGATGAAGTCGAGGCTGATCTCCTTGGGGCAGGCCTCGGTGCACTCGCCGTGGTTGGTGCACGACCCGAAGAACGACTCCATCGTCTCCACCATCGCCTCGGCCCGCCTCCAGCGCTCCGGCTGGCCCTGGGGCAGCACGTTGAGATGGCCGAGTTTGGCCGCGGTGAACAGCTGGGCCGCCGAGTTGGGGCAGGCCGCCACGCACGCCCCGCAGCCGATACAGGCCGCCGCGTCCATGGCGAAGTCGGCCACGTCCTTGGGGACCGGGATCTCGTTGGCGTCGGGGGCGGTGCCGGTGGGCGCCGAGATGAAGCCGCCCGACTCGATGATCCGGTCGAAGGCCCGCCGGTCCACCATCAGGTCCTTGATCACCGGGAACGACGCCGCCCGGAACGGCTCGATCACGATCTCGTCGCCGTCGCGGAACTTGCGCATGTGCAGCTGGCAGGTGGCGGTGGCCTTCTCGGGCCCGTGGGGCCGCCCGTTGATCATCACCCCGCAGGTGCCGCAGATGCCCTCCCGGCAGTCGTGGGCGAAGACGATGGGCTCGATGTCGTCGTCGATGAGGCGCTCGTTGACGATGTCGAGCATCTCCAGGAACGAGCAGTCCTCCGGGATGTCGTGGGCGTCCACGTCCAGGAAGCTGCCCGGCTCGTCGGGTCCGGCCTGGCGCCAGATCCGCAGCTTCAGCCGCATGGTCGCCTGGTGCCCGTTGCCGGCGCTCACTTGTAGCTCCTCTGGGTGAGCTTCACGTTCTCGAACTCCAGCGGCTCCTTGACCAGCTCCTGGGGCTGATCCGGGCCCTGCCAGTCCCAGGCGGCCACATAGCTGAAGTTCTCGTCGTCGCGCAGGGCCTCGCCCTCAGGGGTCTGGTGCTCCTCGCGGAAGTGCCCGCCGCAGGACTCCTCGCGGTGCAGCGCGTCTCGCACCTTCAGCTCGGCCATCTCCATGAAGTCGTCCACCCGGTTGACCTGCTCCAGCGACTGGTTGGTGGTGTCGGCCGAGCCCAGCACCTTCACGTTGGCCCGGAACTCCTCCCGCAGCGCCGGGATCTCGCTGAGGGCCTTCTCCAGGCCGGTGCGGTTGCGGGCCATGCCGCAGTACTCCCACACGATCTTGCCCAGCTCCCGGTGGTAGTGGTCCACCGACTTGGTGCCCCGCTTGGCCAGCCAGCCCCGGGTGCGGTCGTCGACCTCGGCCACCGCCGCCGCGAAGGCGGGATCGTCGGTCGGCACCGGCGCCGCCCCCAGCTTCGGCGCCAGGTAGTCGCCGATGGTGTAGGGCAGCACGAAGTAGCCGTCGGCCAGGCCCTGCATCAGCGCCGATGCGCCCAGCCGGTTGGCCCCGTGGTCGGAGAAGTTGCACTCGCCCAGCGCGTACAGGCCGGGCACGTTGGTCATCAGGTTGTAGTCCACCCACAGCCCGCCCATGGTGTAGTGGGTGGCCGGGTAGATGCGCATGGGGGACCGGTAGGGATCCTCACCGGTGATGCGCTCGTACATGTCGAGCAGGTTCCCGTACTTCTCCCGCACCACGCTCTCGCCGTCGCGGGCGATCACGTCGGCGAAGTCGAGGTACACGCCGTTGCGCAGCGGCCCCACCCCCAGGCCCTGGTCGACCACCGTCTTGGCGTTGCGGGACGCCACGTCGCGGGGCACCAGGTTGCCGAACGCCGGGTACTTCTCCTCCAGGAAGTAGTAGCGGTCGGCGTCGCCGATGTCGGCTGCGGCCCGGGCGTCGTCGGAGTTGCGGGGCACCCAGATGCGCCCGTCGTTTCGCAGCGACTCCGACATGAGGGTCAGCTTCGACTGGAACTCGTCGCTGGCCGGGATGCAGGTGGGATGGATCTGGGTGTAGCACGGGTTGGCGAAGGCCGCCCCCCGCCGGTGGGCCCGCCACGCCGCGGTGACGTTGCAGTTCATGGCGTTGGTGGACAGGTAGTAGACGTTGCCGTATCCGCCGGTGGCCAGCACCACCGCATGGCCGCTGTGGGCCCGCACCTCGCCGGTGAGCAGGTCCCGGGTGACGATCCCGACCGCCTCGCCGTCCTTGACCACGATGTCGAGCACGTCGGTCCGGTTGTGCAGGGTGACGCCGCCGGCCGCGATCTGGGAGGCCATGGCCTGGTAGGCGCCCAGCAGCAGCTGCTGGCCGGTCTGGCCCCGGGCGTAGAAGGTGCGGCTCACCTGGGCGCCGCCGAAGGACCGGTTGGCCAGCAGGCCGCCGTACTCCCGGGCGAAGGGCACCCCCTGGGCCGCGCACTGGTCGATGATGTTGAGCGACACCTGCGAGAGCCGGTAGACGTTGGCCTCCCGGGAGCGGTAGTCGCCGCCCTTGACGGTGTCGTAGAAGAGCCGGTAGACCGAGTCGCCGTCATTGCGGTAGTTCTTGGCCGCGTTGATGCCGCCCTGGGCCGCGATGGAGTGGGCCCGCCGGGGCGAGTCGTGGAACGTGAACGCCTCCACCTTGTAGCCCAGCTCGGCCAGCGACGCCGCGGCCGACGCCCCGGCCAGCCCGGTGCCCACCACCAGGATCTTGAAGCGCCGCTTGTTGGCCGGGTTGACCAGCTTCACCGAGAACTTGTGGTTGTCCCACTTTTCGGCGATGGGCCCGTCCGGGATCCTGGCGTCCAGTGCCACGCTCATGCGACCACCCCCGCCTGCACCATGATCGGGAAGCTGAGGTTGCCGACCAGGATCGCCCCGGCGATCACCGTGGCCAGCCCCCGCCGCAGGTGGTTGAACCGGGGATTGTTGACACCGAGCGTCTGGAACGCCGACCACATGCCGTGGTAGATGTGCACCGACAGGGCCACGTTGGCCACGATGTAGATGATGGCCACCGGCAGCGACGACAGCGACTCCACCACGTTGTGGTACACGTCACCCCGGATGTAGTCGCCGCCCAGCCACCATCCCCAGGTGAGGTCGGCCAGGTGGAACAGCACGTACAGGCCGATGATGGGGCCGGTCCAGCGCATGGTGCGGCTGGCGAAGTTGACGGCCACGTAGTCCTGCCCGCCGGCGTAGCGCTTGTTGCCGCTGACCCAGTTGGCCTTGGGACTGCTGCGCCGGCTGATCTCCTTGAGCGACCAGGCGCTGTGGATGTGCAGCACGAACATGGCCAGCAGCCCGATGCGCATCACCCACAGGATCAGCGTGCGGGGCACCAGGTGGCCGCCCAGGTCCCGCAGCGCCTCGGCGTACTCGTTGAGCTGGGTCGGGCCCTCGTACAGGTGCAGGTTGCCGATCATGTGAACGACCACGAAGGCCAGCAGCCCGATCCCGGTGACGGCCATCACGTACTTCTTGCCGACCGAGGTCTGGTAGATGTTCAGCGGCCAGGGAAGCTCCCGCCGACGGCGCCGAAGCGGCGGAACCCGCTCGCCTGAGCCCGCACCGGTGGGGGTGACCGTCCGCGCCATCCCCCCAAACCTATCGCCCCACGCCCGCGGCCCCGAACCCCCGCCCCGTCCTCAGGATCTCGGGTTGGTTGTGTGACCGGGCGCGAGATCGTCCTGTCGTGGGCTTGTGGGGTGTGGGGCTGTGGTGGTGCTGCCCCGGCGCGAGACCGTAGCGGCGTTAGGTCTGCTGGGGGTGGGGTTGATGTGGATGGTGGGCCGTGTGGGGCGGTTTGGCCATCAGTTTCGGGGAGGGGGATTGCGTCGGCGCCGGCGGGGTGACACACTGATAAGCAGCGGTTATCAGAACAGGAAGACAACAGTGACGATGGCGCTGCCGGGCTGCACAGACCCGGTGATCCTGAACCAGTGGCACGTCATCAGCGCCCTCGACGAGATCGGCGTCGGCGTCGTGAACGACACCCTCCTGCTCGACGAGCGCGTCAGCTTCACCGTCACCGGCGACGGCGAGTGCCTCGTCTGGCGCTCATCGCCGGCCCTGCCCGCCGGTGCGCCCGCGGATCCCGCCGTGCTGAACGGAGTAGAGGCCCTGCCGGCCAAGCCCGAGTACGGCTACCTGTGGACCAGCCTCGGCGATCCCCCCGCCGATCTCTTCCCGCTGCCGGAGTACCACCATCCCCGCAGACGCAACATGAACGCCGGCACCGTCGGCGTGGCCACCTCCGCGCCCCGGGCAGTGGAGAACTTCCTGGACCTGGCCCACTTCCCCTACGTCCACGAGGGCTCCCTCGGCGTGTTACCCCACACCGAGGTGGTCGAGTACGACGTCGAGATCCGCGACGGCGAGGTCCACGCCACCAAGTGCGACATGCTGGTGCCCAAGGTCGGCGTCAACTTCGACGCCCCGGTGGTGATGCGCTACCGCTACCGGGTCCCGCACCCCTACTGCGTGATGCTCTTCTACGACAGCCTGCCCGACCCCTCCGCCGAGGACGTCTGCGCCATCTGGGTGCAGCCCATGAGCGCCGACCGGGTGCGGGCCCACAACTACATGGGCGTCATCGACGACACCAGCACCGACAACGAGATCAAGGCCTACCAGCTGCTGATCTTCGCCCAGGACAAGCCCATCCTGGAGAACCAGCACCCCAAGCTCCTGCCCCTCGACCCCCGGGCCGAGACCCCCATCCGCGCCGACCGTTCGGCCATCGCCTACCGGCGCTGGCTGGCCGACCTGGGCGTCACCTACGGCGTGGTGCCCGCCCCGGTCCGAGGCTGAGCGGCCGGGCGGATGGAGGGTGAGTCGTGCGGATGTTCGCGAGCCGCCGAGCGAGGCCGTGGGCAGTGCCCGCCGACCCGAGCGGCCCGTGAGCAAGGCGAACAAGAGCGGGAGCGACACCGCGGTGGCGCCAAGGGCTCTCGCCCACACCGCGCCGCTGAGCGGCCGTCCGAGGCGGGGGGTGGGATGATCGACGATCCGGTGCTGGTGAACGATTGGCACGCGGTGGCCCGCTCCTGCGATGTGGGCGATCAGCAGGTGGCCGGGACCCGCCTGCTGGGCGAGGACCTGGTCGTCTGGCGCCGGGACGGCACCGTCATGGCCTGGAAGGACCTGTGCGTGCACCGCGGCACCCGCCTGTCGCTGGGTCAGGTCACAGACCGCGGCCTGGAGTGCGCCTACCACGGCTGGACCTACGACCGGTCCGGCAGATGCGTCCACATTCCCTCCCGGCCCCATCAGCGCCCCCCGGCGAGGGCGTGCGCCACCGTCTACGCGGCGACCGAGGTCCACGGCTTGATCTGGGCCTCGCTGGGCCGGCCCTCCAACTCGCCGCCGCAATATGACGAGTGGGACGACCCCGCATTCCGCCACGTCCTCGGCGGCCCGTACCCCATCAGGGCCGCCGCCCCCAGAGTCATCGAGAACTTCCTGGATGCCAGCCACTTCCCGTTCGTGCACGAGGGCATCCTCGGCGACCGCGACCACGCCGAGCTCGGCGACTACATCGTGGAGACCGGCCCCGACAGCATCACCGCGCTCGACATCAACACCTGGACCCCCAACCCCGACGGCTCGGGCGAGGCCAAGATGGCCCAATGGCTGTACCGGGTGCTGCGGCCCCTCACCGCCTACATCGCGCTGTCGGTTCCCGGCGGCGGCCCCGAGCGCTACACCATGTACTTCGCGGTGACCCCCGTCGACGAGCACAACAGCGTCGGCTGGATGTGGAACTCGATGAACTACAACCACGACATGTCCGACGAGGAGTTCGGCGCCTACATCGACGAGATCGTCCTGCAGGACATCCCGATCGTGGAGTCCCAGCGGCCCGAGTTGCTGCCGCTGGAGCTGCAGGCCGAGCTGCACGTCCGGGCCGACAAGACCGCAGTCGCCTACCGCCGCTGGCTCAAAGACCTCGGGCTGACCTTCGGCACGTCCTAGAGCCCGCAGCCGGCCCGGCGGGCCGAGCCCTAGCTCAGCCCGGGGGCGGGGGGAAGATCCCGGGCATCGGCACGAAGCCGGGGATGCGCCTCACCCGGTCGGTCCAGCGCCTCAGCGCCGGATAGTCCATCCGGGAGATGCCGCCCTCCTCCGACAGCACGACGTCGGGGAACAGAGCAAGATCGGCGATGGTGGGGTGCGAGCCGGAGCACACCCAGTCCAGCCCCTGGCGCTCGTGGAACCACAGGTGCTCGTCCAGCACCCGGAACAGCCGGTGGGCGCCGGCCTGGCAGGCCTCCAGATCGAAGTCGTACTCGAGGTTGACGCACAGCCGGGCCGCCGACGCGGTGTTGGTGGTGCCCTCCGCGAACAGCATCCACGAGGCGGTCTCGCCCACCAGCTTGGGATCGCCGGTCGGGTACCACTGCCCGCTCGGGTCGTACTCGGCCGCCAGGTACACGAGGATGGCGTGGGCGTCCCACAGGATGTAGCCGTCGTCGTCGATGACCGGGATGTGGCCCAGCGGGTTGATCTTCTTGAACTCCTCGCTCTTGTGCTCCCAGCCCGGGTAGAAGTCGACTGGGACCGTCTCGTAGGGCACCTCCAGGATGCTCAGCAGCAGCCGCTGCTTGTAGCAGTTGACCGACAGCACGTAGTCGTACAGCTTGATCATGGCCGCATCCCGGCCGTGTCGTACAGCTTGATCATGGCCGCACCCCGGCCGCCTACAGGTCCAGCACGAGACGGTCGGATGAGGACCGGGACACGCAGGTCATGATCCGGTCGCCGGCCCGGTGCTCGGAGTCGTTGAGGTACACGTCCTGATGGTCGGGCTCGCCCTCCAGCACGGTGGCCACGCACGTGCCGCAGGCCCCCTGCTCGCACGACGACGGCATGATCACGCCATGCCCGCGCAGCACCTCCAGGATCGTCGCTCCCGCCGGCACGGTCACCGTCATCGCCGAGCGGGCCAGGGCCACCTCGAACGTCGACGAGTCGTCGATCTCGTTGGTGTTCTTGAAGTACTCGAAATGGACGGCGTCGTCGGGCCAGCCGGCGGCTGCGGCCTCGCGCCGCACCGCCTCCAGCATCGGCCCCGGACCGCACACGTAGAGATTGGCGAACGTCTCGTAGCCGACCACCAGGCGCCGGATCTCGGCCACCGTCTCATCGGGCGACAGCCCCAGATGGCGCACCACCGACCGGCCCAGCCCCTCCACGACCTCAGCGAACGCGATGTGGTCGCCGGACTGGGCGAAGCAGTGCAGCTCGAAGGCGAGGGACATGCGGTCCAGGGACTGGGCCATGGCCAGCAGCGGCGTGATGCCGATGCCCCCGGCCACCAGGATCGTCCGGTTCGAGTCCCGCCGCAGGGGGAAGTTGTTGCGGGGCTCGGAGATGGCGAGCACGTCTCCCTCCCGCACGGTCTCGTGCAGGCAGCGCGACCCGCCGCTGGAGTCGGGCTCCAGCTTGACGCCGATGCGGTAGCGCGACGACTCCCCGGGGCCGTTGGTGAGCGAGTACTGGCGCACCAGCCCGTTGGGGAGGTGCACGTCGATGTGGGCCCCCGGCTGGAAGGTGGGCAGCACCCCCTCGAGAGGCGCCAGCTCGAAGGCGGCCACACCGGCCGCGGTCTCGAACTTGCGCTGGACCTGCACCCGCAGAGCGGGCTGAGGGCCGGCCGGTGCGTCCGGCACCTCGGCCAGATGCAGCGGGACCTGCTGCAGGACCGGAACCATCGGCTCGGGGGCGGGCCGCGAGGCGGCCTCGGCCTCGATCATCACCACCAACCCGTTGAGCTCGGTGGCGTGATGGCGCCAGACGGCCAGCTGATCGTCAGCGGGCGGGGTCTCGGTCAGCACGCCCCGGATCACGCAGCGACCGGAGTCGACCGGCTGCACGAAGAACACCACGCTGGACTGCGAGCCGCCGGCCCGGGCGGTGAGCGCCACCGAGTAGTCGTCGACCCGATCCACCGACACCTGCGCGGGGGATGTGTCGAGCCGCTCGTTGGAGGGTGTGTCGGGTGTCTGCGCGGGGGCTGCGTCGAGGGCTGCGTCGAGCCGCTCGGAGGGTGCGAATCGGTGGGTTTGCAGATGCCTGACCGCCAGCTCCGCCGAGGCGTTGACCGGCAGGTTGCGCAACCCGAACGGCGTCCCGGCCTCCAGCGCATCGATCACGGGCGGGTCGCCGACCGGCGACTCGCCCGACCAGATCAGCCCGTAGCGCTCCACCGAACCGAAGGTGCGGTTGCAGATGGTCCGGGCCGGCGCGTCGGCCGGATGGGCGGGGATGTAGGTGCATCCCGCCGACCGGTTGGCATAGCGCCAGCCGTGGTACTGGCAGCGCAGCTCGGTCCCGTCGTTGGCTCCGATGGAGAGGCGCACCCCCCGGTGCAGGCAGCGGTTCTCCCACACGTTCACGAAGTCGTCGTCTGCCCGCCACACCGCCAGCTCCCGGCCCAGCAGCTGGGCGTGGTGGACGTGGCGGTAGGGCACGTCGTGCGCCGACGCCACCGGATGCCACAGAGTGAACGGATCGGCTGTCACTGGGTCATCCTCCCTGCCTGCTCAGGCCGATGAACGGGTGCTCGCAGACCCGGGCCGCGCTGGTCGAATGGTTTGAAACCGTGCTCCGGGGATGATAAGAAGCGGTTATCACCCTGTCAAAAGCACCTGGGGAGGGAGCAGACATGAAGAGGGCCCGATGGTTCTTGGCGGTACTAGCCGTGTTCGCGTTCGTCGCGGCGGCCTGTGGGGACGACGAGGAAGCGCCGGCACCGGCGCAGCCCGAGCCCACGCAGCCGGCCGCGGAACCCGCCGAAGAGGCGATGGAAGAGGAAATGGCCGCCGAAGAGGCCATGGAAGAGGAAATGGCCGCCGAAGAGGCCATGGAAGAAGAGGCGATGGAAGAGGACATGGCTGAAGAGGAGGCCATGGCCGCGTCGGACGGATCCGGCTATTCGGTGGCCTTCGTGTTCGACCTGTTCATCGAGGACGGCGGGTGGAACACCACCCACTACCGCGGCGTCCAGCAGGTGCAGGAGGCGTTCCCTGGCCTCGACGTGCAAATCCTCGAGGAGATCTCTCCCGGTCCGGCCGCCACCAACGCGTTCGAGGATCTCGCGGCCGATGGAGTCGACTTGATCATCGGCACCACCTACTTCATGCCCGACGTGATGCCGGTGGCCGAGCAGTACCCCGACACGAAGTTCCTCACCTGGGCCGGCTGGCAGACCGCCGACAACGTGGGCCATTTCGACGGGGCCACCGAGGACGGCCGCTATCTCGACGGGCTCATCGCGGGGAGCGTCACCGAGAGCGGCGTCATCGGCTATCCCGCCGGCTACCCCATCGAAGAGGTCAACCGGGCCATCAACGCCTTCACCATCGGCGTGCGCGAGGTCAACCCCGACGCGGTCGTGCAGGTCGTCTACATCAACAGCTGGTACGACCCGCCGGTCGAGCAGCAGGCCGCGGAGGCATTGGCCAACGGCGGCGCCGACGTGCTGGCTCACGAGCTGAACTCGCCGGCGGTGGCGTCGGTGGCCGAGGACCGCGGTCTCAACATCATCGGCTACAGCTCGGATCGCTCCGAGGTGGCTCCGAATGCCTGGCTGTCGTCGTTCACGTTCGAGTGGGGCCCCTACTACATCGACCAGGTCCAGCAGATGATCGACGGGACCTGGGAGCCTGCGCTGACCTACGGCGGCCTGCAAGCCGGCATGATCGGCAACAGCCCCTACGGCAAGGACGTGACCGACGAGATGCTGGCCCTCGTCAACGAGCGGCGCCAGCAGATCCTCGACGGCACGTTCGACTACTTCGCAGGCCCGATCATGGACAACGAGGGCAACGTCCAGGTGCCCGAGGGCGGCACGATTCCTTTCGAGGAGCGCACGACCTGTTGCCTGTGGCTCATCGACGGGGTCGAGGGCTCCATCAGCTGACACCGGGGTGGGTCGGCCGGCCGGAGACGGCCGGCCGACCGCCTCCAGCGATTACGGTCAGAGCCTTGGCTTCAGTCGGCGAGACGATCCTCGAGGTACGGGACCTCAACAAGTCGTTCTACGGGGTCGCCGCCAACGACCGCGTGAACTTCGACTTGCGGGCCGGGGAGGTTCACGGCCTGCTGGGCGAGAACGGCGCCGGGAAGTCGACGCTCTGCTCGGTCCTGGCCGGCCTGTACCGGCCCGACTCGGGCGAGGTGCGCCTCGACGGGCAGCAGGTCGGCCTGCGCTCGCCCCATGACGCCGCCGAGCACGGGATCGGCATGGTGTACCAGCACTTCCGGCTGGTGCCCTCCCTCACCGTGGCCGAGAACCTCGTGCTGGGGCTCAAGGACCAGGGCGTCCGCCTGACGTTGCGGGCGGTGGAGACCCGGGTGTCCCAGATCGCCGAGGAGTACGGCCTCAGCGTCCACCCGAGCGCCTATGTCTGGCAGCTGTCGGTGGGTGAGCAGCAGCGGGTCGAGATCCTCAAGCAACTCTACCGGGGCGCCCGGATCCTGATCCTCGACGAGCCCACCGCGGTGCTGGCCCCCCAGGAGTGCGACAAGCTCTTCGAGGTGGTGCGCCACATGGCCGACCAGGATCACTCGGTGGTGCTGGTCTCACACAAGATGGAGGAGATCCTCGGCCACACCGACCGGGTGACGGTGCTGCGGGGCGGGCGGAACGCCGGAACGGTGGACACTGCGGACACCACCGCCTCCCAGCTCGCCACCATGATGATCGGGGCCGAGCACATGCCCGAGGCGGGCCGGCACACGCCCCGCCGCTTCGACGACGCCGAGGCGGTGCTGACCGTCAGCGACCTGAAGGTCACCGGAGACCGGGGAACGCCCGCGGTCAACGGCGCCAGCCTCGAGGTGCGCCGGGGTCAGATCGTGGGGATCGCGGGGGTGGCCGGCAACGGCCAGCGCGAGTTCCAGGAGGCCATAGCCGGGCTGCGCACCGTCACCGGCGGCTCGGTGCGCCTGCTCGATCGCGACATCACGGCTGCGAGGCCCCGGCGCCGCTCCCAGGCCGGCCTGGCCTACGTGCCCGAGGACCGACTCGGGACCGGGTTGGCCAGCGGCCTGACGATCGAGGAGAACCTGGTGCTGAAGAGCTACCGGGAGCGGCCCCACAGCCGTCTCGGAGTGCTGTCGTCGAGTGCCATCGCGGCGACCGCGCGGGAGCTCGTCGAGGACTTCGACGTTCGGGGCGCACGCAGAGGCATGGCTGTCAGCCTCATGTCGGGCGGCAACCTGCAGCGGGCCATCCTCGCCCGGGAGCTGACCCGGCCCCACGACGTGCTGCTGGCCGCGTCGCCGACCAGGGGCCTCGACGTTGCCGCCACCGCTGCAGTCCGGGGCCACATCCGGGCCGAGAGCGAGGCCGGCCGGGGGGTGCTGCTGTTCTCCGAGGATCTGGCGGAGATCACAGAGCTGTCCGACTCGATCCTTGTCATGGCCCGGGGCCGCATCGTGGGCTCCTACACCCCCGACACGCTCGACATCGAGGAACTCGGCCTCTTGATGACCGGCGCGCGGGACCACGCGGACTCCAGCGGCGTAGCCGCCGGCGGATGAGCGTGCGGATCTCGGTTGAGCCCCGTGCCAGGCCGGCGGTGGCGTTGAGGCTCGGCGTTCCGGTCGCCTCCCTGCTCGCGGCCGCGGCGGTGGGCGGGGTCGTGATCCTCATCTCGGGCAACAGCGCGATCGAGGCCTACCGGACCATCCTGGACTCCAGCATCAACGGCGTGCGACCGATCACCCGCACCCTGGTGCTGGCCACTCCGCTGATCCTCACCGGCCTTGCCGCCGCGGTGGCCTTCCGCATGAAGGTCTGGAACATCGGCGCCGAGGGACAGCTCTACATGGGCGCCATCGTGGCGAGCGGGCTGGCCCTCTGGCTTCCCGCCGGGTTGCCCAAGGTGCTGATGCTGGCGGCCATGGTCGTCGGGGGTGCGGTGATGGGCGCCCTCTGGGCGGGCGTGGCTGCGGTGCCCAAGGCGTACTTCAACACCAACGAGGTCATCACCACGCTGATGCTCAACTTCGTGGCCCTGTACTTCATGAACTACCTGATCTTCGGCACGGTGAGCTTCTGGCGCGATCCGGGGCGCAACTACCCCCAGGGCAAGCTCATTCCCGACGCCGCCGAACTCCCCGTCATCTCGCACCGGCTCCACTACGGGCTGGTGATCGCCCTCGCGGCCGCGCTGGTGCTGTGGTGGAGTCTGCGGGGCACCACCTGGGGGTTCGAGCTGCGCACGATCGGCGACTCCCCGTCCGCCTCGCGCTATGCGGGAATGAGCGTGAGCGGCAAGATCGTGTCCGTCCTCGCGCTGTCGGGCGCGCTGGCCGGCATGGCCGGGGCGATCGAGGTCAGCGGGGTGCTCAAGACCCTGGATCCCCGGGCGCTGGCCACCGAGATGGGCTTCACCGGCATCGTCGTCGCAGCCGTGGCCCGGCTCAATGCGCTCGGTGTGGTTCCGGTGGCGGTCCTGCTGGGGGCGGTGGCAGCATCGGGCGCCAAGCTGCAGACGATCGGCCTGGACGCCGAGATCGTGTTCCTGCTGCAGGGCCTGATCTTCCTGTTCGTGGCCTCCGGAGAGTTCTTCCTGTCCAACCGGCTCGTCCTGTCGTCCCGTTCGGCACCGGAGCCCCAGCTCGCCGCGACCGAGGCCTCCCATGAATGATCCGGTGCGGCCCGGCCCGGTGGAGTCGCCATGAATGACACGGTGCTCGTCCTGTCGATCGTCAGTGCCGTCGTGGCGGGCACACCCATCCTGTTCGCCGCCCTCGGGGAGATCCTGGCCGAACGCTCGGGGGTGATGAACCTGGGCGTCGAGGGCATGATGCTGATAGGCGGGGTGACCGGCTTCTGGGCCGGAGTCCAGACCGGGAACCTGGGGATCGCGCTGGTGGCCGGCGGGCTGGCCGGGGTCGTGTTCAGTGCGATCCATGCGCTGCTGGCCATCTCGCTGCGGGTGAACCAGATCGTGTCGGGGTTGGCGCTGGTGATCGTCGGCAACGGGCTGTCGTCATTCTGGGGAAGCACCGGCGACGATCCGCTGATCCAGAGCTTCAACGGGGTTCAGGTCGATCCGATCCTGCCCGAGGCCCTCAGGGACCTGCCCGCCGTGGGGCCGATCCTCTTCGGCCACGACATCGTGGTTTACCTGTCGTGGCTGATCGTCGCCGCGGCCGGCTACTTCCTCTATCGCACCAATGCGGGACTGTCGTTGCGGGCCGTGGGGGAGGACCCGGCGGCAGCCGACGCGGCCGGCCTGTCGGTCACCGGCATCCGCTACCTGTTCACGCTGATCGGCGGATTCGGCGCGGGCGTGGGCGGCGCGTACCTCGCTCTGGCCGTGCTGGGAACCTGGCAGGCGGGCATGACCGCGGGGGCGGGATGGATCGCGGTCGCGCTGGTGATCCTGGCCGGATGGAGGCCGTGGCTGGCGCTACTGGCCTCATACGTGTTCGGCGCGCTGCGCACTCTCGGGTTCACCCTGCAGATCGCGGGTGTCGATGTGCCCTCGGACTTCCTGAGCATGATCCCGTTCGTGGTGACGTTCCTGGTGGTGGTGATCGTGTCGGCCAACCCGGAGCGGGCCCGCCGGGTGGGCGCGCCGGCCAGCCTGGGCGAGCCCTACTCCCGGGAGGCCCGATGACCTCCGTGGATGAGCCTCTAGGCCGCGGGGACTTCGGTGCAGGGCTCCGAGCCCAAGATCCCGTCATGGAAGAATGGGAAGTGACACAGCGCCATGCCCGATGAGTTGGGCCACCAGATCGGGGCCAAGGTCAAGGCGATCCGAGCCGAGCGGGGGCTGTCGGGGCGCAAGCTGGCCGCAGCCGCCGACGTGAGCCAGCCGTTCCTGAGCCAGCTCGAAGCCGGTCGCACGTCGGTGGCCATCGCGACGCTGTACCGCCTGGCGGCCGCACTCGACGTCAAGCCGTCGGACCTGCTGCCCGCGTCCGCGTCCGGCGCCCAGGTCGAGGTCCTTCGGGCGGCGGAGCTCGATCAGATGCCGGTGAGCGAGCTGCCCAACGCCACCACGGCCCGCACGGCGTACCGGGGTGGGCGGCGCATCACCGAGTTGGGCGACTTCCGGATCGAGCCCGGGCCCGACGTCGACGAGTGGTTCGAGTCCGCCGACGAGACCGTGATCTACCTGCTGGAGGGGTCGCTGCATGTGGAGTTCAAGGACCGGCCGCAAGAGACCCTCAACGCCGGCGACGTGATGTTCCACTCGGCCTGGGTCCAGACCCGCTGGCGCCTGGCCTCGGACACACCGGCCCGCTTGATCCTGGTCGCGGCCGGAGGCTGACCGATGAGACGCACCCCGAGAAAGGAGAGGCCGTGGGCTCCGTAGAAGACCTGATCCGCTCCATCCCCAAAGCCGAGCTCCACCTGCATGTGGAGGGCACCCTCGAGCCGGAGCTGAAGTTCGACGACGGCAGCCGGGCCGAGTACCTGCGCCGGGTCGACGCCGTCGCCGAGAGCTCGGCGACATGATGGCGCAGCCCCCCATCTCGGAGCTGGTGGCCGCGGGCGCAGCCCGTATCCCGGCCACGACCGTGGTGCGGGGCGGCCGGCTCGTCAACGTGGTCTCGGCGGAGGTGTACCCGGCCGACGTCGCCGTGTACGGCAACACCGTGGTGGCGCTGGGCGACGTGTCGGCCCACACCGGACCCGACACCGAGATCGTCGACGCCGAGGGCCGCCACCTGGTGCCGGGGCTGTTCGACGGTCACCAGCACATCGAGTGCTCCAAGCTGTCGATAACCAGCGCGGCCAAGATGCTGGTGCCGCTGGGGACCATCAACGTGGTCTCGGGCCTCGACCAGATCCTGGTGGTGGCCGGACTGGAGGGCGCCGAGGCCTTCCTACGGGAGTCCCAGGGCACCCCACTGCGGGTGCTGTGGGGCGCGCCCTGCAAGACGCCCTACACCCTTCCCACCTCAACCGTGGGCCACTACTTCGGGCCCGACGACCACCGGGCCGCCCAACGCTGGCCGGAGTGCGTGGGCGTGTGGGAGACCGTCCGCGAGTTCGTCACCACCGGTGACCCCGACGTGCTGGCGGCCATGGAGATCGCCCGTGAGAACCGGCTGCCGGTGCTCGGCTGCGCGCCGATGGCCACCGGCGCCGACCTCACCAGCTACGCCTGCGGCGGCATCCGCCTCGACCACGAGAGCTACGACTCGGCCGAGTGCCTCGAGAAGCTCCGCAACGGCATGTACATCGTGATCCGGGAGTCGTCCTTCGCTCACTTCCTGGAAGAGAACATCCGGCTGGTGACCGAGCACGCCCCGGGCTCGGCCCGCCGGGTCAGCTTCTGCACCGACGACGTGGTGGCCAGCGACGTGCTCGACCGCGGCCATCTCGACAACATGGTCCGCATGGCCATCGACGCCGGCGTCGACGCCATGACGGCCATCCAGATGGCCACCCTCAACGGCGCCGAGGCCTACCGGGTGGACCACATGGTCGGCTCGATCTCGCCGGGCCGCTACGCCGACATCTGTTTCGTGGAGGACCTCGAGGACTTCCGGCCCTCGATGGTGATGGCCAACGGGCAGGTGGTGGCCCGCGACGGGGAGATGGCCGTCGATCTGGAACCGCCGAGCCGCGACGGCCTGCTGACCGGACCGTTCCCCATGGAGCCCGCAACCGCCGACGACTTCACGGTGCGCACCGACCTGCCCGACGGTCCCGTCGAGGTGCTGGCCATCGAGGTGACCGAGCAGATCTTCGTGCGCAAGCGCCGCGACGTGGTGCTTGAGGCCGCGGGGGGCCGGGTGGCGCCCGACATCGACCGCGATGTGGCCCTGGTGAGTGTGGTGGAGCGCTACGGCAAGAACTCGAACCGCCCGACCGCGCTGGTGGCCGGGTTCGGGATCCGTTCCGGCGCGCTGGCCACCTCCAGCGCCCCCGACGACAACAACATCGTGGTGATCGGGACGTCGCGGGAGGACATGGCGGCAGCCGTCAACCACATCGCGGCCCACGGCGGCGGCCAGGTGGTTGTGGACGGCGGCCGGGTCGTCGAGTTCCTGCCCCTGCCCATCGGCGGGATCGTGTCCGATCTCGACCCGGCCGACATGCTGGCCGCAGAGGAGCGGCTCGACCGGGCGGCCAAGGCGCTGGGCTGCACGGTGGACTGGCCCTTCATGTACCTGTTCTTCCTGCCCATCACCTCGATCCCCGACTACGCCATCACCGACGTGGGGACCGTCGACGTGGCCGCCATGGACACCTTCGACCCGGTTCTCGGACCGGCCCAGCCTGAGGAGCCGAGCGTGCCATGACCGAGCCGGCCGAACTCGAGGTCCTGCGGCGGCACTGGCATCCGGTGGCCCGCTCCGGCGCCATCGACGACGGTCCCGTCGGGGTGGTGATGCTGGGCCGGCCGCTGGTGGTGTTCCGCAGCGGTGGCCGGGCCTGCGTGGCCACCGACCGCTGCCCCCACCGGGGCAGCCCGCTGAGCATGGGCTCCTATGCCGACGACTGCCTGGTCTGCCCCTACCACGGCCTGCGCTACGCAGCCGACGGGCGGTGCGTGGCCTTCCCGGCCCGGCCCGACGCCCGGCTCCCGCAGCGGCTGACCCTCGACACCGTCCACGCCCGGGAGCGCCACGGGCTGGTGTGGGCCTGCGTGGGCGAGCCGGCCAGCGACGATCCGCCCGACTGGGGGTTCTACGACCGGCCCGATGTGCAGACCTTCCAGATCGGTCCGGTGCGCTGGGATGTGTCGGCCAGCCGGGTGGCTGAGAACTTCAACGACATAGCCCACTTCTCGACCATCCACCGGGTCACTTTCGGACCCAGCGACCGCCCGGTGGGCCCCCAAGAGGTGGCTGCCACCGAGACGGGCTTCACCTCGAGGGTCGGGGTGTTCCAGCAGTACCGCAACACCCTCGACGGCTCGGTCGAGGAGATCGAGGGCGACTACCGCTACGACTTCACCTTCCCGTTCTCGTCGATGCTCACCATCACCTACCCCGACGGCGAGATCGAGTGCATCCAGCTGACGGCCCTGCCCGAGTCGGCCACCTCGAGCCTGGTGTTCCAGCAGAGCGCCCGCGCCAACCTGAGCGGCGACCCCCTGGAGCCGTGGCGGGACTTCCAGGCCGCCGTCAACGAGGAGGACAGGGTCATCTGCGAGGCCCTGCAACCCCGCCAGGTGTCGTTCAGCCTCGACGACACCGGCGAGGTGGCCCTGCCCACCGACGCATTCTCCATCGCCTACCGGCGCCTCTGGAAGTCCCTCCGCTAGCGGTATGTCGTGAGTACAGCTGCGCAGTTCTGTAGTCCATCGCACGAGGCCACGGATCGAGCAGGTCGCGCAACCAAACCGGCGACACACCGCTAGCCGCGCCGCTAGATGATCGGTGTGGAGTAGCGGTTGGTGGCGACGGCAGGATCCTGGTCGGATTCCGGGCCGACGGTGAGGGTCAGCTCCACGGCTAGCTGCCCCGGTGCGATGCCTACGGGAAGGTCGGCGTCGATGTAGCCCACCAGCACGCAGTCGTCGGCGCCGGCGCTCCCTTCCCAGCGCTGCTCTCTGACGGCGACACCGTCGGGTCCCAACACCCTGGCGTGCACTCGCAGGTCGCCCAGATCGGCCCGGGTGTCGTTCACGACGTGCACCGCCAGTTCGAGGCGGTCACCGCCCCGAACCCACGCCGGCAGCGGATCGGCGGTCACGATCACCGGCCGGCAGGCCTCCACCAGGGCCTTCCAGCCCGGCTTGGGCCGTCGCAGCCAGTCCAGCACGCCGAACCCGGCGCCGTCCCCGGTCCCCACATCGGCCAGGGCATGCAGCAGGAACCCTCCGGTGGGCCGGTACTTCAGGCGTCGCAGGATCTCGACGCTGGTCTTGACGACCTCGGGCTGGTCGGCGCGCACCGGCGTGCCGAAGGCCGAGACGAACTGGCCCATCGTCGGCACCCGGGCCAGCCTCGGGGCCAGATCGGCGGCTCGCCCGCCGTGGAGGCCGAACCACAGCTGGCTCGTCGTGCCCTCCAGCGACGGGAAGTGCGGCGGCACCGCGGTGTGCGATACCACCGGGCGCGAGCCGTCGCAGCGCGACAGCACCCGGCCCAGCCGCCGGTCGAGCACGTCGCGGTTCCACGACGGCCCCAGCCGGCTCCACGCGGCGGGCGTGGCCGACGGGCGCCTCGTGCGGGGGAACGGATCGTCGTGGGCGCACCAGAGCGCCACCGACGGGCGGTGGCCCAGCAGATCGACCGCCTCCCGGGCCTGCCGCCGGGCCTCGCCCACCACGCCGCGGCTCATCACTCCCCTGACGGGCAGGTCCTGCCATACGAGCATCCCAAGCTCGTCGGCGGTGTCGTAGAACTCCTCGCGGGCGATGTGGGCGATGGGGCGCACCAGGTCGAGGCCCGCGTTGCGGGCCGCCCGGATGTCGTCGGCCACCTCCGACGGCGACGCCGTGCCCAGCAGCGGCTTCGTGGGCAGGAGGTTGGCGCCCTTGGCGAACAGCCGCTCCCCGTTGACGTGCAGCACCCACCGGCGCATCTCCACCGACCGGAAGCCGATGCGGAAGCGCCTCCGGTCGTGGACCTCCCCGCCGGCCAGAGCCTCCATCTCCAGGTCGCACAACCGCTGGTCGCCCAGAGAGTGGGGCCACCACAGCGGGGGATCGGCCACGTCGACGGTCCACTCGACCCTGTTCTCGCCGACGGCCGCGTGGTGGTCGTGGACGTGCTCGGTGCCCGCCACCCTGGTCCGCAGGGACACCGCGCCCCCGCCGGGTACGTCGAGGACGGCCCGCAGCGCCAGCCGGGCCGTCCGCTCGCCACCGCTTCGGCCCCGGCCCCGGTCGCCGGAGGTGTGGACTTCGGCGCAGATGGCCCGGGCGTGGCGGATCGCCACCGTCCCGCTGGACCGCAGCCGCACCGGCCGCCACAAGCCCCCAACGATCATGTCGTCGGATCCGCACAGCTCGGGGTCCTGCAACGCCCCGGTCAACGTGGTGCGGTTGTCCGGATCGCGGAAGCGCCGGCAGGTCGCCTCGATGGCCAGCAGATGCTCGCTCCGAGCGCCGATCTGGTCGGTGACCTCCAGTTCGTGGGGCACGAAGTAGCCGTCGGTGTGGCCGAGGTAGCTGCCGTCGAGCCAGATGTCGCCCTGCTGGGCGAGCCCCTCGATCCGCAGCCACCAGCGCGTGCCGCCCGTCCCGGTCTCGGGCGCTGCGGCCGCATCCGCCGGGCCCTCGAAGCGCCGCCGGTACAGCACCGACTCCTCGCTGGCGAGGTCCGCTCCGCCGCCGGCCGCACCCTGGGCCCAATGGCTGGGCACAGGGGTTGTGGCCCAGCCCGAGTCGTCGAAGTCGAACTCGTGGAATGTGCGCCGCCGCCCCTCGGTGGCCGCAGCGATCCGCCACGTCCCGCCCAGGTCCACCATGCCAAGCTATCTTCGGCCGCCGCCCCGTCCGGCCTCGGCGCAGCGTGCCGACAGGACCGAGGCCCGGCGCCGCTAGGGTTCGGCGCGATGTCTGGAGAATGGGATGACGTCGATCGTGAGATTTTGCGGGTCCTGAGAGAGGACGCCCGGGCTAGCTACAGCGACATCTCCCGGATGGTCGGCGCAAGTGCCGGAACTGTG
>Ga0209020_1000456_pt1 | contig 51744 bp, 24 predicted proteins | sample PinacodermBB_FD_187298 | JGI IMG/M metagenome (GOLD analysis project Ga0209020, IMG submission 187298) | Host-associated microbial community of the marine sponge Aplysina aerophoba from Gulf of Piran - sponge pinacoderm, lysed by bead... | ecosystem: Host-associated > Porifera > Sponge >... | reverse complement strand
GTCAAAGGCGCAGGGAACTGGTGACCTTCACGGATATGGCTGATGAATGTGCGCATATTGCGCAAGGTGGGCATCAGGAGATCAAATATGTACTCCCCATCGAGTCTTTCTACCCTGCTGCGTTCTGCCAGCCGCTTTTCGATGTCGGACAGTGACCCGATTTCCTGCAGTGAGCCGGTCAGGGCCTCGTCCTTTTCCAGTGTCGGCGTGGACACAGGGAGTTTTATCCGCTTCTCCAGTGGTATCCAGTCCGATGCACGATAGTTGATGGCCAGGTGCGGGTTGCCAAGGTCCGGGAAGTTTGCCAGCCGCGGCAGGCCTTGATCCACAACTCTATCCTGGGGTGCCGCCCGCTTGCGCGGCGATGAACGGGCGCTCTGGCTTTCCGCGCCCGCACTGGTGGTTGGAGGCCCCTTCTGCAGATGAACACTGCGCTTTCCATATTGGCAGCTGGGGGAAGCAGGACGCGTGTCGCAAGTGTGCAGGCTGCCAGGGTTCTCACGGGCAGCAGCGCCTGTCTGGATTGCGTTCATAAAAAAAGACCTCGCTGTTCTGGAAAGATATAAGACGAAGCGTTAGAGACTGGCGTCGTGCGAGAAGTTCCTGGATTCTGTGCTGGCGACCGGAACTGGCGGACAGTTCCGGCACCAGGATAGAGTCAGATGGCCTTGGTGTCCGGTTCGTCAGCCTGCGGCGGGAAGTCAGTCATGCACAGGAATTCATCCGGCAGCCGGGTGCCGGTCACGCTTTCCATTTCCCCACGCAGCACGGGCGAATTCAACGCATGGAAGTAGATCACATCCGTGTTGTCCAGATTGCACAGGCCACTGAATTTGTGCCGGGCCTGGAACAGGCAACGGCCAGGGCAGTCGGTTTCGTCGCTGAAAACGCTGGAGTGGATACGCAAACTGTCTGACGGGGTGCCGGGTGCGGTGCGCTTGCCGTGACGATCAGCAAACAGCTGGCGCAGAGTGCTCCTGTGGGATTTGATAAATTCCAGGTGCTGCTTCAGCCGGGGAAGCGCTCTGTGCTCAAAATCCCGTACACAGGCCTCCCGTTGCTCCTGGGTCAGTGCGCCAAAGTCTGCTGTCTGCCAGTATTTGTAGAGACAAAGTGTCCAGAGCACGGCCTTGGCCGCCTGGCTATCTGTGACAGACTGGAATTCTTCGGCATAGCCAGCCCGCAGCTCCCTGCGTGCAGCGGCCAGGGTGGAGAAGCAAAGGGCGAACCCGGAATGACTGTAGTTCAGCGAGGGTGCGCCATCGTCTGGAGCCTTCTCATGCAGTAAGTCGAACAGCAGCAATACCAGGGCCGGATCGAGTTCCAGGGGTGCCAGACAGGCAGGTAGCTGATCCAGCAACAGGTAACGCAACTCAAAGCGTCGTTGCCAAGTGCGCAGAACCTGCTCGCCCTGCGACCGGGACGGACGCTGGCGCGCGTACGTACTTGTTTGCATCACCAGCGTAGACATATGTGTTATGTCGTGCATCAAGAACTGCAGGGGACTCATCATGTACCCGTCCGCGTTGAGCGCATAGGTCGGTATCATACCGATGGGGTACACAGGCAGATGGCCAAAACGGCAAAAATCTTTCAGCCCCAAGTCCTGGAAGGAAGGAAAAACAAACAAGGTGTTGTTGTCAAGCGCGGTGAAAAGCTCTGCCAGATTGGAATAGGTTACGTACCTCTTGCAAAATGTTTTTATCGTATTCAAGCCTCCGGGGTTGTTCTCCCCCCAGCAGCATTTCATGATGATTTCCGGATCTACGGAGGATGACAAGGAAGAATCGATCTGGCTCCCGGCAGGCCTCCCGCTGGCTTGCGAATCACTGCTGCGCAGGGGAGCGAGAATTTGCCGTTCGGTGATGATTTCACACAGGGCTACAAGCGCGACAGCCAGATACACCGTCCGCTGATAAGGGGCCTGGGCATCCAGAAGCGTCTGTGTTTTGCCTGCCAGCCAGGCCAGAACTTTGTGTTCGCCGTCCGTCAAAGGCTCAGGGAACTGGTGGCCTTCACGGATATGGCTGATGAAGGTGCGCATATTGCGCAAGCTGGGCATCAGGAGATCAAATTTGTACTCCCCATCGAGTCTTTCTACCCTGCTGCGTTCTGCCAGCCGCTTTTCGATGTCGGACAGTGACCCGATTTCCTGCAGTGAGCTGGTCAGAGCTTCGTCCTTTTCCAGTGTCGGCGTGGACAGCGGGAGTTTTATCCGCTTCTCCAGTGGCGTCCAGTCCGGAGCGGGATAGTTGATGGCCAGGTGCGGGTTGGCAAGGTCCGGGAAGTCTGCCAGCTGCGGCAGGTCCTGATCCGCAACTGTGTCCCGGGATGAGGCCCACTTGCGCGAGGATGTGGGGACTATGCTGTCGGCCGTTTGTATGCTGGCGGTTTGGCCTGTCAGCGGATCAACGCTGCGCCCGCCATACTGGCTGGTGGGGGAGACGGGACGCATGACGTCAGCATCAAGGCTGCCATGGTCCCCGGGGGCTGCGGCTCCTGTCTGGATTCCGTTCATAAAAGATAACCTCGCCGTTTTTGAAATATCCGTTTTGAAATATAAAGAACAAGGCGTTAGAGACTGGAGTCGTACGAGAAGTTCCCGGATTCTGTGCTGGCGACCGGAACAGGCGGACCCTGCCGGGCCGGGAGCCGGTCAAGCGACTGTGGTGTCCGGCTCTTCAAGCAGCGCCGCAGCCTGCATCGGTGGCGGGCAGTCAGTCATGTCCAGGATTTCATCCGGCAGGCTGGCACCGGTCACGCTTTCCATTTGCCCACGCAGCGCGGGCACATTCAACGCATGGAAGTAAAACAAATCAGTGTTGTCCAGATTGCACAGGCCACTGGGTTCATGCCAGGCCTGGAGCAGGATCTGGATGGGATGGCAGATTTCATGTTCCAGCTCGCGGGACTGGATCCGGAAATGGTCTGACGGGGTGCCTTCTCCCACCCTTATGCAATGACGATCAGCAAACAGCTGGCGCAGAAGAATGCGGTGGCGTTCAATAAATTCCAGGTGTTTGTTGAGCCGGGGAAGCTCTGCTTGCTCAAAATGTCGCGTACAGGCTTGCTGCTGTTTTGGTGTCAATGGATGGAAGTTTGCTGCTTGCCAGCATCTCCACAGACTCAGTGTCCAGAGTACGGCCCTGGCCGCCTCGGCATCTGTGAGTGACTGGTACTCTTCGGGGTAGTCGGTCCGCTGCTCCCGGCGCGCACGGGCCAGGGTGGCGAGGGAAAAGAGAAAGGCAGGCTGGCTGTATTTAAGAACGGCGGCAGAGATGGACAAATTTCGCTCATGGAAAAAATGAAACAGCAGCAACCGCAGGGCCGGATCGCGCATCAGGGGGACGAGACCGGCAGGCAACTGATCCAGTAGCAGACAACGCATTTCCAGGCGTTTGTCCGGACTGGACAGCACAAAATCGCCCGGCGTCAGAGGGGGCTGTCTGGGTGCGCCCAGCTCCTTCTGAAAACACATGTGCCCCATGTCATGCATGGCGAATTGCAGCGGACTCATGAACCTTTGGTGCACCTTGACCGCATAGGTGGTTATCATGCCGACCGGATGCACAGGAAGGTGGCCAAAGTAGCAAAAGTCGTCCAGCGTCAGTGGCTGAAAAGAAGGAAAAACAAAAAGTCTTTCATCGTCAATACAAAGAGGAAGTTGGTCCAGCCCGAAACCGTGTACGTATTTGCCGATGAAGTCCTTGTGCGCAGTCAGACCTTCGGGGGTATCCTCGCCCCAGTAAGATTTCATGATGATGGTTGGATCCATGCAGTCGTACAGTGAAGAACTGTCCAGATGTTGCCAAGGCTTGCCGCTGTCCTGGGCCTCAGCGCTGCGCAGGGGATCGAGTATTTGTCTTTCTGTGATTATTTCGCACAGGACCATAAGCGCGGTGGCCATGTACACCGTACGCTTGTAAGGGGCTCCAGCATCCAGAAGCGCTTGTGTTTTTTGTGCCAGCCAGGCCAGGGTCTCCTGTTCTTCGGCCGTCAAAGGCTCAGGGAACTGGTGACCTTCACGGATATGGCTGATGAATGTACGCATATTGCGCAAGCTGGGCATCAGGAGATCAAATTTGTACTCCCCATTGAGTCTTTCTACGCTGCTGCGTTCTGCCAGTCGCTTTTTGATGTCGGACAGTGACTCGATTTCCTGCAGTGAGCCGGTCAGGGCCTCGTCCTTTTCCAGTGTGGGCGTGGACGTCGGGCGTTCTGTCAGCTCCTGCGGTGGCGTCCAGTTTGGTATTGGCGAATTGATGTTCAGGTGTGGGCTGCCGAGGTCGGGCAAGCTGCAAAACCGCTTCGGCTCCTGATGTTCCACTGTATCCCGGGGTGCAGTCTGCTGGTGCTGCGATGAGAGGGGCGTTGTGTTTTGCGCTCCGGCGCTGGTGGTTGCAGGACCCGTCAGCAGAGCAAGGCTGCGCTTTCCATAGTGGCTGGTGGGGGAGGCCGGACGCATGCCGCCGGCCTGAAGGCCAGCGGGGCTCTCATAGGCTGCAGTTCCTGTCTGGATGCTGTGCATAAAAAAAGACCTCGCTGTTTTAAAAGACAAAAGACGAGGTGTTAGAGACTGGAGTCGTGCGAGAAGTTCCCGGATTCTGTGCTGGCGACCGGAACAGGCGGACCGTCCCGGGGCTGGTGCCGGTCAAGCGACTCTGGTGTCCGGCTCTTCAAGCAGCAGTGCAGCCTGCATCGGTGGCGGGCAGTCAGTCATGTCCAGGATTTCATCCGGCAGGCTGGCGCCGGTCACGCTTTCCATTTGCCCACGCAGCACGGGCGAACTTAACGCATGGAAGTAGATCACATCGGTGTTGTCCAGATGGCACAGACCGCTGAATTGGTGGCGTATCCAGAACAGTGACAGGTAATCTGCTTCATCGTTGAAATCACGGGAGCGGATTATGAAATGGTCTGACGTGGTGCCTGGTGCGATGCGTTTGCAGTGACGATCAGCAAACATCTGGCGTAGAGCGCCCCTGTGCCATTCAATAAATTCCAGGTGTTTTTCCAGCCGGGGAAGTTCCCTTTGTTTGAAATCCCGTGCACAGGTCTCCAGTTGCTGCTGGGGCAGTGCGCCAAAGTCTGCTGTCTGCCAGCATTTCCACAGACTCAGTGTCCAGAGCGCGGCTCTGGCAGCCTCGGTATCTGTGACAGACTGGAATTCTTTGACATGGGAACCCCGCGCCTGCCTGCGCGCAACGGCCAGGATGGAAAAGCACGTGGCGAATCCGGCATGGCTGTAGTCCAGAGCGGGTGCAGCCTCGACGGGACTCTGCTCATGCAGGAAGTCAAACAGCAGTAATATCAAAGCTGAATCGAGTTTCAGGGACGCCAGATTGGCAGGTAGCTGATCTTGTAACAGACAACGCAATGCCAGGCGGTGCTGCGAACTGCTCAGGATCAGCTGGCCCGGTGACAGGGGTTCAGGCAGCTGCGCGTATGTGCGTGTCTTCGTCCAGGCAGACATGTGTACTATGTCATGCGCTGCGAACTGCAGGGGGCCCATGATTTCCCCGTCCGCGTTAAGCGCGTAGGTTGTCATTATGCCGATGGGGTATACCCGAAGGTGGCCGAAACGGCAAAAGTCATTCAGCCCCAGTTCTTGAAAGGAGGGAAGGACAAAAAGTGTGTTGTCGTCAAGAGCAGAGAAAAGGTCGTCCAGCTTGGCAACTATTTCGTACTTCTTTATAAAGTGTTCTTTCTCATCCAGACCTGCGGGGTTGTTTCCCCCCCAGCAGCATTGCGTGATGATGGTCGGCTCCGCCGGGCATGAGAATGAAGGATCGATCTGGTTCTTCCAGAAATCCGTCCCGCTTTCCTGGGAATCACTGCGCCGCCGGGGATCGAATATTTGTCTCTCGGTGATAATTTCATACAGGAGTACAAGGGCAATGCTCAGATGCACCGTTCGCTTGTAAGGTGCTTCGGCATTCAGAAGTTCCTGTGTCTTTTCTGCCAGCCAGGCCAGGGTTTTGTGTTCGCCGTCCGTCAAGGGCTCAGTAAACTGGTGGCCGTCACGGATATGACTGATGAATGTACGCATATTGCGCAGGCTGGGCATCAGGAGATGGAGTTTGAACTCCCCGTTGTGTTTTTCTACATCGCAGCGTTCTGCCAGGAGTTTGTTGATTGCGGATAGTGATTCAGGCTTGTGCAGTGAGCCGGTCAGGGCCTCGTCCTTTTCCAATATCGGTGAGGAAGGCGGCAGTTGTACCCGCAGCTGCGGTGGCGTCCAGTCCGATGCTGGATAATTGATTTTCAGGTGCGGGTTGCCGAGGTCCGGCAAGCTGCAAAACCGCTTCGGATCCTGATTTTCACCTGTATCCTGGGGTGCAGTCCGCTCGTGCGGCGATGAGGGGACTATGCTGTCGGCCATTGGTCTGCTGGTGGTGATCGGATCTGCCAACGGATCAACGCCGCGCCCGCCATACTGGCTGGTGGGGGAGACAGGACGCATGACGCATGCATCAAGGCTGCCATGGTGCTCGGGGATTGCTGTTCCCGTCTGGATTCCGTTCATAAAAAATGACCTCGCCATTTTTGAAATATCGGTTTTGAAATATCGGTTTTGAAATATCTGTTGTGAAATATCGCTTTTGAAATATCGCTTTTGAAATATCGCTTTTGAAATATCGCTTTTGAAATAGAAAGCACAAGGCGTTAGAGACTGGGGTCGTGCGAGAAGTTCCCGGCTGCTGCGCTGGCGACCGCTCCCCCGCTCCCCCGCACCCCCGCACCAACGGCAGCACGTCAGTCATGAACGGGGCTTTATCCGGCAGGCTGACGCCTGTCACGCTTTCCATTTGCTTAGGTGTCAGGTCCCGGACGATTACAGGAATAAGGACGGGACAGACAGGCAAAAGTTTGCTGGATTTTTATGACCGGACAGGTGAGCGCTTTACAATGACGAAATTCATCAGCCTCTGGTTCTCGTCTGAATTCTCAGTCTATTGCGCTCTTTTCTTTATGCCAGCCCCGCTGTGTGAACATCTTCCCTGGATGCAATACATTCATTAACCTTGTTGGAAAGGGCTTTCTTGTCGATGTTGGAAATAAATTCACGATACACCTCGTCCAGTTTTTCCAGTCTGAGCACATGCGCACTCGGAACATTCAAAGCCTTGCGCAATCTGTCAACATCCATTTGGGCGATAAGCTTGTCGCTATAGTCATCCCGGCAGCCGTTATGGTAGTTTCTCGTTGCTCTGACCAACTGATTGAAATCATCTGGAACACAGTGCCCAAAATCAGATTCTGAAAAGAAATTCATTTCATCCGACTTTATCCAGCAATACACAAAATGACAGCCTTTATCTTTTTTAAGCTGATAAAGAAAATGCAAGAATTCATGTTTGATAACACGGGCATGAGCAGAACAAATGGCATCTTTGCGCGCTTGATGCCTATTCTGATCCGGGCTGTCAGAAGCGAAAAATACTGAGCAAGACGGATTGGCCTCAAGATAATACTTCAGCAGATCATCGTATTTTTCTCTCCATATATCCCAGTCAGGAAGTCCTGTTACAACCAACGGCCTGTTTTTTGACAAACAGCGGCCCAGTTTTTTGAAGGCAGGATCCCCCGTGAGCAAACGCCCAATATCTGGAGCCCCCTGAGGCTCATCAGTCCAGGATACGCCTGCTTTTTTGAAAGTGAGATCTTTCATCAAAGTCGGGGCCAAGCTTTGCGCAGGGCCTGAGAGACAGACACAATCCTCGCTATCAATACAGGAGATCCAGGAACGGCGGTGGCTCCTTCCGCTTTTATAGTGCTGACCGGGAAAATTCTTGTACCAGGCCTGCAAGGCTTCTTCAGCCGGCGCTTTGGGTTCTGATATTTCCGTCAGTGTTTTCAATACAAAAAAACATTTCTCGCCAAGATGATTCGACTGACAGGGCGTAAAAACAAGCCATTTTCTTTGCAGGGCTTCTCGGACCAGGGGCATCATCGGCTGATTGTCGGGGCCAAACTCTGATAGAACCTGACTGAGCGTTGAGACGATTCCGCAGGCCCAGCGTTCATGAGTGATCTGGTGGCCTTCAACGAATTGCGTATACAGTTGTACCAATGCCTCCTGACAGGCTTTTGTATAGTGATGGGACGCAATCAAGGAATAAAGGCATTTCGACAGCCGGCTCGGAAAAGTTTCAAAACCTTCCAGCAAATAGACCTCACGCTTGTCCAGGGCGCTTCGACTTTGCAACATGTCGACGCCCGTCAAAAAGGCCTCGGCTGTACCCAGTCGCCAGAGGCAATCGACAACATGAAACTGCAGCTTGCCGCTGCCGCTCGAAGGCAGAGCCCCTCCGGTTTTTTCCACTTGCTCCATTTTCTGCATATCTATACCAAGGGCTTGAGCCACGACTCTCCTTTGTGCCTCGCTGCGGTTCTTCATCAGTTTCCTGAAAGATGTTATCTGTGACATGGATATGCCTGGCTTGAAATCGGGCAGCCCGGGCGTGTCTGTGACAATATTCGCCGGCGATCCACCCAGATCACAGGCTCGCCAGGTTCGGGCATGGTCCAGTGAATATTCACCGTAGGCATGAACTTCACTACAGACAACGCGTGCAGGAATACCGAAGTAGCGGCACAGTGCAACAAATGCCGGTGCCCGATGTCGACAGCTTCCCTGCCTTGCCTTCAAGAGGAAAAGGAGTTGATTTTCACCCTCTTGCATGCGGGATGTGCCGCTGAAACGCCTGCAGTATTTTGCGATGGATTCCACAAGGGACTCCGGTTGATCCGTCTGGAGCATGGCTTCCAGTTCTGTGCGCTGCTCTGAAGGCAGTGACTGCAGAGTCTGTTGTGAAAACAGCAGGCTCAGGGTGTCTCGCATCCTTTGTGAACACCGGGCGTCCAGTCTGTCTTTGTACAAGTTGTCGTTGAACAGTCTGTCTTCGTACAGTCTGTCGTAGAACAATGGCGGACGCACCGGCTGAGTCTCATACCGGCGTTCCGCGAGCTGCAGAAGGTAGCGGACCTGGAAAGACTCTCCCGGCCGGGCATGCGGTATGTTCACTCGGTACAAGCCGGTGTAACGATCCCTGGTGACATGGAATCGCACGGGAGAACTGTTGCCATGGGGGCCGGCAGCACCTGGGCTCTCGGGTTCGATTCTGACTCCCATCAGCTGGTCATTGGGCTTGAGGCCCGCAAGAGCAAGCCAGGGGGTCTCGTCAAAGACGGTCAATCTCATGATGCCGTACCGCTGTGTCTGTGCGTCCAGAGACAGGGATTGTGCGGCTGCGGGCAAGATGCCAGGCTCGACAACTTCCACACCATACTCGCCGTGCCCCATGGCTACTGTCACCAGCTCGCCCTGTTCTGAAACATCGATGTCACGAATCTGTTGCCTGTACATGCGGGGGTCGTCGTGTAGAGGGCGGAAGGCAGAGCGCACTACCAGGGTGGGCGTTGCGTTGGGATTGGCCGCGTAGTTCGTCTCGGTATCCAGCCCGGTGCTGATGCCCAATACTTCTGGCGCCAGTGTTTCCTGTACGCTGTCGTGAGCCGCCGAAGCAGGGACCGCCGCCGAACAAGGCGATGCTGCAGGCTGCGGTTCCGGTATATGGGTCGGAGCCGGGACGCAGGGCGTATGGGAAGGCTTGGCGTAGCGGCGCGTTGGCACCTCTGTCATGCTTTTGATGCGTTCCCAGCACACCGGTCTGTTGAGCGGTTCGACATTCCCCATTGCCCGCACAAGGCGGGTCAGTTCCTCTACATAAGGCCTGTTGGCCGCCAGCTGCAAGGTCGCGGTCTGGATCTCATCCAGCGCAAACAGTTTCCGGGCAGCAGCGCTGCTGCTTTTGAACCGGTGCTGGTACCAGAGTTGTTGCCAGCGTTTGTAAAGTGCCTGCAACAAAGTGTCGTCAGACTCAGGAGGATCCAGCGGCAGCCCCGATTCCGGCCACTGCGTTTGTGCCAGTCGATGAAGTGCTTCACAACGGGCCTCCTGGTGCGTCAGCTCCTGGCTCAAGGTGATGCAATGCTGCTGCGGATTGACGCTGCAATAACGGCCCCGCCTGACCTGCCAGGGGGTGTCAAGATCGTCGACAGTACTGTTGAGCCAGTGGGTCAGTGGGCGGTCACAGTGATCAGCATGCTGCAACGGGTCCGGAAGCGGTTCTTCCAACAGCGCTCCGGGGCCGGTTCCGGCCGCCAACAGATAGACCTGGTAGTGTTGTTCCAGCAGTGTTGCCAGCGCTGGCAGGTCCAGCGGGTGGGTCCCGGCCGCCGCCCGGGCCAGTTCTTGCAGATCCTGGGCTGTCGGCTGCAAGCAAATGCCCTTGTTTGACAACATCTGACGCAGGTGACAGTGGATATTGCTCAATTGCCGGGCGCAGCGGGCTCCCTGCAGGTCGTCAGACAGAACCCGCCGGGCTATCCGTTCCAGCTCGTCAAGGTTATAGCTTCGCAAAGGCAAATAACGGAAGCGTCCTTTCAGTGCCGGTGACAAGGGCTTGCGGCCAGTGTAGTCCGGCGGGTTGATGGTCGCGAACAGATGAAAGCCCGGGTGGGCATCACCCGCCAGAATGGCGTTGAGCTCGCCTTCCAGAAAAGCGCTGGAAATCAGGTTCATTTCGGAAATCACAAGAATCTGGCCATGTACCTGGGCATGACGGATATGGCCTGCCAGAATTTCCCACGCGCAGTCACAGGCATTGAGCGCCACAACGTCCGGCATGACCGCGCCACGCTCACGTACCTGGGCGCTGTAACTGGCGAGCAGATGATTGAGGATGGCATCTTTGCCACGACCGGTCGGGCCTTCAATCAGGGTCGCCTGCCGTCCTCCATGCCGGACATTGTGCTCAAACGCACGCTGGCAGCGCATCAGATCCTGCGCCAGACAGTCGACCAGCCCGGACGCGGCAGCACTCGAGGTGTCAAACTCTGGATGGCTGTATCCGGTCTTCGTTCTGAAATATTTTATGGTCAGTGCCAGTGTTTGTGTTTTGAGCGACGCCAGCAGGCTTTCATCCAGCCGGTAGCGCTGGCAGAACCAGCAGCGCAGGGCGTACTCACTCTCTTCGCCCTGCTCCGGCAGCGACAAGCCCAGCACATCCTGACAGGACTGCCATACCAGGGTATTGAGACAAGCCACAGCGGCCCCGGCATTGAGAAAAGCCGCCCCGGCATTGAGAAAAGCCACAGCGGCCCCGGCCGGGTGCTGTTGCAGATACCAGCCTGTCCAGGCACAGATATCGACAAGATCCCGTGGGGTAAACCTGTAGTCGGGCAAGAGTGGCTGATAGTGATTCCAGAGCGTCAGAACTGCCCCGGCGGCATGAGTGACAGCTGTCTGCAATTGCGACTCTGCCAGCAGCACAGCCAGGTGCCGGTGCAGTGCCGGTTCAACCACCCGGTCCCGTAGAAAAGCATGCTCCAGCGGTGGGTAATGCAGCCGTTGTAACTGGTTGAGCAGTGTGGCATCTATCTGGCGATCGCCATAGCTGGGCGGGTTACCGGTCAGTATCACCCGGTGTCTGGTGCTGACCACCAACGGCTGGCCATCGACATAGAGACAGGGGGGATGACGCCACAACCCCTTGAGGCAGTCCAGAATTCCCTCCTGCGCCAGATTGGCTTCATCCAGCACCAGCGTGAGATAGTCGTCTGTCGGCTCTGGCTGTGTTTTTGCCCATTGCAGGAGCGTCTGTTCCAGTCGTTCCATGTAGCGACCGCTGCCGTTTTCACCCTGTCTCCATACCCATTTGTGCACCAGCTCCCGTTCGCCGGTGGCCGGCCCCATGGTGGCTATCCAGGCCTGTCCTGACCGGGTCGCCAACTGGTGGGAAAAGTAGCTTTTGCCGGTGCCGGTCTCACCTTCAATAAACAACACCGGCGCCAGCTCCAGCCGGGCTTTGAGTCGGGCCAGCCGTCGCTGGTGCCGGTCCGGGGAATTCTGACAGCCATGCAGCATATCCTGGACCAGCTGTGCCAGGGGGACAGGCCCATCACCGGGCCCATGCAGCAGCCTTACCAGCTGCTGTCTGATGACCGCGCACTTTTCGGCTTCGCTCCCTTGAGGATCCAGGGCCACAGACAGGCATGCATTGGCAACTGTTTCGATGACAGGGGTCAGGTTTATCAGGCCGGCGACGGGTGCCCAGCCACTGGCCATGGCATCCTGCAGTCGTTTGATCCGGCTACCCGAGCGCAGCGGCAGCGGCGTATAGCGGGCGTATTCCGGATGTGGCCCCAGAGCCAGCTCAAGGGCGGCACGCTGCGCCAGCGGCGCATGGCCAACGACAAGTGCCTTCATGACATTGATCGTCTGACGATCAATGTTGTCAAAACGCAATGGCAGGGTGGCGAAGATCCCGGGGGAGAAGGCGCGCGCCAATGACCAGAAGCGGTTCTCGACAAAGTTTGCATCCAGTTTTTTCAAGGGCTGCAGCACAAGGGCCAGGCGCTCCACGTCAACCCATGGTTGCGGTTGAGGATCTGGAACCAGCTTCTCACAAATGACTTTCATAAAGTCCCGTACTGCCGGGCTGGGGCGGGTCGAGTGCGTCAGGACACTGTTGATGGCCTTGCGCCAGTGGCGGGGTTGACAGTCGGTGGCGCGGTCGGCCTGGCATGCCTGGCGGGCGGCTGTGATCAGACTGTCCAGCAGCGGAGCATTCAACAGCGGCAAAGGACCGCAGCGGGCGGTTTGCGGTGCCGCAATGGTGGCGAAGGCCTTGTACAGGGCGTCGATAGCCTGGCGGGGTATGTCCGCAACCCGCATCCCGTGTCGCTGGGCGCAGATTTCCCAGAAGTCAGCGGTTGTGATGGAGGCTGCCAATGCCAGAGCCGCAGTCCAGAGGGGCGCGCTGCAATAGCGCCCGTGCGGCCAGAGCACCTGGATGCGGGCATCGGGATAGAACCTGACACGGCCGTTGATGGTCAAGGATGGGGGTGTGGTGCACAGGCTTTCCAGCATCTGTTGCAGTTCCGGGTTGGTGTGCAGCCCCTGTATGACCACCGGCGTTCCCTGCTTCAGTGCTTGCTGCAGTGCCGTCGTATAGTGACCGAACCGGGGGGGCCGTTCCGATCGTACAAACAGATTGTCGAACAGCTGGCTGCACGATGTCTGGGCGTTGATCTGCACGCACAGCGCAGGCGGTGACTGCTCCTGCAACCAGAACGGCAGCTGACTTTCATCGGAGTAGAGTCTGGCGGTGACCGCCGGCAAGCTGCGCGGCCGGGGCGCCGTGTCTGCAGTCGGCCGGCTGGCGGGCTGCAGCGCAAGAGCTTCGGGCTGCTCCATGAAGGAAGGCACCAGAATCTCCGGCTTGCTGTCCGTCTTGCCGGACAGGCCCTGCAAGTGTCCCAGCAGCAGGAACCATTGGCCTTGCGTCAGGGAAGAAGTCACCAGCAGTCGGGCACCCTGCGCGAGCCCTGTCATAAGGCTGGTGTTGGGTACACTGCAGCCCTTGTCGTTAATGCCGACCGGATTCAACCAGTGTGCCAGATTGGCCTGATTAACAATCATAAGATTGTCGGGCAATGCATCCAGGCTGCTGACGGCTCTGAGTTGCGCGACAGCTTGACTCAGACAAGTCAGCTCCTGCTGGCCTGTTGCTTCGTGATAAAAACGGATATCCGGCGGCAGCTGTCGCCGGATGCCATTGGCGTGGTAAAGCCCCGAGTGCACCAGCTGCCCGAGATGTTGTTGCAGCTCCAGGTTATCGGTCATATCACCGCGCAAGAGTAGGGACTGGCCGGCTTGCACTGTCTCCAGAGCGCCGGGGATATGGCAGATCTGGCCATAGCTGTTGATTCCCGGGCCACCGTACAGGAGGCGACGCCAGTCCTGGCTCAGATGCAGGTTGATGCGCACCGGCGGTGGCAGGTTGCCTGCGGGGCCCGGCCAGGGTGTTGTCGGCGACCATGAGGACGCATCTGGCTTTGTACCTTCAGTGTCTGACAGTCCAGTGTCTGATGGTCCAGTGTCTGATGGTCCCTGCCAGGTATTGCCGGGACGGTTTATACGACGCCAGAAGTCACCGCCCGGTGCACTGCTGTTGTTGTTTCCGGGTATCTGGTCCCGGGTGGTCAACACCCTGATCGACACCTGTGGACCCAGGGGGGCTTTGCACCGGGTGGGCTTGTGGTACAGCATGGGCTGGACCGGATCGAGAAGATCATTGAAGGCGGCGATGTCTTCACCGGTCATCTGGCGCAGATCCAGAACCAGGTGCAGGGGCCTGCCGTCGTTATCAAACAGCCTGCCTTCCTGCACCAGGTGCTGGCCATCATCCAGAATTCTGAGTCGGCTGACCAGGTTGTCCCGGGTCAGGCCATCCGGCTGGGTTATCAGGAGAATGTCAGCCTGGGGCTGCTGCGCCATGCAGGTTGCAAGGATCCTGTGCAATTGCCGGTCAGAGTCAATGAACTGAAAATCAAAACGGGGTGCCGCACTGCCCGCTCCCGAAGAGGGCACCGCTGGTCGCACACCCGCGTGGGTGATCGCGCGCTCAGTGAGCGTCGACAGTCCGGAACGCGTGGCCTGGGTGCCAGTCCGGCTGAGCTTGGGAGATGCCCCAGGCGTATCATCGTCGCCGGGCAGGGTGCGCTTGCCCAAAAACGGTTGTTGATAGGCTCCGGCTCTGCGGTGGCTCCTGTCCATCACTTTTTCTCCCGGTTCTGATGTCTGTATCTCTCGTCAATCACAGGAGGTGGACACTGCAGGCAACCAAAAGTTTCCCGGGATACCAGGGGCGGCAAGCGGGGGCTTTACAGCCACGTAAGCCGTTGGAACGGCACTCCCACTCCTTGCGCACCTTTGGGGGGAGTATCAATTCTGGAGCATGGCTACTGAACAGGCGGAGCTGTTTCTGGATTTACACAATCGGTTCAGTCATCCGGGAGCCTGCTGCGACGCAATATCCTGAATCCGCGACTTACCTTTATTCTTTGTGCATATCTTTTTCCGATTCCAGGATTTCACTGACTTTATGGGCAAGGGCGTTCTTATCGATGTTGTAAACAAATTCACGATACACCTCATCCAGCTTCTCCAGCCTGAGCACATGCGCACGGGGAATATTTAAAGCCTTGCGTAACCTGTCAACATCAATTTTTGCGATCAGCTTGTCGCTATGGGTTTCTCTTTTTATTTTCCTGTAGTTGCTCACTGCACGCAGCAGCTGCTTGAAATTATTTGGAACACAGTGCCCAAAGTCACAATCTGGCATATGAGGCCCTTCGTCTGAGATTGTCCAACAATACACAAAATGACAGCCTATGGTTTTTTTGAGTTGGTACAGAAAGTGTAAAAATCCATATTTAATAACACGGGCATGCGTTGAATGGATGAGCTTCCGGCGCACGCGATAGAGATCCTGTTCCTGAGTTTCAGGAGGAAAATAAACTCTGCAGGATGGATTGGCCTGAAGGTAAGATTCGAGCAGATCATCGAATTTTTCTTCCCATATTTTCCAGTCCGGAAGTCCTGTTACAATCAATGGTCGATTTTTTGAAAGACAACTGCCCAGCCGTTTAAAGGCGGGCTCTCCCGTGAGTAACCGCTCAATATCTGGAGCCCCCTGGGGTTCATCAGTCCAGGATGAACCTGTTTTTTTGGAAATCAGATTCTTCATCAAGGTCGGGGAATGGCTTAGTGCAGGACCTGAGAAGAAGACCGAATCCTCAATCTCTCCTCGCCAGAGCCAGTGGGAGCGGAGGTGTATTGATTCTCCATAAGGCTGACCAAGGAAATTCTTGTACCAGGGCTGCAAAGTTTCTTCAGCCAGAGCTTTTGTCTCCGGTATTTCGACCAGCTTTTCCAAAACATCCAAAAACATCTCGCCACGGTAATCATATGAACGGGGTTTGAAAATAAGCCATTTACGCTGCAGAGCCTCTCGCGCCAGAGGTATTATCAGGCGCCTGTCAGCTCCATCGGTGGATAGCAAAATATTGAGCGTGCAGAAAATGACACAGCCCCAGCATTCATCACTGACGTGATTTCCTTCAACAAATTGCGCATGCAGTTGCATCAGTGCATCCTGAAAAGCTTGTGTATATTGATTGGAAGCAATCACAGCGGCAAGCGTTCTGGGTAGCTGAGATCCCCCATGAAGAGGACCTTGCACTAGCCAGCGATCACGATCCTCCAATGGTTTTTTGTTTTTCAATAACTCGACTCCCATCAAAAAGGCCTCGAGTGTTTCCTCCCGCCAGAGACAGTCGACAACAGGCATAGATAACTTCCAGGCCTCCATCGAAGGCTGGAACGGCACAGCACTTCCTGTTTTTGCCATTTTCTCCATGTCGCGCACATCCAGGCCAAGGGCTTGAGCCATTATCTTTCTTTGCGCGTCGTTGTAGCCCTTCATCTGCTTACGGAAAGATGTTGAATGAGGCATGGAGCAGCCTGGCGTGAAACTGGGAAGGGCTGGCATGTCGACAAGGACATTGGCGGGTGACCCACCCAGATCGCAGGCTTGCCAGGTTCGATCATCGTTCAGTGAATATTCGCCATAGGCATGGGTGTCGCTACAGACAACGCGTGCCGGAATGCCAAAGTAGCGGCACAGTGCAACAAAGGCTGGTGCGCGATGCTCACAGCGCCCCTGCCTTTCCGTCAAAAGGAAGAACAGCTGGTTTTCCCCCTCCTTCATGCGTGACTCGCCGCTGAACTTTGTGCAGTATTTTGCGATCAGGTCTACACGAGACCTCTGTTCGTCCGTTTGTAGAATGGCTTCCAGTTCTGTGCGCTGAGGCGAAGGCAGTGACTCCAGCGTCTGCTGTGAGAACAGCAGGTCCAGGGTGTCTTTCATTTTTTCTGAACACTGCGCGTCCGGCCTGTTGTTGTGCGCTGGTCGATGTACAGGGCTGGCGTCATGGCGGGGCTGCGGGAGCTGCAGAAGGTAGTGGATCCGGAACGAATTTCCCTCTCTGGCATCCGGTATATTCACTCTGTACAAGCCGGTGTAACAATCTCTGATGACATGGAACCGTAGCGCAGCACGCTTGCATTGCGCGTTGGCAGCATCTGTCGTGTTGGGCTCGATCCTGACTGCCTGCAATTGGTCATGGGGCTTCACACTGCAAAGAGGAAGCCAGGGCTTGTGGTCGCGGACAGTCAGGTTCGAAACGCCGTAGCACTGTCTTTGCCAGTCCAGAGAGAGGGAGTCTGCAATCTCCAGGGGGGCAGGCTCTACAACTTCCACACCATACTCGCCGTTTCCCATCGAGGTGGTCACCAGCCGTCCCTGTTCTGAAACGCAGATGTCATAAACGTCCTGCCGACACATACGCAGATCGGTGGTCGCTTCAGGAATGAAGCCAGTGCGTCTCACGACTGGGAGGTTTTCGTCTGGATTGGCTGAATACTTTGTATTGGTATCCAGCTCCCTCCTGATCGCCTCTGCCTCGGTTGGCATAGGTGTCGCTGTCGGTGCCGGTGTTGCTGCCGGTGCCGGTGTTGCTGTCGACCTTGCCGCCTCTGTTTGTGGCTGTGGCGGGCAACTGACCGCATGAGAGCAGCTTGCGTAGTGGCTCGTTGGCAAATTCGTCATATCTTGTATGCGTTTCCAGCATACCGGTCTGTCAAGCGGTCCGACGTCGCCCATTGCCAGAACAAGGCGAGTCAGCTCTTGCACATAGGGCTGGTTCACTGGCAGCAGCAGCGTTGCGGTCTCGATCTCATCCAGCTCAAACAGCTTCTCAGCCGCAGCGATGCTGCCCCCGAAACGGCCCTGATACCAGAGTTGCTGCCAGCGTTTGTAAAACGCCCGCATCAGAGGGCCGTCAGACTCGGGAGGATCCAGCGGTAGTCCCGACTCTTGCCACTGTGCCTGTGCAAGGCGATTGAGTGTTTCACTGCGGGCCTCCTGCTCTGTCAGCTCCTCGCTCAGGATGATGCGATGCTGTTGTGCATTGATATTGGCATGGCGCCCCCGCTTGACCTGCCAGGGGGCGTCAAGTTCGTCCATCGTCGTGTTGAGCCAGTGGGTCAGTTCGCGGTCACAGCGGTCACTGTGCAACGCCGGGCTGGCAAGCTGCTCCGCCAGCAGCCGTTGGGGGCAGATGTCGGCCGCTATCAGATAGATCTGGTAGTACTGCTCCAGCAGTCTTGTCAGCACCGGCTGGGTGAGCGGGCCGGTGCTGGCCGCAGCCCGGGCCAGCGCCTGCAGATCCAGGGCGGTCGGCTGCAGGGAAACGCCCTGCTCCAACAACAGCTGACGCAGATGACAGTGGATCCGGCTTAATTGCCGGGCACTGCTGGCTCCCTGAGAGTTGGCGGGCAATACCCGTCGGGCTATCTGCTCCAGCTCATCAGCGTTATAGCTGCGCAGCGGTACATAACGGAAGCGTCCTTTCAGCGCCGGTGACAAGGGTTTGCGGCCAGTGTAGCCCGGTGGGTTGACAGTGGCGAACAGGTGAAAGCCCGGGTGGGCATTGCCGGCCAGAATAGCGTTGAGCTCGCCTTCCAGATACGCGCTGGGAATCAGGTTCATTTCTGAAATGACAAGAATCTGGCCGTGCACCTGGGCACTGCGGATATGGCTCGCCAACGTCTCCCACGAACAGTCACAGGCATTGAGCGGAACCACCCTGGGCATGCGCTCGCCGCGCTCACGCAGCTGGGCACTGTAACTGGCGAGCAGATGATTGAGGGTGGCATCCTTGCCACGACCGGTCGGGCCTTCGATCAGGGTCGCCTGGCGGCCGCCGTGCCTGACACCCTGTTGAAATGCAGCCTGGCAGCGCATCAGATCCTGCGCCAGACAGTCGGCCAGCTCGGACACAGCAGCAATAGAGGTATCAAAGCCGGGATGGTTCCTGCCGGTAATGGCTCTGAAAAAGCTCATGGTCATTGCCAGTGTCTGCGTTTTGAGCAACGCCAGTGCACTTTCATCCAGCGGATGACGATGGGCGAACCAGCAACGCAGGGCATACTCGCCGTCCTGGTTCTCGTCCGGCAGCGACAAGCCCACCACATCCTGCCAGGCCTGCCAGACCAGGGTATTGAGATAAGCCTGGGTCAGAGTGGAACCGGCGGCGTGCTGTTGCAGGTACCAGCCAATCCAGGCACAGCTATCGGCCAGATCCCGAGGTGTAAATCCGTAGTCAGGCAACAGTGGCGGCAAGTGTTTCCAGAGCGCCATAACAGCCCCGGCGGTATGGGTGACAGCTGTCTGTAATTCGGCTTCGTGTACCACCGGGGCCAGGTGTCTGCACAGTGCCGGTTCAACCACCCGGTCCTGCAAGAAAGCCTGATCCAGCGGTGGGTAATGCAAGTGTTGCAGCCGATCCATGAGTGTGTTGTCCATGTCACGGCCGTCATAGCAGAGTGGGTTGCCGGTCAGGATAACCCTGTGGCGAGGGCTGACAGTCATTGGCTGGCCGTCTACGTAGACGCAGGGAGGCTGGTTCCACAGACCTTTCAGACAATCGAGCAGACCTTTTTGTGCCAGATTGGCTTCATCCAGAACCAGGGTGAGATAGTCGTCTGTCGGTCCGGGCTGTGTTTTTATCCAGGCCATGAGCGTCTGTTCCAGCCGCTCCATAGAGCGACCACCAGCACTGCCTGAGTCTTTCCAGACCCAGGTGTGTACCAGTTCCCGCTCGCTGGTGGCCGGACCAATGGATGCTATCCAGGCGTGCCCTGATTGCGCCGCCAGCAGACTGGAAAAGTAGCTTTTTCCGGTGGCGGTTTCGCCTTCAACAAACAGCACGGGTGACTGTTCCAGCCGGGCTTTGAGTCGGGCCAGACGTCGCTGCTGGCGGTCAGACTGATTCTGACGGCTGTGCAGCATGTCCAGAGCCAGCTGATCCATGGGGGCCGGCAGCTGGCCGGACCAATGCAGAAGACTGGCCAACCCTTGTTTGATGGCCGCGAGTTTTTGCGCCTCCTGGCTGTGCTGGTCGTCTGCCACAGACTGGCATTGCCAGGCGATGGTCTCGATCATGCGACTCATGTTTTGTTGGCCAGGGCGGGGCATCCAGCCGCTGGCCAGGGCGTCCTGCAGTCGTTTGATCCGGCTACTGGAACGAACCGGCAAGGACGCGTAGCGGCCGACCAGCACGGGATCAGGTTTGAGCGCCAGCTCAAGGGCGGCACGCTGCGCCGGTGGAGCCTGAGTAACGACAAGTGCCGTCATGAGATCAGTGCGTTGTTCGTCAATGATGTCAAAACGCAATGACAGACTATTGAACAGGCAGGGAGAGAAGGCGCGTGCCAATGACCAGAAGTGGTTCTGGATAAAGTGTGCATCCAGTTTTTTGAGGGGGGCCAGCAGCTGCGTCAGACGCTCCACATCAACCCAGTGTTGCGGTTGTGGATCGGGGAGCAGCTGTTCACACATGACTTTCATATAGTCGCGTACTGACTGGTTGGCCCGGGTCGCGTGGGTCAGGACACCGTTGATGGCCTTGCGCCAGTGGTGGGGCTGGCAGTCGGTGGCACGGTCGGCCTGCTGCGCCTGGCGGGCGGCTGTGATCAGACTGTCGAGCAGTGGGGCATTCAAGGTCGGCAAAGGACTGCACCGGGTGGTTTGTGCTTCCAGAACGGCGTCATAGGCCTTGTACAGGGCCTGGATAGCCTGGCGGGGCATGTCGTCAACGCTGATCCCATGTCGTAGCGCGCTGATATTCCAGCAGTCAAGGGGACTGATGGACGCTGCCGACTTGAGGGCGGCGGCCCACAGTGGCGTCGTGCAACGCAGTTCTTCCGGCCAGAGCACATGAATGTTGGCACGCGGCCAGGTCCGGAGACGACCGTTGATGGTCACCGACGGCGGCGCAAGACACAGGCTTTCCAACAGCTGCTGCAGCCCGGGGTTGGTGTGCAACCCCTGTATGACCACCGGTGTTCCCTGTTCCAGTGCCTGCTGCAGATCGGTTGTGTGTCGGCCGAACCGGGGGGGGCGTTCCGATTGCACAAACAGATTGTCGAACAGCTGGTTGGCGGAAGTGTTGGCGTTGATTTGCAGGGTCAGCGGCGGCGGTGACTGCTGCTGCCACGCACAAGGCAGCTGAGTTTCGTCTGCGTAGAGGCTGGCCCTGACTGCTGGTGACCAACGGGACCAGGTCTGGCTGTCTGTGGTCGCACCGCTCCTGGATGCGAGCGCAGCGGGCTGCTCGATGCCGGGAGCCAGGAGGATATCCGGTGTGATGTCCGTTTTTTCAAAGAGGTTGTGCAGCTGGCCCAGCAACAAAAACCATTCAGCTTCTGTCAGGGAGGAGGTAACGAGAAGCAGGACCCCTTGTGCGAGCTGCGTCATAAGACTGGTGTTGGGAACACTGCAACCTTCGTCGTTTACGGCAACCGGATTCAACCACTGCGGCAGATTGGTTTGATTGACGACCACGAGATTGGCAGGCAAAACAGCCAGGCTGCTGACGTCGGCAATCCGCACAACAGTTGTGCTCAGATACGTCAGTTCCTGCTTGTCTACTGGCTCGTGATAAAAACGGACATCAGGGGGCAGCTGTCGCTGGATGCCGTTGGCCTGGTAATGCCCCAGTCGCATAAGCTGGCCGAGATGTTGTTGTAGCTCGGGATTGTCGGCCACAGGACCGCGCAGCAGCAGGGACTGGCCTGGCAGGATTTTTTCAAGGGCACCGGGCAGATGGCAGATCCGGCCCGCCATGTTGACGCCCGGACCGCCGTACAACAGGCGGCGCCAGTCCTGGCTGAGATGCAGGTTGACAGGCACAAGGGGCGGCAGACTGTCGGAGGGTCCCGGCCAGGGCATCACCGCCTGAGGCTGCGGGGAGGAGACCTCCATGGCCGTGCTGTCAGGGGGAGTCTGCCAGCTATTGCCGGGGCGATTGATACGGCGCCAGAAATCACCGCCGGGTGCACTGCTGTTATTGTTTTTGGGTATCTGGTCACGGCTGGCCAGCACTGTTATTGAGACCTGTGCCCCCACCGGGACTTTGGTGCGGGAGGGCTTGTGGTACAGCATGGGCTGGACCGGGTCGAGCAGATCGTTGAACGCGGCTATTTCCTCGCCGGTCATCGGGCGCAGATCCAGAACCAGGTGCAATGCCCGGCCATCGTTGTCAAACAACCTGCCTTCCCGTAGCAGGTGCTGACCATCCTCCTGGATGCTGAGTCGGCTGACCAGATTATCGCGCGTGAGCCCATCGGGTTGTGTCATCAGAATGATGTCGGCCTGCGGCTGTTGTGCGGCGCAGCTTGCCAGAAGGCTGTGCAGTTCCCGCTCAGAGTCAATGAACTGGAAATCAAAACGGGGAGCCCGGGTGTTCTCCGGTACGCAAGGTTCCACTGTCCGCATACCGGTGTGGGAGACCGGGCTGCCAGGGGGATCGCCCGCGAGTGTGAGACGAGCGGTCTGGGCGCATACCCTGTTGAGTTTCGGGGGGGACCCCGGTGCGCTACTGTCCCAGGGTGCAAGGCGCTTTCCCCCAACTTGTTGTGAATATCCTGACGTGGCTTTGCATTGGCTGCTGTCCATGATCCTTCCCTTGCATTTTGATTTCTGTATGTTTGTTCATCTGAGATGATGGACAGCGCAGCAATCAAAAGGTTTCAGGGGTTGCAGGAGTTTCAGGGGCGGGAATAGTGGTCGCTTTACACGCATCCGGGGATTCTTTGGAAAGACACGCCAGGTCCTCGTGCTCTGGCACGCATCTCTTTCACAAAGAAAAAGACAGTGGGCAATGGTGCATGACTGGCTTGCTGTCGCTTGTTGGTGCGCGGAATGCGCGTTATTGGCTGTCCATGGATCGCTTTCAGATGGTCTCAGGGCCGACAAAAGTTCCCGGCGTGCCGGGTGCCGGTTGGATATCCATGGGCCTGGACGTGTCAGGTGCGCACCAGGTGACCGCCGGCACGCAAGCGCCGGTTTCTTCTTTGATCCTGTCTCGCCATTGCGGGTCACTGAGCACCAGAAAGTATGCCAGGTCCGTGTTGTCCAGGTTGCGCAAGCCTGAATCGGGATCATGACTGAGGAACAGTCTGAGGTATTCGCGGTTTCTCCCTATAGTGAAGGTGTTGCTGCACTGGTGCCCGCCCGCCTTGAGCAGAGTATGACGGTTGGACATTCGCACAAACAGCCATCGCAAAGCCCCCCGGTGTTGTTTGATGAACATCAAGTGCTGCTCCAGGCAGGGCGCGTCCGTGTCGGTAAACTGCCGCATACAGGCTGTCAGTTGCCCGGGCTTTAACGGCTGGAAGCCTGAAGTCCGCCACCCTTGCCATACACGTGTCGCCCAGAGTGCGGTCATGGCGGCTTGGCTGTCTGTGATGTTCCTGTAGACGTCCTCGTAAGCAAGCCGTTCCTCCCTGCGAGGTTTGGTCACAGTTCTCAGACAATGGAAAAAACAAGAGGGGCCGGGGGCCAGCCGACGTGCGGATTCTCTGGGTCCGAACTCATGCAGCAACTCAAACAACAACAGTTCCAGCGCAGGCATGTGGACCAGACCGGCGAGCGGGTCGGGCATAGTGTTCAGCAGCATGCAGCGCAGGGCCAGACGCTTGTGACAATCAACGAACACCGACTCAGGCGACCCGTCACTTTGGGTCTGGGAGGGGGGCAGGTCTTCCCGACCCAGCATATGCAACAGATCATGCACGGCGAAACTGAGGGGGGACATCAGACGACCGTCAGCCGCCTGCGCATAATTCATTGTCAGGCCGACAGGATGCACGGGAAGGTGGCTGAAACGGCAAAAGTCGGCAACAGTCAGGGGATGGAAAGAGGGGTAAAGCAACAGATTCTGGTTATGCAGCGTCTCCAGCAGCACTTCCGGCAGGGCCAGGATATTGTGCGGGAGAAGATCAGCTGCCATCTGGCGGTGAAAGCTGTTATCGAAGGGAAGTGCTGCCAGCAGTGCCAGGACTTGCTGCTCCTTGAGAGCGGGCACGTAGCTTTCAATGTGCGACTCCAGATCCGGCTGGGCGGTCAGTAAAGGACGAAGCACCAGCCTGCACGTAATGAGTTCGCACAGGATCATCAGCGACAGAGCCAGACGGAACGTTTTCTTGTAAGGAGCCTTGCGGGCATCCACCAGGGTTGTCGTCTGGCTGGCCAGTCGATCCAGGGCACTGACTTCATCCGGCGTCAAAGCACCGCAGAAGTGGTTTCCCGCCTGTATATGCCTGATGAAAGACTGCATGTCTTTCAGGGTGGTCAGCAGGGGGGCGAACGCGAACTCTCCGGCCCGGGCCTCGACCGTCCGACGCTCCTGCAGCAGCTGCTGGATCTTGTCCAGTGTCGCGGGTTCTTTGGACTGGTCGCGCCACCAGGTGTCTTCACCCAGCTCCAGACGGACGCGAGGAGACGCGATCAGACTCTCCAGTGGCTTGTCGGGGGCTGGCAGATAATTGATCCGCAGAGCGGGATCGGTAAAGTGCACGTAGCTGGCAAACGGCAGCGGCGCAGCATCCGGGGCCAGGTCCGGTGGAGCGGGTTCTGTGGCCTGAAGAGACGGGGACAGCAAGGTGCCCGTCTCTGCCGCTCGCTTTTCGGTGATCAGGGTTGCAGGCAGCGGTCGAACCTTGTGTCTTCCACAGGGGCCAGAGAACACTGCCGTTGCGTCGGGGTTACAGGCCCCGGTGCTTACAAAATTGATGGCACCGCCCTGACTTATTCCCGGGCTGTTCATGAATCACTCCGTGTCTTTTGCGATAGCTTTCAGGTTGGAGAGCCGCAGCCGACAAAAGTTCCCGGCGTGCCGGGTGCCGGCTGGATGTCCATGGGCTCTGGCGTGTCAGCTGTGCACCAGCTGACATCCGGCACGGGGGCGCCGGTCTGTTCTTTGATCCTGTCCCGCCATTGCGGGTCACCCAGCGCCAGAAAGTATGCCAGGTCAGTGTTGTCCAGGTGGCGCAAGCCTGAAGCGGGATGATGGCTGAAGAACAGGCTGAGGTCTTCGCTGTTTTTTCCGATAGTGAAGGTGTTGCTACACAGGTATTCGCCAGCCGTGAGCAAAGAATAACGCCTGGATGTTCGCACAAACAGCCATCGCAAAGCCCCTCTGTGTTGCTTGATGAACATCAAGTGCTGCTCCAGTCGGGGCGCATCCGTTTCGATAAACTGCTTCATACAGGCTGTCAGTTGCCCGGGCTGTAACGGCTGGAAGCCTGACGTCTGCCAGCATTGCCATAAACGTACCGCCCAGAGTGCGGTCATGGTGGCTTCACTGTCTGTGATATTCCTGTAGATGTCCTCGAAAGAACGCCGATCCTCCCTGCGAGGTCTGGTCAGAGTTTGCAGACAATGGAAAAAAATAGAGGGGCGCCAGGCCAGCCGACTGGCGGATACTTTGGGTTTGAGCTCATGGACCAATTCAAATAACAGCAGTTCCAGCGCAGGCATGTGGACCAGACCGGCCAGCGGGTCGGGCATGTCGGGCATGTCGGGCATAGTGTTCAGCAGCATGCAGCGCAGGGCCAGACGCTTGTGACAATCAACGAACACAGACTCAGGCGACCCGTCACTTTGGCCATGGGAGGGGGCCAGGTCTTTCCGATCGAGCATATGCAACAAATCATGCACGGCGAAACTGAGAGGGGGCATCAGACTACCGTCAGCCGCCTGCGCATAATTCATTGTCAGGCCGACAGGATGCACGGGAAGGTGGCTGAAGTGGCAGAAGTCGGTAACAGTCAGGGGATGGAAAGTGGGGTAAAGCAACAGATTCTGGTTGTTCAGCGTCTCCAGGAGCACTTCCGGCAGGGCCTTGACATTCCACGGGAGCAGATCATCTGCCGTCTGGCGGTTAAAGTTATCACCGAAGGGAAGTGCTGCCAGCACTGCCAGGGCTTGCTGCCGCTTGAGGGCGGGCGCGAAGTTTTCAAAGTGCCATTGCAGATCCGACCTGGCTGTCAGTAAAGGACGAATGACCTGCCTGCGCGTAATAAGTTCACACAGGACCATCAGCGACAGAGCCAGACGGACCGTATTCTTGTAAGGAGCCTTGCGGGCATCCACCAGTCTTGTCGTCTTTTTGGCCAGGCGATCCAGGGCACTGACTTCATCCGGCGTCAAAGCACCGCGGAACTGGTTTCCCGCCTGTATATGCCTGATGAAAGACTGCATGTGTTTCAGGGTGGTCAGCAGGGGGGCGAACTCGAACTCCCCGGCCTGAGCCTCGACCGTCTGACGTTCCTGCAGCAGCTTCTGGATCTTGTCGAGTGTCGCAGGTTCTTTGGACTGGTCGCGCCACCAGGTGTCTTCACCCAGCTCCAGACGGACGCGAGGAGACGCGATCAGACTCTCCAGTGGCTTGTCGCCGTCTGGCAGATAATTGATCCGCAGCTCGGGATCGGTAAAGTGCACGTAGCTGGCAAACGGCTGCGGCGCAGCATCCGGGGCGCAGTCTTGTGGAACAGGTGCTTTGCACTCAGGCAACGCAGGCAGGAAGGTGCCCGTCCCTGCTGTCTGGCTGATGATCGCCGCCCCGGCCTGCGGTTGAACGCTGCGCCCCCCGTACTGGCCTGAGAGCGCTGCCGTTGCCTCGGGGTTACAGGCCCCGGTGCTGGCAAAATTTGCGACGACGCCATGATTTATTTCGTGGCTTTCCATGAATCACTCCTTACTTTTTCCAGGTGGCCCTCATGTATTTGAAGGCCCAGGCCGAAAAAAGTTTCCGGCGTGCCGGATGCAGGTCAGATTTCCATGGGCTCTGGCTCGTCAGGTGCGCACCAGCTGGCTTCCGGTACGGGAGCACCGGTCTGTTTTTTGATTACGCCCCGCCATTGCGGGTCACTGAGCACCAGAAAGTATGCCAGGTCAGTGTTGTCCAGATTGCGCAAGCCTGAATGGGGATCATGGCTGAAGAACAGTCCGAGGTATTTGCGCTTTTTGCCGATAGTGAAGAGGTTGCTACATGCGTGTCCGCCAGCCTTGTCCAGAGTATGACGGCCAGATGTTCGCACAAACAGCCATCGCAACGTCCCCCGGTGTTGCTTGATGAACGTCAAGTGCTGCTCCAGTAGGGGCGCATCCGTTTTGATAAACTGCTGCATACAGGCTGTCATTTGCTCGGGCTTTAACGGCTGGAAGCCTGCAGTCTGCCACCCTTGCCATAAACGTACCGCCCAGAGTGCGGTCATGGCGGCTTTGCTGTCTGTGATATTCCTGTAGACGTCCTCGTAAGAACGCCGATCCTCCCTGCGAGGTCTGGTAACAGTTTTCAGACAATGGAAAAAAAGAGAGGGGCGCAGGGCCAGCCGACTTGCGGACTCTTCGGGGCCGAGCTCATGGACCAGCTCAAACAACAACAGTTCCAGCGCAGGCATGTGGACCAGATCGGCCAGCTGGGCGGGCATAGTGTTCAGCAGCATGCAGCGCAGGGTCAGCCGCTTTTGACAATCAACAAACACAGACTCAGGCGACCCGTTACTTTCGACATGGCCGGGGGCGATGTCTTTCCGATCGAGCATATGCAACAGGTCATGCACGGCGAAACTGAGGGGAGGCATCAGACGACCGTCAGCCGCCTGCGCATAATTCATGGTCAGGCCGACAGGATGCACGGGAAGGTGGCTGAAGCGGCAGAAGTCGGCAAGGGTCAGGGGATGGAATGAGGGGTAAAGCAACAGATCCTGGTTATTCAGCGTCTCCAGCAGCACTTCCGGCAGGGCTTCAACATCCCAGGGGAGAAGATCTTGTGCCGTCTGGCGGTTAAAGTTATCACCGAAGGGAAGCGCTGCCAGCAGTGCCAATGCTTGCTTCCCCTTGAGGGTGGGTGCGAAGTTTTCAAAGTGCGATTCCACACCCGGCCTGGCTTTCAGTAAGGGAGGAAACACCTGCCTGCGCGTAATGAGTTCGCACAGGACCATCAGCGACAGAGCCAGACGGAACGTTTTCTTGTAAGGAGCCTTGCGGGCATCCACCAGTGTTGTCGTCTGCCTGGCCAGTCGATCCAGGGCACTGACTTCCTCCGGCGTCAAAGCACCAGAGTATTGGTTCCCCGCCTGTATATGCCTGATGAAAGTCTGCATGTCTTTCAGGGTGGTCCGCAGGGGGGGGAACTCAAACTCCCCGCCCTGCGCCTCGACCGTCCGACGCTCCTGCAGCAGCACCAGAACCTTATCCAGTGTCGCGGGTTCTTTGGACTGGTCGCGCCACCAGGGGTCTTCCCCCAGTTCCAGACGGACGCACGGAGACGGGATAAGACTCTCCAGTGGCTGATCGTCCTCTGACAGATAATTGCTCCGCAGATCCGGATCGGTAAAGTGCAGGAAGCTGGCAAACAGCTGTGGCCTGGCATTCGGGGCCCGGTTCTGTGGAGAGGGTACGTTGGCCCGAAGCGCCGGGGACAACAAGGTGCCCGTCGCGGTCACACGCGTTTCGGTGACCGGGGTTCCAGGCAGTGGTCGAACCTTGTGTCTTCCACACTGGCCTGGAAGCACTGCCGTTGCGTCGGGGTGACAAGCCCCGGTGCCTGCACAATTGACGGCGACGCCATGATTTATTCCCTGGCTTTCCATGATTCACTCCTTGTTTTGTTCAGGTTCCCTCATGTATTTGAAGGCCGAAGCCGACCAAAGTTCCCGGCGTGCCGGATGCCGGTCAGATTTCCATGGGCTCTGGCGTGTCAGCTGCGCACCAGGTGACCTCCGGCACGCAAGCGCCGGTCTGTTCTTTGATCCTGTCTCGCCATTGCGGGTCACCCAGCACCAGAAAGTATGCCAGGTCCGTGTTGTCCAGGTTGCAGAGTCCTGAATTCTCGTCATAGCTTCTGAATAGCTTGAGTGTTACCTCTTTGGGTTCTGACTTGTAGGAGGTAGAACAAATGTGCCAGTTGTTTCTGTTAAGACAATGGATATTGGCAGTCTCTACGAACAGCCAGCGCAAAGTGCCCCTGTGTTGTGCCAGGAATGCCAGGTGCTTTTCCAGCTGGGGGGCATGGGTTTGGGTAAACTGCTGCGCACAGGTTTCCAGTTGCGCCGGGTTTAAAGGCTGAAAGTCTGCTGCCTGCCAGCACTCCCATAGCCGCACGCCCCAGAGTGCGGTCATGGCGGCCTGGCTGTCGGTGATGTTTCTGTAGATGGCCTCGTATCCCAGCCTTCTTTCCCTGCGGTTTTTTGTCAGTTCCTGCAGACAGCAGAAAAAAGGGGAGGGGCTTGCACTGATCTGTTGTGCGGACTGTCCCGGGTTGTTCTCATGAACCAGTTGAAACGACAACAGCTCCAGTGCCGGGGGCGTCACCAGATCAGGCAGTCGGGTGAGTCTTTGATCCAGAAGCATGTGGCGCCAGTGCAGACGCTTGTCACAATCACGGAACACCGCCTCCGCTGCCGTAGTGGCCTGGTCATCAAGGTCGCTGACGTCTCGCAGAACATCCATATGATCCATGTCATGGACGAGAAATGCCAACGGACTCATCAGCAGGCTGTCCGCAATCTGGACGTGATTGGTCGTAAGCCCAAGAGGATATACGGGGAGGTGACTGAAGCGGCAAAAGTCTGCAACTGTCAGGGGATAAAAGGAGGGATACATCAATAACGAGGGGTCATCCACTGTTTTCAGCAGTACTTTCTCCACAGTGCTGTTGAACATCAGGACCTCGATTGCGGGCCGACCGTTCTGACCATCAGGCCTTTCCCTGAAGGGAAGGGCTGCCAGCAGCTGCGACCGGTCAGTGGTTCTGAGGAGCAGATGGGCGGTTTGTATGCGATTAGTGCGTGTGGACAGGGCTTTCCTGAGCGGATCGAGAACCTGTCTTTTTGTGATGAGTTCATCAAGGATCATCAGCGACAGTGCCAGGCGCAGCGTACGTTTGTAAGGGGCTTTCTCTGCCCTCACCAGTTCCGCCGTGGCTTTGGCCAGCCGCTTCATGGCAGCGGCTTCCTCAAGAGTCAGCTTGCTGCGGAACTGCTTGCCTGCCCGTATATGTGCAATGAAAATCTGCATGTTTTTCAGCGTGGTCAGCAGCGGCTTGAACTCGAACTCGCCACCCTGCGCCTCCAGAACACGACGCTCTTCCAGCAATTTTCTGACATCGTCCAGGGTGTGGGCGGCTGTGGCCTGGTCGCGCCACCAAAGATCGGTTTCCAGCTGTTGTTCCTGTTCCAATGGAAAGGGAGGAGCCTCTACCCATTGTTCCAAAGGCACAAGCGACTTTGACTCATAGTTGACCCGGAGACAGGGATCCGTGAAGGGCACGTAGCTGGCAAAGGGTTCTGGTGCCGCATCCACCGTGCACTCGTGTAATCCAGACGCGCTGGCCGGCAGGGAGGCTGGCGACAAGATGGTTTGTTCGGCCGTTGGTGTTCTGACAATCTGCAACCCGGCCTGCGGTTGAACGTTGCGCCTCCCATGCTGGCCTGAGAGCACTGCCGTTGCGTCGGGGTCAATGGTCCCAGTGCGTGCAAAATTGACGGCACAGCCATGCGTTATTTTCTGGCTGTTCATGAATCACTCCTTGTCTTTTGAAATGGCTCTCAGGTTGGAGAGCCGAAGCCGACCAAAGTTCCCGGCGTGCCGGATGCCGGTCAGATTTTGCTGGGCTCTGGCGTGTCAGCGGCGCACCAGGTGACCTCCGGCACGCAAGCGCCGGTCTGTTCTTTGATCCGGTCCCGCCATTGGGGGTCACCCAGCACCAGAAAGTATGCCAGGTCCGTGTTGTCCAGGTTGCAGAGTCCGGAATCCTCGTCATAGCTGCTGAACACTGTGAGCCTCACTTCCTGTGGCCCTGAGGTGTTGAAAGTCGAACAAAAGTGCCAGTCGTTGTTGTGAAGACTCTGGAAGCTGGCAGTTTTTATGAACAGCCACCGCAAGGCACCTCTGTGTTGCGCCAGGAATGCCAGGTGTCTTTCCAGGCGGGGGGCATCTTTTTCGATAAACTGCCGGGCACAGGTTTCCAGTTGTTCCGGCTTTAAGGGCTGGAAGTCTGCTGCCTGCCAGCTCGCCCATAAACCTGCTGCCCAGAGTGCGGTCGTGGCGGCTTCGCGGTCGGTGATATTCCTGTAGATGGCCTCATATCCCAGCCTTTTTTCCCTGCGGTTTTTTGTCAGTTCCTGCAGACAGTACAAAAAAGGAAAGGGCCGGGAATTCATCTGTCCCGCAGATTCTATCGGCCAGTTTTCATGCATCAGTTGAAACAGCAACAGCTCCAGCGCCGGGGAAGTGACCAGACCAGGCAGCCGGGTGGTGCGCTGATCCAGCAGCAGGCTGCGCCAGTGCAGACGCTTGTTGCAATCACAGAACATGGCCTCCGCTGCCGTAGCGGCCAGGTAATCGGGGTTGCCTACATCGGCCAGACTCCGCATATGATCCAGATCATGGACGAGAAACTCCAGAGGACTCATCAGCAGGCCGTCAGCACCTTGTACGTAGTTTGTCGTCAGGCCAAGGGGATGCACAGGAAGGTGGCCGAAGCGGCAAAAGTCTTCGACAGTCAGCGGATGAAAAGAGGGGTAAAGCAACAGGTGTTGGCTATTGAGGCTGGTCAACAAGGTTGTCCGTATACTGCTGCCCAGCATAGCGAACTCAATGCCAGGCCGGCCGTCCCGCCCTCCTGGTGTATCACGCAAGGGCAGTGCCGCCAGTAACCTTGCAAGATCAGCGGGTGCTGAGCCAGGATGCGCGCCCTCGATGTATCCTTTGAGCCCGGGTTGATCTCTGCTGACAGCATCCAGAACTTGTCGGCGGGTGATGATGTCAGCCAGGATCACCAGTGACAGTGCCAGACGTACCGTACGTTTGTAGGGAGCTCGCTCCGCTCTCACCAGGGCCGCTGTCTCCCGCGCCTGCCGTGTCAGGGCCCCGGCCTCGTCAGCGGTCAGGTCACCGCAGAACTGCTTGCCTGCCTGTATGTGCTCAATAAAAAGCTGCATGTTTTTCAGGGTGGTCAGCAGTGGCTTGAATTCAAACAGGTCGCCCTGGGCCTCCAGGGTCTGACGTCTGCACAAAAGCTCTCTGATAGCGTCCAGGGTTGTGGCGGCCCGGGACTGGTCACGCCACCAGCAATCTGTTTCCAGTTTGTGTTCCAGCTCCCACTGGAAGGGAGGAGGCTTTATGCGTTTGTCCAGAGGTATGAAGTACTCAGACTCATAATTAACCGGAAGACGAGGGTCAGAAAAGTACAAGCTGGTAAAAGGCTGTGGTGCGGTATCTGCCATGACCTCCGGTGAGGCGGGTCTGCTGCAGGGCGGGGATGGGGGCAGCAAGCGGGCTCGGGTTGTCGCTTGCATGCTGGTGACCGGCACCCCGGTCAGCGTGCGAACCTGGTGCCCCCCATACTGGCCGGAGGGGAGTGTCGTCGAATCAGGGTGACAGATACCAGGATTTGCGCAGTTGACGACATTGATATGACTTGGCTCTCGGTAGTCCATGGAACACGTCTGCTCTCTTTACAGGGGCTCTCGGGTATTGGAGGCCTGAAGCGGGCAGAAGTTCCCGGGACGCCGGGTGCGGTCACACTTCCATGGGTTCTGACTTCGCAGGTGCGAGTCTGATCGCCTCTGGCAAAAAGGCACCTGTCTTTTTTTCTATCTTGTCTCGCCACTGGGGATCACTCTGTGCCATCAAGTACGCCAGATCTGTGTGATCCACATTGCACAGACCACTGCTCCGGAAATAGGGCTGGAACAAGTTCAAAGGTTTCTGCCCCGGGAAGTTGACGTCGATCAAGCCGCCCTTCCTTCCGGTATCAAGCCACTGTTGTGCAAATAGCTGGCGTAAGGTCCCCCGGTGCGGTCCTGTAAACGCCATGTGCTCAAGGAGCAGGGGAAGTTGCTTGTCTTCAAAGGTCTGGGCGCAGGCTTGCAGCTGGTTTGGCGTCAGTTGGTAATTGGCTGCTTGCCAGTGCTGCCACAAACGCACCGTCCAGAGTGTAGCTGCGGCAGCCAGAGCATCTGTGGTGTCCCTGAAGGCTTTTGTGTAATGGTTCCATTCCTCCCTGCGGGCCCATGCCAGATGCTGCAGGCAGGAGAAAAAGTCAAGAGAGTCTGGCCCCATGCGTCTTCCCGTCTCGTGGGGCGAGAGTTCGTGCAGCAGAATGAATGACAGCTGGATCAGAGCCCATCGCATTGGCAAGAAACGCGGTCTCGAGAGCGACTGATCCAACAGCAGCTGACGAAAGTTCAGGCGTCGGCGGTGACAGCACAAGACGAATTCCACTTTTGTTTCGGCGCGGTGACCGGGCTGGCCGACAGCGGACAGCTGGTTCATATGAGACAGATCATGTTCTGCAAAAAGCAGAGGACTCATCAGCTGCCCGTCAGCACTCTGCAGGTAGTTCGTGGTGAGGCCGACCGGATACACGGGAAGGTGGATGAAACGACAGAAGTCTTCAACAGTCAGGGGATGAAAAGAGGGATAGAGCAACAGGTGCTGATCATTGAGTCTGTGCTGCAAAGTTTCCTGTATCGAAGACTCCAGCCAGGGCAGAGACACGGCAGGCAGGCCGTTCTGATCAGCAGGGGCATCACACAGGGGGAGATGCGCCAGCAACTGTGGCCAGGCAGATTGTTTCTCACACAGATACGTGATCTCCACGCGCTCGGTCTTGATCAGTTCGGGCTGTTTTTCTATCAGAGGCGCCAGAACCTGCCGGTAGGTAATGATTTCACACAGGATCTGCATGGACAGGGCCAGGCGTAGCGTACGCTTGTACGGGGCTTTGCTGGCCTCTACAAGAGCTGTCGTCTGCTCGGCCAGTCGTTGCAGGGCGCCGGCCTCATCCGGGGTCAGTTCGCCGTCGAATTGCTTGCCTGCCTGTATATGCCCAATGAAAATCTGCATATCTTGCAGGGTCTTGAGCAGGGGCTTGAACGCGAACTCGCCGCCTTGCTCTTCAATCTCCTGCCTTTCCTGCAACAGCTTGAGAACAGCGTCCAGTGTGGCGGGATCCTGGGCCTCGTCGCGCCACCAGGGATCCTCATCCAGTTGCACGCAGTTGCGAGGGGGCTCTATCAGCTCCTCGTCTGGAATAAAATGCTCTGAAACATAATTGATCGGGAACCGGGAGCTGCCGAAGTCCGGATGGACCATCGATGTCTGTGGTACGGCACTGTGGATTGATTCCTGTGGTGCACGCGGGAGCGGCTGGCTTGACAAGCTGGCCGTCTTTGCTGCTTTCTCATCCTGGCCCGACGCGTGCGTCAATGGCTGAATGCTGCGCCCGTGGTACTGAGCCGGCTGAGATGATGTCGCTGCGGGGCTGCGGGGCCCGGCATCCTTGTGATTGATGACACTGAAATGATGTGCTGCTGGTGTGAACATGTACCCTCCTTGCTTTGTTTTCTTCAGATGGTCCGGAACGTTGGAGGTCTGAAGCGGGCAGGAGTTCCCGGGACGCCGGGTGCGGTCACACTTCCATGGGTTCTGGCTTCGCAGGTGCGAGTCTGATCGCCTCTGGCAAAAAGGCACCTGTCTTTTTTTCTATCTTGTCCCGCCACTGAGGATCACTCTGTGCCATCAAGTACGCCACATCTGTATGGTCCAGATGGCACAGACCACGGTGCTCATGGCGCACGAAAAAGGCCAGAGGCTCGTGGCCCGGGAGGTCGACTTTGATGTAGTCGCTCCCTTTCCCGGCCTCAAGCCATTGTTGTGCAAATAGCTGGCGCAAGGTCCCCCGGTGTTGTCCTACAAATGCCATGTGCTCGTGGAGCAGGGGAAGTTCCTTGTTTGTAAAGGTCTGTGCGCAGGCTTGCAGCTGTTCTGGTGTCAGTTGGTAATGTGCTGTTTGCCAGTGCTGCCACACACGCACTGTCCAGAGTGCAGCTGCGGCAGCCTGTGTATCTGTGGTGTCCCTGAAGGCTTTTGTGTAGGAGGACCATTTCTCCCTGCGGGCCCATGCCAGATGCTGCAGGCAGGGGAAAAAGTTAAGGGAGTCTGGCCCCATACGCCTTGCAACCACGCTGGGCTCAAGTTCGTGCAGCACAATGAATGACAGCTGGACAAGGGCCAGTCTCAGTGGCAAGAAAGCCGGTTCCGGGGGCGTCTGATCCAACAGCAGCTGACGAAAGTTCAGGCGTCGCTGGTGACAGCACAAGACGGATTCCACTGTTGTTCTGGCGCGGTGTCCGGGTTTGCCGACAGCGATCAGGTTCTTCGTATGATCCAGATCATGTTCCGCAAAACGCAGGGGACTCATCAGCTGTCCGTCAGCACTCTGCACGTAGTTTGTGGCGAGGCCAACCGGATACACGGGAAGGTGCATGAAGCGGCAGAAGTCTTCAACAGTCAGGGGATGAAAAGAGGGATAGAGCAACAGGTGCTGATCGTTAAGGTGGTACTGCAAAGTTTCCTGTAGCGTAAACCCCAGCAAAGGCGGAAACATGTCAGGCAGGCCGTTCAGACCATCAGGGGCATCACCGAGGGGAAGATGCGCCAGCAGCTGTGGCCAGGCAGATTGTTCGTCACACAGATTGGTGACCTCCATGCGCTCGGCCTCGAGCAGTTCGGGCTGTTTTGCTGCCAGAGGCGCCAGAACCTGCCGGTAGGTAATGATTTCACACAGGACCTGCATGGACAGGGCCAGACGTACCGTACGCTTGTACGGGGCTTTGCTGGCCTCTACCAGGGCCGTCGTCTGCGCGGCCAGTCGTTGCAGGGCGCCGGCCTCACCCGGGGTCAGTTCGCCGTCGAATTGCTTGCCCGCCTGTATATGCCCAATGAAAATCTGCATATCTTGCAGGGTCTTGAGCAGGGGCTTGAACGCGAACTCGCCGCCTTGCTCTTCAATCTCCCGCCGTTCCTGCAACAGCGTGAGAACAGCGTCCAGTGTGGCGGGATCCTGGGCCTTGTCGCGCCACCAGAGATCCTCATCCAGTGTCAGGCCGTTGCGAGGGGGCGCTACCAGCTTTTCGCCTGGAATGAAATTCTCCGAAACATAATTGATCGGGAACTGGGAGCTGCCGAAGTCCGGAGGGCCAATTGATGTCTGTGGTGCACAACCCTGGCTTGATTCCTGTGGTGCAGGCCTGTTGCGCAGGGGCGGCTGGCTCAACAAGCTGACCGTCTTCGCTGTTTTCTCATCCTGGCCCGACGCGTGCGTCAGAGGCTGAATGCTACGCCCGTGGTAGTGAGCCGGCTGTGATGATGTCGCTGCGGGCTGGTCGGCCCCGGCATCCTTGTGATTAACGACATTGAAATAGGTTGCTGCCGGTCCGTCCATGTGACACTCCTTGTGTTCGTTTGCTTCAGATGCCCCCTGTCACTCAGACGGCCCCTGTTACCCTGTTACATTGGAGCCCTGAATCCGACAGATGTTCCCGACAGCGGGGGAGTGGGGCACAGTTGACGCCTCCAGGGGGGGCTGGTGCGCCAGGTGTGAACCTGGTCGCCGCCGACAGGGAAACACCTGTCTGTTTTTCTGTCTTGTCCCGCCCGTGCGGGTTGCGCAATGCCATGCGCTGATAGCGATGCGGACACCCGTGCGCTCGTGCCTCCTTCCTTCTCCGGAATAATGAACTTTAACGAAATGATCTTTGTCCAAGTCCGTAGCGCAACAGGAAAAGGGCGCTTGGGGAGGAAGTCAGGGTCATGGAAACGCTTGCCTGCAGGACCGCTTGGCACTCCCTTCCAGAAAAACTGTCAACCAAGGCGAGTCAACGAGGTTTTTACCCAAAGATGAGACCAACAACGGATAGTCAAACAGGAATGTACCCAGGAAGTGGGTTTCAGACAGGCATGACTGACGATCACAGAGAACCTGCGGGAGGACAGGGCTCCGCATTTACGGGGAGAGACGTGCATATAGCTTCCGGTTCCGGCTCTGTTCAGACAGCCCAGGCAGGACTGCACGCCAGCTACACGCGGCTTGCATATTCTGCAAAGGTACTGGCAGAAAAAATGAACGCTGCCATTGGGCGCGATGTGATTTTTGCAGGAAAGGTGAGATCCATGCTCGAACACATGGCGTTTTCGCGTTGTGAAATAACGCAGTTGTTCGAGCGGTATTCAGTGGATTGCTGTCAGGCCATCCGGGGAGCCATGGAGGACTTTGTTCGCCGGGAAAGGCAAGGCGGGCTCGACGTTGATGCGATTCTGGACAAATTTGTCCAGGCCTGCTGGGGCGCCAGAATCGACGTGCGTTATATCCAGGATATAGAGGATCGTTTTGCCCCGATAAGACAGGATTCGCAAGTGCTGGATGCGTCCTCCAGGCTCGTGGCGATAGAGCACCCGGGTGGCCCGCCGCAGCAGCCCGTAGCCGACCCGGAGCGCAGCTGTTATCTGGAGGCGCAATTGAGGGCGACTCAGGAATCCGGAAAACATTTACAACAACAGTTGGCAGAGGCTCGGGCCGAAGTGGGTCTGCTGTCGCAGGAGATAGAAGGGTTACGGCGAGCTCATGAACACAAGGATGCAGAGTGTCAGAGACTGCAAGAGCAGCTGCGCCAGGGGCAGATCGTCCAGTTTGAAGTCGCAGACCTGCGGCAACAGAACCGGGAATACATGCAGGACATTCAGAGCTTGCAGACGTCAGAGATACGATTGAAAAATGAAATTGAATTACTGCGGGGACAGCTGCGTCAGGCATTGACAAGCCGGACACCCGCCGCTGCGCCCGGAGCTCAGCCTCAGGCTGTTCGTGTCAATCTGGACGACTATGGCACCAGCATCCCAGTGCGTGACTTTCTCAACCAGCTCAGCTCCTGGGACATGAAACACTCGGCGAGAATAGTGCGGCTGTTGCTTCAGAGGACGAATGAACATCAGCAATTATGGGAAGCCTTATGGAAAGGCTGGGGTTTCGTGCGAAATTGCGATATCCATGCCGCCAATAGAGCTAACCCGCGCGATAATGTGGAGGCAATGATAGAGCTGTGCCACAGGGCGCTTGGACCCCGTAATGAGGTTCCTTTTCGGGCCATCTTTGAAAGTGAGCATATGTCAGAGGTGTTGAGACAAGCCCTTTGCGATGTCATAGGGGAGAATATTGGAAAGCTGAACGAAGCGCTTGCCGAAGAAAAAGCAAAGCGAGCTAAAGAAAGACTTTGATAGCAGGTTGTTGTCGTTTGTTGTAAGGCCGGACTTTCACTACAAGGTTCAGCTTCCACACAGTGGCTGTATCAGAAAGCAACAGCTTCCGCTGAGAGCGAAATGCTGGACACTGCTCTGGCAAAAAGGATCGCTGTTTTCGAAAGCTGTTCCATCCAGAACCTGTCCCGCCAGAACTTATTCCGTTATTCCGTTATTCCGTCGTTTTTCCCAAGAGCCAGAGCATGTTCGTGCTTTGAACGCAGGCGCAGCCCGCGCTCGTTTTCTGGAGAAAACGGGACCCCGGGAACTTCTACGCAGCGACTCTTGTCTTACCTGGTAGGGGCCACAGAAATAAAAACTCCTTGCGATGGGCGTGCCTGTAAGAAAGTTTGTGGTCAATGGCGCGGTCCTGTCCCAGGAGATATCGCAATACAGTGTGCTTGCAAATGGCATATGGCATGTAAAGGAGATATACCATGTTCAATCCATTCGGAATCTTTAGCGGAAACAGCTCTCAGATGGGTGTTCCCCAGACGTCTACGGGACCAACGACAGGGCAGGGCGCCACCGGCACGGCGAGAGACGTGCAGAGGGTTGCCGGCTTTGGCTATCACGCATCCCAGGCAGCTTTCCCAGGCAGCAGTCCTGCGCCTGTAAGCCGGGCACAGATACTGGCAGACAGGATGAACGAGGCTATCGGACGCGATGTTGTGTTTGCGAGCAAAGAGCGGGCCACTCTTGAAGGCCTGTCTATGGATTCAAACGAAATAACGGCGATCATGTGTCATCACCCAATCAGGGCAGAGGAGAGCGTCCGCGCATCAATGTTCCAGTTTGTTTCTCGAGAAATGGAAAGTGGGTTCAGTGAAGCACAGATCATGCAAAAATTTATCGGGGCTTGTGATTACGCCGAAATTGCCCAACAAGATATTGCGCGGATAAAGGCGGGTTTTGACCAAATAAAAAAAGATCCTCGCCCATCAGGAGTCTCCACCGGCAGGGCGGTCCAGCATGCCAGTGGTCAGCCTGTGCAGGTGGCAGGGGGGCAGGTGGGGGCGGATTACGTCTATCGTCTGGAAGCCGAGCTGAGAGCCTCTCGGGAGTCAGAGCAATGCCTGATACGAAAACTGGGGAAAGCAGAGAGTGAAGTGGAAGATTTCTGCGGTGAACTGGTGGGTTTACAGAACAAGAATCAGAAACTGGAAGAGCAGCTGCACCAAGCTCAGACAGGGCCGTCCCAGGCTGAGTTCCGGGCGTTGAGGCAGCAGATCGCACAACTGGAACAGAAAGTTATGGACGACGAGGGACTACAACACGAGATTTTGCAGGAAAACAGCCAACTGGGAGAGCAGTTACGCCAAGCTCAGGTTGAAGTCGCGGCATTAAGGCAGCAGAACAGCCAAAAGCAGCAGGAAATTGAGGGACTTTACGCGTCGAAATCCGCATTGCGGGCGAAGTATAAGCAATCGCAAGAGCAGCTGTGCCAAGCCCGGGCAGGCCAGACGTCCCAGGCAGCTGCGGCCGAAGATCGGACTGCGACCGCTCCCGTCAATCTGGATGCCTATGGAGAAAATAGGGAAGTGAATCATTTCATCACAAGGATGAATACTTGGGACCTCACGAAGTGGCCGATGGTAAGGCGAAGGTTGTGTGAGAAAACAAATATGCACAAGGATTTATGGGAGAAATTGTGGAAGGGGTTGGGTTTCGTTGATGACAGCCATATAAGCCTGTGCAACGGGAAGAATCCGAACAATCCTCTTGAGGCAATGGTGGAACTGTCTCACAAAGCTATTAGCCTCAATGAAAATATGCCTTTTCGGGACGTCTTTGAAAGTGAGCACATGCCAGTGGTGTTGAGAAAAGCCATTTATGAAACCACGGTAGCTGAGATCCATACGTTTACACGCTGGACTGCCGCTCGATAAGGTTGGTCGCTGGATTACATGATTAAAAAATTGAGCTGGAAGGGGATTTCATGGGATGTCTCTCCAGCTCTTCTTGTGAAACTGGACGTTCAACGTAACCTCCAGTTTTAAAAGACAGTAGTCGCCATCAGAAAGACGTGGTGTCCGCTGAGAGAGGAAAAACATACGCCTTGGTGTAGCAAACAATCGCTGTTGTCGAAATCTGTCACAGCCAGAACTGACCCGTCTTTTTTCAGCCGTGTGCAGGAGTCCAGGAAGGCTCTTTTCTTCATCCCGGCCATAGCCAGATTCTGTCCTGTGTCCCCACCATCCACTATGCTCTGGTCTGCTGGTCACATGTCCCGGATCTCGGCTGTAGATTGGTATCGCATAAGAACATTCTCCTTGGCCGGAACTATTTTTGACTCTCACAGTCATGTATATACACTAAACCTATACACTAGAGGGTAAAGCAATGGAAACCAGCGTATTCAAAAACAATCAGTCACAAGCGGTAAGAATTCCCAAGGAGCTTGCCTTTCCGGATGACATTAAGAGGGTGCATATTTCCCGTAGAGGGCAAGACATCATCCTCACTCCACTGGGGTCGACATGGGAAAGTTTTTTCCAGAAAAATGGGCTTGGCGACGATTTTCCAGATAGGGAACAGCCCGTTCAACAAGAGCGAGATGATTTTTAATGCTCAGGTATATGCTCGACACGAATATTTGTATTTGGGTTTTGAAAAGGCGGCTACCGCAGGTTTACAAAAATTTCAGCAAATTCAGTGGGAAAATGTGTGTTTCTTCCATCACCGTTGAGGAGTTGCAGTACGGTATAGAAAGGGGTGCCCAGTCCCGCAGAGCGGAAAAACAGATCGCTGTCGATGAATTTTTATCCCTGCTCACAGTTCTTGATTTTGACACCCGTGCAGCCTTGCATTCCGCCGATATACGCAACACTCTCAGGGAACAAGGCTGCCAGATAGGGGCTTATGACAATCTGATAGCCGCCCATGCCAGAAGCCAGGGACTTATTGTGGCAACAAATAATGTCAGGGAATTTGAACGCGTTCCCGGATTGCTGATTGAGGACTGGCTGAATGTAAACTGAAGAAAGACCCCTGATGAAAATGGCAACCTGGTGCCTGTCCGAAAGCATAAAATCCGTGGCACTTATGGGCTATAGCCCATAAGTGCCAACGGAGTTTTCAGACAGGTTCGGTTTTTCATCATGCGTCAGTCATTTGAGTTCCACAAACAGCTGGGTGAAGTTGATATCTCGGCGATCCGCGTCAATGAGCGCTGCTGGAGTAAGACACAGTTCAATCTACCAAACAATGGGAGAACTTGTGGAAAGGGGGTTGGTCTCGCTAGCGACTCCGATATTTCCGCAGCCAAGAGCAACAACCCGCTGAGCATTGAGGAGGCAATGATGTGTCTGTCCAGCAAGGCACCGGGAAGCGAGTCTGATAACATATGTTTCCGGGCTATCTTTGAGAGTGAGCATATGACAGTGGTGTTGAAAGAGATCGCAGCCTCAATCAAAAAGAAAAGCTTCCGTTAAGAGAGAAACAACATCCGCCTTGATGGAGCAAACAATCGCTGTTGTCGAGATCCGTCACAACCAGAATTTGACCCGTCTTTTTTCAGCCGTGTGCAGGAGTCCAGGAAGGCTCTTTTCTTCATCCCGGCCATAGCCAGATTCTGTCCTGTGAAAATCGCACCAGCACTCCATGAACTTTCTCGCAAGGTCTCTTGTCAAAACCACTGGGCGCAACAGAAATAATAAAGAGCGCCTGGTGTTGCTGTCATGCGGTGGCTTTCATCGAAACTGTGCGGCCTTGCCCGGGACATTCCGGGGCAAAGCCGACCGAGAGTTTTCTCTAAAGGAGATTCGTAATGGATTATCAAACAAGAACATGCCAAGGGTGTCCCGCATCAATGAGCGGTTACCCGATGGCGGCGGCGGTAGAGTCGCAGGCCGCATTCGCCGGGAGAAACGTGCAGGGTGCTCCTGGCCCTGTTTACAGCGGGGTGGGGGCTCAGGTCCGTCATCCTCAGCCAGCAGGCCGGGCACAGATACTGGCGGCAAATATGAACGCGGCCATAGGAACAGATGATATTTTTGCCGGGAACGAGGCAGCCATGCTTGAATGCATGGGGTTTGCAGTCAATAAAACAGTGCGACTTCTGGCGCGCTATTCGCAGGATCGCTGTGAGGTAGTCAGAGGAGCAATGACAGAATTTGTCACTGGAAAAATAAACGAAGGGTACAGTGATGAAGCGATCATGCAACAATTTATCGCGGCTTGTCAGGCTGCGGAGATCGCCCAGCAAGACGTTGCGTGTATCGAAGAAAGTTTTCTCACAATAAGGCCGGGAGCTGATAGGGCAGACACAGCCGTTGCCATGGAAATCCAGCAGACAGGGACCGGATCGCTCGCTGTGGACCAGGCGCGCATCCGTGACCTGGAAGACCAGCTGAGGGCGTCCAGGGAGTCTGAGCAACGTCTGCAGCAACAGCTGGCAGAGGCTTTGGCCAGCGTGCGTGAGTTGCAGCAGCAAGTGGCAGCCGGTGAAGAGGCTAAGCGGATACTTGTCAGGACCGCAGAGCGGTCGCGAGAGTCGGCCCGGTCATTGGAAGAGCAGCTCAGCCAGTTACAGGCCGCTCAGACGCCCCAGGCCGCTGTGGCCGCCGCGCCGTCTCAAGCTCCGGCAGAACCCGCCGCCCTGCATCGCTATGATAACCCCGGCGTCAATGAACTCATTGGCCAGCTTACAACCTGGGAGATGAAGGATTCACCCATAAGGCAGGTGCTTATGAAAGGCACTTCTTCTCATAGGAAATCCTGGGAGGACTTGTGGCAAGGGCTGTTCGCCGATGTCAGGAAGCCTATGATAACAAGGGCGTACCAGCGCTGCTCGTCATCAGATGAGGTGCGGCAACTGATGGAGCTGTTCGATACGGTTTGTCGCGCCAGGAACAACATGCCTTTTAAAGAAATCTTTGAAAGCACACACATGCCAGCGACATTGAAAGCAGCCCTTTACGATGTCATGGAGAGGAACTTGGCGTCCTTGAAAGAAAAGCATGATGCTGCCAAAAAATATCCCTGCTAATAATAGTGGCTGAATCCGAAATGGCTTGCCGCTTCTTCCCGCTCTGGACTGCCGTGGCGTCCAGGTTTCAAGGAGCGGTGGTTGCCATTGTCGCCAGTGGGCAGAAACAGCTTTCGCTGAGGGAGAAACAACATAGGCTCTGGTGCAACCAGGGATCGCTGTTATCGAAAACGCTTGTTCCATGAATTGGCCTGTCTTTTTTGCAGTCATCTTTTGAAACAGGAAGAGAAGTCTTTCTCCTTCATCCTGAGCATGGCAACAGCCCTTCTGTGGAAAGCGAACCTCAAACCCATGAACTTTCATTAATGGCCTCTTGTCCAAAACTGTGGGCGTAACAGAAATCAACAACGCTTGGCCCTGGCAGTGTGGTCATGGAACAGTTCTCTTGCAAGGCTGTGCCGCCTTGCTTTTGCAACTGCCGAAACAAGCTGAAGCGGGACATTGCATCCAAAGGAGATTGAGAATGCATAATCAAAAAGTAACAGTTCAGGGCCCCCCCTCGCCGATGACAGGTGTCACTCAAGGCTCTATAGGACCTGTAGGCGAGCAGGACGCCACATTTGTGGGGAGAAGTGTGCACAGAGCTTGCGGCTCTGATTCTTTTGAGATGAGTGGGGCAGGGTTTCCGGTCAGCAACGCGCGGCCTGCTGAGGCTGCCAGGATACTGGCAGAAACCATGAATACAGCCATTGGCACAGATGAGATTTTTTCAGGGAAAGAGGCGATCATGCTTGAAGGCCTGGGTTTTTCATGGGAAGAGATAGCGATGCTCATGGAGAAGTATCCGCACCAGCCCTGTCGAGTCAGGGGAGCAATGGAAGACTTTGTGCGTCGAGAAATGCGACAAGTGGTTGATGATCAGGCGATCATGAAAAAATTCATCCGGGCTTGTCAGGATGCAGAGATTTGCTGGCAGGAGGTTGCGCGTATAGAGAGTTGTTTTGTCCAGATAAGACAAGGTGCTGACCTGACAGACAGGTCCAGTGACATGGAGGTCCAGGACACCAGGGGAGAGTCCGTGCGGCTGACAGCGGATCAGGAACGCATTCGTGAGCTGGAAGCTCTGCTGAGGACATCCGGGGACTGCGTACACTCTTTCGAGGCGAAGTGGAGAGAGGCCAGTCATGATGCGCGTCAATTGTTGGAACAGGTGACCCGGTTGCAGCAGGAAAAAGAAGAAGATGCCAGGACGATACAGTCCCTTTCCCAGGCAAAGAGTCGGTTGCAGCGGGACCTGCAGTTACTGCAGGAGGAGCTCAGGCAAGCCCGGGCGGATCAAGTCGTTCTGGACGAAGCGCAAGCCCGGGCAGAGGCCGTCAGCCTGGATGACTATGGTGAAAACGCCGAGGTCAATGAACTCATTCGCCAGTTTACAACCATGGAGATAGGCCAAAATGGGAAGATAAGGCGCACGCTTTGTTACGAAACCTGTGAGCATCAAAAGCTGTGGGAGATCTTCTGGAAAAACATGGAGCTCATCAGGGACTCAGGCATTGCAAGAGTCAAGGGGGAAATTAGAAACCATCCAGGAGAACAGGTGCGGGAAATGTTTCGCTATGTTGTATCCCACAATAAAAGAAACATGCATTTTCTCGAATTGTTTGAAAGCAAACACATGCCAGTAAGATTGAGAAGGGCTCTGTACGACGTCATGGTGAGGAATATAGAGCACCTGAAGAAAGAATATGCGGCTGCAAGAAAATTCCCTGTTCAGTAAGAGCGTCTGAATGGAAAATGGCTGCCGTTTCTTTAGAATCCTGCCTTTCGTGAAAGGCCGATTCAAAGAGACAGTAGCCGCTATCAGAGGCCCACTGTATCAGGATAGTTGCACTTCGTTTGCGAAGCTTGTTTGCGAAAAAAGAGAAGCACATCGAAAGCTGATATGGCAGGGCGAGAATCTTCCCCCGTGTTAATGACAGGAAAATCCTTCTGGCATTCAAGTTCGCCAGAATACGCAGTTGTAGGCCCGGCTGCCGGTCATTCTCAAAAAATCATGAATAACGAATCTGCCTGATGCAACAGCCGCCTCAAGCCAGGTTGCACAGACGGTCGCTGAAAGGCGTCATCTTCTCCCCATCATCCTCATGTTTTACCCATAATCCTTTGTTACATCTGTGTGTCTGGATTTGTGTCTCCCTGCACAACCTGAACCCCACTGAACCTTCACGCCAGTCTCTTGTCAAAGTTTATAGGAGCAATAGAAACAAGTGCACCATGGAGGAGAGGTGCCGTACATGGGAAGGTCCTCTGTCAGGGCCAGCGAGGGCCGCGCGGTCCTGCCCCTGAAAATGCCGAAACAAGGTGGGCCTGGAACTTCTGTTCAAATAAGGAGATTGACAATGGATCAGAAAACAGCAGGATTTCGAAATGATGCGCCTTGGTCGATGCTGCCGCCAGGGTATGGCTGGATGCCGGTTTTTTTGATGCCGAATGCACAACAGGCCTCTTCATTTGCGAATAAAAGCGTGCAGAAAATGCCCGATCTTCCCCCTTCCCAGACATTCCCGACCTGCACCACCCCGCCTGTGGGAAAAGACTCTGCAATGGAAGAGACAGACAGTGCCATGGAGGTTCAGGACGCAAGTGGGCTGACAAAGGAGCAGCAAACCATCCGTTTGCTTGAGGCCCAGGTGAAAAGGCTGGAGCGAGAGTGCGAGGCGGCAAAATGGGCCAGGAGACAGGCTGTTGCCATTTCCACGGACCACGTCAGGCAGGCGAGCGTGCTGCAGAGCCTGAGAAAAATCGATAAGGAAAAAATGCAGAGGCTTGTCCTCTCAAATCATGGGTTGCAGAACCAGGTCAAAAAGCTGAAGAAGAACATGGCCAGTAGAGCAGCTCTGGCGTTTGCGGCCGGAGCCCGCGCAAGGGCCGTTCACATGCGAACTTATGGTGACAATGCCAGAGTCAATTCCTTTATCCGCAGTCTTACAACCAGGGAGATGCGCAACAGCTCGTCGATCACACAAACGCTTATTAACGGGACATCTCATTGTAAGCAAGAGTGGGAGAGCTTGTGGAAAGGGCTGGGCTATATGACGGATGCCGATATCCGGGAAGTCTACCAGGAGTGCGATTCACGCCGACCACCATCTCTGAATCCAGAATATCCAGAGAACCAAGCCAGGAATCTGACGAAATTGTTTGAACGCTGTTGCATGAAATGTTCCAACATCTCTTTTCAGGGGATTTTTGAAAGCCAACACATGCCCGAGAAATTGAGAGGAGCCCTTTACACTCTCATGGAGAGGGAAATCGATGCCCTGGAAAAACACTATTCTTCTGCCGAAAAACATCCGTGCAGCCATAAAGTCTCTGTGCTGAAAACAGCGTCTTGATGTCAAACGGCTACTGTTTCTTGTGACGCTGTACTCTCGTGGAAGTCGGGGTTGAAAGAGGCGGTAGCCGCTATGGGAAATGGAAGGAGGGCTTCAATCCTTTCCGGGAGAATAAAGAAGTCCATGCCAGCTGACACGGCCGGACATAAACCTGCTTCTTGTTAATGCCTCTCAAATTTCCTTGGCTTCGCTATAGGCGCAGCTGAAATTAATTCTCAAAAAATCCCTGAACAAGGAACTTTTCTGGCATAACTTTTGTCTCAATTTATAAGCCTGTTGGAAAAAATCGGCGCAAAGTGCTGGTGTGCAGTGATGAACGAAATGCCTTCAGGACTACTGCGGACAACTCCAAAGAACGTCCAGACCAGCACGCTCTGCAATCTGTTTACAGGAGAGTCAGCATGGAAGCCAGATCAACCAGTTATACAAGTTATCAATGTAACGCTGACCGGACGAGTAAGGGTCAGATTGAGGGAACCCCCATAGAAAGCACGGGTGTCGCATTCACGAGGGCTGTGTGGGCGGCTCCAGCCTCTTGCAAATTACCGGCGACGCCTCTGGGCCGCGCTAATCAGTGCCAGAAGGACGCAGAGGAACTGATTACCGAACCAGATACGGCTACTGGAAGCGATGAGGATTTTGTCGACACAGCGAGGACTTTGTCCGCAGACAGGGGACGTTGTGATTCTGATACAGCCAGATTTATGTCTGATATAACCAGATTTTTGGCGAAAAAGTCATGGAGCGATTACAGGGCGGTCAGCGAGGTAATGTATCTGTTTTTTGCGCAGCTGAGGGAGAAGGAGGCGCGTACCGACCCGATCATGGATGAATTGATCAAGGCTTGTCACAAGGCTGGGTTTGGCCAGGATTCTGCTGGGGCTGCTGGGGCTGCTGGGGCTACAGGAGAACAGACAGGAGAACAGACGGGAGCAACAGACTCAATTCCCGAATCGACAATGAATCGGGATTGCCAGAGTCTGGAGGTTCAAAGGAGAGACTCTCAAGATTCAAGCCAACTTCAAAACAGCCTTGAGGCGGCGCAGGCCAGGGAGAAGGAATTGTTGGAAAGGATAAACCAATTAGAGGACGAAAAATTTGAGGTCGAGTACGCGCTTGCGAAGCTGAAGGTATCAGAGCGTCGCCAGAAGCAAGAAAACGAGGCGCTGAGGCAGAAGTTGTCGGCAAGGATAACGGAATTAGAGGAAGAAAATATCGATTTCGCGCGCAGATTTGTGAAGCTGAATAGAGCAGGGCGTAGCCAGCAGAAAGAAAACGAGGCACTGAAAAATCAGCTGCAAGCGGCTCAATATGGCTCGAAAGCTCAAGCGACCAGTCACTCGCTGCCAGATCAATCAAGCGGTGTCAGCTTGGCTGAGTATGGGGAAAACTCTGAAGTCAACGACTTTATCAGTAGTCTTTCCACGGTTGACATAAGAAACGCCCTCCACATAAAGAAACATATCGCTCATGACACAGTTTGCTGTTATGAGGAGTGGAAGAAGCTATTGCTCGGATTGGAGCTTATAACCCCATACAATATGGCGTTCATTGAATCCAACGCTCGGAACAACAGGCAAGACGCACTGATAAAAATGCTGACCGAAGTGGGCCTCCATCACACTCGGAGTTTTCAGAGTCTGTTTGAAAGCCCGCACATGGCACAAGAATTGCGAAGCGAGCTCTACGCGAGCATAGAGGGACATATTAGTTGTATGAAGGAAACGCTGGGAGATAGCGATAAATGACGGGCCAGGACTCGCCTGTAGCGACAAGGCTGCTGACACATAACAAGTATCCATTGACGCTCACCTGGACGCCAGGACTCATCCTGTTCGCGCGTTTCGATCCTGGCCGTGGTTTGTGAAGGCAGAGGTTTGTGAAGGCAGAGGTTTGTGAAGGCAGAGGTTTGTGAATATGAACGACGGTGATCCGGCGTGCTGTGCGGCACTGACCGCGAGTGCCATGCGATCCAGGATGCAACACTGCACAGGTGCCAGACTGCCGGAGGGGATGGCGTTGGCGTCTGACGCCTCAGGGTCCGTAAACCTGCTGTGTTGGTGGGTCTGCTCGCCTTCACAGGCTCAGGGCATCATGGCAGCCTGTGTGCGCGCCTTTATCTGAGGCATGCCCGGACAGGCACCCGCCCGATTTTGCTGCAAGTCTTCCAGAACCCCGGGATGCCATCCATGACTGCTGGTCTTCTGCCAACACCCTGTACAGATGAAATGATCTGTTTCACCGGATAATCCCTCGACCCAGCCAGCAGTCGTTCAAAAAAAGCGAGCACAGCTGAACTTTGTGCTGCATACCAATGTCCAACATATCCAGCGGAAGTGGGAGGGTAATTGTGCCCTGTTCCTTTCCTGTGTCAGCAGGGTTGTCGGTAAAGCAACCTGCAAAAGTTCATGGAACGCGTCGCAGAGCTTCTTCTTTTCTATATCTACGACTGCTTCCGGATACTGTCGGGCCGTCAGCTGTCTTCAGACCAGGACGACGACGTTTTTTTCTGCTGCGAAAAAGGATATGTCTATGCAAAGCAGTGAAGTTTTTGCCAACGGAAGCGGAGGCGTCAAAGCAAATCGGCCTGAAGTGCCATCAAAAAGCGTTTCCATAGTTCGGTACCGTACATACAGCGTCCAGCGGCACAAGACACTACCGGTCGTGACGAGGCAGTTGGAGGAAAACCAGCCCGCCTGCTCGCCCAGTCAGTCAGCCAGTGTCGCAAGAAGTCTGAAGTGGCGTCATATTCAGCCCAGGCACTACAAGGTTGACCTGGGTCGCTCGGACCTCCCCATCAACTATCCGTTACCGGGCTGGAAATTCCCGCAGGAGGATATCCCGCATCCCGAACACGAACCTGATCTGGACTTTGACAAGGCTTTGGGTGACTGGCTCCAGAAGCCAGACAGCATAGACTTCATCAGGACCCAGCTGGCGGAGCGCAGACAGGCGATAGAGGAAGACAAAGCGGACTCTTTCACTTTCGCACCCTTGATGACGACACTGGGCAACATAAAGAAATTCGTCTGCCACATAGGTTCCGGCAGGCATTTTGGCGATGATTATCCCTTGACTGACAGCGATCGCACGGCATTGGACTGGCTGGAAGAGCGTGCAGATGTGCTCCTGAAACAGAAGGCCCCTTATGCGTTGACGGTGCATCTGTCCTTTGCGTTTCTGGCCGTGTACGAGGTGATGCTGGGCAAGCGGGTCACTCAGCCCTGGCAGTCGGGTGGTGCATCCTGCTGGTACTACGAGCTTTCCGACAGGGAGCCGCATGAGATCACGGCTTACCGCTGGGGCGGCAACAACACGACAGGCCCCAAAAGCGGGGAGGAACTCTACGAGAGTGTATCCCTGCCTGGGATCAACATGGCACTTGACCGTCTTTTAAATATGACCAACATGTTGCTCTACCCCAGTTTCCAGCCGCTGGGCATCAGAGACTTCTGCGGGTTTGGCCATCTGCCAGTGTATCCCATCGGAATGATCACAAACTATGCCTGCAATGCTGATGGCGTGATGCATGGTCCACTGGGGTTCGCAGTGCATGATGTTCAGCACACGAACAACTTGAGCCTGGTAAAAGTGTCTGATGTCCGGGCAAGGGTAGTGTCGCCGACTGACGCGATGCGATCATCTGAGCACCGCCTCATCCTGCGTCAGATGCTGCTGGATTCCGCAAGTCCGGATGCCCTGAAGCCAGGGTTGCGTATTTTGCAGTTCGATTTACTGCACGAAAAGAGCCCGGAAGAAGCGGCAAAACTGCTGGAGAATGACAATCTTCTTTTTCCCCGCTGTCTGGATATCCTGCTGGAGCCTCTCAGGCGCGCGCGCCCCGGGTACCCGTCAGACGAGATAAAGATCACTGATACACAAGCGTCCATGGCAGCACTCTGGGGGGCACGGATACTCTGTCATTGGCGCGCGGCGGGCTTCAAGCCATTGAGCAAGGATCAACTCGATTGTTGTGTCAAGACCTTCGCGACACAGGATCTTCCCCTGTTACAGAAGCATCTGGATTTTATTGCGCAGCACAGGGGCAGCTTGCGTCAGATGTTTATTGGAGGCTACAACGAAAAGATCGAAGATACTCAAGGGCACTACTGCTGCCGGACCCGATTTGGCTGCAAGATTGGTGCCCTCTCCCGTTTCCGGATGCCCCTTTTCGAGAGTAGCAATGTGTACGTTGGCCTGTGTCATGTGGACAACACTGATCTGGCGTACTTTGCGGCACTGACCTCAAGTGCAATGCGATCTGAAATGGAGCAATGCACAGGTGCCGAGCTGCCGCAAGGCATAGTGTATGCGTCTGAGGCCCCACGGCCGTAACCCTTGTAGCCCGCTGTGTCAGGATAGTTGCGGCGGTTTTCCCGATTTTCACAGGCAACACAGGGTGCCCATGGCAGCCTGTGTGCGTGCTCTGGTTTGATGAAAGGCCCGGACAGATACTCACCCGATTTTGCTGCCAGCCTTCCAGAACCCCTGGATGTCGTCCATAACTGTTGGTCTTCTGCCGACGCCTGGTGCAGATGAGGGCCAGATCTTTTCCGCCGGATAATCCCCGGACCCAGCCAGCAGTCGTTCAAACAAGCGACCGCAGCTGAACTTTGTGCGGCACACCAATGTCCAGGCATTCAGCGGGAGGTGACTTCTGTTCTGTGTCGCCTGTATTAGCAGGGTTGTCGGTCAGGCAATCTGGAAAAGTTCATGGAACGCGTCGAAGAGCTGCTTCTTTTCTATAGCTGCGGCAGCTTCCGGATACTGTCGGGTCGTCAGCTGTCTTCAGACCAGGACGATGACGTTTTTCATCTATTGAGAAAGAGGATATGTCTATGCAAAACAGTGAAGTTTTTACCAACGGAAGCAGAGACGCCAAAGCAAATCGGCCTGAAGTGCCACCAAAAAGCGTTTCCATAGTTCGGTACCGTACATACAGCGTCCAGCGGCAAAAGACGCTGGCGGTCGTGACGAGGCAGCCGGAGCAAAACCAGCCTGTCCTCCCGCCCGATCAGCTGGCCATTTTCGTAAAAAGTCTGAAGCTGCGTGATATTCAGCCAAAGCACTGCAAGATTGATCTGGGTTGTGCGGACCTTCCCATCAACTATCCATCACCGGGCTGGAAATTGCCGCAGGAGGATATCCCCCATCCCCAATGCGAACCTGAGCTGGACTTTGACGAGGCTTTGGGTGGCTGGCTCCAGAAGCCAGAGAGCGTGGACTTTATCAGGAGCCAGCTGGCGGAGCGCAGAAAGGCGATAGAGGAAGACAAAGCGGACTCTTTCACTTTCGCACCCTTGATGACGACACTGGGCAACATAAAAAAATTCGTCTGCCACATAGGTTCCGGCAGGCATTTTGGCGCTGATCATCCCTTGACTGACAGCGATCGCACGGCATTGGACTGGCTGGAAGAGCGTGCAGATGTGCTCCTGAAACAGAAGGCCCCTTATGAGTTGACGGTGCATCTGTCCTTTGCGTTTCTGGCCGTGTACGAGGTGATGCTGGG
>Ga0209020_1000445_pt1 | contig 52359 bp, 44 predicted proteins | sample PinacodermBB_FD_187298 | JGI IMG/M metagenome (GOLD analysis project Ga0209020, IMG submission 187298) | Host-associated microbial community of the marine sponge Aplysina aerophoba from Gulf of Piran - sponge pinacoderm, lysed by bead... | ecosystem: Host-associated > Porifera > Sponge >... | reverse complement strand
AACACCAGCTTTTTCGGCTTTGTGTTCCAGGATGCGGCTGAGAGCAGCCCATCGTTGCTCGCTCATTTTGCGGGAGAACCGCTTGGTGCGGAGCAGACCGGCCACGTTCAAGTCTTCGACGGCTATCCCGTCGTAGGCGCTCACTAGTCGGTGCGCCAGACGAAAATCGGCCTGGGTGGCGCGTTCTTGTTCTCTGCGGTGCGCTTTTGCGACGGCCAATGCCTTTTTCCTGCGCGATCGGGACCGTTTCTTTGATCGGGAGAGGCGACGTTGCGCCCGCTTGATCCGGGACATGTCGGCCACCCGGGCTGCAACGACGGTGCCGTCTGACAGGGTGAGACGATACGAGAGGCCCATGTCGACACCTACCGGGTTGGAAGGTTCAGGTGATTCGCTCCCCGTGTCTCGGTCAGGGTGGCGGATCACCACCTGTAGTTCGGTACGGAGCGGAGTTCTGACTATCCGCAGCATCACTGCCTTGCCGCCCCCTTCCAACGCGGTGGCCAGTCGGCGGCCCTTGTCCCGAAACCGCAGACGGGGAAGGCCCTTCACTTGAAGTTTCCACCATTTGGCGCGGTGGTTCCGAGATGTTTCCGGCGCCGACAGCATCGACGGCGCGGCGTCTGGTATCTCGATGGTTCTCCACCTCCGCGACGGCTTGAACCGGGGATACCCCGGGTTGGCGCCCTGTTCGCAACGCTGGTAGAACGACCGGACGGTACGGTCGAACCGACCCAGCACACCACGGCCCACCTGCACCGCCAACCTCTCCCACTCCAGACGGTCTTTCCGCACACCAGTGAACTCTTTCATCAGGTCATACCTGGACATCTGAAGGTCCCGGGGGAACCGCTCATCAGGATCAGGGTGATGTTCCCGCCACCACCGATAGGTTCCCCTCCACGACTCCAAACATGCGTTGTACAACTCCGCGCTCATGGCGAACACCTCCGTGAGGCGACGATGACCCGAAGGGGAACACTTCACCGAAAACCGGAAAGTCTGCACCAAAACCACACCACACAGGATGCACAGGGGATGTGACAAACCCGTCAACCCAAGCACAAATCCCCAAGAAAACACCATCACCACCCGCCCCCGCCCGCAACAGCGACCCTCCACCGTCTACCCAGGTATATAAGTCCCCAAGATAACTAGTCGGCCGGGAGATGTAGTGATGGATCCCTACGCTGGTTCGGGTACGACGCTCCTTGCAGCCCAGGAATTGGGAAGATCCTGGGTGGGGATCGAACTCAAACCGGACTATGTAGAATTGATTGAGCGACGTCTTGCTGATCGGCCCATCCTTTAGGCGGGGATTGTGTGGAGATTCAAGACCTGAGAACTCGCATTGAGCGACTCTCACCGATGGGGGTGCGGTTCGTCGCACGTTTGGTTGACTCCTTGTCATCTCCTCCACATGCCGACATCATGGGTTCCACTTGGATAGCGACGTGAAACGAGTGGCAGCCCGCGTGTCTCTGGACCGATCCGATGCGAAGATCACAGTGAAACAGATCCAGCTTTCCTCTTGTGTCATACATGCAGAATGGCACATGACTGCCCATGGAAGACAGCCGAGTTTCTAAGCCTGAATCACCGTTTTTGGCGGGTGGGGTGGGGCTAAGTCCCTGTTTATAGTTGTCCCGTATTGCGAATTCCACTCCGGCTCGCCCCGACATGAACCCTTACTCTTCTTCGAATTCCTCCGGCACCTCCGCAGAGGAGACCATCTTCACGGTCTCGGAGTTGGCCGGATGCATCCAGGAGGTGTTGCACGGAGCCTTTCCGTCTTCGGTCTGGGTGACGGGTGAGGTGGCCAACCTGAGCAGATCCAACGCCGGTCATGTGTACCTGGACCTGATGGAACCTGCTGCGGAGGGCTCGCAGGACTCTGCGGCTTTGCTCCACTCGGTGATCTGGGAGAGTCGCCGCCATGCCATCAATCAGGCCCTGCGGAGAGCCAACTGGGGGCCGGTTTCTGACGGCGACGAGTTGAAGGTTCGGGTGTGGGTCGACTTCTATCCACCACAGGGAAGGGTCACGCTCCAGATCCACGAGGTAGACCCCCACTACACGCTCGGACGGTGGAAGGTAGAGCGGGAGCGGGTGGTGGCGTTGCTGAAGAAGGAAGGGGTGTTTGAACAGAACAAGAAACTCGATCTCTCGGTCGCTCCCCACCGGATTGGTCTCATTACCAGCGCCGAAAGCAATGCCTACGCCGACTTCACCTCCACCCTGTCGGAGAGCGGCCTGGGCTGGGCGGTGCTGTTTCATCACTCCGGGGTACAGGGCGACCATGCCCGATCTTCTCTGGTCAAGGCCCTTGATCGGCTCTCGGAACTGAAGCCAGATGTCATTTGCGTTGTTCGTGGGGGAGGCTCCGCCACCGACTTGGCGGTTTTCGATCATGAGACCGTGGCCCGCGCGGTCGCGGGGGCATCGGTGCCGGTCATTGCGGGCATCGGGCATGAACTCGATCAGACAGTCTCTGACCTGGTGGCTCATCGGTCTGAACGAACCCCAACAGCCTGCGCATCGTGGTTGGTGGAACGGGTCAAGGGATTCGCGTCGCAGGTCAATCTTGTGGGCCGGGAAATAGCAGAAGACGCCGATGGGCTCGTCAGGCGCCACAGCAGGCGCCTTGAGGGGTCACCTGTTGCAGTGGCGGGTGCCGCGGATGGTGCTCTGATGCGTTGCCGTCAGGGGCTGGAGAGGTCGGTCCAGGTGTTGCCCGCCCATGTGCGGCCGTGGTTGCAACGGGCCGAGGTTGTGGTTGCCTCCCGCCAGGCGGCCCTTGTCCGAGAGTCAGGGCAATTCCTCAAGGAGGAGCAGGTGCGGCTTGAATCTGCGGAACGGATGGCGGAAGCCTATGATCCGCGACGCAACCTGGCCCGGGGTTGGTCGATCACCCGACGCCGGCGTGGGGGCGTGATCAGTTCCATAGGGCAGGTCAAACCGCCTGAAGAGATCGAGACGTGGCTTTCTGACGGTACGGTGGTAAGCACCGTGTCGGAGACCCGATCGGATCGTGGGACCGAGGGTCAGCAGGAGGTGACACAACTATGAGACAGGCAACCTCTTCACAGAAGACGCCGGACAGTTATGCCGCTGGCCTGGCGGAACTGGAGGAGATCTTGGATTACCTGCGGGGAAGCGAGGTGGACCTGGAGGCGTTGGCGGAGAAAGTTGAGCGGGCGGGGCAACTCATCCGGTTCTGCCGTCAAAGGTTGGACGATATCTCGTTCAAGGTCAACGATGTCCTGGACTCGGTGAAGGCGACATTGGACGGGGATCGTTGATCGGCTGAAGACGAGAGATCTTCATTGTCCTACCCGGGTCCCGAGTGGGCGCGGCGCCGAATCTATTCCTGGGAGAAGTCGGGGGGCGCCATGGTGCCTGGGAGGGCAGTGCGGTAATCGGCAAACAGACTCTGTACCGATCGCCCGATGGCACCGGTGGCGTCGAACAACTGGGAGTGGGCGACCCCCCTTCCATGGGACCCGAACCAAGACTCCGAACGTAGGCCCAGCCATTCCCCCACCGGCATGTGGAGCAGGTGGACGTTGAGGTCGGCGTTCATGAAGACCCAGGAGGTGGGCAGCACCGAACTGACCCCGTTGCCATGGTCGGCAGTTATGACTGCCCGTTGCAGGGGCGTTGGCTCCTCTCCCGCGACTAGCGGGACAATCATCCGGATCCACACCGCTCCGGGACCGGGGTGATCGAAACTGCCCTCGGCCTGGCGCATTTCCACACCGTCGCGGTGAAAGTAGGGACGCCCGCTCACCCCGACGCCCACCCGCTTCATGTCCACCGGCCGCGCCTCGGCTACCTGGAGTGGCAGCAGCGCTGGAGGGGGCAAGGCGCGCTGCGGTGGGGGGCGGTCGGCGATGCGAAGCCGCATCGCGGTGGCCTGGGCAAGTTCGGTGTCTCCGGCTGACAGGAAGGCGCGCACCGTCTGGATACGCTTGCCTTCCCTGAGGATGGAGGTGCTTACTCGCAGCGGCACGGTGGGAACCACCCGGAAGATGTCCACGGTAAGGCGGGCCACCTCCATGGGGGCAAGAGTGGGGACCGCTTCCAGGGCTCTGGCCAGAAGACCCGCCACCAGTCCGCCATGCTGGCCGTCCTCGTACCATCCCGATTGGGAGAGGGGAGTGGACTCCACTACCTGTGAATCGGAGGTGGGCAGATACGGGGCCGGAGGAATCTCCATCAGATCGAGGAGAATATCAGGATCAGGTAGGGTTAAATCCGATGGCAGGGAGCAAGGCATGGAGAGCGGCGGTGATCACCATGAGCGACGGGGTGATCGCGGGGACCCGTCAGGATCGTTCTGGCGATGTCCTTTCAGCATTGTTGACCGATTCCGGCTACGAACTGAAGGTCCGTACCGCGGTGGAGGACACTGAGGAAAAGATCGTCAAGGTACTGGTCGATGCCTGCGAGAAGGTGGATCTGGTGGTTACCACCGGTGGTACGGGTCTGGGTCCCAGGGATGTGACGCCGGAAGCCACTCGCCGGGTGATCGATCGGGAAGTGCCCGGACTGGCGCACATGATGATGGCCGCCGGTTTGGCCGTCACTCCCATGGCGGGTCTGTCACGGGCTGTGGTGGGCGCCCGAGGATCGACGCTGATAATCAACCTTCCCGGTAGCCCCAAGGGAGTCGTGGAGAACCTCGAGGCGATCATGGGCGTCCTTCCCCACGCCCTTGATCTGCTGGCGGGGCACACGGTCCACTAACCACCATTGCCCCGCCCCCGGGTGCCAATACCGTTGTTTGTCACACCCATCCTCCATACTTGTGGGCATGGAGTTTTTCATCATCATCGCCTTGAGTGTCGTGGCTTCTTTGTTGGCGTGGGATATCGCGGCGCGCCGCAGTTCACGGAGGGACACCCAGATCCAGCGGCAGTCCGAGGACACAGTGCAGGCCGTGCTCGACCTCTTGGGTCGAGACCGGCAAGAACGGCAACTGGAATCCCAGGCGCTGACCGAGAAGGCAGCCATCGCGGCGGCTGCCGAGGCGGCGCGGATGGCCAAAGCCGAACTGGAGACCCAATCTCGGTCGAGCGCCGAGATGATCGCCCAGCAGCAGCGGACTTTCAGCAGGACCGCGGAGCAGATAGGAGCCCAGATCGCCGGGATCCAGCGGGATCTCACCTCCCGGCAGGGAAGTTGGTCGGAGCAGTTCGGTCAAGTTAGCGAAACCCTGGCCAAACTGGGCGGGACCACCGAGACTCTCACCAACATGCTCAATTCCTCCGGCCAGAAGGGGAGTTGGGGGGAAAGGGTCGCCGAGGACATCCTTCGAGCGGTCGGCATGAAGGAAGGGGTGAGCTACGAGGTGCGAAAGAGGCTGCCGGGGGGGCAGATTCCCGACTTTGCCTTCTATCTGCCACGGGGACAGTTGTTATGCATGGATTCCAAACTGCCCTTCGACTCTTATCGCGCCTACCAAGAAGCCCCCGAGTCGAAGAAGGACCAATTCCGCAGGGAATTCCTGAAGGCGGTCCGCGGCCATGTGAGGTCCCTTGCCACCAAGTCATATGGGGACGCCGGTCTGGTCCTGATGTTCATCCCGCTCGAGTCGATCTATTCACTCATCTGGGAGGGCGACCACGAACTGCTGGATTACGCTTTCGACAGGGGAGTGATGCTGTGTGGTCCCTCCAATCTCTTTGCGATCCTCACTCTGGTGAGGGAGGCCAATGTGGCGTTCGCTCTTGAGAAGACCGGAGACCAGGTGTTGGATGTCCTCAATCAGATGAAGAGGGAGTGGATGGAGACCCAGAAGGCCATCGGCGTGTTGCAGGGTCACATCAACAAGGCCAACAACAAGGCCGGGGAGATCACCGGCAAGCACTATCAGGCCATGGACAAGGTCTTCGACCGCATCGACGAGGTGCGAAGCGAACGCGGGATGACCCCCACCGACCAGGCCTTGCCCGGCGAGTCCCCGCCCCTCCTGAGGGTGTCCTAGATCCGTGAATGTGACCGGCAAAGGCCTATTGGCCTGCGCCATGCTGAATTGTGCCAACGGGGGTGGGACCGGCTTTCCTCCAAGCGCTTGTGGCAGCGTATCCTGATAAGCGCGATGTCAGAACTGGAGACCATCCTGCAGGCGACCCTTGATTGGGGGCGCATGGGAAAGAGGTTCGCCCTGGCCACGGTGGTCGGGGTGAGAGGATCCACCTATCGGCAACTGGGCGCCCGCCAGTTGATGGCCGAGGATGGGTATTCGGTGGGTACCGTGTCAGGCGGATGTTTGGACCAAGATCTGCACCGGGTGGCGAGGGAGGTGCTGGCCTCCGGCGCGCCCCGCCTGGTGGAATTCGATCTCACCGCTGACGATGAGGCAATCTGGGGATGGGGGATAGGCTGCAACGGCGCCACAGAGTTATTGGTGGTCCCTTCCGACCACGCCGGCCGGTGGGCCGAGGAGATGGCCGCCGGCCGAGGACGGCACCGGACGCTGGCGGTTGTACATGAACTCTTCGGGCCCCGGTTCTCCAAGCTCTACGTGCAGTTTGACGGGAGTCATTCTGGCCGGCTTTGCGACGAGTCAATGGGACGGGACGCCATCGGGGTTGCCCGTTCGGCTATCGCTGAGGGTGAGTCCCGGGTGGTGGCAGTTGGGGGACGACGGTTGCTGGTCGAGGTGGTCGGCGCTCCCAGGAGGCTCCTGATTTGCGGTGCAGGCCATGACGCCGATCCCGTGGTCCAATATGCGGCTGAGTTGGGTTTCGAGGTGGTGGTGACAGACGAGCGTCCGGCCCTCTTGACCGCTCAGAGATTCCCCTCCGCCCGTCTTGTTTCTGCCTTGCCTTCAGAACTGGGGAGGAAAGTCGAACTCGATCAACGAACCTATGCCGTGATCATGAGTCACAACTACCTCAGGGACCTCGACTATCTGAGGTCCCTGCTGGGTACCAAGGTTCCCTACATTGGCGCCTTGGGGCCGGGGGCCCGCTTGGAGCGACTGGTTGTCGACCTGGCAGAATCAGGCTGCTCTCCTTCCCCCGAGGATCTTGCCAAGTTGCACGGGCCTGCCGGTTTGGACATCGGCGCCGAAGGACCGAAGGAGATCGCCTGGGCGATCATGGCTGAGATCCTGGCGGTGCGCCGGAGCAAGGCTGCCGGTTTCTTGAGGGATCGTAAGGGACCCGACTATCTGCGTAGACTTTCGGATTTACGGTCTCGAACGGTTTCTTAGTCATAGGAGTTATTAGTTATGAAAATCACGCACGACTTTGAGGTATCCAAGCCGCTTCCGGTGGTTTGGGACTTCTTCCAAGATGTACCCACCGTCGCTCAGTGTCTCCCCGGGGCGGAACTCACCGAGGACAAGGGTGACGGTGTTTATGCAGGAAGGGTCTCTGCCAAGCTGGGACCGCTCAGCGCCAGCTTTGAAGGAGAAGCCACGGTAGTAGCGGATCCCGCCACTCACTCAGCATCAATCAAGGGCAAAGGTGTTGACAAGAGGGGTGGCAGCCGCGGCAGGATGTCGGTGGTATATCAACTCCGCGAAGCCGAGGGTGGAACCGGCGTCGATATCGAAGCGGATGTCAACCTGGCGGGCGCCGCCGCCCAGTTCGGGCGCAGCGGGCTCATCAGGGAGATATCCAACCGCCTGATCAGTGAGTTCGCCGATTGCCTGGAAGGCAAGTTAAGCGCCATGACGGTCGAGGAAGCCGCCGCGGTGCAGGCGGGTGAAGTCAAGGGACTGCAGTTGTTCTTCAAGACTCTCGGGTCTCGGATCAAGGGAATGTTCTCCAGTTCCGACTGACCTGGGTGGCACTGCCCCGAACGCCTATTGACCCCATATCCGCCAGCCGAGGAGTAGATGCACGTCTGCGGTGGCCCATTGGGGTGAGTTGATTGCAATCCACATCCAAACAACCTGGTAGACGAGTTCGCCGCCTCCCAGGAGGCGGAGGAGTCCCTAACCAGGATGTCCGATGGCGGGATCCCTCGTTCGCTGTGGGGTCGGTCAAGCTGGCGGCTATGGGCTTGCACATCGGGTCGCCTGCGGAACGCCCCGACCAGAAAGAGTCAAGCCCGGTGGGTGCTCAGCGTTTCCAGGAGGGTTCCAGGTCGGGGTCTATCAGGTAACGCTTCATCGCCTCCGAAACCACCGTTGGTGGTAGCAGGCCCTTGGTCGACAGCGCTGATAGCACGTTGACGACGACATAGCCGGCGTCGATCTCGAAGAACCTGCGAAGCCTGCGGCGGGTGTCGGAGCGGCCGAATCCGTCGGTGCCCAGAGTCACGTACCTGGAGGGGACCCATCTGTTGACCTGATCCGGCACTGCCCTCATGTAGTCGGTCACTGCTACGATCACCTGTCCGGCTCCTTCCAGTCTTTGGGTCACATAGGGTTTGCGGGGCCGTTGTTGCGGATGGAGAAGGTTCCAACGCTCCACCTCCATGGCATCGGCGCGAAGAGTCTGGTATGACGGCGCCGACCACAGTTCCACTCCCACGCCGAAGTGCTCCGCCAGGTCCTGTTGCGCCTCCTGCGCGGCGCCCACGGTGGAGCCCGAGAACAGGATCGACCCTTGCTTCTCCACGCCTTCGGGCGACGGAGCCCAGCGGTACAGGCCGGCCAGGATGCCACCGTCCACCCCGGCGGGTTTCACCGGATGGTGATAGTTCTCGTTATAGACCGTGATGTAGTAGGAGATGTCCTCGTTCTCCTGGTACATCCGCCTGATGCCGTCCTCGATGATCACCCCCAACTCGTATGCGAAAGCCGGGTCGTAGCTCTTGATGGAGGGAACGGTGGTGGACAGCAGGTGACTGTGGCCGTCTTGGTGCTGGAGTCCCTCTCCCATCAATGTGGTGCGTCCCGCGGTGGCGCCCAACAGGAACCCACGAGCCCGGGCGTCGGCCGCCGCCCAGATCAGGTCTCCCACCCGCTGGAATCCGAACATCGAATAGAAGATGAAGAACGGCACCATCGGAATACCCCGATTGGCGTAGCAGGTAGCGGCCGCCGTCCAAGATGCGAGGGATCCCGCCTCGGTGATCCCTTCTTCCAAAAGCTGGCCGTCCTGTCTTTCCAGGTAGGCCAGGATCATGGCAGCGTCCACCGGTTCGTAGAGTTGACCTCGGGAGGCGTAGATGCCAAGTTCGCGGAAGAGGGGATCCATGCCGAAGGTCCGGGCCTCGTCTGGCACGATGGGCACCACCCGGGGTCCGAACTCCGGCGCCCGGCACAGGTTGCGCAACAAGCGCACGAAGGCGGTGGTCGTGGAGACCTCCACCTTGCCGCTTCCCTGATTGAGAATGTCGAAAGTCTCGGGAGAGGGAAGGGTCAGGGCCTTTCTGATCCGCACCACCCGGCTGGGAAGCCAGCCTCCCAACCGCTTGCGAGCCTCCATCAGGTACTGGTACTCGGGGGAGGAAACGGAGGGCCGGTAGTAGGGAGGATCGGTTTCCCCTTCGAAGGCGACGTCGGGTATCTCTTCTTTCAGTTCCAACCGGTCGCGGAGTTGTTTGAGTTGCTGGTTGGTCAACTGCTTGATCTGGTGGGTGGCATTGCGTCCCTCCACATCGGGGCCCAGTGTCCATCCCTTGATGGTCTTGGCGAGGATGACGGTGGGCGCCCCGGACGCTCGGGTCGCAGCCTGGTAGGCGGTGTAGACCTTCAAGGGGTCATGACCACCCCTGCGCAACTCCCAGATGTCGCGGTCGCTGAGATGCTGAGCCATCGCCAGGGTGCGGGGGTCCTTTCCGAAGAAGTGCTCTCGAACATAGGCCCCGCTCTCCGCCTTGTAACGCTGGTACTCGCCATCAAGCGTCCGGTGCATCACATCCACGAGGGCCCCTTCATGGTCCCTCGCCAGCAGGGGATCCCATCCCGATCCCCATACCACCTTGATGACATTCCAGCCCGCTCCCCGGAAGACCGCCTCCAACTCCTGGATTATCTTGCCGTTGCCTCGCACAGGGCCGTCCAATCGCTGGAGATTGCAGTTGACCACCCACACCAGATTGTCCAGTCCCTCCCGGGCCGCCAGGGAGAGTGAACCCAGGGATTCGGGTTCGTCGCATTCCCCATCCCCGATAAAGCACCAAACGCGGGTGTCGTCCGTGGAGTCCAAACCGCGATTCTCCAGGTATTTGTTGAAGCGCGCCTGGTATATGGACTTCAGTGGGCCCAGACCCATCGAGACGGTGGGATACTCCCAGAAATCGGGCATGAGCCGTGGATGGGGATAGGAGGAGAGTCCGCCACCACCGATTTCCATCCGAAAATTGTCGAGGTGGTGCTCGTCCAGGCGCCGCTCCAAGAAGGCCCGGGCGTAGATTCCAGGGGCGGCATGACCCTGGATGTAGACGGCATCGCCAGGGCGTCCGTCTTCCTTGCCGCGAAAGAAGTGGTTGAATCCTATCTCATAGAGCAGGGCCGAGGAGGCAAACGTGGAGAGGTGTCCGCCGATGCCCTTTTCCATGTCGTTGGCCTTGATGACCATCACCGCCGCGTTCCACCTTATGAACCGGCGGATCCGCTTCTCCATCCACAGGTCACCGGGATAGGCGGGTTCCTCCTCGGCAGGGATGGAGTTTACGTACGGGGTGCTGATTGAGCCCGGGGCGGCCATGCCTTTCTGGCGGGCCCGGTCCATGAGTTTGGTGAGGAGAAACTCCCCGCGATTCGTGCCTCCTTCTTCCACCACCGCATCCAGAGATTCGATCCACTCGGCAGTCTCCTCCGGGTCAGCGTCGTGATGCTGGTGGACGAATCCGTCAACATAGGAGAGGCTGTAATCTTTCCAATAGGTCATCGTTCTAAAAGGAAGGATACCCCTGGAAGACCTGAGTCTTCCAGGCAGATCAATCCCCGGTGCACGGGGGAGGTGAAAGGACTTCCGACATGCGGATACTGCTCATCTCCACCTACGAATTGGGACACCAACCACTTCACGTCGCCTGGCCTGCCGCGGCCCTCACCGCAGCCGGTCATTCGGTCAGAGCCTTGGATCTGGCCGTAGAGGACTGGGACGACGAGAGGGTGAGTTGGGCGGAGGCCGTGGGGGTCTCAGTGCCCATGCACACCGCAATGCGGTTGGGCGTGCAGTCTGCACGCCGCATCAAATCCTCCAACCCGCAGACGCCCATCCTCTTCTACGGCCTGTACGCCGCAGCAACCCGGGATCGGGTGGTGGGCGAGGTCGCCGACCGTGCTATAGCGGGTGAATACACTGCGGAACTGGTCGAGTGGTTCAACGGGCTGAGAACCCTGGAGGGGCGGGTGTCGAGGCCGGTCACCATCTCAACCCGTCGGTCGCCTTCGCTGGTTCCTGCCCGTGGGATGCTTCCGCCGCTGGACAAATACGTCTGTCTGGAGCACGAGGGACAAACTCGACTGGCCGGCTATGTGGAGGGAAGTAGGGGATGCCGTCACCGGTGCCGGCACTGTCCGCTTCCGGCCGTCTATGACGGTCGTTATCGGATTGTGGATACCGAGAGCATTCTGGCCGATATTCAGTGGCTGGCCGACCACGGCGCCGAGCACATCACCTTTGGTGACCCTGACTTTCTCAACGGTCCTGCCCATGCCCGTCGTTTGGTGGAAGCAGCCCACCGCCAGTTTCCACATCTAACCTTCGACTTGACGGTCAAGGTTGAACACATCCTGTCTCACCGGTCCATCTGGCGGGAAATGGCCGAGCGCAACGTCGTATTCGTGGTGTCGGCCTTCGAGACTGTCAATGATCGCATACTGAGGGTATTGGACAAAGGACACACCGTTGCCGACTTGGCGCCGGCCGTTCGGGTCTTGAGGGAAGTGGGAATCGCGGTCCGCCCCTCATGGCTTCCTTTCACGCCATGGACGGAACTCTCCGACCTCGACGACATCTTCGCATTCATCGCAGATCAAGATCTGATGGGCGCCACCGATCCGGTGCAGATGGGGATTCGCCTGCTGGTGCCGGAAGGGTCGCTGGTGCTGTCGATACCCGGTGCCGCGGGCCGATTCGGAGCATACGATCCCGATGTGCTTGGCTATCGGTGGGAGTCTTCGGATCCGGCGGTGGACGAACTGCAGAGGAAGGTCTTGTCTCTGGCCGAATCGGGGACCCGGGGAGAGATGAGCACCCGCCAGACCCTTCATGCCCAGTGGGAACAGGCGAGGCTGGCAGTGGGGCGTGCGTCTCCGTCGGCCTCAGATGTGGACTGGGAGGATCGGGCGCCCGGACTCACCGAGTCGTGGTTCTGCTGCGCTGAGCCCACCGAACTTCAAATGGCGGGGGTGGCTGGCTAGGGAGTTCCTCGGTGGGATCTGCAGCGCTGCTCGAACGGACAGGTCCCACACCACTCGCCCACCTCGAAAGGAGGAGATGTCGCGTCCAACAAGTCCCATTGGGAGGCAGTTTGTGCCAGGTTGATCAGTTGCCGTGTCGTTTCCTCCATCTCCTCTCTCTTCCAGACCTTGCGATCACATATCGGAGTCTTTCCCGATGTGGAGAGTTGATGGAAATGGGTAGCAACTGCGGGGGCCTCTCTGAACCGGAGCAGGGTGCCCAGGGCGTAGAGTTCTGCTTCGTAGGGGTAGACACGGGGGGATGCACCGGTCTTGTGATCGATTACCGCCGGGGTGCCATCCCCTTCTCGGCCCACCCCATCGGCGACCCCGGACAGCACCACCGAGACGGGCTTTTGTCCGGCGCCGAATCGGACCGAAAAGCCCAGTGGAAACTCGGTTTTCCCGATGGACAGATCGGCAACGCAGGGCAGGGCGAGGTGCTGGCGGTAGAGGGCCTCCACCTCCAGGTCTTCGGAGAAGAACGACGCCGGGTCGGACGACAGCAAGGCTTGCGCCATCAATTTGTGAAACCTGTTACCCAGTTCCAAGCCGGGAGACGTTTCCAGTGAGTAGTGATCGGGATCGACCGGGATGGAGAACATCGTCTTCCAGGCGGCCCTCCGTTGACAGAGAGCCATCTCCGGCAACCTCGACTTGGAGATCATGATTCGAAACCCGGATGCCTTGCGCTTCTCAAATGGGATGACCTCCATGGCTTCGGGGTTCAAGGCAGGAAAGGTATCGCAAAGGTCCGACACCTTGCAGGTGGTGCAGTGGACGCCTGCCACGATTCGGGGTTCGCTGTCGCGCATGCGGCGGTAGTCCCGTTCCAAAGATGCCAGTGTCTCCTGCCCTTGGGCTGGCGGCATCTCCAACCGGATCACCTCCCCGTCGGCGGTTCTCATCTCGTAGGCTTCCATGGAGGTGGGAAAGCGCGGGTCGGAGACCACCACGGAGATTTCTTCGGGTGCTGTGGCGAACTCGGCGCCCTCTTTGATCTGTCCGGTCTTCAGCTTGTACATCTTCAGCACTCCATCGGAGCCTCTGTGGGCGAATTGGAAGAAGACATTCAACTCCTCGGGACCGATCTGGTAGTTCAGCTGCGGCCAATCGAAGTCGAACTCTCCTCGGCCGGGCACGGGCAGCAGTGGCAGCACCCTGTTGATCTGAGCGGCAACGATTTCCGCCTGCACCGGATCGAACCGTTCCTCCACCGGGACCGGGGGAGGTTTACCGGTCAGCTCAGCAGCCAGGAATTCCCAGATGGCGCTCCATCTCCGCAATGGGGGGACATTGCGGCTGGCGCCTGGGGGCGGCATACCCAGGTTTGCAAAGGACCCCGGACAAATTCGCTTGCTGGGTGCACCTACGAGGTCTTTCGGAGAGCTCATTCTCTCCGGTCCCTCAGCCGGGTGCAACAATGCAAGTCCGCCCCCGGAGCCTTATCATCTCTGCCCAGATGCGGGTAGTTTTGCAACGGGTCTCCCAGGCTCGGGTGAGAGTCGACGGCCAGACGGTTGGGGAGATCTGCGATGGGTTGTTGGCGTTGGTGGGTGTCACTCACCGGGACTCGGTGAAAGACGCCCGGGCGGTGGCGGCCAAGATGGCGGGACTTCGAGTATTCCGGGACCAGGAGGGAAAGATGAATCTGTCGTTGCTCGAGACAGGGGGCAAGGTCCTGGTGGTCAGCCAGTTCACCCTGTACGGGGAAGTTCGCAAGGGCCGCCGACCATCCTTCGTCAAAGCGGCGCGTCCCGAACCGGCCGAGCGCCTGGTGGACGAGGTGGTGACGGCGCTGGAGAGTGAGGGGATAGAGGTGTCCACCGGCCGTTTCGGAGCCATGATGGAAGTGTCCCTTGTGAACGATGGGCCGGTCACCATCCTGGTGGAGACGGACGGCGGTCGGATGGTCTGAACGCTTCCACCTGCGACAGGGTGGCGCCGCTGGTGAGATATCAGCGAGATTCAAGCCGACGACTCATGTCCCCATTTTAAGATAGGGAGCGCCGGATCCGGGACGCCATGCAGCGGACGATGACCACCACCGGCGGAGCGCTGTTGGCCAGCGCTCTCACCACGGCTCTGGGACTCCTGACCCTGCTCTTCGCCCCGCTCGATCCGATGAGGCAACTGGGCTTGCTGACCGCGGTAACCATATTGTTGGATCTCATCGCAGCTTTCTTGGTGCTCTGGGCGCTGTACCACCGATGGCGGAGGCAGGAGTTCGGTGGCGGCAGCCACCACCCCACCCCCAGCCCCAGACAACTGTCGCCGGGAAGTGACAGGGCGGCCTACCGCAACCTCAGCGGGTCCCCTTTCTGATCGAAGATATGAAGTCCCTTCCCTCGGGGCACACGTTGAAGAAGTCGCATCGTTGACACTCCGGTGAGGGGGTGGGATCCCATTGTTCATTGCAGATGGAGCGGGCCATCTCCTCTAAACGTTGGCGGGCAGACGCCAGCCAATCCTGGTCGACCGACTCTGTGTGGGGAGATTGTTGTAATTGGCCCCCTCCCAGGTAGGCGATGGTCACCGAAAGCCCGGAAGGCGCCGGTCCCAGTTCGGGCGCCTCGCACACCGCCAACGCGTAGACCTGCATTTGAGCGAGACGGGCTGAATGGGGATCATCGGCAGGCGGCTGACCCGACTTGAAATCGACGATCTCCCAGGCACCGGTCTTGCTCCGGTAAACGGCGTCGATCCGGCCCCGCACCAGGAAGTCGTGGGACAACCGGAGGTTGAATGCCTTCTCCAGCCATTGGGTCTCCATGTTGGCGAATCGGGATTCCAAGAAGACCTCGAAGGGGCCCGGACCGCTTTCGGAGGCGACCGGCCGGTCATCCTCGGCCAGATCCACAGCTTCGTCATCCGGTTCCAGCAGGGGGACCTTGCCCCGGTGGTGGAGTTCGATCTGGCGGTGAATCCGGGTCCCCCGGCGGGTCACATAGGAGTAACGGCGGGGAAGAGGCTCCACTCTGGTCCAGAAGTACTTCTTAGGGCATTGCGCGTAATTGACCAGATCGGTGGCCGAGGTGGCTATCACCGGCCTGTCGTGGGGTGGCTCAGGATCGGGGAGTCGAAACAGCATTCCTTCGTATTCTTCCAGGGCCGCCTGGTATTCCTCTTCGACTCCTCGGGCGCGGGCCCTCTCGGCCGGGGATTCGGGGTCTGCAAGGGCGTGTCGGATGCCCCCTGCCCACCCCTCTTCGAACCCAGGATCGGGAGGATCGACGGTCTGCGGAGGGGCGGCGAAGCTGGAAGGGCGATCACCGGGGGGATAGGCATTCTCCAGTGCCCCATCAGCATCGGCGACAGGCTCTTGTTGACTGTCCAGCCAAGCGGCTTTGAAGAATGCACTTTGATGAGGCAATTTGGGTCGGACCGTCGGTTCGGGGTATCCGTACCAATGGGCGCCTGACAGCACCAGTTCCTCTTTGGCCCGAGTGGCCGCCACGTAGGCGATACGCCATTCCTGGGATTGGTGAGCGGCTCTGACCGACTCCTGCTGGTCCGCCAGGAACTGGGCGATCTGGGAGGGGTCCATACCTGTGGTGATCCCGACATGTTCGGGGGGATCCAGTCTCCAATTCCAGGGAACGGTCTCTGCCTTGAAATATGGGTTGTCGAATCCCCCTACCGCCTGTGAGGGAAAGTTCTGGTAGTAGATCGCCGGGACGAACACCACCGGCCATTCGAGTCCCTTGGCCTTGTGAACGGTGAGCAGGGTCACGGCGTCCTCGTCAGAGAGCCGAGCGGTGTCAACTTCCTCGGAGGGTTCTTCCGCCAGGGCCTCCAGATAGTCGAGGAACCCATCGACGGTGGAAGGACCCTCCATGGGAGACCAACTCTCAGCCAGGTCGAGGAAACGGTAGAGATTGAGGCGGACGCTGAGTCGATGGTTGCCCGGTATGGATTCCACATCAGCCCAAGTCCCCGTCCTTTCCAGTATCTTCCGGCAGGCCTCTGCGGCCGAGACGCCCTGGCAGGCCGCCAGGATGTCTCGGTACTCCTTTTGGAATTGCCGGAATGGCGCCTCCAGCCGGTCGGGGAGTGCTAGCCAGAACCTGCTGTCCTCCAAGCTGTCCAGTAGGGCGCGAGGCTTCCCGTCGGGTCTGCGGTAGGCAAATCTGCTCAAGAACCGGATGTCCCCCAAACCCAGCCGGTACCGACTCCCACTCAGCAGTCGGGCAGCGGCTTCCCGGTCGTCGAATCGGCCGGCGATCCTCAGCCATGAGTGGACTTCAACCACCTCCGGAACGGTGAGGAGACCTCCCAGGTTGGCCACTTCCACTGGGATGTCTTGGGCGATCAATTGCTGGTACACCCCGGTGATGTCCTTGGTCTTCCGGAACAGCACCGCCATGTCCCTCCATTCCCTGCCGTCGCGGTGACGTTCGCTCAATTGCTCGGCAATCCAGGCGGCCTCGTCGAGGAAAGTGGGATGCCACAACGCCGTGACCTTTGCAGGGATCGCCTCGGGCAGAGCCACAAGGTCCTTGGTATCCGAGCCGATGTTCTCCTTCACCGTGTTCGCGAACCGTATGATCTTGCGGCCCGAGCGCCGGTTCAAAGTCAACGGCAGGGTCTCCGCCGGTTCGCCTTCCTCGGTGGGGAAGTGGGTGGGGAAGTTCCGGAAGTTGTGGAGGGAGGCCCCCCGCCATTCATAGAGGGTCTGGTCGGAGTCTCCCACCACGGTCAGCGGAAAGCCCTTCCCGAAGAGCCTTTGGAGGATGACACGTTGGGCGGCGTTGGTGTCCTGGTATTCGTCGGCCACCACTGCGCGGTACCGATCGCTGATCCGAGCGGCTATCTGGGGCTCTTCCTCCAGTATCCGATAGGCATGGACTATCAGGTCTCCGTAGTCCACCACCCCCAATCGATGTTTGTGCTCCTGGTACCTGCGAGCCGCCTCCACCATGCCGGGGCGCTTGTGATGGGCATTGAGCAATCGCTGGTAGGCGTTGAAGTCACGCTTGAGCCGAAAGTCTGTCGCATTCAGATGGGGTAGGTCGATCCGCAGCATGGTTTCATCCACGCGGTCGGGATCGACCAGGTGATCGGCCAGTGAGGAGCAAAAGCGGATCAGTGCTCCAGGAAGGTAGAAGAAGTCGGTGTTGTCCAGCCCTGGCAGGAGGGTCTCCCGGATTACCTGTTTCACGATCTGGCGGGTTTGGGCCGGACCGATTATGGAGAGATTCCGCTCGATCCCCAAAAGCGCCCCGAACTCATCGACGATCTGGGAGCAAAAGCCATGGTAGGTGTTGACCTGTACCTGCCGGAGGGGATCTCCGGCGCCGGAAAGAACCTGTTGGATCCGATGAGATAGTTCTTGAGCCGCCTTGTTGGTGAATGTGAGTCCCAAAGCCTGCTCCGGTTCTATTCCTGCTGTCTTCACCATTCGAGCGATCCGGTAGGAGACGGTGGTGGTCTTGCCCGTACCGGCGCCTGCGGAGACTCGGAGAGGCCGGAGGGGATAATCCACCACTGCCTGTTGCTCGGGTGATAGCGTGATGACCGGGGCGCTCACGATGTGAAGGCCTCCTTTCCCTCCGGCCAGGCCGGGCACAGGGATCGAACCGAACACCGTCCGCATTCCTGGGACGGTTTAGGCGGCCACGGGGCGAGTTCGGCCGATTCGTATACGATGGCTTGGGCAATCTCGTCCAGCCTTTTCACCACCTCTTCCAGATTGGCCGGGTCGAAGGAACGCTTCCAGGAACCCTTCTCACAAAGGGGATGCCAGAATTCCGCGGCGGAGACCCTGTTGTCAGGATCAGATCGAAAAAGGGCCCACATGTAGAACCCCAACTGCAAGGCAACGCCGGCGTCTCGGTGAGTCATCGGGTTCTTGGAAGTCTTGTAATCGACCACTCTCAGGGTGCCGTTTCCCATCCGGTCGACTCGATCGATCCGGCCTCGCCAGGTGACTCCGTTCAGTTCCGTCTCCACTTTGTCCTCGAATCTGACGGCTTCACCCCTTTCTGCCTGCCAGCGTTCCTCCAAGAGGCCGAGGAGTTTGGCTCCCCGGTCCCGCCACGCCTGGTTGAGCACCGGCGTGCCGAAATCCAATGCGGCTAGTCCCGCGTCTAGTTCTTCCAACGCCCGTGGCAGGTCAAGACCTCTTTCTCCTCGCCTCAGGGAGTCTTCCCCGCACCTTTGAAGGACTTGATGAATCAACAGGCCGAATCGGATGTAGGGGTTCTCATCGGGCGGACGGATGCGCAGTCGCCTCTCCAGGGCGAATTGCCGGGGACACTTCTGATAGGCCTCAGCCTGAGAGGCCGACATGATGTGGTCGGCGTCGATCAACCCCAAGTCGTTTCCGGGTGGACGCAACCCGGCGAAGGCGTGGGGATTCCACAGATCAGCACGAGTCGGATTCGCCATCACCGCGGTAGCTGCCAAGCGGCGGGGGAGGGCTGTTCGGATGTCCTTCTGGGTGCGCCGGAGAAAGCTCTCGGTTTCCAGTCGTCCTACTGGTGAGGAAGGCGGTTGAGGTTCGGGATGGCCCAATTCGAAGCCTGGGCCCTCAGCCAACTGGACCATGAACCTGCTGACGGTGCGGCGCATCTCGTTCAGGTCGGGGGCCGTGGCGGTCCACACCACCCGCCGACTGGCTCGCGTCATGGCTATGTAGGCCAGATTCCGCTCCTCCTCCAGACGTGTGTTGAGAAGATGCAGGTAATCCGTGTGAGGCTGAGAAAGGAGTTGTCCTTCCAGCAGGGACCGGAAGGGCCTGGTATCAGGGAAGATTCCCTCCGTTGCGTTGCATATGAACACCACCTCGAATTGACGTCCCTTGGCTTGGTGAATGGTGCCGACCACCACCCGTCCATCCGCCGAGGTGTGGGGTGACAGCAGGGGAGAAGCCTCCAGATCACCCTCCACAGTCAACTTCCGGTAATCGAGCAGGGAGGAGGCGGGGGAACGCTCGGCAAGCCTGCCCAGGGTTTGAGCGAAAGAAAACAGGGCGGATCGATTGTCGGCAGGCTGGTCGGGGCCGGCAAGGCGATGGAAATGGGGGACCTGGCTCCACAGCTTCCAGAACCCGTTGGTGGCCGGCGGCCTCTCCGCCCAGGAGGGGTCCTTCAACAAGAGAGAGACCGGCCGCGCCTGCGGGAGTTCCTCTTCCAGGATCTGCGACCAGGTTTGGCCCCGGCGGTGGCGTTCTGCTCGCAGATGGCGAGCCTGTCCCTGCGTCAGGGAGAACAGGGGGCCCAGCAGCACTCCTTCCAACATCCGATCGAGGTCTGCCCTGGCCTGGGGTGAAGGATCCCGGTCCCGGTCGGCCACCGCCGCCCTTGCCAGGTCCAGCACCAGGCGGACCGCGGGTTGGTCGATCAATCGGGCGCCCGGGCGAGTGTGGGGAATTCCCGCCCGATCCAAAGCCCGGGAAAGACTGCCCAGGGGACTTGCGGTTCGGGTGAGGATTGCGATCTGTGAGTGGGGTAGTTGCTCGGTGAGGTGGAGGCGTTTAATCTCCGAGGCGATCCAGTCGTTCTCGGCCATTTCCTGATCGAAGACGTAAAGCTCCACCCTTCCCGGGTGGGGGGCAGGTTCTGGCATGGCGGTCACCTCACCGGAGAGCAACTCCCCGGCGGAGGACAGCACTTCTCGGGGGACCCGGTGGCTGGTCTTGAGTCTGAACACCTCCACGGACCGCCTTCCGACTTTGCCGAAGGTCTCGGGGAAGGCGCTCACCGAGGCCCGCTCGGCGCCCCGGAAGGAGAAGGAGGTTTGTTGGGGATCGGCCACCGCGGTGAGATGGACTCCTCCTGCAACCATCTTTGTAAGGATCTCCACCTGAACCAAGGTGGCTTCCTGGTATTCGTCCACCAGCACATATGGGAACCGAGCCACCGAGCGGCCAAGGATGTCCGGGTTGCCCAGGGCATGGTTGGTCCGCAGCAGTAGACCGGTGTAGTCGATTTTCTGCTCTTCGGTGAGTCTGCGCAGATAGCGTCGATAGAAACCGGGCAGCCCCGCCCAGGCCGGTCTATCGATGGCACGGACCTCCAATTCCTCTGGACTGATGCGCTGCTCTCCGCACCGCAGCATGAAGTCGGCCAGTTCTTGGGCCAGGGTCCGGGTGCCGAGCATTCGTCGATAGATCAGGGGCCAGTCGTCAGGGCGTTCGTCGGCGAGGACTTCTCGGACCACCTGGATTTGCTCCGGGGTGGTGAGCAGCATGGGAGGTTGGGGGGTTCCGAAGAGTTCTTGGGAGTTCTCCTCGACCAGCGTCCGAGCGAAGGCGTAAAAGGTGCCCACCGAAAGCTCACCGAAGGACCGGCGGGCTGCGGCGGTGATGCGTTCCCGCAAATCAGCGGCGGTCTCCCTGGAGAATGACAATGCCAGCACCGCATCGGACAAGGCGACCTGCGAGTTGATCAAGTGAGCGGCCCGACGCGCCAGGAGTTCAGTCTTCCCGGTCCCCGGCCCGCCGATGATCAGTTGGGTTCCTTCTGACTGGATGACAAGGTCATCCCACTGGGAGGAGGAGACCGTCTTACTCCTCAGCGGTTCCACCGCAGCACCCTTCACAGAGGGGATTTCACCAGGCCGGGGAAGGGATCAGGCGGCGACATGCAGATCCGCAGGCTGGCAGACCGAGCAGGCATGGGTCGACTGATTCTCGATCAGTTCGATTGTGACACCCGCCTCGGCCATCCATTCCATGATCTTGAGGCAGTCGGACGGATCGGTTTCGACGTTGTGGCGATTCATTTGGCTTTCCATGGGTATAAGCCTATGAGGGGGGTGTGACACTTTTACTTGGAGTCTGTGGGAGACTGCCCCGTGGCCGGCGGGTCGGCCCAGGCGGGGCAGATGGGCTGGTAGGAACACCAATCGCACAGGCGGGACTTTCTGGGAGGAAATATGTCGGTGGTGATGGCCCGATCAATAGCCCGCCTGAGGGCCAGAAGCTGCCTTTTGACTCCTCGCAACTGCCCCTCGGACACCGCCAGGCTGTAGGCCTCCGAGTTGCCAAGGTATAGCAGGCGGATGTAGGCAGGAGTCCTTCCCGCCTCCTCCCCGACCATCAGGGCATAGACCTTCAGGGCAAAGAAGCTCGAGTCGGCGAATCGGAGCGGAGGGGCCTTGCCCGTCTTGTAGTCGGTGATCACCAACCCTCCATCGGGTCCGGAATCGAGCCTGTCGATTATGCCCCGCACTTCCAACGGTCCGCGGTCGTCCCTCTTGGAGTCGTCGGCGATCAGCAGTGTGATGAGTTTCTCTCTCTCCACAGGCTCTATCTCACGTGGATCCTCCACCTGAAAGTAGCGCTCGGCCACTTTCCGGCTCGCCCGCAAGTACTTGTCTTGACCATCGCTGTCCCCGGCGAAGATTTCCTGGTATTCGTCGGAGTCCAGGGTCTCCTCCCAGGCGCCTTCCAGCAGTGCGAGGAGTTGATCGGGATGACGATCGGTAGCGGGGAGGTCGAATAGCCTCTCCAAGGCCAAGTGAATGGCAGTCCCTCGCGCCTGGGCCGGGGTGGGTACCGATGGGATCTTTTGGATGTGTCGGAATTTGTAAAGCCGTGGACAGGTCTTGAAGTCGGAAGCCCTGCTGGGTGAGAGGTTCGCCAGTGGCTCGCCGGCTTCCGGAGAAGGTGCGGTTGCTTCCCCAGGCTCAAGGGGCAGCTTGGTAGTTGGAGAAGGCTCAGCCGGGTTGAGTCTGTCTGAAAACGCGGTTGGGACCGAAACCATCAAACGCCGATCATAAGAGAACGCTGTGACGTTTTCCGGTCTCTTGCAGCAGATTCGGAGTTTGCCGCGAAAAAACCGCGTCAAGGTGCAAAGGGAGACTCGGACCGATCCCATACCCGGTAGGGGAATATCGCCAACATTGCTACCCTGATCTGCGACACACCAAGCGGGGCGACAAACATGGAAAGCAGCCGGGTCCGCAAGACTTTTCTGGACTTTTTTGCCGAACGCGGCCACACTGTACGTCCTTCTGCTTCACTGATCCCCGTCGACCCCACCCTGCTGGTTACCAACGCCGGCATGGTCCCATTCAAGCCCTACTTTCTGGGAGAGGAGACACCGCCGTACAAGAGGGCGGCGAGCGTACAAAAGTGCGTTCGGACCATTGACATTGACATAATCGGCACAACCGCCCGCCACACCTCGTTCTTCGAGATGATGGGCAATTTCAGCTTCGGGGACTATTTCAAGCGGGATGCCATCCGTTGGTCCTACGAACTGGTCACCGAGGGCTACGGGCTCGATCCCGATCGGTTGTGGTTCACCGTCTACGAAACCGACGACGAGGCTGCCGAGTTGTGGGTTTCGGAGGTGGGGGTGCCCCATGACCGGGTGCAGCGCGGGGGCAAGGACAATTTCTGGCAGATGGGCGTGCCCGGGCCTTGCGGTCCGTGCTCGGAGATCTTCTATGACCGCGGTCCCGAATACGGAGAGGAAGGAGGGCCGATCGGAGGAGGGGAAAGCCGCTACGTTGAGTTGTGGAACCTGGTTTTCATGCAGAATATCCAGGACCGGCCCTTCGAGGTAGTGGGGGATCTTCCCCAAAAGGGGGTGGACACCGGAATGGGCCTGGAAAGAACAGCCATGATCCTCCAGGGGGTGTCGAGCGCTTTCGAAACTGATGTGATGCGCCCGGTGCTGGAGGCTGGTTCCTCCATTTGCGGGGTCCCCTATGGGCACAGCCCAGTCTCCGACATCTCGCTTCGCATCCTGGCCGATCACGGCCGGGCGATGACCGTGCTGATATCAGATGGTGTGGTGCCATCCAACGAGGGAAGGGGCTATGTGCTGCGACGCCTGATCCGCCGGGCGGTGCGGCATGGATGGCTTCTGGGGTACGAGGGACTGCTGATGCCCCGGCTGGCTTCGGCAACGGTTGCGGCGCTTGGCGACGCTTATCCCGAAGTGGTCGATCAATATGACCTGGTATTGAAGGTGGTCTCCCAGGAGGAGTATCGATTCCTGCGCACTCTTGAGTCGGGCCATTCCATTCTCCAGGGAGAGATGGCCAGTCTTGGTGAGGGAGAGAGCCTCTCCGGAGAGGTGGCGTTCCGGCTCCACGACACCTACGGATTCCCCTTTGAATTGATCATGGAGATCTCCGAGGAGAGGGAGGTAGGAGTGGACAAGGGCGGCTTCGACCGGTTGATGGAGAAACAACGGGAACGGGCCAGGAGGGCATGGAAGGGCGGTCAGGAGTCTGCCGCAGCCGACCTCTACAGGGGATTGCTGGACGATATTGGAACGTGTGAGTTCATCGGCTACGACCATGAGGCAGGGAGGGCGCAGGTCCTGGCCATCCTCCGGGAAGGGGAGCAGGTGTCCGCGGCCCAGCGAGGGGAACAGGTGGAAGTGTTCCTGGATAGAACCCCTTTCTACGCCGAGGCAGGAGGCCAGGTGGGCGACAGCGGGGTAATCGTGAGCAACACGGGTGAGTTGGAGATAGCCGACACTCGCCATCCCGTGGCGGGCCTGTCCGGGCATCTCGCCCGAGTGACGAGAGGATGGGTGGGGACCGGACAGACGGTCCGAGCGGACATCGACTCCCCTAGAAGGGAAGGCATCCGCAAGAGCCACACCGCCACCCATATCCTCCATTGGGCGCTTCGAGAGGGCCTGGGAGACCACGTCCGCCAGGCAGGGTCGCTGGTGACCGACGGACGGTTGAGATTCGACTTCTCCCACTATTCGGGCTTGGAACACCACGAAATGTTCGAGATAGACCAGTTGGCCAATCAGAGGGTGATTGCAAACAGCAACATCAACACCACTGTCATGCACATCGACGATGCGCGGGCCTCGGGAGCGCTGGCCTTCTTCGGCGACAAGTATGGAGAGCAGGTGAGGGTGGTGCAGGTAGGAGACTTCTCCCGCGAGTTGTGCGGGGGTACTCATGTGCCATCCGCCGGACAGACCGGACCGGTGGTAGTGCTGGGGGAGTCCTCGATCGGCGCCAACCTGCGCAGGGTCGAGGCCCTCACGGGTCAGACCGCCTACGACCACCTGCTTGAGGTGCGGGATGCCCTGGATCGAACCGGCAAGCAACTGACCGCCCCGTGGGCGGCGGTTCCCGAGCGGGTGGAAGCACTGGTGAGGCGGGTGAGTGAGCTTGAGGACGAGCTGGAGGAGATGAGATCGGCCCGAAGGGGCGACCTGGCTGCGGATCTGGCCGGGGGGGCCCGCAGCTACAACGACTTCAAGCTGGTGGTCTCCGGCCAAGAGGGACTGGACACCAGGCAGCTTCGGCAGTTGGCACTGGGAGTCAGGGATCGGATCTCTCCGGGAGTGGTGATCGTGGGATCGGTCGCCAAAGGAAAGGGAGCCGTGGTGGGGGCCGTGAGTCCGCGGCTCGTTCAACATGGAATGTCGGCCGCAGATGTGGTGGGATCGGCTGCGCGGGTGATGGGCGGGGGGAGTTCCCGGGATCCGGAGTTGTCGCAGGGAGGAGGGCCCAAGGGCCATCTCCTGGATGAGGCCCTCGAGAGCGCCGGTGCGGCGGCTGCCCGGGCCCTTTCGGAGGTTTGAGCTGGGACGGGTTCTCGCCGTGGATCCGGGTGAGAGGAGGGTAGGGGTGGCGCTGTCCGATCCGGGGGGGATAATTGCTCAGCCTTGGTCTGTGATCGACCGGTCAGTCACCGACGTGTTGACCGAGGTCCGCAGGATCGTGCAGGACAACCAGGTGGACACCATCGTGGTGGGCCTGCCCGTCAGCCTATCCGGTCGCGAGGGGGCCTCGGCGGCGGCGGCCAGGGAGTTTGCCATCGAACTGCGGAAAGCCACCGGTGTGGCGGTGGTATTGCATGATGAACGCTATAGCACAGTGGCGGCAGAACGGGTTATGAGAGAAGGCAAGGCCTCGGCTAGGAAGCGCCGCAACCAGAGGGACAAAGTGGCGGCGGCGATCATTCTGTCCGAATACCTGATGGGACGGCCCCCCGGGGAGACCACGGGCGGGGATCGATGAGCTCGCCGCCGGACCCCGACCAGTTTCCTCGCAGGTCAAGCCCCTGGTCATTGCTGCGCCTCCTGGCGGTGGCGGGCATCGTGGTGGTGTCGGCGGCGTTCGTCATCAACCTGGGTTCCCGGATGGGAGAGGAAGTCGCTCAAAGGCTCGAGGGCCTGGAGACCTCGACCACGGCAACCCTGGTTACCGGTCGCGCGGTGGAGGTGGACATTCCCTTCGGCTCTTCTGCCACTCGAGTGGCCGAGATTCTCATGGAAGCGGGTGTGATCGCTGATTCCGGGTTGCTGCTGGCCGCGGTGCAGGACGCCGGGGTGGCAGGATCCATTCAAGCCGGTACCTACCAGTTGACCACGGGAATCTCCATGGAGCAGTTGCTCGTGGAGTTGCTGGCAGGGCCGGTGGCCACCACCTATCGCATCACCGTCTTCGCCGGCCTGCGGATCGATGAGATCCTCGACTTGCTGGCCGAGGCCTCTCGGATCGAGCGGGAGCAGTTCGAGAATGCGTTGTTGAACCAGGTGGTTACCTCTGTCTACTTGGACCAGAGCGCGCCTGTCACCCTGCGTTCTTGGGAGGGGCTACTGTTTCCCGACACCTACGAGTTCGACAACGACGCCGACGCGCCGCAGATCCTGCAGAGATTGTCCGACACCATGGAGCAGCGCATGTCGCTGGTGGACTGGAGCGGCATCGCACCCTTGGGTTTCACGCCCTATCAGGGGATCGTGATGGCCTCCATGATCGAATCAGAGGTGCGCCTGGCCGAAGAGCGCCCTCTCGTTGCGAGCGTGATATTCAACCGCCTCGGTGATGGAACGATGTTGCAGATGGACAGCACCGTCCTGTACGCGCTGGACACGCGGGATGTCGCAGAGTTCGATCCGCAGGTCGATTCTCCATACAACACCTACCGGCACAGCCGGCTCCCTCCCGCTCCCATTTCCGCTCCGAGTTTCGCGTCGCTGCAAGCCGCCGCCCAGCCGGCCGCCACCGATTTCCGGTACTTCGTTCTTGCTTCCGCAGAGGGTCGACACACCTTCTCGGTGACTTTTGAAGAGCACCAGGCGGCGATCGAGAAGTCCCGGGCCGAAGGTGTGCTTCCATGACCGGAGGCGCGGCGTCCATCCCTGCGGTGGGTGGTTACCGTCTGGCCGTGCTGGGTGACCCGGTGGAGCACTCCCTATCACCTGCCATGCACAACGCCGTGCTGGCCGCATTGGGTCTGGAAGGGGAGTACAGTGGGAGACGGGTGGATGAACAGGGGATGACACAGGCGGCCTCCCAGATGCGGACCGGGGAGTTGCACGGCGCCAATATCACCATGCCGCACAAGGGAGTGGCCGCTCGCTTAGCCGACCGGTTGAGTTCCGACGCCGAGCGCTCCGGTTCGGTCAACACCTGGACCCTGGAGGGTGATGGGGAGTTGACCGGGCACAGTACCGATGTGGAGGGGATCCGTCGGGTGTGGGTCCGGGCCGGGTTACCCGAGGACTGCCCGGTGCTGGTGATCGGGGCGGGAGGAGCGGCCGCGGCGGCAATGGTGGCCTTGGAAGACTGGGACCTGTGGTGCTCGGCGCGTCGCTCCGAAGCCGTCGCATCCCTGGCTGAGCGGGTTCAAGTCTCCTTTGGGTCGTGGCCTTGGGGAAAGCCCATGGCCGGCGCGGCGATCCTGAACGCCACGCCCCTGGGGATGAGGGGCGGGGAGTTGCCGGTGGAGTTGCTGCAAGAGTCGAGTGGTCTGTTCGACATGGCCTATCGGTCTGATCGGGCGCCCACGGGCGCAGTCCGATGGATGAGGGAGCGGAGAATGCCGTCCTCGGACGGCCTGGCGATGCTGGCTGCCCAGGCGGAGGCCTCCTTTGAGATGTGGACCGGACACAGACCCCCCTCCGGTGTGATGGAAGAGGCTGCCAGAAAGGGGATGGGCGGCGGCGGATGATCGAGGTGGGAGGGGCGCTGTTGGCGGGGGCGGCCCTGGGACCGGCGGTGAATGTCTGGGTGACCAGGCAACTGGCCCGCAGAGGTCTTGGTCGGTCGCCGGCATGGCGATCGGCTATCCGATGGATGCTCCCGGCCGTGTTGGGTGTTGGCTGGGCGGCTATGTGGTCGACAATGGGGTGGACAGCAGTGTTGCCGGCTCATCTGGCGTGGTTCACGGTGACTTCGGCGTTGGTGGTGACCGACCTGGAGCACAAGTTGATCCCCAATAGCATCCTCTACCCCGGCACCGCGGTCACCGCAACCTTGCTGTCAGTAGGGGCATTTGTCGACCCTGCTTCCGGTCGGATGGGTACTGCCGTGGCTGGCGCGGTGGTGAGCCTGGTCGGGATGGGACTCTTGGAGGTGGCTGGAAAGGGCGCCTTGGGAATGGGCGATGTCAAGCTATCGGTGCTGCTGGGGCTGGTGTGCGGCTTCAGAGGAGTGGTGGTGGCTGTGCAGGCGATCCTGTACGGTTTTCTGATCGGTGGGGGGATGGCTGTCATCCTTCTCCTGACCCGCCGGGCACACCGCCGGACCCAGATGCCCTTTGCGCCCGCCCTTGTCGTCGGCGCCTGGCTAGCACTGTTCGGATCGGCGGTCTGATCGCCCTCCAGGCCGGTATTGCCTTGGCTCTAACAGCCGGGATCAAGCAGTTTGGACGCCAAGGACTACCGAACGACCTCCCAACGGCTGCACGGGGCGATTGTTGGGTCCTCCACTCAACTCCAACAGATTGTCCACCTGGTCCGCAGAGATGGTCTTCGGATGGCGCATTACGTACCATTCCACCGGTTCATCACATGGGGGCGTCGTCCTGGAGCCGTCGTATCGGTAGTACCCAGGTTGGTCCGGCAGGAATGAGCCTGCGTCGAGAGCCAACCCGTCAGCGGGGGTGAAACCTACCTCCACAACCTCTAGAACGGCCCGTACCAATGCGCTGGGCGCCCCCAGTGCGAACCACTGGCCTACAACTGCCAGGTTTCCGGCGGCGTCTTGATGGACCAGGTGCAGTTCGGCCGCGTAGCTCCTTCCGTTGCGGCGATGCTCGGATGGGACGTGAAAGTGGGCGGTGTGAAGTTGATAGATCCGGTGGCCGATAGTGAGGGCATTGCCCGGGGGAAAGTCGATATGGAAGAATATCCCGTCGCTCCGAACCTCTGTGGCGGCGACGGTGTAGGAGAACGCAATAGACGCATCCTCCACCTGCCGGCACATTCCTATGTCGATCGGGGACTGTTGCTTGCCTTCCGAGCAGGTGGCGTATTCGTCAGACAGCGAGCCCCAATGCTGGGGTGCTCCCAGTCCATCGTATCCCCACGCCACGACCGGATCGTCGGGATCGCGATTCGGGTTCACCTGCGAACTCGTCAACGCAAAGATCCTGACATGAGCAGATTCCTCTTGAACGCCCTGCCTGTTACGGGGGAGAATCCTACCTTGGTAGTCCGGTGTGCCAGCATTGTCGGTAGATGCCCATCCACGTTGCCTGACACCGGGTCCGGTCCGATGCCGGGCGCGCCCAGGTGTTACCTTCCGAGCAGGAGTGAACTGCAGACACTGTCCAACGGGTAGCATCTTGAGGCATGCTTAGGTTTCTGACCGCGGGGGAATCCCACGGACCCGGCCTGGTGACGATCGTTGAGGGGTTACCGGCCGGGTTGGAGTTCAGCGCTGACGACATGGCGGGCGAATTGGCGCGGCGCAGGATGGGATACGGGCGTGGAAACCGGATGAAACTCGAACAGGATCAGTTGGAGATCATGGGAGGGGTTCGTCATGGCTACACACTGGGGAGCCCCGTGGCGGTGGTAATCCGCAATACCGAGTGGCCCAAGTGGGAGAAGGAGATGAGTCCCTTCCCCGGGCACAAGCCACGTCGGCGGATGACGGCGCCCCGTCCCGGGCATGCCGACCTGGCAGGGATGATCAAATACAACACCCATGATGCCCGCAATGTCCTGGAACGGGCCTCGGCGCGCGAGACTGCCGCCCGAACGGTGGTCGGTTACCTTTCCAAGGTGCTGCTTGCCGCGCTTGACGTGCAACTGTTCAGCCATGTTGTGGCTATCGGGGAGGCCCATGCCCCGGACCGTCCCCTTCCGGTTCCCTCCGATCTGAAGACCATCGACCAGTCGCCAGTCCGAGTCTTCCACTCCAAGGCGGAGGCAGCAATGATCGCCGAGATCGAGGCCGCCAAAGTGGACCGCAACACTCTGGGTGGGGTGGTGGAAGTGTTGGCTTACGGCCTTCCCCCGGGAATAGGCAGTTACGTCCACTGGGACCGCAAGCTTGACGGCCTCTTGGCCGGGGCCCTGATGTCGATTCATGCCATCAAGGGAGTGGAGGTGGGAGACGGGTTTCGTTCGGCGGTACGGCGGGGAACCGTTGCACACGATGAGATCTACTACGAGGAGCAGGAGGGTTACCACCGCCAAACCAACCGGGCCGGAGGCACGGAGGGAGGCATCACCTTGGGGGGAATCCTGCGGGTGCGAGCCGCCATGAAACCCATCTCCACTGTGATGCGGCCCCTCAACACCGTTGATGTGGAAACCCGTCAGCCGCACAAAGCCTTTCGGGAACGCTCAGATGTGTGCGCGGTTCCTGCCGCCGGAGTTGTTGCCGAGCAGATGGTGGCGTTCGTTCTGGCCCAGGAGGTGCAGCGGATGGTGGGAGGCGACACCGTTGACGATCTCCGGGCCGGTTGGGAATCCCACTGGAGAAAGGTGGAGAGGTTCTGACCCCCAAGGTGTGGCTGATCGGGATGATGAGTTCCGGAAAGACCAAGGTGGGCCGGATGCTCTCGCATCGCAGTGGTCTGCCTTTCGTGGACGTGGACGACGAGATTGTGGAACGGGCCGGGATGACCATCCCCCAGATTTTCGCCCAACACGGCGAGCCGGCCTTCCGGGCCATGGAGTGCGCAGAGGTGGAGCGCATCGCTGCCGACAGCCAGAGGCTGGTGGTCGCCACCGGAGGAGGAGCGATCCTGGACCCCGATAGCCGCCGTGTGATGAGGAAGACCGGACTGGTGGTGTGGCTCAAGCCTTCAATCGCATCCCTCATCGCCAAGCGCAAGACCGCCAATCGCCCTCTCTTGCAGGGCCATTCCGACCTGGCGGCAAGATACACCGAGATCTGGAAGGCTCGAAGACACCTCTACGAGGAAGCTGCCCATCTGAGCGTTGACATGGATCACAAGAGCCGGGAATTGGTTGCCGAGGAAGTGTGGAGGCTGTGGAACGCATCCTGATCGGAGACCGGTGTGAGATACTGGTCTCGGACAGGTTGCCCTCACCCCTCCTTCCCCCCCGCCGGGGCCATCCTCCTTCCCGGGTGGTGGTGCTTTCCCAGCCTGGTCGGGTGGCGGAGGTGGCCGCGGCAGTTGCCGATCGCATCGAACAGGACGATGCATCTTCCGGTAGCCCAGGGGTGGAAGTGCACACTGTGGGGATTCCGGACCGCGACGAGGCCAAGACGCTGGGAGTCGCCGAAGAACTCTACCGGCACCTCGATCGGCTCCGGGTGGACAGATACGACACGATCGTGGGAGTAGGGGGTGGGGCGGCCACCGATCTGGCAGGGTTCGTTGCCTCGACTTGGCTGCGGGGGGTGGAGACGGTGTACGTTCCCACCACCTTGCTGGGGGCGGTGGACGCCGCAATAGGGGGGAAGACCGGGGTCAACCGGGAGGGTAAGAACCAGATTGGAACTTTCCGCCATCCCCGGCGGGTGGTTGTGTCTATCGACGTCCTCAGGTCCCTGCCGCGCGGGTTGCTCATCGAAGGGATGGCCGAGACGTTGAAAGCCGGGTTGATCGGTGACTCCCGTTTGGCGGAGATCCTCGAGGAGCACGGACTGGAATCACCGCTCCCCGAAGTTGTCACCAGGGCGGTGAAGGTCAAGGCCGGGGTGGTGGCGGAAGACTTCTTTGAAACGGGTCGGAGGGCGATACTCAACTACGGGCACACCATCGGTCACGCTGTGGAGACAGCCATCGGGATGCCCCACGGCCATGCCGTTGCGATTGGGATGGTGGCGGCTGGCGCGGTCTCCGCCGAGAAGGCGGGATACCCCTACCAACTACGCCAGCGGGAGATGATCACCGCTCTGGGACTGCCGGTGCAATCCCCACCGGTGGACCGCTCGGTGATCATGGAACTGCTCGGCAGGGACAAGAAGCGCCGGGGTGGTCCACTGCCCAAGATGGTGCTGTTGGAAGACTTCGGAAAACCGGTTGTCGTCGACGTCTCCTCTCGGGATGTGGAGATCGGATTGACGGCAATCGGGTTGTGATCCTCTACACTTCGATCTGACTTTCCCCGAGCGTTTCGAACCCACCATGATCTCCACCAATGATGTCCGGCCCGGCATGGCCCTGGAACTGCCCGACGGGGTGTTCACCATCGTCACCTACCAGCACGTCAAGCCCGGAAAGGGAAAGGCGTTCGTGCGCATGAAGATCAAGAACGCCGAGACCGGTCAGGTATTGGATCGGACATTTCGGGCCGACGAGGATGTGCCCCGTGCGATCATCAACCGCCGAGACCACCAGTACCTGTACCAGGACGACCTGGGCTTTCATTTCATGAATCTGGAGGACTACTCCCAGTTTGCCCTCAGTTCGACCGAGGTCGGCAACGATGCCGGGTACCTGGTGGAAGGGATGAGCCTGACGATCGCCTTTCATAACGAACGTCCGATAGGGATGGAACTTCCTCCGTCGGTGGAGATGGAAGTGACCTACGCCGAACCGGGGGTGAAGGGAGATCGGGTTTCAGGGGCCACCAAAGACGTGGTGGTGGAGACCGGCATCACCATAAAGACGCCCCTGTTCGTGGAGCAGGGTGACCGCATCAGGGTGGACACCCGCACCGGCTCGTACCTCACCCGAGTGTGAAAGGCCGGACAGGGTCGGAGCAGACTGCCCCGCCTTTTGACAAGAATTCCGAAGACCCGCGCCATCAGGCGCTGGAGGTCCTCTACGAGGTGGAGATGTCCGGAGAGCCGGTCTTGGACTGGGATGAACTCTCAGAGGACAAGCTTCCCAAGGCGCGCCGCATAGTGCGGGGGGTGGCGGCTGAGAACCACCGTATTGACGCCATCATCGAAAAAGCCGCCCAGGACTGGAAAGCCACCCGCATGCCACCCATCGATTTGGCGATCCTGCGGATGGCTGTCTATGAACTCCTCCATCACTCCCGGACACCGGTGGCGGTGATCATCTCCGAAGCGGTGAGAATCGCGGGGGAGTTTTCAACCGAGCACAGCAGTCGGTTCGTGAACGGCGTGCTGGCCACCGTGGCGGGATGGGTACGACCCGACCATGATGCGGTGGCGGTCTCGCAGAGGAAAAGTCCCTTCGCAGCCAGAAGACGGCGCCGCGCCACCGCGGGCCTTCTGGTTACTGCAGACGGAGAGGTCTTCGGGGGGTGGTCGGTTGGATCCCTGGGAACCACGGTGGGGGAAGTGGTGTTCAACACTGCCATGAGCGGCTACCAGGAGGTGTTCACCGATCCGTCCTATGCGGGGCAGATCGTGGTCATGACCGCTCCCCACATCGGCAATTACGGGGTGACCGACCTTGACTCGCAGGCCCCACGGCCGGCGGCGGCGGGAGTGGTGATGAGATCCTATTCCCATCGGTTCTCGAGTTGGCGGGCGGAGGGCGACCTTTCCGACTTCCTCACCGGCCAGGGGATGGTGGCGGTGACCGGGATAGACACCCGACGGCTGACTCGTCATATCCGGGAACGGGGGGCGATGCCTGCCGCTATGGGGACCGGGATGTCAGCCGCCGAATTGGCCGACATGGCCTCCTCCGCGCCGGCGATGGCAGGCCAGGATCTTGCCTCGGCGGTGTCCACCGCCGCCTCCTACACGGTGGGCGCCAAGGGCGCCGCACGGGGGAAGGTGGTGGCCATCGACCTTGGAATCAAGCGTGACATTCTCGACCAACTCGCCTCACGAGGTCTTGATGTGGAGGTGATGCCGTGCAGTGTCTCGGCGGCCGAGGTGATGAAGGCCCGGCCCGACGGGGTGTTTCTTTCCAACGGCCCAGGTGATCCCGAGCCGCTGCGGACAGTGATCACCACCTTGCGGGGGATTCTGGGGAAGATTCCGGTGTTCGGCATCTGCCTGGGACAGCAGGTGATGGGGCTGGCCCTGGGGGCTGCTACCTACAAACTGCCCTTCGGCCATCATGGCGGTAACCACCCGGTGCGCCGTTTGGGAGACGGCAAGGTGGAGATCACCTCGCAGAACCACGGCTTCGCGGTCGACCTGTGGTCACTCTCCGACCACCCGGCTCCTCCCCGCAAGGGCCTGGTCACTCCCCGGTTGCTGCCGGCCGAAGTCGCGTCGGATTTCGGGGTGGTGGTCCCCACTCATCAGAACCTCAACGATGGCACCCTGGAGGGTCTTGAGTGCCGCGATGTGTCGGCTTTCTCGGTGCAGTACCACCCGGAGGCCGCACCCGGACCCCGCGATGCGCTGGGGCTGTTCGACGATTTCCTGCGCCTGATGGATCGGGGGGTTTAGTCGTCGATGCCGGCTCGCCGCGACATTCGTTCCATTCTCTTGGTGGGGTCGGGTCCGATCGTGATCGGGCAGGCCTGCGAGTTTGACTATTCGGGTACTCAGGCCGCCAAGGCGCTGCGCAAGGAGGGTTATCGGGTCATACTGGTCAACTCCAATCCGGCCACCATCATGACAGATCCCGAATTCGCTGACCAGACCTACGTGGAACCGATCACGCCCGAGGTGGTGGAGCGGATCATCCGAAAGGAGCGTCCTGACACGTTGCTTCCCACCCTGGGAGGGCAGACCGCATTGAACATCACCGCCCAACTGGTGGGGAGGGGGACCCTGGACAGATACGGTGTGGAGTTGATCGGCGCCGGGATGGAGGCAATCGAGCGGGCCGAGGACCGGGGGAGATTCCGGGAAGTGATGGCCGAGGCCGGGCTGGAGACGCCGCAGGCGGGCTATGCCAAATCGATGGCGGATGCCCGCTCGATCGCAGCCCGGCTGGGATTCCCCGTAATGATTCGACCCTCCTACATCCTGGGAGGAGGGGGGACCGGGATGGCTCACAACGCCGCTGAGTTCGAGGAGGTGGCCCGCCGGGGCCTGGATGCCTCACCAGTCAGGGAGATCCTGGTGGAGGAATCGGTGGAGGGGTGGAAAGAATTCGAGTTGGAGGTGATGAGGGACCACGCCGACAACGCAGTGGTGATCTGCTCGATAGAGAACCTGGACGCCATGGGGGTGCATACCGGAGACTCGATCACGGTGGCCCCCATCCAGACCCTATCCGACCGGGAGTATCAACAAATGCGGGACGACGGGATAAAGGTGCTCCGGGCCATCGGAGTGGAGACGGGAGGCTCCAACGTCCAGTTTGCTGTGGAGCCTGAATCGGGTCGGCGATTGGTGATCGAGATGAATCCTCGAGTCTCCCGCTCCTCGGCACTGGCTTCCAAAGCCACCGGATTTCCCATCGCCAAAATAGCCGCTCGGTTGGCGGTGGGTTACACCTTGGATGAGATCACCAACGACATCACCGGCCAGACTCCTGCCTCCTTCGAGCCGGCGCTCGACTATGTGGTTGTGAAGGTCCCCCGATTCGACTTCGCCAAGTTTCCCACCACCCCCCGCCGTCTGGGGTCTTCGATGCAGAGCGTCGGAGAAGCCATGGCAATCGGCCGTACTTTTCCTGAGTCCCTTCAGAAGGCCCTGCGGAGCCTTGAGACCGGGCGGATGGGACTGGGGGCCGATCCCGTGTCGGAGCAGTTGCAAGAACTGTCGGAGAAGCAACTGAGAGAACAGTTGAAGGTGCCTACTCCCGAGCGGGTGATCGCCGCCGGTGAGGCGCTCCGGAGAGGATGGTCCCCCGAGGAGGTATCCCGCCTAACTGCCTACGATCCCTGGTTCACGCACCAGATCGGCGAGATCGTCCAACTCCGGGAGGAGCTTTGGATAAGGGGCCCGCAGGACGATCTTTGGGAGGACGCCAAGCGTTTCGGGTTCTCTGACGCCCAGCTTTCCTTCCTGTGGAACCGCAGTGAAGAGGATGTCAGACGGTCGAGACTGTCCCGTGGTATCCGGCGGACTTACAAGACGGTGGACACCTGCGCGGCCGAGTTCGAAGCACAAACGCCCTATATGTACGGAACCTTCGAGGAGGAAGACGAGGTTCCTCCCGCTGTCCGTCCCCGAGTGGTGGTGTTGGGCGCCGGTCCCAACCGGATCGGGCAGGGCATCGAGTTCGACTACTGCTGTGTTCAGGCTGCCTTTGCCTTGGGGGAGGTGGGCTACGAAACGGTGATGGTCAACTGCAATCCCGAGACGGTCTCCACCGATTACGACACCTCCCATCGTCTCTATTTCGAGCCCTTGACCGTCGAGGATGTACTCGATGTGGTTTCCGCGGAGCAACCGGTGGGAGTCATAGTGCAGTTCGGCGGGCAGACACCGCTCAATCTGGCAAGGAGGCTGGCCGAGGCGGGAACCCCGATTGCAGGGACCTCACCGGCTTCCATCGATCTCGCCGAGGACCGGGAGCGATTCTCTGAGTTGTGCAAGAAGCTGGGAATCCTCCAACCCCGACACGGTCTGGCCCGATCTCGCTCCGAGGCCCGCCAGGTGGCAACGGAGATGGGCTTTCCGGTTGTAGCGCGGCCTTCCTTTGTGTTGGGAGGCAGGAGAATGCAGGTGCTGGCTGATCCCCAAGACCTTGAGACCTATCTGGACGAGGTGTACGGAAGCATTGACGAGGCCGACTTGGCCGCCGCCCCGCTTCTGATCGACTCCTTCTTGGAGTCGGCGATCGAAATAGACGTGGACGCGGTGTATGACGGGGTGGAATTGTTGGTGGGAGGGATCATGGAGCATGTCGAGGAAGCCGGGGTGCATTCGGGAGATTCGGCTTGCATTACTCCACCTCGCACTCTGAACGCCGCGGCTCGCCGAACTATCAATGCCATGACAGCTTCCCTGGCCGAAGCATTGCAGGTGCGGGGCTTGATCAACGTTCAATATGCAGTTCAAGGTGAGGATGTATATCTTCTCGAGGCCAATCCCCGCGCCTCCCGGACGATTCCCTTCATTTCCAAGGTGAGGGGATTGCCGCTGGCCAAGTTGGCGGCCCGGGTGATGATGGGGGCCACCCTCGAAGAGTTACGGGGCGAAGGGCTGTACCAACAAGGCGCGGGACCCCAGATGGTGGGGGTGAAGGAGGCGGTGTTGCCGTGGGATCGTTTCCCGGATTCCCATCCGGTGCTCGGTCCGGAGATGCGGGCAACGGGGGAGGTTATGGGAGTGGGAAGCGATTGGAAGACTGCCTATGGGAAGGCCCTGCTGGGCGCCGGTGACCGTCTCCGCGATTCCGGCACCGTGCTCATGCTGCTTCAGGAGACCGACATCGGTGAAGGAGAAGCGTTGGTAAACCAGTGGTTGAAGAACGGGTTTGCTCAGGTGGCCGACCACCGCACGGCTGCGGCTTGGGATAATGAGCAGGTCCGGTCCCTGCCGCCGGGCGAAAGAGGTCGAAACGAGGCTGTGCGTTTGGTCGAGTCGGGGCAGATTGCCATGGTTATCAACACTTACGGGAGCGACGTGTCTCGGTTTGACGGGAGGCGGCTCTACAGGGCTGCCCGGCGGCAGGCCATCCCGTACATGACCACTCTGGCGGCGGCCAGCGCCTCTGCGGAGATACTCGATTCGGACCTCGAAGCAATCGAAGTGCCCCGCAGCCTCCAGGATTGGGGCGGATGAGCCTCCTTGGCGAACACGTACTGATTCGGCTTTCCGACGGCGACGCCGAGGATGCAGTCAGAGCTGTTTCGAAATGGGGAACGAGAGTTGGCGGTTTCGTGATGGGAGCAGGCTTGTTCTCCAATCGCGGTCCCATACTGGTGGGCGCCCTGGGCGCCTTCGGAAAACCCCTGTTGGTTGACCTCGGCATCCTGGATCGGCCCAGGGTCGTAGCCAGGGCAGTGGCGCGAATGGGCAAGCTCGGCGCCCGTTGGATCAGTGTCTCGGGACTGGGAGGGCGACGGATGGTCGAAGCCGCCGTGGCGGAAGCGGATGGCTATCCGGAGACCTCGGTGGTGGTCTCGGCGGCCCTGGCGGGCTGGGCTGAAGACTCCGAGTTGAAAGGGGTCGGGATTTTTGACACCCGCGGGAGTCTGGTTTCGCGGATGACCAAACTGGCGTTGAATGCCGGCGCCGAGGGTATCCTGTTCCCAGCCAGGGAATTGGGTGTAGTGGTTCAAGTGTCGGGATCGGAGGGATTCTCCAGAATGGGAAACTCCAAGGGCTTTTGGAGAATGGCTGACACCACTGGCTGTCTATCCTCATCGGAACAAATGCCGGAGGTAGATGGCATCGTCGCAGGAGGCGCTCACCGGGTGATTATTCCCCAGGTGAGAGTGGCGGCGGACGAGGGGGAGTGATCTGGTTGCCGCGGGGTGATTTTTACCATGCTGTCGGTTCTTGGTAGGGTTTCGGCCAATTTGGAGACTCCCGAAACCGACGGCGAAACGCACACATAGGAGCATCATGAACCCACCACCCCTAACCCAAGAGCAGCGCAGACAAGCCCTAGCAAAAGCCGCGGCTGTGCGAAAAGGTAGGGCGGAGATCAAGGCTGATTTGAGTGATCGGCGTTTGACCATGGCCGAATTGCTGGAGCGCACCGACGACCCCTTGGTAGGGGGAATGAAAGTGTCCGCGGCACTATCGGCTCTGCCGGGTATCGGGAAGAAACGTACCAGTCGGCTGATGGAGAGGGTCGGCATTCTTGAAAACCGCCGCCTTCGCGGACTTGGCAAACGCCAGCGGGAAGCCCTGATCAGGGAACTCTCCTGAAAGCAGCCGCTCTGAGGTTTTGACAAAGCTCCCGGGCCTGGTTCTAGTGGTTTCCGGCCCGTCGGGGGTCGGAAAATCCACGGCGTTGGCAGAGTTGGCCAAGCAACCTGGAGTGCAAGTGGTCATATCTTTCACCACCCGCGCCCGCCGGGACAACGAGACCGAGGATGTTGACTACCACTTTGTAGACGAACGGGAGTTCACGGACATGGTCCGACGCCAAGAGTTCCTGGAGTGGGTGGAGTACGATGGTCACTTCTACGGCACGCCACACAGGGCTGTGGATGAGATCCTGGAACGGGGAGGGGTGGCGGTGCTGGAGATCGAACGGGAGGGAGCCATGGCAGTGAAGGAGAGGTTTACCCACGCCGTCCTGGTGCTGCTCAAGCCACCCTTTCCAGGGGAACTGGAAAGAAGGCTTCGGTCCCGCGGCGCCAGCAGTGAGTTCCTGAGTCGTAGGCTGGCCTTGGCGGAAAGAGACGCTCCGTTGATGGACGATCTGTACGACGAATTCGTGACCAGCACGAGAACGAATGAAACAGTGAGAGAGTTGAGGCGTATAATCCAAAGTCGGTACTCGCCCCGCTGACGGGAGAAATGGAGAGGCGGCCTTCAGCATGAAAATCGAAGAAGTAGTCGACAAGATCGGGAATCGGTTCTCAACCGTCGTGGTGGCGGCCCGCCGCGCCCGGGACATCCAGGGCTATTACGCCCATCTTGGGCAGGGAATTGGCAAGTTCATCCCACCCCAGGTCCACACCTATGCACGCAAACCCTTGACCATTGCCATGGAAGAAATCTTGGAGGACAAGGTGGTCCGCAGGACCGATCAGCCACCCGAGGAGAACCCCGAAGCTGCGGAGTTGTAGTGATTGGAGGACGCCGAGTCCTGCTGGCGGTAACCGGGGGAGTGGCGGCATTCAAGGCGGCGACCCTGGCGAGGCTCCTGATTGAAAGGGATGCGCAGGTGCGGGCAATGATGACCGTACCCGCGCGGAAATTCTTGGGGTCGAACACGCTGGCGGCGATAACGGGACACCCGGTGATCGTCGATCTCTTCAATGACGCCGAATCAGTGAGTCCTCACACAGAAGCGGCCGAGTGGGCCGACCTGGTGGTGGTGGCGCCTGCCACGGCAGCTTCGGTGGCTCGGCTGGCGCAGGGCCTATCCTCCGATCCCGTCACCGCTACGATCATGGCGGCAACCTGTCCGGTGGTGGTGGCTCCGGCCATGCACACCGCCATGTGGAAGCACCCCGCCACTCAACGCAACCTCGACACCCTTCGGTCCGACGGGGTGGCGGTGCTGGGTCCGATAGTCGGACGACTGGCGGGGGGCGACCGAGGACCGGGACGGATGATGGAACCTGAAGAATTGCTTGAAGGGATACAGGCATTGTTCGCGGCGCCATTGAGAGGAGTGCGGGTGTTGGTGACCGCCGGAGGAACCAGGGAGGCTATTGACCCGGTTCGCTTCCTCAGCAACCACTCATCAGGGAAGATGGGCCACGCGGTGGCTGCAGAGGCAGCCCGCCGGGGAGCGGAGACCACCTTGGTGACGTGTTCCCCCCTGCCTTCTCCGCCCGCGGTGAAGCGAGTTGATGTCGTCTCCGCTCATGACATGGCCGAGGCGGTGAGTTCGATCGAAGTAGATGTGGCGGTAATGACGGCCGCGGTGGCGGATTTTCGCCCGCAGAAGTCCCATGGAAGCAAACTGGCCCGCAGCGAAGGTTTCAACGTGTTGGAACTGGCGCCCACCCGGGATGTGCTGGGCGAGGTCGTCGGGCGCAAGACGCGTCCGAGGGTGGTAGTCGGGTTCGCGGCGGAGACCGGAAACGTGGAGAGGGCGATCGGCAAAGCTCGGAAGAAAGGCGTCGATCTGATGGTGGCCAACGATGTCACGATCCCGGGTTCCGGTTTCGAGTCCGATAACAATCAGGTTGTCCTCATTAGGAGGAATGGTGAAGCGGAGCCCTGGCCGCTGCAGGCCAAGAGCCGGGTGGCCGCCGGCCTCTGGGACGAAGTGACTCGACTGCTGGAAGAGGGCTGACGGGATTTGACGGTGAGTGGAAGAGTTTGGTCCTTCACCTCCGAGTCGGTGGCGTGCGGACATCCGGACAAGGTGGCCGATTTGATCGCCGACCGGTTGCTTGATGCGGTGATGGAGTCTCACGCCGGATATCCACGGCCCCGTGTCGCTGCCGAGGTGCTGGTGACCGGAGACCGGGTGGTGCTGGCAGGAGAGACGTCCCATCCCCTCGAGGAAGAGGTAGTGGAAGCCACGGCGCGGGAAGCGATCGCCGAGGCCGGCTACGGTCCGGGGGATCCGGAGTTTCCTTGTGACGGAGTGCAGATCACCAACCTCATCCAAAAGCAGTCAAGCGAGATCGCCGAGATGGTGGTGGGTGAGGAGATCGGCGCCGGAGACCAAGGAATAATCTTCGGCTTCGCCTGCGACGATACGCCTTCCCTGATGCCGCTGCCCATCCACTTGGCGCATCGTCTAGCCCGCAAACTCGCGGAGGTGAGGGAGGAGGGGATTGTGGACTACCTGCGACCCGATGGCAAGACGCAGGTTACGGTTGAATACCGGGGTAGGGCGCCGGTGAGGGTCACCCAGGTGGTTGTCTCGGCACACCATCTTGCCGGGATCGACGAAGCGACGCTTCGGGCGGACATAGAGCGAGAAGTAATCCGGACCGTGGTCCCGCCCGAGTTGCTGGACGGAGGCGCCCGGTTTCTGATCAATCATTCGGGGTCATTCACCGCCGGGGGTCCCGGCGCCGACACCGGGCTCACGGGACGCAAGCTGGTAGTGGACACCTACGGGGGGTACGGTCCCCACGGTGGCGGCGCCCTATCCGGGAAAGATCCCACCAAGGTGGACCGCTCGGCCTCCTACGCGGCTCGTCATGCGGCCAAGAACTTGGTCGCTGCCGGTCTGGCCCGACAGTGCTCCATTCAGCTCAGCTATGTGATTGGGATGCATGAGCCTCTTTCCCTTCATGTTGAATGCTCCAACACCAATCAAGTGCCCCTGGAGGATTTGGAGAGGGCCCTCCAAGAGGTTCTCAGTTTCCGTCCGCAGCAGATGATTGAGAAGCTGGGCCTATGGGACATCCGGTTCGGTGACACCACCCTGTACGGCCATTTCGGCCGGGAAGACGCCGGTTTCTCCTGGGAGAAGACCGATTCCACCGAGCAGTTGAGGGCCGCGGCTCTGGGCGGGTGACGTCCGCTGTCCGGGTCGTCCCGGCAGTCCCTGCCTTTGAGGTGGACAAAGGATTCTGGTACTCGGTTCCAGCCCACCTGCAGGGACGGGTTGGCTTGGGTGCCAAGGTCCGGGTTCCGTTGGGGAGCGGTAACACTCACGGATACGTTATAGAGTCTGGTGACCGTCCGGCTCGGGGGTTGAAGCCGCTGTCGTCGCTGAGTGGCGACGCTCCCGTGTTTGACGCCAACCTGCTGGCGGTCTGCCGATGGGCTGCGGGCTATTACGTAAGTCCGCTGTCGACCATGCTGTCCAAGACCGCCCCTCCCAACGCCCCGAGACTGCCGGAGAGCGGTAAGCCGGAGCATCTACCAGCGCTTGAGGAGGTGGACCATCCCCTGTCGAGGTTGGGTGAAGACGCCGCGTCGGGCCGGCGAAGGCGGCCGGGGTGTTTGCTCGTGAACCCGGCTGCCGGGGAATGGGTGAAACCATTGCTGGGACCGGTGCTCCGTGCAGGCCGTTCGGCCATGGTGCTGGTCCCCACGGTTTTGGAGGAGGAGCGGACCACCCGCCTCATCGAAGCACTCTTGCCCGGCAGGGTGCTGGGCGCCAGCAACCGCCACACCGATCGGCTGAAGACCAAGGTGTGGGGACAACTTGCGACCGTTGAAGGAAGGGTGTTGGTGGCGACTCCTGCTGCGGCGTTGTGGCCGGTCGCGAAGCCTGGTGTGCTGGTCGTCGTGGAGGATGGGCGCCGGTCCCATAAGAACCGCCAATCGCCCACCGTCGGGACACGCCGACTTCTCCGTGAGCGAAGCATTAGGGAAGGGGGACTTCTGGTTGCTGTGGGTCCCTTGCCCAGCGTGGACTACCTGGCGTTGGGACCGGATCTGTACCGCGGTCGGCGCCGGCAGAGGCTCTGGCCGCACGTGGAGGTGGTAGACCGTAGGTCCCCGAGGACCTCAGGACTCCTCCATCCTGTGGCTCTGGCAGCCCTCCGCTCCGCCGCGGCGGCGGGAGGTGCTTTCGTCTTTGCCCATCGGAGCGGCTATGCCCCCGCTATGCGGTGCGCCGCCTGTCGCACCCTTCGCCGGTGCCCCGAGTGCGGAAGTCGGGCTTCCAAGGGAGAGATGTGCCAGAGATGCGGGACAGCCCTTGGCGTGTGCCGAAAGTGCGAGGCGGGCATCTTCGAACCGCTGGGCGCCGGAGTGGAGCGGGTCCGGGCCGATTTACGCAGACGATTTGGAGAGGGGTGGGTGGGGATGGCCGGCGATGGAGCGCCGATTACGGTGGGCACCGAGGCATCACTGGCCGGTGTGGGTGTTTTTGACCTGGTGGTCGTAGTTGACGCCGACGGTCTTTTCTACGCTCCCCATTACCGGGCCGATGAGGAGGCCCTGCGGATAATGGTGCGTCTGGCGGGGCGATTGTCTCAGGGGAGTGGTCGAAGGCTGCTGGTGCAGACCTCCTCGCCCGGTCACCGAGTCCTCTCCGCATTGAGAAAAGGGGAAGGGGTGTCGTTCCTGCAGGACGAACTGGACAGCCGCATAGAGATGGGTTTTCCGCCCCAGGGCCAATTGATGGCGCTTGAGATCCGGGGGGCGGGGGCGCAAGAGGCCCTGGGTCGCCTGGGGACGGAGATCGCCGACCTCCAGGACCGGAAAGCTGCGCTGCATGGGCCGGTGGAACTCTCCTCGGGCCTTAGGTGGCTGGTGGAAGGAAGCGACTTGTGGGAGGTGAAGCAGCAACTGCGTTTGCTGGTGTCCCGGTGGAGACACAGGGGGCTGGCAGTGCGGGTGGATGTCGATCCTCTCGACTTGTAAGATTGGGACGCTCATGGCCATCCTCCCAATTCGCGTCTTTGGAGATCCCGTCCTGCGCACCGTCTCCGCACCGGTGGAAGAGATAGATGATCGGATCAAGAGGCTGGTGGAGGACATGATCGAGACCATGTACGACGCCCCCGGGGTGGGGTTGGCGGCGCCACAGGTAGGGGTGGGACGGCGGATATTCGTGTTCGACATCCAGGACGACCAGGGCCCCCGTACCGTTATCAATCCCGAGTTGGTGGAGACATCGGGAGAGTGGGAGTACGACGAGGGGTGCCTGTCGGTCCCAGAGTACTTCTGGCCGATCATCCGCCCTGCTTGGGCGGTGGTAAGGGGATTGGGTTTGGATGGAACTGAGGTGCAATACGGAGGAGACGACCTGTTGGGCAGAGTGCTGCTGCACGAGTTCGATCACCTGAATGGAACCTTGCTGCTGGAGCGTCTGGACCGGGGTGCCAGGAGGAAGGCTTTGCGAGCAATCAGGGAAGCCGCCTTGGGGTAGAAACGGCCCCGTCTATCCAACCCGGGCGGGTGGTCTTCCTGGGAACTCCCGCGGCGGCGGTGCCCTGTTTGCGGGCCTTGAACCAAAGGGCAGACATCGCTCTGGTGGTCACCCGGGGTGATCGGAGACGTGGCAGGTCTGCTGGCAAAACCCCCTCGGAGGTGAAGAAGTCCGCCATGGAGATGGGACTGGCCACCGCCTGCCCCGAGAGCCGGGTTCAGTTAGAGCAGGCGCTGCGATCAGTGGCCCCCTTTCGGATGGGATTGGTGGTGGCTTACGGTATGTTGCTCACTCGGCCCATGCTGGACCTGGCTGAGATGGGGTTCGTCAACGTCCACTTCTCGCTGCTGCCGCGCTGGCGGGGCGCCGCTCCGGTGGCGGCTGCCATCAGGGCGGGCGATCCGGTGACAGGGGTAAGCCTGATGAAAGTCACCGAGGGTCTGGACTCCGGACCGGTGGTGGCTGCGGCCTCGGTGGCTATCGGGGAGACCGATGAGAGGGGCGGCCTGACCGATGATCTGTCGGGTCTGGGAGCCGACTTGCTGGCAGAGAATCTGGGAGACCTCATGGCTGGACGGATCAGTGGTTCTCCTCAGAGAGAGGAGGATGCCACCTACGCCCCTCGTTTGACGGTGGAGGACGGCCGGTTGGACTTCGAACGTCCTGTGGAGGAGTTGGCCCGGCAGGTGAGGGCCATGGCGCCCCGGCCAGGGGCATTCGCCCGGTGGAAACAAGCACGGATGCGGATTCTTCGGGTCCGCTGGTCTTCCAGTCCCCCACTGTCCCTGCGCCGGGGGGAACTGGCCCTGGCGAGCGGTGACCTTTGGTGCGGAGGACGAGACGGCGGCCTGATTCTGGATGGGATTCAACCGCCCGGGAAGCGGGTGATGGCGGGATCGGCTTGGGCTAATGGCGTTCGAGGAGAGTTGGGATCCCTGAGCTCGGGATGAACCGGCCCCAGAGTTAGTCTTGGCCTCGTTGTGATTCGCAAGACTCGCGTTGCTCCTTCGGTACTGGCCGCAGATCTGGGAGGACTCCGTTCGGCGATGCAAGAAGTTGCTTCCCACGTCGACATGTTCCACCTGGATGTAATGGATGGGATCTACGTGCCCAATCTGACATTCGGGCCACCGGTGATCGAGTGGGTTCGGCCCGGGGTCGACACCTTCTTCGACTGCCATCTGATGGTTGCTCGACCACTGGACCTGCTGGAACCCCTGGCCCGGGCCGGAGCCGACCACGTCACGTTGCACACCGACGTCTGTCCCGATCCTCCAGCAGCCATGGGCATGGCCCGACAGCTAGGGCTGCAGTTCGGTCTCGCTCTGTCACCGACGGTACCTGCATCGGCGGTCCGCGCCTATCTTGCAGATCTGGACATGGTGGTGGTGATGTCGGTGGAGCCGGGGTTCGGGGGGCAGAGGTTCATGCCGGAAACGCTTTCCAAGGTCGAGACGATTCGCGGCTGGATAGATCGGGAGGGTTTGAGTACGGCCCTGCAGATCGACGGAGGCATTGCTACAGAAACGGCGCCTCTGGCAGCCCTTGCCGGGGCCGATGTACTCGTCGCCGGCACCGCCATCTTCGGCCAGGCCGATCCTGTAACCGCGGTGGGACTGTTACGCAAGGCGATTAACGGCGCCCTCCTCTCTGGGGAAACCGGTTAGGCAGCAATGGGGTTGACTGTCTCCGGGCAGCGGCGCCTGCTCCGCCGGGCGCTGCGTTTGACCATGTCCTCATATCCCCATCCCAATCCCCGTGTGGCTGCCCTGCTGCTGGATCCCGCCGGTCAACAGGTGGCGAGCGGGGTTCATCAAGGGCCGGGCAGTCCCCATGCAGAGGTATTGGCGCTGGATGAAGCTGGAGACCGGGCTCGGGGTGGAGTGTTGTTCACCACCTTGGAGCCTTGCGTGCATGTCGGCCGCACACCTCCTTGCGTGGAACGGATCCGTGATTCGGGGGTGGCGACCATTGTGGTGGGGGCCCTCGATCCTGATTCCAGGGTCGCCGGTCGAAGCAGGGGGATCCTTGAGGCGGCGGGGATCGAGGTGGTCGGGCCGTTGGTCACCGAAGAAGTGGAAGCTATCGATCCGGGCTATTACCACCACCGGCGAACGGGTCTGCCTCTATTCACGCTGAAGGCGGCGGCCACCCTGGATGGTTGGACCGCAGCTGCGGATGGAACCTCGCAGTGGATCTCGGGGTCCTCCGCCCGTAGGGACGGCCATCGTCTGCGGGCGGCCTCGGATGCAGTAATGGTCGGGGCTGGGACTCTTCGGGCCGACGACCCGAGGTTGACAGTCCGTGCCCCCGGCTACGGTGGGCCTCAGCCGCGGCCGGTGGTGGTGGCGGGGCGCTCAGAACTGCCGCCGGTCCGCAAACTGTGGGAGAGAAGCCCATTGCTCGTCACCCCAAGACCCCAGCAGGCATTTGCCATTGAAGATCAGGTGGTGGCGCCGGGAGAGGGCGGGCTGGTCGACCTCGAGGAGGCGGCGCGGGCTCTGGGAGAGCGAGGGATACTGGACGTACTGGTGGAAGGCGGGGCCCGACTGGCCGGGGCCCTATGGAGGCGGGGACTGATTGATCAAGGGGTCTTCTATCTGGCAGCCGCGGTTGCGGGAGGCGAGGGCCGGCCAGTCATGAAGGGGGCGTTCGCAACTTTGACCGAGGCCCGGCGGGTCATAATTGAAGACGTGCAAAGAGTCGGAGAAGACATCAGGGTGGCGTGGAGACGCCGCAAGGAGGATGCCTGATGTTCACGGGCATCGTGACCGAGGTGGGGCGCGTAGTCGGCTACGAGCCGACCGATCGGGGACGACGGCTGAAGGTGGAAGCCCCGCAAACCACCGCAGACCTCAAGGTGGGTGATTCGGTGGCCGTCAACGGGATCTGTATGACGGCGGTGGTAATCGATCCTCCCGGATTTGGTGTGGAGGCGATGGCGGAGACCCTGGCGCGCACCAATCTGGGTGGTTTGGATGAGGGATCCTCGGTGAATCTGGAGCGACCCATGCAGATGGGAGGTCGTCTGGACGGCCACATAGTGCAGGGACACATTGATGCTGCCGGGATGATTGTTGCCATCGAGCCGGAAGGGCGAAGCAAACGGGTCACCATCTCCATCCCTGATGGCTTGGAACGGTACCTGGTCTACAAGGGATCGGTAGCGGTGGATGGTGTGGCTCTCACCGTCACAGGGGTGGAGACGGGGCGTTTCGAGGTGGCTCTGATCCCCCACACCCTGGAGGCGACCACACTGAGGGATCTGGAGGTAGGTGACACGGCTAATGTTGAAGTTGACATTCTGGCCAAATATGTTGAAAGGCTTCTGGTGTTCAGCAAGTGAAATTTGCAAGCATTCCTGAACTGGTCGAAGAGATCAGGAAGGGCAACATGGTGATCGTGGTGGACGATCCGGATCGGGAGAACGAGGGAGACCTGATTGTTGCCGCAGAAAAGATCACCTCCCAGCAGATGGGGTTCCTGATCCGGCATACCAGCGGGATAGTCTGCCTCCCCATCATTGGGGAACGTCTCGACGAGCTTCAGATCCCGCTCATGATTCCCCAACGCGACCCTTCCGATCTGGGAACCGCCTTTACGGTGGCGGTGGACGCCCGGCATGGCGTCACCACCGGAATCTCGGCTTCTGATCGGACCAGGACGGTCAGGGCCATGATCGATCCCGATACCGAGCCCGCCGACATCGACCGGCCCGGTCACGTCTATCCACTTCGCTATCGCCCTGGAGGAGTGCTCAGAAGGGCGGGTCACACGGAGGCATCGGTTGATCTGGTTCGGTTGGCAGGCCTGTACCCGGCAGGGGTTATCGCCGAGGTGATGAATGACCAAGGGGAGGTCGCCAAACTGGAGGACCTGCGACAATTCGCCGCGGAGCACAATCTGCTGATCGGTTCGGTGGCTGACCTCATCTCTTATCGTCGGCGCACCGAGGGAAAGCTGGTGAAGCGGGTGGTGGGGGCCCGAGTCCCAACCACCGCCGGGGAGTTCATGACGGTGGGATACCACTCACTGGTGGATGGTCGGCAGCATGTGGCCCTGGTTATGGGAGATATCGGCGACGGAGAGGACGTGTTGGTGAGGGTCCATTCCGAGTGTCTCACCGGTGATGTATTCGGGAGCATGCGGTGTGATTGCGGGGAACAACTGAGTCTGGCCATGGCCAAAGTGGCGGAGGAAGGTCGAGGAGTGGTGCTGTATATCAGGGGCCACGAAGGCCGGGGGATCGGGTTCTTCCCCAAACTGGTTGCCTACAACCTTCAGGACGAGGGGTTGGACACTGTGGACGCCAACCAGAACCTGGGGTTGCCGGTGGACGCCCGGGACTACGGAGTCGGTGCCCAGATCCTGTACGACCTCGGGGTGAGATCGATGAATCTTCTCACCAACAATCCCGTCAAGCGGGCGGGTATCGAGGGCTACGGTTTGACCATCCGTGAGAGGGTGCCGCTGGTGGTGGCCCCCAACGAGCAGAACCGGCGTTACCTGGAGACCAAAGCCGCTCGCATGGGCCACGTGTACAGCGCAGACCCCCAATAACCGGAGTTCATTCGGGACGGCCGAGGCTGGTGGCGACTCAGCCATCTCGGGTCCGGTCAGTCTTTGGTTGACCGCCTTCGGAGAACTCTGCCGGCAGCGGTGTCGCCCAGGCCGCCTTCCATGAATGCAGCTCTTCCGTTTACGAATACGTACTCCATTCCGACGGCGTTGGCCCGGGGATCCTCGAACGTGGCTCGATCCTGAACCCGCTCAGGATCGAAAACGGCCAGATCCGCAAATGCGCCCGATCGCACTATTCCCCGGTCCGCCAAGCCGTACCGAGCAGCAGGCATGCCGGTCATTCGTCTGATGGCGTCCGGAAAGTCCAACCATCCCTTATCACGCACCAGGTGTGACAGCACCCGGGCATGGGCGCCGAAGCCTCTGGGGTGGGGATAGCTTCCCCGGTAGAGACCGTCGGAGCCGACCATACCCAGCCGATGGGTCATGGCGCGGCGGAGCTTTTCCTCATCGTTCCACCGGTAGACCATGAGCACTTGCATCCGGCATTCCACCAGCAGGCGGCACACTGTCTCCGCCAGGTTCTTCCCCACCGGACCGATGGCGTCGATCAGCGGACGACCCTCCAGGTATTTGTATGGGCCGTCCGGCAGCGATGAAAAGAAGGCGTCCCGGGGCCGGGAGACGTAGGCGCCGAAGAATCTTTCGATATCGGACGCCACCTTTGACTGAACCACGGGATCTGCCAGCAAATCGATCACCCGGTCGGGAGGTCCCTGGTCCACCCACTGCGGAATGCAGAAGGCCAGGTGACTGCTGGCGGCCATGTAGGGGTAGGCGTCGAAGGTGACGTCAATGCCCTCGTTCCGGGCGGCCACCAGTTCCTCGTACAGTTGGTCGGACCCGAACAGGTGGGAGATGTGCACCGGAAGGTGCGCCTGGCGGGCGACTTGGAGCGCTTCCCGAACGCCGAATGCCACGTCTCCCCTGATGCCTCGGACGTGCGAGGTGTATATCCCTCCGTATTCCGCCACCACCCTTGCCACCGCGACCAGTTCCTCGGTGCTGGAGTGTCCGGAGGGAAAGTAGTCGAGACCTGCCTGTATGCCCGAGGCCCCTTGTTCCATCACCTGGCGAGTCAGGTCCCGCATCTGCCGGATCTCAGAGGGGGTAGCCGGGCGCGGGTCCCATCCCACCGCTTCAGCCCGCACCGCGTTGAACCCCACCTGTGGAACCAGGTTGATGCCCACCTTCCCCTCGAACATGGCCAGGTACTCGGAGGTGTCGGACCACTGCCAATCCCTTTCCGGGACACCGTTGAATACTGCAAGATAGGCCGCCATCTCGGCCAGCCGGTCCGGAGAAAGGGGTGTGTAGGCGAAACCATCCGGCGCCATCAGATCGGTGGTGATCCCTTGACTGAGGCGAGGTTGCAGGTCGTCACCCCGTAGCAACGAGAACTCCGAATGGGAGTGGACATCGATGAAACCAGGGCATATAGCCAAACCCCTGGCATCGATCCGCCGCCGGGTTCGGGCGTCAGCCAACTGGCCGATCGTCTGAATCCGGTCCCCTCTCAGACCCACATCGGCCTCGAAGCCGGGTTGTCCGGTTCCGTCGAAGACGGTGCCTCCGGTCAGGAGCCAGTCAAACATGTCAGATCTTGGCATCCGGCTGTCACGGTGCCAGATGGTACTTCAAGTCGGCCCCCGCACGCCGGGTGGGGAGACCCTCAGAGGGTGATCACCAGTTTTCCCACATGGCGTTTGGTCAGAAAGTCCTGCTGGGCGGCGTGGATGTCGGACAGCAGGTAGGCACCCCCTACTATCGCCCGGACCGCTCCTGTTTCGATGTGACCCACCAGGTCGGCGAAGACTCGAGGGTGGTAGACAGTTGCGCCGTGGAGGGTGAGGTCCTTCAGATAGAGAGTGCGTAGATCCAGGTCCACGATCGGCCCGGCTATGGCGCCGGAAGTGACATACCGCCCTCCGCGACGTAATGCCTCCAGCCACCCTCCGAAGTCTTCACCACCCACCACATCAGCGACCACATGAAAACGCCCGCGGTTGGCTTCCACAGCTTCCTGGGTTACCCCTCCGGCCTGTCGAACCACGACGTGATCAGCGCCGAGTTCCCTCACCTGGTCCAGTTTGGAGGCACCGGCTATCGCCACCACCCGGGCACCGCGCAGTTTGGCTAGCTGCACCGCCGCGCTGCCCACTCCGCCGGAGGCCCCCGGCACTGCCACCGTCTCTCCTGCCCGCAGGTTGGCCAGCTGAAGCATGTGTTCGGCTGTCGACCACGAGCAGGGGAAAGCAGCCAGTTCCACATCCGGGAGATCGGTGGAGATCGGATAGGCGTTCTCGCTTGGCGCCGCGCAATACTCGGCAAAGCCGCCGTCCCGTTCGCTTCCCAGGTACCCGGCCAGATCGAGGTCGTCCGGGCGGCGTCTGTCCCGCAGGCAAGGGTCGACCATCACGCGGCGTCCCATCAGAGCGGCGCTGACTCCCTCTCCGGCTTCCACCACCACGCCCACCACGTCGCTGCCCTGAATGCGCGGGAAGGACAACCCCTTGCGACTCCAACCCACGTCGCCAAGGTCCGCGTCCTTGTAACCGGATTCTTCCGTGGCGGTGTGTATCGAACGGCTGTACCAACCGACGCGGGTGTTGATATCGGAGTTGTTTAAACCGCAGGCGCCTACCCGAACAACCACGTCCCCCGGCCCCGCCCGAGGCACCGGCACGTCGTGGCGGATCTCCAGCATCTCGGGCCCGCCAATGCCCATAAGGAGGGCTGCCCTCATGGTCTGGGGTGTGGAGTTGCCGTTGCGCCCTGCCATGCTCAGATTCGTTTCGCCATGTCGTGCACCCGATCTTGGCGGAGGGGGACGATTCCGGGCATGGCTATGTCTTGGATGCTCTCATGGAAACGCAATGGAGGCTACCAAAGGGTTCCCTCAGCGAGGCACGTCGACCAAGAAGAGGCATCAGCGAGTTTGCCGTGCCAACCGAAAGTACACCTAGGGTTTGGGATGGGACTTATAAGGATAGTTGACGATTGTCACAGCTTCTTCGTATTCTTGGGGGTGTGTCTCAGTTGGTGCAAACGTTCCGCTTGGCGGCTAAGTGTTCGCCGTCTCAGTATCGTCGTCTTAGCGTCGTGTTTGGTATGTGTTCGGAGTTGTACAACGCGGTGTTGGAGTCGTGGCGTGGTACTTATTTGTGGTGGAGGGAGCACCATCCCGAAGGGGAGGCTCTTCCTGGGGATCGGTCGCTGTCTCATTACGACCGGTTGAAGATGTTCACCGGGGTGCGGGGTGATGATCCCGAGTGGGAGCGTTTGTCTGTGAAGGTGGGGAGGGGTGTCCTTGCTCGTTTCCACCGTGCCGAGCGGTCTTTCTACAGCAGGTGCCGGGCGGGAAAGAAGCCGGGGTTTCCGAGGTTCAAGTCTCGGTACAGGTGGCGGACCGTGGAGATACCCGACGCGTCTGCTTCGATGGTGGTGGCGCCGAACACTCCGAGCAACCAAAGCGGTGTGTGGTGGCGCCTCGCGGTGAAGGGGCTTCCCCGTTTGAGGTTCCGGGACAAGGGGGGCCGCCTTGCCGCGGCGTTGGGATGCGGAGCCGAACTGGTGGAGTTGCGAGTGGTTCGCACGCCTCTGCGGGTCGAGGTACACGTAGTGGTGAAACACGTCCCGGTGGACATGCCCGACGTAACACCTGTCCGCCCGGTGGGGGTGGATGTGGGTTTGAGGCACCGTCTGGTGCTGTCCGACGGTACGACCGTTCCGGCTTGCAAGCCCGACCGGGCCCGGATCAAACAAGCGCAGCGGAAACTGAGCAGAGCCAAAAAAGGCTCCACCAGCAGGCGGAAGAAGGCCCGGGCGTTGGCGAAAGCGCACCGCAGGGAGACAGAACGAGCCGTACAAGCCGACTTCCGTCTAGCCCACCGACTGGTTTCCACTTACGACGGAATAGCAGTAGAGGATCTGAACGTGGCCGGAATGTTGAAATCGAAGATGTTCTCTAAGCAAATGTCAGACCAGCGATGGTCTTCTTTCAACCAGGTGTTGGAATACAAAGCTGCGAAGGCTGGTATCCGACATGTGAGAGTGGACCCTCGGCACACAACCACTACCTGTTCCGTGTGCGGCCATCGCCAGGCGATGG
>Ga0209020_1000444_pt1 | contig 52362 bp, 49 predicted proteins | sample PinacodermBB_FD_187298 | JGI IMG/M metagenome (GOLD analysis project Ga0209020, IMG submission 187298) | Host-associated microbial community of the marine sponge Aplysina aerophoba from Gulf of Piran - sponge pinacoderm, lysed by bead... | ecosystem: Host-associated > Porifera > Sponge >... | reverse complement strand
CCCGCCGGAATCGTCGGAATGTGTTTACTGAAGTCCCTTGGACTTGTAGTAGGCCATGGCGCCAGGGTGCATGGGCACGCCCAAGGCCTCGAAGTTCTTGGTGTCGGGCTCCATCTGCTTCCACGCCTTGTGGCCGGCGGCGAGCCGCTCGCGGATGTCGGCCTGATAGACCAGGTTCAATATGTCCTCGACGGCTTTCGCCGGGACCCGCTCATGGGCCACCCAGTAAACGGTCAGAAACGGAAGATCGCGCGCGGGGACACCCTTGTAGGTCGTCGCCGGCATGGTGGACGGAACGTAGAAGGGATACTTGGAAGTAATGGCCTTCATTTCCGACGCCGTGTAAGGCAGCACCACCGCGCCTTTGGTCTCCGCCAGTTCCTTGACCGCCGCGGCCGGCGCCGACGACTGGCAGAGCGCGTCGATCTGCCCATTGGCAAGCGCCCGACCCGCGTCCGCGAACGTCATCATACTGGGCTTGAGACTGCTGAGAATGCCTGTCGCCCGCGCGATGTTGGAGCAGTTGAACACCGTCCCCGAGCCCGGCGGGCCGAGGGCCACTCTTTTGCCCTTCAAATCGGCGACCGTGTTGATCCCCGAACCGGGAAGGGTGACAAAGTAGGTCGGACCCTTGTAGGCCTTGGCGATGCCCCGGAACATCGTTCCCTTGGCGCCGCCCTTGAATGGCCCTTCGGGTTTCTGCGACATGAAAACGTGAGCGCCGTATACGATGCCCATGTCGAGTTCACCCTTGATGATGCGTTTGGCATTCTCGGTGGAGCCACCGGTGGTCACCTGGGTGATATTGTATTGCGGCAGCTTCTCCGAGATGATGGTGCCCGCGGCCCCGACCATGTAGTACATCACACCGCCCGGATTCGAACCGCCCCAGGCGATGTTCTGCTTGCTTTGCGCGGCGGCAGGTCCTGCCCCGGCCAAAAGCAATGCGCCAACCGATAGTATCGCTAGTGCTGCTTTCATGTGCGTACCTCCCGATCTCCCGTTAGGGCCCTTTGGCCACCTTCGGTTCATTAGTGATTGGGGCTTTCTATACGATACCTTGCGGCCGGGCAAGGCGTCCCTCGGCGTACGTCGTAACACACCTCCGTCAGGAACAGGCCCCGCGCGGGAGCGGTGGGGCCGGCCAGCGTACGGTCGCGGCTCTCGATCAATTCCGGAAGATCCTCGGCATCCCGCTCCCCCAGCCCTATCTGCACCAGCGTGCCGACGATGTTGCGCACCATGTGGCGCAGATAGCCCGTGGCCTCGATACGGTACACCCAGTGGTCCTCCCATTGGAACAGTGTGTTGCGGTAGACGCGCCGCACCGGCGTGGCCGCGCCGCAGCCGGCGGCGCGGAACGAGGAGAAGTCGTGCTCTCCTTCCAGCGCGGGAAGCGCCGCGCGCATGGCGTCCACGTCCAACGGCCGCGACACATGCCACGCGTAGCGGTCGTGGAACACGGACCGCCAAGAGTGGTTCCACAGCCGGTACTCGTAGACGCGCCGGCGCGCGTCGCGGCGCGCGTCGAAGGAAGGCGCCACCTCCTCCACCGCCTTGACCGTGATGTCGTCCGGAGTGAGGGCGTCGAGGCTGCGCCGGAGGCGCCACGGGTCCCGGTCGACGGGACAGGAGAAGTTCGCCACCTGCCCCAGCGCGTGCACGCCGGCGTCGGTGCGCCCGGAACCGTGGACGCGCACGGGCTCCTTGAGCAGCACCGCCAGCGCCTCTTCCAGCACGCCCTGGATCGTCGGCCCCTCGGGCTGGAGCTGCCATCCCCGGTAGCGCGTGCCGTCGTATTCGAGGGTCAGTCGGATATTCATGGACAAGAACCCCTCCCCGCGCCCTGACGACTCGGCGCGCCGGTGCCATTTCGCATCTGTGCGATCCGTGGCGTGGAGGGCCTCACGCCTGTCGAGACGGCGGGTTCAGTGGTGGTCGCGAATCAGGATCTCGGCGATCTGGACGGCGTTGAGGGCGGCGCCCTTGCGCAGGTTGTCGGCCACGACCCAGAGGTTGATGCCGTTGTCCACGGAGTCGTCCTCGCGGACGCGCCCCACGTAGGTGGCGTCCTTGCCGGTGGCCTCGGTGGCCAGCGGGTATTCGTTGGCCTGCGGATCGTCCTGGAGCAGCACGCCGGGCGCTTCCCGCAGGAGCGCGCGGACGTCGCCGGCGGTGAGCTTGGTGCGGGTCTCGACGTTGATGGACTCCGAGTGGCTGCAGAAGACGGGGACACGCACGGCGGTGGCGCTGATGCGGATGTCCGGGTCGTCCAGGATCTTGCGCGTCTCCTGGATCATCTTCAGCTCTTCCTTGGTGTGGCCGTCCGGAAGGAACGTATCGATGTGTGGAATGCAGTTGAACGCGATCTGGTGCGGGAACTTCTCGCATTCCACGTCGCCGCTGTTGAACAGCGCCGCGGTCTGCCTGCCGAGCTCCTCCATGGCCTCACGCCCGGCGCCGGACACCGACTGGTAGGTGGACACAACGATGCGGCTGATGCCCGCCGCGTCGTACAGCGGCTTGAGCGCCACCACCATCTGGATGGTGGAGCAGTTGGGGTTGGCGATGATGCCGCGCTGGACGTGCTCGCCGATCTTCTCCGCATTGACCTCCGGCACCACCAGCGGGACGTCTTCGTCCATGCGGAAACAACTGGTGTTGTCGATGACCACGGCGCCCTCGTCCACCGCCGCCGGCGCGTAGCGCGCGCTCACGGACCCGCCGGCGGAGAACAGCGCGATGTCGATATCCTCGAAGGAGTCGTCGTCCAGCACCTCCACCCGGATCTGCCGGCCGCCGAAATCGAGGCGCTGCCCGGCGGAACGCTCGGACGCCAGCAGCCGCAGGGTGTCCACCGGGAACTGCCGCTCCTGGAGGATCTTGCGCATCTCCTCGCCCACCGCGCCGGTGGCACCCACCACCGCCACGTTGTACGTGTCCTTGTCCTTGAAAGCGCCCATGTCTCTCCCTTGCCTGAAACCCTCCTGGTTCCGGGGACAACCTACGCCGCGCTCGCCGCGATCTCCTGGCGCACGCGCTCGCCCATCTCCTTGCAGCCCACCACCGCGGCCTCGCCCTCCGCGATGTCGAGCGTGCGGCAACCCGTGTCCAGCACCCGCTCCACCGCCTGCTCGATGCAGTCGGCGGCGGCGCCCTGGTCGAAGGAGTGGCGCAGCATCAGCGCCACGGTAAGGATGGTGGCCAGCGGGTTGGCCTTGTCCTGTCCGGTGATGTCCGGCGCGCTGCCGTGCACCGGCTCGTACATGCCCACCTTGCCGCCGAGGCTCGCCGACGGCAGCATACCGATGGAACCGGTGAGCATGGCGGCCTCGTCGCTCAGGATGTCGCCGAACATGTTCGTTGTGACGATGACGTCGAAGTGCCGGGGATCCCGGATGAGCTGCATGGCGCAGTTGTCCACGAGCACGTGCTCGAGCTCCACGTCGCCGTAGCCTTCCTCGTCGCGCACGCGCGTCACCACCTTGCGCCACAGCTCGGTGGATTCCAGCACGTTGGCCTTGTCCACCGAGGTCACCCGGCCGCGCCGGCGGCGCGCCGCGTCGAAGGCCACCCGGGCGATGCGCTCGATCTCCGGGGTGGTGTAGACCAGCGTGTTGAAGCCCCGCTCGGTGCCGTCGGGCTCCTGCGTGACGCCCTTGGGCTGCCCGAAATAGATGCCGCCGGTCAGTTCCCGCACGACGACGAGATCCGTGCCTTCCACCACCTCGGGCTTGAGCGTCGAAGCCCCCGCCAACGGCGCGAACAGCTTCACCGGCCGCAGGTTGGCGAACAATCCCAGCTCCTGGCGCAGCGCCAGCAGCGCCCGCTCGGGCCGGATGGAGTAGTCGAGGCCGTCCCACTTGGGTCCGCCCATGGCCCCCAGCACCACCGCGTCGGCGGACTTGGCCAGGGCCAGCACCTCGTCGGTCAAGGGCTTGCCGTGGGCGTCGATGGACGCGCCCCCCACCAGCCCTTCCTCCACGTCGACGGTGAAGCCGAAAATGTCGCCGGCCTGGCTCAGCACCGCCATGGCCTCGGCGACCACTTCCGGGCCGATGCCGTCGCCCGGAAGCACCGTTACCTTGTGACTCATGGACCCCCCTCGACTGAAGCCTGGCGATGACGCTTGCGGTAGTCGAGACGGTTCAACGCATTCACGTACGCCAGCGCGCTCGCCATGATGATATCCGTGTGGGAACCTTTCCCGGAGATGTTGATGTCCTTGTCCTGCAGCATGCACGACACCTCGCCCTGGGCGTCGGTGCCGCCGGTGACGCTGGAAACCGAGTAGCGTTGCAGCCTCGCGCGGCTGCCGGAGATCTTGGCGATGGCTTTATAACACGCATCCACCACCCCGTCACCCGTGTCGTGGGCCATCTTCTCCTCGCCGTCCACGCGCATGCGCACCGTGGCCGACGGCACCGCGGACGAACTCGACGCGATGTTCATGTACACCAGCTCGTAGCGGTCGGGCTGGCTCGGGATGCGCAGCACCTCGTCCGCCACCAGGGCCTCGATGTCCTCGTCGAAGACCTCTTTCTTCTTGTCCGCCAGCTCCTTGAAGCGCTCGAAGGCGCGGTTTACGTCGTCCTTGCCGAGGGAGAACCCGAGCTGCTGCAGCCGCTCGCCGAAGGCGTGGCGGCCGGAATGCTTGCCCATCACCAGCCGGTTGCCGGTGATGCCGACGGTCTCGGGCTTCATGATCTCGTACGTGAGCTTCTGCTTGAGGACGCCGTCCTGGTGAATGCCGGCCTCGTGGGCGAAGGCGTTGTCGCCGACGATGGGCTTGTTGAGGGGCACCGTGATGCCGGTGACCTGGGAGAGCAGGCGTGACGTCGGATAGATCTGCTCGGTGTGGATGTTCGTGTCGAGACCGAACACCGGCTGGCGCGTCTTGAGCGCCATCACCACCTCCTCCAGCGAGGTGTTGCCGGCGCGCTCGCCGATGCCGTTCACCGTACACTCCACCTGCCGGGCGCCGTTGGCCACGGCGGCCAGCGAGTTGGCCACGGCCAGGCCCAGGTCGTTGTGACAGTGGGCGCTCCAGGTGACGTTTTCCGAACCCTCGGTGTTCTCGATCAGGTAGCGCACGAGCTCACCGAACTCCGACGGGATCGCGTAGCCCGTGGTGTCGGGAATGTTGAGGGTCTTCGCTCCCGCGCGGATGGCCTCGCTGAAGACCTCCACCAGGAAGTCCCGCTCACTGCGCGAGGCGTCTTCGGCCGAGAACTCGACGTAGTCGAGGTAGCGCCGGGCATAGGCCACCGCCGTGCCCACAGACTCCATCACCTCGTCCCGGGACATGCGCAGCTTGTGTTTCATGTGGATGTCGGAGGTGGCGATGAAGGTATGGAGACCGGGCCTGCGCGCTCCGTCCACCGCCTTGGCCGCCTTGCGGATGTCGCCGAGCTGCGCCCGCGCCAGACTCAGCACGATGGGCCGCTTGACCGCCTTGCACACCTGCACCACAGACTCGAAGTCTCCGGGAGACGACGCGGCGAAGCCCGCCTCGATGACGTCCACTCCCAGCTTGTCGAGCTGACGCGCGATGAGGACCTTCTCCTCGATGTTCATGCTCGCCCCGGGGGACTGCTCGCCGTCCCTCAAGGTGGTATCAAAAATGTTCACAACGTTCTTGGCGCCCATGGTCTTCCTCCTCAAAAAAAAACTCCCGCGGAGGGCGGGAGTTTCGGTGATGCAAGCTGGGATTCGCTACTTCAGGCTTGTATGAGTACCTGCGTCTCCCTCCGTCGCTTCCGCACGGCGAGTAACCATAGTAAGGGCCCGGATAACGTGTACAGCAACAACGCTGTGAACAGCACGATCTGCCACATAGCGATTGTGAGTATAACGACTGCCAACGCGGAAAGCAACAACCAAATGGTGCTGCGCCTCTTGAAGTGGTGCTGCTTCAGGCTCGGGTAGCGGAAGTTGCTGACCATCAGGGCCGCCAGTACGCAGGTGACGGCGATGAAGGCGACGGGCATGCCGGCTGAACTCTCGAGTCCCAGCATCAGGAAGATGAACAGGGTGGCGGCGACCATGGCGGCCGCGGCGGGAATGGGCAGGCCCGTGAAGTAGCTCTTCTCCGCGGTCAGGGTCTGCACGTTGAAGCGCGCCAGCCGCAACGCCCCGCACACGGCGAACAGCGCCGGCGCGACACCGCCCCAGGGCCCCCAGGACGCCAGCGCGAACACGTACACCAGCACCGCCGGCGCGACGCCGAAGGAAACCACGTCCGCCAGCGAATCGAACTCCACGCCGAACTGGCTGGTGGTGTGGGTGAGGCGCGCCACCGCGCCGTCGACGCCGTCCAGCACGTGCGCCGCCAGGATCCACAGGGCCGCCTGGGCGTAGTCCCCCTGGATGGCGAAAAAAATGGCGAACACGCCGCAGAAGAGATTGCCCGCGGTGAACAGGCTCGGCAGCAGGAAGATCGCCCGCCGCGGCCGGGTGGACGGCCCCCGGCGCTTGAGCCGCCGGCGGCCCATCTTCCCGCGTGAGATGAGACGGACTCTCCGGAGCGGCGTTTCGGTCTTCTCGGCGGTGTTCTCGGGGTCTTCCATGCCAACCACGATCAAAGCCGCGCCACGATGGTCTCGCCGCCGCGGACGCGCTCGCCGGGCCGCACCGCGACCGTGGCGTCCGCGGGCAGGTGCAGGTCCACGCGCGAACCGAACATGATCATGCCAAAGCGCTCGCCCCGTTTCAACGAATCACCGCGGCCGACGTCGCAAACGATGCGGCGCGCGAGGAAGCCGGCGATCTGCACGACGCGGACGGTCCGGCCCGCGGCATCCGTGAGCTCCACCGCGTTGCGCTCGTTCTCCTCCGATGCCTTGCCCTTGTACGCGGCCAGGAAACGGCCTGCCTGATAGCGCACGGCCGCCACCCGCGCGTCCAACGGCACGCGATTGATATGCACGTCCAGAGGGGAAAGAAAGATGCTGATCCTGCGGCCCGCGGGGTCTCCGTCGTCGACTTCCACGACCTTGCCGTCGGCCGGGGAGACCACGAGCCCATCACCGCCGGGCGTCACCCGCGCGGGGTCGCGAAAGAACCCCGCCACGGCCGCGGCCACCGCGAGCAACGCCACGGCGGCCGCCGTCCAGCCTATGACAAGGGCCGCGGCCGCCAGGCCCAGGGCCGTGAAAACGAACCGGTAGCCTTCTCGTGCGATTCCGATGGGAGTGTCCCCGCGCGGCCTGCCTGGAGGCCGTGCGTCAGGAACGCCGGATCAGTTCCGGCTCTTGTCCACCAGCCGGTTCTCCGCCAGCCAGGGCATCATGGAGCGGAGCTGCTCGCCCACCTTCTCGATGGGATGGCTCCGGGAAGCCTGACGCAAGTCGTTGAACCGGGGCGAGCCGGCGCGGTGCTCGTTCATCCACTCGTCGGCGAACTTGCCGGACTGGATGTCCGCCAGGATTTCCTTCATGACCTTGCGCGTCCCGTCGTCGACGATGCGGCTCCCGCGCGTGAGATCGCCGTACTCCGCGGTGTTGCTGACGGAGTAGCGCATGTTGGCCAGTCCACCCTCGTAGATCAGGTCGACGATGAGCTTGACCTCGTGGCAGCACTCGAAATAGGCCATCTCCGGGGGATAGCCCGCCTCCACCAGGGTCTCGTAACCCGCCTGGATCAGCGACGTGAGGCCGCCGCACAGTACCGTCTGCTCGCCGAAGAGATCGGTTTCCGTCTCGTCCTTGAAGGTGGTCTCGATGACCGCGGCGCGGGCCCCGCCGATGGCCGCGGCGTAGGCCAGACCCACGTCGCGGGTGTCGCCGGACGGATCCTGGTGAATCGCCAGCAGGCACGGCACGCCCCGGCCGCGCTCGAACTCGCTGCGAACCAGGTGGCCGGGACCCTTGGGCGCCACCATGAAGACGTTCACGTCGGGGGGCGGCACCACGCGCTTGAAGTGGATGTTGAAGCCGTGGCCGAAGGCCATGTAGTTCCCGGGCTTGAGATTGGGCTGGATGACCTCCTGGTAGACGCCTCCCTGGAGCTCGTCCGGCAACAGCACCATCACCACGTCTCCCGCCGCCGTCGCCTCCGCCGTCTCCATCACCGTGAGACCCGCGTCCGCCGCCTTGGCCCAGGAGGCGCTGTCGCGCCGCAGGCCCACCACCACGTCGACGCCGGAGTCGCGCAGATTGGTGGCGTGCGCGTGTCCCTGGCTGCCGTAACCCAGCACGGTGACCTTGCGGTCGCGGATCCGGGCCAGATCCGCGTCCTGGTCATAATAGACTTGCATGACTAACCTCCCTGGTTGGCGCCGGTCGGCGCAAGGACCGTGACTCCGCCCTTACAGGGCGTCGCGCGCGATGGCGATCCGTCCGGTGCGGACGATCTCCTTGATGCCCATGGGCTTCAGGCGATCGATGACGGCCTGGATCTTGCCGGCGTCTCCCGACACCTCGAGCGTGTAGGTCTGCGGGGTCGAGTCGACGATGTTGGCGCGGAAGACCTCCGCGATCCGGATGGCTTCGTCCCGCTGTTGTCCCTGCTTGGTGAAGATCTTGATGAGCGCGGTTTCCCGCTCGAGGTGATCCTCTTCGGTCAGGTCGACGACCTTGAGGACCTCGATGACCTTGTTGAGCTGCTTCATGATCTGCTCGATGATGATCTCGTCCCCCGAGGTCACCACCGTGATCATGGATACCGTGGCGTCCGGCGTGGGCGCCACGGAGAGGCTTTCGATATTGTAGCCGCGGGCGCTGAACAGGCCCGCCACGCGAGCGAGCACACCCGGGTTATTCTCGACCAGCACCGATATCACATGTTCCATGCACGCAACCCTTACGCCGAACCCTTACGCCGAACCCTTACGCCGGCAGAACGGCGTCCGCATCCTCTCCCTTTTTCCGCGAAGGCTTGCGCCCGGTCTTCAGTTGCGGCGGGTCCTCCAGCATCATCTCGTGTTGGGCGCCGCCGGCGGGGATCATCGGATAACAGTTCTCGAACCGGTCGATGACGAAGTCCATCAGCACCGGACCCTTGTGCTTGAATCCCTCCTTCAGCACCGCCTCGACGTCCGCGGGGCCCTCGGAGCGGAGCCCCAGGATGCCGTAGGCGTCGGCGAGCTTGACGAAGTCGGGGACATTGCCCAGGTCGCTGGAAGCGTAGCGCCCTTCGTAGAAGAGATCCTGCCACTGCCGCACCATCCCGTGGAACTGGTTGTTGAGCAGGATGATCTTCACCGGCAACTTGTGGATGGCCGCCACCGCCAGCTCCTGGGGATTCATCTGGAAGCTGCCCTCGCTGGTGATGCACAGCACGGTCTTGTTGGGAAAGGCCTTCTGCGCGCCCAACGCGGCGGGAAACCCGAAGCCCATGGTGCCGAGCCCGCCCGAGGTCAGGAAGGTGCGCTGGAGGCCGCTCTTGAAGTACTGCGCCGCCCACATCTGGTGCTGGCCCACGTCGGTGACGACGATGGCCTTGTGCTTCGTGAGTTCGTACGCCCTGTCGATGACGTACTGCGGCTTGGTCTCCTTTTTGCCCTCCTGCTGGTACGCCAGCGGATGCTCGGCGGACCAGGCGTTCACCTGCTTGAGCCACGGCCGGCGCTGCGCCTTGACGCTGGCGGGATTGCCGTCCATGGAGCTCAGCACCTGCACCAGCTCCTTCAGCACCACCTTGACGTCGCCCACGATGGGGATGTGCGCGTGGACATTCTTCTTGATCGACGTGGGGTCGATGTCGATGTGGATGACCCGCGCGCGTGGCGAGAACTCGGACAGCTTGCCGGTCACGCGGTCGTCGAAGCGGGCGCCCACGGCGATGAGGAGATCGGCCTCGTGCATGGCCATGTTGGCGCAATAGGTGCCGTGCATGCCCAGCATGCCCATGCACAGCGGATGGGTGCCGGGGAACGAGCCCAGGCCCATCACCGTCATGGTCACCGGAATCTGCGTCAGGTCGGCCAGCTCGCGCACCTCGTTGGATGCGCCCGAGAACACCGCGCCGCCGCCCACGTAGATCACCGGCCGCTTGGCCTTGAGGATCTCGCCGGCGGCCTGCTTGATCTGGAAGCGGTTGCCGGAAACCGTCGGACGGTAGCCCCGGAGGGAAACCTTGTCCGGGTAATGGAACTCGGCGGACTCCGTGGTGACGTCCTTGGGGATGTCGACCAGGACCGGGCCGGGACGGCCGGTGTTGGCGATGTAGAACGCCTCCTTGATGACGGTGGCGAGGTCCTTGACGTCCTTCACCAGCACGTTGTGCTTGGTGCAGGGACGGCTGATGCCGATGTTGTCCGCCTCCTGGAAAGCGTCGTTGCCGATGAGGCTGGTGGGGACCTGCCCGGTGAACGCCACCAGCGGCACCGAATCCATCATGGCGTCCGCCAGTCCGGTGACGATGTTGGTCATGCCCGGCCCCGAGGTCACCAGCGCCACGCCCGCCTTGCCCGTGGCCTTGCCGTACCCCTCGGCCATGTGTATCGCGCCCTGCTCGTGCCGGGTCAGGACAACCTCGACGTCTTTCTGCTGGTGCAGGACGTCAAACAGCTTGAGGACCACTCCGCCAGGGATACCGAAAATGGTTTTGACTCCCTCGCACTTGAGCGACTCCACAAATATTTCCGACCCGGTCAACTTCATCGTTTTCTCCCCTCAGCTCGCCGACTTGTACTTGCCAAGAATCTGCATGATCTTGTCCTTGCCGACGAGCTTCAGTTTCTGGATACGCTTCTTTTCCATCTCCTCTTCGGGCGACAGGTAACCCTTGTCGTGCAAGTTCCCCAGCAAGCGCTCGTATTCGAGATGTTCTTCGTAGAATTTTCGCAGTTCGGGGTCCTTGTCCAAGACAGAAGCAATCATCTGCTCCTCTCTTTCCTCCATGTCGCAACCTCCTGATCGAGAGTTTCGGGCAAACTACGAAACTTATCCAACGGCCGCATCTTTGTCAATGCGAACCGGACCGCCGGAACGTGCGCGAGGACTACTTCGCACCGCCTCGGACGGCGCTCGGCAGCGCGTCGGGGGGGCGGATATAATGAGGCGCCAGCGAAGCGGCCGCGGTCTCCGGCGCGGCGCGAAATCTCGCTTCGGCGATGCGCGCTACGGCGCCGGCGACGGCGGGAAATTCGCTACCGTCACTCACCGAGGCGCGACCCGCGCCCGCGCACCGCATGATCACCTCGGCGTAGGTCATGGCGCCGCTCCCCAGGTACAGGCATGAACCCGCCGCCGCGGACTCCACGCACCGGACCATTTCCTCCGGCGCCGCCAGGGAATCCTCCATCAGGCACTCGCAGGCCGCGGCCGTGCGCCGGAAGAGGGAAGCGTAGACCTCGCCCTTGCGCGCGTCCACCATGGGGCAGACGAAAACGGGCTCTTCCGCCGGCGCCACCCGGTAAGCCGAGGCCTCCAGCGTGCGCACGCCGACCACCGGGATGTCCGAGCCGTACACCAGCCCCTTGGCCGTGCTGATGCCGATGCGCAGCCCGGTAAAGGTACCGGGTCCCACGGCCACGCCTACGAGCGAGAGGCTCGAGAATTCCGTCCCGGCGGCGTCCAGCACCTCCGCGACGAGCGGAAGCAGTCCTTCCGCGTGGTTCGAACGGCCCGGGCGCCGGTCCCGCGACCGCAACGACTCCCGCGTGCGTTCGGCCGCCAGTGCGCCGCCGTCCAGAACGGCGGCGCTCAGGAGTGCCGTCGAAGTGTCGAGTCCGAGTACTCTCATGGGCGCCACGCTCAGCCGAAAAGCCGCGCCAGATCGTTATAGAACGCGTAGACCATGACGAACAGCAGCAGCACCAGACCGAACTGCTGCGCCCGTTCCCGCTGCCTGACCCCCAGGGGCTTTCCGCGCACGGCCTCGATGAGGAAGAACAGCAGGTGTCCGCCGTCCAGCATGGGAATGGGCAGCAGGTTGAGGACGCCGAGGTTGACGCTCAGGAGCGCCACGAGGAACAGGTAGTTGGCGAGCCCGCGCTGGGCCTGCTCCCCCGCCACCTGCGCGATCATCAACGGGCCGCCGAGATTCGTGGAGTCCACCCGGCCCACCACCATCTTGACCAGCACTTCGAAGGTGAGCAGCGTCATCTCCACGGTACGCGTCACCGCCAGCCATCCCGCGGTCAGCGGGTTGGGCCGGTCCACCTCCACCGTGCCGGCGCTCTGGATGCCGATGAGCCACACATCCTCGGTCTCGCCCAGAAGGTTTTGCGTCTCTCCCAGGGTGGGGCGCAGCGAAACCATGAACTCCCGTCCGTCGCGTGCCACCCCCAGCTCCAACGCGCGGCCGCCGCTCTCCCGGACCGCGCGCGACAACCCATCCCACGAACGGATGGGGCGGTCGCCGGCCGTCACGACACGGTCGCCGGCCTCGAGTCCGGCCGCGGCCGCGGGCGAATCCGCCTGGACGCCGCCGATCTCCGCCGTGCGGTAAGGGACGCCGAATATGACGAAGACCAGCAGGAACACGGCCACGGCCAGGATGAAGTTCGCGACCGGGCCGGCCGCGACGATGGCGGCGCGGGCCGTCAGGCTTCGCTGGGAAAAGGACCGGTCCGGGTCCGGGTCGAGCACCTCGTCGCTCGGGTCCTCCCCCATCATCCGGACGTACCCCCCCAACGGAAAGGCGCTGATGCAGTATTCCGTTTCGCCGTAGCGTCGCACCAGGACCTTGGGGCCGAAGCCGATGGAGAAGGTGAGCACGCCCACGCCGGCCTTCTTGGCCACGAGGAAGTGTCCGAGCTCGTGGAGGAACACGAGCGCGCCGAATGCCACCACCGCGGCGACGATCATGTAGATGATGTCGATCAATGCGCCAACCCGTTGCGTTGCACGAGGTCCTCGGCGAACGCCCGTGCCCAGCGGTCGGCCTCCAGGACCTGTTCCAGACGGCGCGGCTTGACCGGATCATGCGAGGCGATGGTCTCCCGACTGATCTCGTGGATGCGGCGGAAACCGATGCGTCCGTCCAGGAACGCCGACACCGCCACCTCGTTGGCGGCGTTGAGAACGGGCGGGACGGTGCCTCCCCGGGCGAGCGCGCCGTAGGCGATGTCCAGGGCGGGGTAGCGCGGGCCTTCCACGTCCAGGAACGTGAGTTGGCCGCCGTGGGTCAGGTCGAGCGGTGCCAGCCCGGTGTCGAGCCGTTCAGGGTAGGACAGCGCATAGGCGATGGGGATGCGCATGTCGGGTATTCCGAGCTGCGCCATGACCGCCCCGTCGCGGTAGCGCACCATGGAGTGAACGATGCTCTGGGGATGGATCATCACCTCCACGCGCTCCGCGGGCAGGCCGAACAGCCAGCGCGCCTCGATGACCTCCAGTCCCTTGTTCATCATGGTGGCGGAATCGATGGTGATCTTGGGACCCATCTTCCACGTGGGGTGGTCCAGCGCCTCATCGACGGTAGCGTCGGGCAGTCGGCCGAGCGGCGTGCGCAGGAACGGGCCGCCCGAGGCGGTGAGGATGATCTTGTCCACGTCTTTCCGGCGGTTCCCTTCGAGGCACTGGAACACCGCGCTGTGTTCACTGTCCACCGGCAGGAGGCGCACCCCCCGCTTGCGCGCCTCGCGCACGAAGAGTTCCCCGGACATCACCAGGGCTTCCTTGTTGGCGAGCCCTACGTCCTTGCCCGCCTGTACCGCGGCGAACGTGGGCACGAGCCCGGCGCCGCCCACGATGGCCGCGAGCACGAAGTCCGCGGTGGGCTCGGTGGCCGCGGCCACGGCCCCGTCCTCGCCGTACACGATCTCGGTCCGGCGCCGTCCGATGAGCTTGCGCAACGCATCCACGTCACCGTGTTCGCGGACGCTGACGATGCGCGGGGAGAACTCCGCGACCTGCTCCGCCAACAGCTCCAGGTTGCGTCCGGCCACGAGTCCGCTGACCTTGAACCGGCGCTTGAACGTGCGGATGACGTCGAGGGCGTTGACCCCGATGGTCCCGGTGGAACCGAGGATGACGATACGCTTCATCTTAAAGCAACCGCAGACAGTAGGTGCTCAGGACGCCTGGAAAGACGAGGCTGTCAAGCCGGTCCATGAGGCCGCCGTGACCCGGCAGGATGGCGCCCGAGTCCTTGGCGGCGAACCCGCGTTTGATGAGCGACTCGAACAGGTCGCCGACCTGCGCGATGACGGCAATCGCCGGGGAAAGCCAAAGCAGGTGCGCCAACGGCAACGCCAACAGCCACGCGCCGCACGCCCATCCGGCCAGTGCGCCCGCCACGGTGCCGGCGATCGCGCCCTCCACCGTCTTTCCCGGACTGACCGAAGGATACAACTTTCTCCGGCCCACGGCCACACCGGCGAAGTAGGCGGCGCTGTCACTGCAGAACACCACGATCAACAGCCACAACACCCACTCGTAGCCGCCGCGGTAAAGGACGATGAAGTGGGGGAACAGGTAACCCAGGTAGAAGGCGCCCGCCAGCGCCAGGCCGAGGTTGCGGTAGCGTTCCTCCGCCACGCCTCCGATAAAGACGAACGCGGCGAACAGGAGCGTCACGATCAGCGGCAGCAAGCTCGAGAGACCGGGCGCCACCAGGGTGAGGGAAAGCAGCATGCCCGCCGCCACCCCGGTGAGACGCACCTCCCGGTGGGCCGGGAAGACCATGCGAAAGTATTCGTGAAGGGCAACGAGCGAGAGGGCTTCGACGAAAAGCGCGAACAGCCAGACGCGGTCCGCGACCACGATGCCGACGACGAAGGGGATTCCGACCAGTGCGGTCAGTACGCGGGCGCGCATCTGCGAAACTCCATGGAAACGTCCCCGCGTCAACCCCGAAAGAGCTGCTCGTCGGTCTTGCCGAACCGACGCTTGCGCCTCTGAAACTCCAGCAACGCCTCGACGTACCGACGCTCGGAGAAATCGGGCCACAGCGTCGGGGTGATGTAGAGCTCCGTGTAGGGTATCTGCCAAAGGAAGAAGTTGCTGATGCGCATCTCCCCGCTGGTGCGGATCAAGAGGTCCGGATCGGGTATGCACCCGGTCTCCGTATGGGCCGCCACCAGGGATTCGTCGATTTCGGGCAGGTCGTACTCCCCTTCCTTGACCTTGCGGGCGATGTCCCGGACCGCCCTGACGATGTCGTCACGGCCGCTGTAGCTCAACGCCAGGATGACGGTGATGGCGGTGTTGTGGCGTGTGAGTTCCTCGCTCCGGTCGAGCACCCGGCGCACGGACGCGGGCAGGCGTTGGCGGTCACCGATGGCCATGAGCCGGATGCCCTCGCGCATCATGCGCTCCTGCTCGCACTCCAGGTAGCTCTCCAGCAACGCCATCAACCCCTCCACCTCATCGTGCGGGCGGTTCCAGTTTTCCGAGGAGAACGCGTACAGCGAAAGGTAGCGGATGCCCAGGTCGCGGCTTAATTCCACCGTGGCACGAACCGCTTCGGTACCTTCCCGATGGCCCTCCAGACGACTCTTGCCGCGCAGCCTGGCCCAGCGTCCATTGCCGTCCATGATGATCGCGACATGAGTGGGAAGCCGGCTCTTTTCCAGCCCGTGGAGATTCATTCCGAAGACCCTAAAGGTAGCGCCAAGGCCGCGCTAGACCTCCATGATCTCCTCTTCCTTGACCTTGAGGAATCCGTCCACCTTGCCGACGAAGTCCGTGGTGATCTTCTGGATGCGCTCCTGGCCCTGCTTGACCTCGTCCTCGGTGATCTCCTTGCCCTTCTGCATCGACTTCAGCTCTTCGATGGCGGCGCGTCGATGGTTGCGCACGGAGACCCGGTACTCCTCGGCGGTCTTGCGCACCTGCTTCACCAGTTCCTTGCGCCGCTCCTCGCTGAGCTCCGGGATCGGCACCCGGATGAGCTGGCCGTCGTTGGCGGGGGTGAGGCCGAGATCGGCCTTGAGAATGGCTCTTTCGATGCCGGCGATGGCACTGCGGTCGTACGCCTGGATCGTCACCAGCCGAGGCTCGGGGACGGCGACGGTGGCGATCTGGTTCAACGGGGTCTGGGTGCCGTAGTATTCCACCACGACCCCGTCGAAGAGAGAGGCCGAAGCCCTGCCCGTGCGCACTCGTCCCAACTCCCGGCGCATGGCCTCCATGGTCTTGTCCAGGTCGTCCTGAAAAACTTGAAAGAAGACGTCGTCCATCTGTCACACCTGCGGGCCCGTGCCGGATTGCCGGTCTCCCATGCTCACCAAGGTGCCGATGGGCTGGCCGCCCACCACCTTGCGTATGTTGCCCCGCTCCATGACGTTGAAGACGATGATGGGAAGACGGTTGTCCATGCAGAGCGAGATGGCGGTGGAGTCCATGACCTTGAGCTCCTTGCTGAGCACCTCCATGTGGGTCAACTCGCGGAAGAGCTTCGCCTCGTGGTTCTTCAGCGGATCGGTGTCGTACACGCCGCGCACCTTGGTGGCCTTCAGGATCACCTCGGCGCCCACTTCCATGGCGCGCAGGCTCGCGGTCGTGTCCGTGGTGAAGAAGGGGTTGCCGGTGCCGCCCGCCAGTATGACCACCCGGCCCTTCTCCAAGTGCCGCACGGCGCGCCGGCGAATGTACAGCTCGGCCACCTGCCGCATCTCGATGGCGGACATCACGCGCGTCGAGACGCCGATCTTTTCGAGCGCGTCCTGCAGCGCGATGCTGTTGATGACCGTGGCCAGCATGCCCATGTAGTCGGCGCTGGCGCGGTCGATGCCATGTTCGCTCGCCTCGGCGCCGCGCAGGATGTTGCCGCCGCCGATGACCAAGGCGATCTCACAGCCCAGTTCGTGGACCTCCCGAATCTCCTCCACGAACCGCGCGACGGTGGCTGGATCGATGCCGTACTGGCGTTCTCCCGCGAGAACCTCTCCCGTGATCTTCAGAATGACTCGCTTGTATCTCAACTCCGCGTCCGTCATTCGATGGGAACCTGCCAGGGCTGCTAGACGCAGGACACTAGTCCTTCGTGCCGTCGCCGACCGTGTAGCGAACGAAACGCCGAATGCGGATGTTCTCCCCCAAGCGCGCGACGGCGTCCTGGATCAGGTCCTTCACGCGGCGGGTGGGTTCCTTGATGTAGGCCTGCTCCATGAGGCAGGCATCCTCGTAGAAGCGCTCCATCTTGCCGTCGACGATCTTGTCCAGCACGGCCGCGGGCTTGTTGAGCTCGGCGGCCTGCTGCCGGTAAATGGATCGCTCCCGCTCCAGCTCCTCTTCGCCGACGTCCTCACGCTGCACGCAACGCGGGTTCGCCGCGGCGACCTGCATCGCGAGGTCCTTGACCAGGGCCTGGAACTCCTCCGTCCGAGCCACGAAATCGGTCTCGCAGTTCACTTCCAGCAGAACCCCGATCTTGCTGCCGCCGTGGATGTACGCACCCACCAGACCTTCGCTGGCCTCGCGCTCGGCCTTGCGCGCCGCCATTGCAAGCCCTTTCGCCCGCAGATGGTCCACGGACTTCTCGAAGTCACCCTCGCATTCCAGGAGGGCCTTCTTGCAGTCCATGAAACCCGCGCCGGTTTTGTCCCGTAACTGTTTGACTAGACTCGCGTCGATGGCCATGCTCTCTCAACTCCCCGCCACGGTAGCGTCCGTGGACTTCTATGCGTCCGCATTCTCCTTGACTTCCGTTGCCGCGGCCGGCGCCGATTCGGGGGCGGCCGCCGGGGCAGCGGTAGCAGCCGCTGGTTCCGTCGCGCCCGGTTCGGCGGGTGCTTGCGCCTGCGCTGCTTCCGGGTCCTTCTCCGCTACCGCTTCGCCCGCCGCGGATTCGGTGGCCGCTCCGCCTTCGACCGGCCCGCCTTGCTCCGCTTCCTCGGCCTGTGCGGCTTCGGCCTGTGCGGCTTCGGCTTGTGCGGCTTCGGCCTGCGCGGCTTCGGCCTGCGCGGCTTCGGCCTGCGCGGCTTCGGCCTGCGCGGCTTCGGCCTGCGCGGCTTCGGCCTTTGCGACTTCCGCCTCCATGCGCGCCTGGTCACCGAGCGCCTGGCCATCCCTCACGGCCTCGGCCATCAGGCTGCAGAACAGCCGGATCGCGCGTATGGCGTCGTCGTTGCCGGGAATCTTGTAGTCCACAAGATCCGGGTCGCAGTCGGTGTCGACGATCGCGATCACCTTGATGCCGAGCTTGCGCGCCTCGCGCACAGCGATGGCTTCATGCCCGGGATCGATGATGAACACCGCGTCCGGCAGCTTCTTGATGTCCTTGATGCCGCCCAGGGCGCGCTCCAGCTTGGCGCGCTCGCGGCTGTGGGCAAGCAATTCCTTCTTGGTGAGGGCCTCGACGATCTTGGGATCGTTGGCCATCTCCTCGAGTTTCTTGAGGCGGTCGATGCTTTGCCGCACGGTCTGGAAGTTCGTCAACGTGCCGCCCAGCCAACGATGGTGGACAAAGGACATGCCGCAGCGCTCGGCTTCTTCCCTCACCGAGTCCTGCGCCTGCTTCTTGGTGCCCACGAAAAGAATGTGGCCTCCGGCCGTGATCAAGTCGCGCACCTGGGTGCATACGTCCTTGACCATCTTCACCGTCTGCTGGAGGTCGATGATGTGAATCCCGTTGCGCGCCCCGAAGATGTAGGGCTTCATCTTGGGATTCCAGCGACTGGTCTGGTGCCCGAAATGGACCCCGGCTTCCAGCAGCTGCTTCATGGATATTTCTGTCATGGTGCCGAAACCTCGAATGATACGTACGTCAACATACTCTTCTCTCTCGCGTTAACCAGTGGGTTGAGGTGACTGCCCCGGCGACCGCGCCCAAGCCACCGGGATGGCGAAAAACACGAAGGGCTATTAACAAAATTGGTACGGCCACGCAAGGGAATACCGGGCGCCCGGCTTCCCGACACGACACTAGGTGTTCATGGATTCCAGGAATTCCTTGTTGTCCTTGGTCCCGCGCAGCTTGTCGATGAGAAACTCCATGGCATCCACGACGTTGAGCTGGGACAGCACCTTGCGCAGGATCCAGATGCGGTTGAGATCCTCCTTCGGGATCAGCAGCTCTTCCTTGCGGGTGCCGGACTTGTTGATGTCCACGGCCGGGAACACGCGCTTGTCCATCAGCCTGCGGTCGAGGTTGATTTCCATGTTGCCGGTTCCCTTGAACTCCTCGAAGATGACCTCGTCCATGCGGCTTCCCGTATCGATCAGCGCGGTGGCGATGATGGTGAGGCTGCCGCCGTCCTCGATGTTGCGGGCCGCGCCGAAGAACTTCTTCGGCTTGTGCAGCGCGTTGGAATCGACGCCGCCGGAGAGGATCTTGCCGCTCGGCGGCACCACCGTGTTGTAGGCTCTGGCCAGGCGCGTGATGCTGTCGAGGAGGATGATGACGTCCTTACCGTGCTCCACGAGCCGTTTGGCCTTCTCGATGACCATCTCCGCCACCTGCACGTGGCGCGTCGCGGGCTCGTCGAAGGTGGAACTCACCACCTCTCCGATCACCGACCGCTGCATGTCGGTGACCTCCTCGGGGCGTTCGTCGATGAGCAGGACGATGAGGACCGCGTCCGGATGGTTGTGGGCGATGGCCTTCGCCATGTTCTGCAGCATCATGGTCTTGCCCGTGCGCGGCGCCGCCACCACCAGCCCGCGCTGACCCATTCCGATGGGCGTCAGCAAGTCGATGAAGCGGGTCGTGTATTCTTCCGGGTCGTGCTCCAGACTGATGCGCTCTTCGGGATAGAGTGGAGTCAGGTTGTCGAAGAGGATCTTGTCCCGCACGTTGTCCGGATCGCCGTTGTTGATGCTCTCCACCTTCAACAGGGCGAAATACCGCTCGCCGTCCTTCGGCGGACGAATCTGGCCGGAGATGATGTCGCCCGTATGCAAGCCGAAACGGCGGATCTGGCTCGGTGAAACGTAGATGTCGTCGGGGCCGGGGAGGTAGTTGTAGTCCGGCGCGCGCAGGAAGCCGAAACCGTCGGGCAGGGTTTCCAGCACGCCCTCACCGTACACGTAACCGTTCTTCTCGGTCTGTGCCTGCAGGATCGCGAATATCAGATCCTGCCGCCGCATGTTCCCCGCGCTCTCGATGCTGAAGCCCTTGCCGATGTTGGCCAGCTCGGCGATCTTCTTGGACTTGAGCGAGCTCAGGTTCAAGCCGTTCTGATGCACGGGGTCGGGTGCGGGAGCGGGAGCGGGCCGGTTTCTGCGGTGGGTAGGTGCGGAGTCTGCCGTGGTGTCGCTTTCCGCCGCTGCGGAGCGCGTCCGAACGTTAGCCATGGAACTTCCTTTCAATTAAGCTGCCGGGTCATCCGTCGAGGGGGGCGAGCATCACCCGCATAGCGGGCAAACCGACTCTCTACCGTATAAAACGGGCCTGGGATGTAATGTGATAAAGCGGATTGGGCCGGAAATGGGTCACTTCAGACTGGAATCACGCCAGACTGGATCACGTCGTTGCCAGACGTTGGCTATATACTAGGTGATGCAGCCGGCTTTGTCAAGCAGGGCACGGCAGTGCCGTCGGGGCCGGCACGGCGCAAAACCCGGCGGGCCAGGACGACGTCGTCCTCGATCTGCCGGACGAGTTGGTCCACCGAAGGGAAGTTACGCTCTTCCCTGAGCCTTTCCACGAAAAACACACGCAGCCGGCGACCGTACAAGTCCTCGTCGAAATCCAGAATGTAGCTCTCGATGGTTCGGGGTCCCGTGCCGAACGTCGGATTCACCCCGACGCTGGTGACGCTGGGCAACCGCCGCCCATCCGTCTCGACCACGGTGGCGTAGATCCCGTTGGCCGGCACGACCTCCGTCCTGCTGTGCACGTTGGCGGTGGGAAAGCCGATCTCCCGGCCCCGCTGATGCCCCCGCACCACCGTTCCCTCGATGAAATGGCTGCGTCCGAGCTGGGCCCGGGCGACCTCTACCCGCCCTCCTTCGAGCAACGCGCGTATACGGCTGCTGCTGATGGCATGTTCGGACTCCGCGACCGGCTCGATGACCCTCACTTCCATCCCCGCGGCCGGCCCCCATTGCATCAGATCGCGGACGGTGCCGGCTCGGTCCCTGCCGAAGCGGAAATCCTCGCCCACCCAAAGGGCCTCGACTCCGAGGCCGGCCAGATAGCGGTTCACGAATTCATGGGCCGGCACGGCACAGAAACTCGGCGTGAAACGCTGGATCACCACGCAATCGACGCCCACGCGCCGCAACAGCGCCAATTTGTCCTTGCGCGACAGGATCAACCGCGGAGCGTATTTCGGCGCGAGGAACTTGAGCGGATGGGGCTCGAACGTCAGGACGACGGAGGATCCGCCCCGCGCCCGCGCGTCCGCCATCACCCGCCCGAGCAGGTCCTGGTGCCCGAGATGCACCCCGTCGAAGTTCCCGATGGTCATGACGGGACGGTGAAGGGGTCCCTTGACGTGCCGCAGAATCCGCATCGTGCGTGGAGTTTGGAGGGGTGACCTGACCCGCGCCCTTGCCCAAGGCCTGTGTAACACACAACGCCGAGGGCGATCATCCGGTACGCTTCAAGCGTCCAGGGATTGGAGTCTCTCTCGCGCCTTTCCGGCTTCCTCGGAATTGGGATACCGGTTGATGACTTCCTGGAGGATGAGCCTGGCGTCGACCCGGTTTCCAAGCTCGGCGAAGGCATAGCCGATCTTGAGCCACGCCGCGGGCGCCTTGTCGCCGTCGGGATAGTTCTTCCGCACCACGTCGAACTCCAGGATGGCTTCGTCGAACTCCTGGAGCGCGTAATGGCTCTCACCGATCCAGTATTGTGCGTTGTCGGTCAACGGGCTGTTCGGGTGCTTTTCGACGAACTTCTTGAACTGTTCGATGGCGCCGCGAAAGTCCCTTTCCCGCAGCCGTCTCCAGGCGTTCTCGTAGTCTTGCTGGAGCGTGGGCGCCTCGGTGGCGGGGCGTGGCGCCGGACGCGCCACCTGCGGCGCCCCTTCCGTGGCGGCCGGCGCCTGAGGCGTTTCGACAGTCGGTTCGGCGCCCGGAGCGCGCGGCGGGGCGCCCTGGAGAACCGCGTCACGCAGAAGCCGAAGCTCGTCTTCGCGCACCTTCAGGAGATTCCGTTGCGCGCGCACCTCCGACTCGAGGGCCGCCAGCCTGCGGCCGATCTCCCCCGCGTTCGCGGACGCGCCCCCTCCTCCGTTGCGCAGCTCCTGGAGATTACCCTCGACCGCGTTCAAGCGGTTCTGCATGGCGGTGACCTCCGCCCGGGTATCCGCCAACTGGGTACGCGCCTGCCCGATTTCCGCCTTCAACCCGTTGATCACCGCCCACTCGCCCTCGGTCAACTGTGCCTGGACGGCGGGCGCCGGCGCCGCATGATAGTCGACGGTACAGCCCCACGCCGACACAAGCGACAGAACGACAAACCATGTGCGGGCAACGGTTCGCATGAACATACGGTCCCTGGCAGGACGGGCAGCGCGAAAGGTCGTGGTGTTCGGCGTCACGAATACGTGAACATCATTCGCGACGCGCGACACAAGTGCGGTGGTCAGGAAGAAGGCCTTTGCGCCCGAACGACAAAATGCGCCCGTCGGTTCATTCGCCAACACTCCTCCGAATTCTCGCCGCAGACCGGAAGTTCCTCGCCGTAGCTGATGGTCGAAAAACGATCCGGCGCGACTCCCAGGGTCACCAGGTAGTCCTTGACCGCTTGGGCTCTCCTGGAGCCGAGGGCAAGGTTGTATTCGTTGGTGCCGCGGTTATCCGCGTGCCCTTCGATCTCGATTTGAACCCCGGGATGCTCCTTGATCCAATCCGAGTTGCGCTGCAGGATCTCGCGCGCTTCGGCGGCCAACTCGGAGCGGTCAAACTCGAAGTGGACATCGGCGAGGACGCCGGTTTGCGGCGTCGTGCCCTCCTTGAGCGCGTCGAGGCTACCCTGGCCGGTCACTCCCGACCCCTGTTGAGCGAGATCGCCCTCCGTGATCCCGCCGGGTGCGCCCTCGGCCGGCGCGCCCTCGGCCGCCGGCACGGCCGCGGCCGGTTCTTCCGTATCCACGGGCGGCGCGGCGCAGGCGACGAGAATCATCGGAGTGATGGAGCAGAACAGCAGCACGAATGCTCTTCTAATCATCGGCTCGGTCTCTCTCTTGTCTTCCCCATTTCTGGGTTTGCGCGGAATTGAGATGTGATGCTGCACGGGATCACTGCAGCCGGGGTGACCACGACGGATTTGTATCACCTGGGCTGGAGCCTGTCAATCTGCGTTGACTCTCGCCGTCCCGACGCATGGTGTAGATGCGCCGCGAACCCGACCGGTCGGAGGTGAATGCCAGAAAGCGTCCGTCCGGGGACCAGGACGGATCCTCGTCGTTGTAGCGCTTGGCGGTGAGCATCCGCAGGTCGCTTCCGTCCGGCCGTATGGTGAAAATCTTCATCACGCCGTTCGTCCGTCCCGTGAAGGCGATCAACTCGCCGGTCGGTGACCAATCCGGCGACGTATTGTAGGACCCCTTGAAAGTGAGCCGTCTGATGGTGCCGGAGGCGACCTCCAGGATGTAGACCTGAAGGGAACCGTGCCGGTCGGACGAGAAAGCGATCCGGTCTCCCTCGGGGGACCACGTGGGCGAAGTATCGATGCCGGGGTGATGGGTCAACCGTTCGACGATGTGGCCGGAACGATTCAACCGGTAGATGTCGTGGTTGCCGCGCCGCTCGATCGGCGTGGCAAGATGCTGTCCATCCGGAGACCATTGCCCGCGTCCGTCGCCCCTGGCGATCGCCTTTTCGCCTTTGGTGAGAAGATCGAAGCCGACAACCTGCCACTTGCCGGTCTTCACCGAAAGGTAGACCAGCCCCTTGCCGTCCCGTCTCCACCACGGGAACATGTTGATCGTCCGGTTGTGGGTCACCTTCTTCTTCTCGGTGCCGTCGAGGTGCGAGAAATAGATCTCCTTGAACCGGTCCTTCCCGGTGGCCACGTAGGCGATTCGGGTATCGAACACACCACGGGTACCGGTCAGCTTCAGGATGATCTCGTCAACGAAACGGTGCGCCATGCGCCGCGCATCCCGGACTTCCCCGGTGTAGGCCTTGCCGACCACCTGACTCCGCCGGAAGGTATCGTACAGCCTGAACTCGAACCGGATCTTCTCCCCGTCCAGGGTCCGGAAGCCGCCCTTGATGAGACCTTCCGCGCCGATGGTGGTCCAGTCACGAAAATCAAAACCACCCAGCCGGATACCGGTCTTCTGTGGATCTTCGATGTAGGCCGATCGGTCGACGATCTTGAACCAGCCGGAGCGGTCGAGGTCGTCCGCCATGACGTCCGCGATCCGTTCCGAGAGCCTTTCCGTATCCGGCCGGCTCCCCAGATTCTTGAGCGGCGAGACCGCCAGCCGGAAACGCTCGGCCCCCGGTCCGACGATCAGGCCCGTCACCTGGGCTCGCGCCACGCCCGCCGACAGCCAGCACAGCATCAGGCCCGCGACCATCCATGCCGTCAACCGGACAAACGCCCGGGCGGCGCCCTTGTCCCGATTCGGTATTCGCCGTACTGACGGCGGTGCCATCGTGCCTCCCATGATCGGACGATCCTTCTTCGCTTGCGGGAAATAATACACTAGCCACCGAGGTCCGCGGGTCGGAAAGTAATCTCGACCTGCGCGAAGTCACGCACGTAACCCGTCGGCGGCGGGGGCAAGGGGCTGGAACGGTCCACCGCGCGAACCACCGACTCGTCGAAGGAAGCGTCCCCGGAGAACTTGAGCAGCTTGAGACCGAAGATCTTCCCGTCGACGCCTACGCCGAACCCCACGGTGACCTCGAGGTCCCCGCGTTTGCCGATCCACGTCCAACGATCCTTGATGCGGTTGAGCATCTGGTGATGATAGGCCAGAAACTCCACTCCTCTCACGACGCCGCCGTTGCCCGACGCCCCGCTCCCGCCACCGCCCTCCCGGCGCGCGGCCCGCTGCAGCCGGGCACGCTCGCGGGCGACGGCCACCGCGTCGTCAATGCGCCGTTTCCGAAGCCGTTCCACCAGCTTGGAAGCCGAACCCGCGCCGCTCTTCCGTTTCGGCTCCTTCTTCGCAAGCTTCGGGGTCTTCTTCGAGGGCGGCTTCCTGGATACCTTTTTCTTCTTCTTGGACGGCTTCTTGGACGGCTTCTTGGCCGCGGTCTTCTTCGGCGCGGGCTTTGCGCGCTTCACCACCTTGGGCTTGGGCGTGGGCTTCTTTTTCGGTTTGGCGACCTTCTTGGGCGGCGCCGGTGGCGGGGGCTCGACGACCTTCTTCTCCGGCTTTTCCGGAGGCGTGGGTTCGGTCAGCGCGGGCGGCTCCTCTTCCTTGGGCGCCGGCGTCTCCTTCACCTGTTCCCTGGGCGCGGCCTCGACCGCCGGAGGCGCCTCGGCGGGTTTCGGCGGCTCCGGCACCGCCGGCGCGGGGCCGGGGGCCACGAGATCCACCGTGTACACCCGGGGCAGAGCGTCGCGTCGCGCCGTGCTCGGCGGCACCAACAGCAGCATCGCCAGCAGGACCAGATGGAGGACGCCGGAGAAACAGACCCACCACTTCAATCGGCGGGAGCCGGAGTCGCCGCTCATCCATCCGTTGTTACGTCTTCGAAACACGACTCACCACGTCGTCCGTCGGCCATCCCGCGGGGACGGCTCTCACGGACCATCCAGGGGCAACGCCATCATGCCGAGCCTTTCGATGCCGGCGCTCTTGATTTCGCCGATGGCGGCGATCACGGAGCCGTAGAGCACGTCCCGGTCCGCCCTCAGGTAGACGGCCTTGTCGGCATTCAGACGCCTGATGGCTTCCAGCTTCGTCCGAAGCTCGACCGGGCTGACCTCGTTGTCGTTCAGGTAGACGCGACCGTCCCGGGAAATGGTGACGATCAAGGGATCCTCCTGCCCCTCCACCGGCACGGCCTTGGCCTGGGGCAGATTCACCTCCACTCCCTGCTGGATGATCGGCGCCGTCACCATGAAGATCACCAGAAGCACCAGCATGACGTCCACGAACGGAGTCACGTTGATGTTGGACATCGGCAACTTGTCTCGTCCCTGGGTGACCTCGGCCGCCATGACTCAGCTTTCCTTCGGGAAACCGCCGTTTACGCCTTCTTCGTGAAATGCCGCTCCGCGATATTGAGGAACTCCTGGGTGAAATTTTCCATGTCGGCCGTGAGCACCCGGATTTCCTGAACGAAATGGTTGTAGGCCATGAGCGCGGGGATCGCCGCCAGCAAGCCCGCGGCGGTGGCGATCAATGCCTCGGCGATGCCCGGCGCGACCGCCTGAATGGTGGACGACCGGCTTACGCTCAGGCCGAGGAACGCGTTCATGATGCCCCAGACCGTGCCGAAGAGGCCGATGAACGGCGTCGTGCCGGAGGTCGTCGCGAGAAAGGTCAGCGCCTGCTCCAACTTCGTCAACTCGACCGTGGTGGCGCGCTTCATGGCTCGAGCCACGTTGTCCACGCCGCTCAAGTCGGTGGTCAGGTTGTCCGCTTCCGCGGCGTTGCGGCGCGACACCCGCAGCAGCTCTTCGTATCCGGCGATGAACACCTGCGCCACCGGACTGTCGGGCAACTCCCGGCTCGCCTCGTGGATCGAGGCCAGGTTGCGGCTTTCCCAGAAGATCTCGATGAATCTGTCCGACTGCCGCTTGGCGGTTCGTACGCGCCTGAACTTGTAAAGGATGATTCCCCAGCTCACCACCGAGAAAAGAATCAGGATATAGAGAACCGCCTGGACGACCGGTCCGGACGCGGTGACCAGGTCGAGGATGCCGTGTTGCTGCATTCCCAAAGTGTCCGGCTGGACCGCAAGCTGGTAAATCGAGAAGTACGGCATCAGCATCCTGCTGCCTTGCAAAGTTATTATAATCGAAGTACGTAGTCAAATTCTGCCCATGCTCCGGAGCATTTCACAACTGGATGTGGCCGGGAAGATCGCGTTTCTCCGCGCGGACTTCAACGTTCCCCTTTCGGACGGGACCATCACCGAAACGCATCGCATCGACAGCACGCTGCCCACCATCGAGTTCCTGCTGGAACGAGGCGCGCGGGTGCTCGTCGCGTCGCACCTGGGCCGTCCCGGCGGGGCCGCCGACCCCCGGTGGAGCCTTGCCCCGGTGGCGCGCTGCCTGGAGGACAGGCTCGGCCGGCCGGTGCCCCTCGCCCCCGACTGCGTGGGACCCGCGGTGGAACAGTTTCTCGCGCACCCGCGCGCGGCCGGGGTCGTGCTGCTGGAGAACCTCCGCTTTCACGCCGGCGAGGAGGCCAACGACCCTGCCTTCGCCGCGGCGCTCGCCGGCTTGGCCGACGTCTACGTCAACGATGCCTTCGGCGCGGCGCATCGGGCGCATGCCTCCACCGCCGGTATGGCCGCACACTTCCGGGAAAAGGGGCCGGGGTTGCTGTTCCGGCGGGAAGTCGACTACCTGTCGCGGGTCCTCGAGGCGCCCGAGCGTCCGGTGGCGGCCATGCTGGGCGGCGCCAAGGTCTCCGACAAGATCGGGATTCTCAAGAACCTGATCCCCCGGGTGGACCTGATCCTGGTGGGTGGAGCCATGGCCTACACGTTCCTCGCCGCTCGCGGCATCGCGGTCGGGCGTTCCCTGCTGCAGGAGGACTTCCTCGACGTGGCGCGGGAGATCCTGGACGCGGCGGCGGCCTCCGGCGTGCCGTTCCTCCTTCCCATCGACCACGTGGTCGCCGAGGACACGGGGGTCGAGGAGCCGGCCGTCACGGGCGATGAGAGCGTTCCCGAGGGGCGTATGGGGCTCGACATCGGCCCGAAGACCGCGGCGCTCTTCGCCGAGCGGCTCAAGGACGCGGCCGTGACCCTGTGGAACGGACCCCTCGGCCTGTTCGAACGAGAGCCGTACCGTCACGGGACCGTGGCCGTGGCGAAGGCATTGGCGGCGTCCCGGTCCACCACCGTCATCGCCGGCGGCGACACCGTGGCGGCGGTGGGACTCGCCGGGACCGCCGGCGCCATGACGCATCTCTCCACCGGCGGCGGCGCCGCGCTGGAGTTTCTCGAGGGGAAGACCCTTCCCGGGATCCGGGCGCTGGAAGCCGGGGAACCCGCCTGAGCCCGTTTCGACCCATGGCACAATGCACAGTCATCGCCAACTGGAAGATGCACGGGACCCCGACCGAGGCGCGGGATCTCGCGCGCGGCGTCCGGCAGCTCGTGGGAAACCGTTTCCGCGCCGTCGAGGTCATCCTCGGGCCCCCCTTCACTTCCCTCGAAACGGTGCGGCGGGCACTGGCGGGAAGCCGGTTGCGCCTGGCCGCCCAAAACCTCTACTGGCAGCCGAGCGGAGCGTTCACCGGAGAGGTGTCCGCCGACATGCTGCGCGACGCCGGGTGCAGCCACGTCATCGTCGGCCACTCCGAACGGCGCCGGTTGTTCGGTGAGACCAACCGCGACGTGGGACGCAAGCTCGCCGCGGCCCTGGAAAACTCTCTCAAACCGGTCCTGTGCATCGGCGAGACGCTGGAGCAGCGCCGCCGCGGCGACACGCACCGGACCCTTTCGGCTCAGCTCTCGGGCGCATTGAAGGGGGTGCCGAAAAGTGTTATTGAATTTCTGACGGTCGCTTATGAGCCGGTCTGGGCCATCGGCACCGGCCGGCACGCGACGCCACCGCAGGTGGCCGACACCCACGGATGGATACGGCGCGCCTTGGCACGCCGCTTCGGAGCGACGCCGGCGCGGGCGATTCCGATTCTCTACGGCGGCAGCGTCAACCCGGACAACGCCGCTGAACTGGCGCGGGTCGCGGAGGTGGACGGCGTGCTGGTGGGAGGGGCGAGCCTGGATCACCAGAGCTTCGCGGCGATCGTCGAGGTATTCTCGACAGAGTTTTCGACAGCGACTTTCAGGACTACGAACACATGATCCTCCTGGTAACCAGCGTTCATATTGTCGTTTGCCTGGGGCTGATCGTGGTGGTGCTGCTGCAAACAGGCAAGGGCACCGACATGGGCGCCGCCTTCGGCGGCGGCTCGAGCACGACGGTCTTCGGCAGCAGCGGCGCCGGCAACTTCCTCACGCGCTTGACCACCGGCATGGCCGTGGTCTTCATGCTGACCTCCCTGACACTGGGCTACTTCTCCGAACAGGGCACCAGCTCCAGCGTCTTCGACAGCGTCACGCCGCAAACGCAGAGCAGTCCGCAGCCCGCTCCCGTCGCGCCACCGGCCGGGGGGAGCACGGAGACGCCCGCGGAGGCACCGGCTTCTCCCTGAGGACCGGCCCGCCCCAATGTGCGAGGATGGCGGAATAGGCAGACGCGCTAGCTTGAGGGGCTAGTGCCAGCAATGGCGTGGGGGTTCAAGTCCCCCTCCTCGCACCACACTCTTTCCCTCTTTCCCGTCCCAACCCGGCCGCCGTGTCCCCCCTGTCCCTACGGCGCGGTGCGCCACACATCGCCGTTACTGCATGGTCCGGGCCATGTCGTAAAGCGATTGCACGAGGAAGACGCGCAGGAACCACAGGATCAGCAGGGCCACGACCGGCGACATGTCGATGCCGCCGAACGCCATGGGGAGAGCTTGCCTCAGCCGGTACAACACCGGATCGGTGAGGTTGCAGAGCATGCGCACGATGGGATTGTAGGGATCGGCGTTGACCCACGAAATCACCGCGCGCGCGATGATCACCCACACGTAGAGGGTGATGACCACGTTGAGGAGACCCGCGAGGGCCTCGATGAAGTTACCCGCGACGAACATCTTGCATCAGCCTCGTGACTTGTTACCGGCCGCGCGGTCCGAACAGCGCGGTCCCGACCCGCACCAGCGTCGACCCCTCCGCTACCGCCACCCCGTAGTCGTGGGTCATCCCCATGGACAGCTCGTCCACCGCCACATGGGGCAGGCCCAACTCACGGGCCGCGTCGCGCAACTCCCGCAGCCGGCGAAAATAGGGGCGGCCCGCCTCCGGGTCCTCGGCCACGGGCGGCACCGCCATCAGCCCCTTGACGCGAACGCGCTCGAGGCGCGACACCTCCCGGAGCAAGGGAACCAGGCCCTCTTCGGAAACTCCCGACTTGGTCGCCTCCCCGGCAAGGTTCACCTCCACCATCACGTCGATGTCCCGGCCGCGCTCACGCCCCTCCCGGTCGAGCGCCTGAGCGAGCCGGAGGTTGTCCAGGGTTTCGATCACCGCGAACAGGCCAGTGGCGGCGCGCGCCTTGTTGCGCTGAAGGTGTCCGATCAGGTGCCACTCGGCGGCGTCTCCGAGGATGTCCTTCTTGGCCTGGGCTTCCTGGACATAGTTCTCGCCCACGAGGCGTACGCCCGCTTCCACGGCGGCGCGCACCGCGGCGGCGCTCTGGGTCTTGGTGGCCGCGAGAAGCCGGACTTCCCTTGGGTCCCTGCCGCTCCGCTCCGCCGCGGCGGCGATGCCCTCCATGACCCGTTTGCAGTTGCCGGCGATGTCCACCATGTGCCCGACGCGCGCTCCTCGGCACCGTTCCCGGGCGAACCCCTGAGTCTCCCCTGTGTCCCGGTCCGCGCTGGCCTCAGTATACCATAGCGCCTACCGGAGTGAATCGAGACTTGTCGCGGCGCTTGCGGGTGCGCCGTGTACGCCTGCTTACGCAAGCGCGAGCGTATGCTACACTTCGCGAAACTCCTTGCCATGAAAAGGGAAATGCGTATTCGTACCGCCGCCTGGTTCCTCCTGCTCGGCCTGTGGGCGTCTATCGTACACGCCGAGACGGGCACGGAAGCGGAGTTCGCCCGGGCCTACCGACACTTCGCGGCCGGCGAGCACGCCGCGGCGGAGCCGCTGTTCCGGAACACGTTGTCCGACGACGCGTTCGTGTTGAAGGACTACGCCCTCTACTACCTCGGACGCATCGCCGCCGGCGCGCACCGGCACGGCGACGCCCGGCGCCGTTTCACGCGTCTGCGGCAAGCGCATCCCCGCAGCGTCTGGGCGAACGAAGCGTCCTTCGAACTGATCGATCTCGACCTCGCCCAGGGACGCCACAAGGCAGCCGCGCAGCGGGCCGGCAAGATCAGGAAAGGCGGCCGCGGGAAAACGGTTCGGGCCAGGGCCGCCTATAGCCTCGGGCGCGCGCGCGAGGTCGCGGGCCGGGATTCGGCGGCGTACGCCCTCTACCAGGAGGCGCGCCGGCGCGCGCCGCGCACTCCCTGGAGCGGCCGCGCGAAGCAGCGAGTCCGGGAACTCCGGCGCAAGCACCCGCGCGAGCTCGGGTTGAAGACCGGCCAGGAGATGCTGCGGGAGGCCCGGCAGCTCAGGCACGAACGGGACTACGAAGCCGCCGCCAGCCTCTACCGGCGCATCCTGCGCGAAACCAACTACCGCCGGCTGTCCCTCGAAGGCTTGGCCGAGGTCTACCGGAAACTGCGTCTGCGGGCGGAGGAAGAAGAGGTCCTGCGCCGGTACGTGCGCCACTATCCGCGGCGCGCCCGGGCCGGCGAGGCGCTGACGCGCATCGCCACCATCCAGTGGAACCGCAACGACGACGACGCGGCGTTGAAGACCCTCCGACGGTTCATGACGCGGCATCCCGGCCATCTCCATCGACGCTACGCCATCTACGTGACCGGGCGCATTCACGAGTCCATGGGCCGGTGGCAGGACGCGGCCCGCACCTACCGGCAGCTCTTCGCCAAGGAGCACCGCTACAGCAAGTTCCGAGGCGACGCGGCGTGGCGCCTGGCATGGATGCAGTACCTCCGCGCCGACTACGCGGCGGCCCGGAAGACCTTCCATGACATCACCGGCAGGCGCGGCAACTTCCGGCAGGCCGCCGTCTTCTGGGAGGCGCGCACCGCCGAGAGGCTCAAGGACGGCGCCGGCGCCCGGCGGCTGTACCGCCGCGTCATCGGAAGGGATGGCGAATCCTACTACGCGATCCTGGCGTCCCGGCGGCTCGCGGAGCTCGGCGAGACCCTGCCCGAGCCATCCTCTCCCAAGCGCCGGTCAACGGCGCGCGCTCCCGCGCTGGGGGAGCGCGCCAAGGCCCATCTTGCGCGCGCCCGCGCGCTGGCGCGCATGGGCCTCGACGGGCTCGCGCACGCCGAACTGGGCCGGGTGCGGCGACATTCCAAGCGCACCGCGCGCCTCAGGCTGCTGCTCATGCGCGAGTACGCCCGCACCCACGCCTATGGCCGCAGCCTCTCTCTGGCCGTGCAAGCACCGTTGTCCGCCGAGACGCTCCGGTTCCGGTATCCCCTGGCCTACTGGGACGCGGTGCGGCGGAACGCGGCCGAGAACGCTGTCGAGCCCTACCTCGTCCTGTCGCTGATGCGGCAGGAGAGCCTGTTCAAGCCGCGCGCCGTTTCCCATGCCCAGGCCATGGGGCTCATGCAACTGCTTCACGAAACCGCGCGCAAGGAGGCCTCGAAGATGGGGCTGCCCGAGCCGGAGGCGCCGCGGCTCCTGGAGCCCGAGCTGAACATCAGGCTCGGCGTGCACCACCTCAAAGGGCTGCTCGAACACTACGGCGGCAGCCGGGCCAAGGCGCTGGCGGCCTACAACGCCGGCAAGGAGGCGGTGGAGCGCTGGACGCGCGACCTTGGCGACGCCGACGACGATGAGTTCATCGAACGGATCTCGTACGGGGAAACGCGCCGCTACGTGAAAGCGGTGCTGCGCAACTACCACGCCTACCGCACCCTGTACGGTGACGCGCCGCCGGCGGACCGTTCCTGACGGGCGCTCCGCGCGTCCCGCGTTGGACAAATCCCGGCGGTTCTCTATAGTGGCCCGATGAACCGTGAACACAAGGAGATCATCTCCGCCGAGGACCGCACCACCTGGGCCGTCACCGCTCCGGCGATTCTGACCCCGCGGGAGCGCGCGTCGGACCACGCCGCCGCCAGCATGGTGCGCACCCTGTTCGACCGCCCGCGCTGGCTCGAACCCTGCCACCTCTACGACGAAAGGGGCTCGCTCCTGTTCGAGGACATCTGCGAGTTGCCGGAGTACTACGCGACCCGCACCGAAGCGGCGATCCTCGAACGCGAGGCCGGCGCGCTCGTGAGCCTGGCGCCGGTGGAGTGCATCGTGGAGCTGGGCGCCGGCTTCTCCAAGAAGACCATCCATCTGCTGAAAGCGCTGACCAACGCGCGCGGGCGCGGCACCTTCGCCCCGGTGGACGTGAGCAACACCGCGCTGATGGCGTCCAAGCGCATGGCCGAGGAGCTGTTCCCCGAGTTGGCCTTCACCGGGCTCGAAGCCCGCTTCGAGGACGCCATCACCAGCATCACCCGGGAGATTCCCAAGCTCGTGGTGTTCCTGGGCAGCACCATAGGCAACTTCACCCCCACGGACATGCTGCACTTCTTCACCCACCTCACCGAGAACATGGGGCCTGAAGACTACCTCCTGCTGGGGGTGGACCGAATCAAGGACCCCGCCATCATCGAACCCGCCTACGACGACTCCAGCGGCACCACCGCCGCCTTCATCCTCAACGGATTCCGCAACGTCAACCGCGTCACCGGCGCCAGCTTCCAGTTGGAAAAGATCGACTTCCGCAGCCGCTACAACCGCGAGCGCGCCCAAGTGGAGATGTGCGGCATCGCCCGGGAGACCCACCGGGTGGAGTTTCCGCGCCAGTCCGCGTCGTTCGTCTGGGAGAAGGGCGAGGCGATCCTGGTGGAGACCAGCCGCAAGTTCGACCCGGAGGACCTGCAGGTGCAACTCCGCTGCTTCGGGCTCGATACCCTGGGCCACTGGACCGACCCGGAACAATGGTTCTCGTTGCTCCTGTTCCGGCGCAACGCGCCCTCCGTGGAGTCGCCATGATGAAGAAAGTTCCGGACAAGACACCGGCCTACGATCTCAGGGACGCGGGCTTCTGGGACGAGCAGGACCTGCGCTCGGAGGTGGAGCGCGTCTTCCACCTGTGCGCCGAGTGCCGGCTGTGCGTGAAGTTCTGCGGCAGCTTCCCCAAGCTCTTCGACGCCATCGACTCCTACTGCACCGAAGAAGAGTTCGCGGAAGTGGATTCCACCAAGCTCAAGCCCGAGGACGTGGACGAGGTCGTGGACCTGTGCTTCCAGTGCAAGCTGTGCAACATCAACTGCCCCTACACGCCGGGCGACCATGGCTGGGCCATCGACTTCCCGCGGCTCATGGCCCGGGCCAAGGCCCAGCACGTGAAGAAGCACGGGGTCCCCTTCACCGACCGCATGCTGGCGAAGCCGGACCTCATCGGCAAGCTGGGCTCCGCCACCGCGCCCATGGCCAACTGGGCCAACGAGAACCGCGTGCACCGGCTGTTCATGCAGGGTGCCCTGGGCGTGCACAAGGACAAGAAGCTGCCGCCGTTCGCGTGGAAGACCTTCGCCTCCCGGTACCGTTCGGCGTACCAGGCGCCCGCGGGCGAGCCCGTGGCCAAGGTGGCCTACTTCGCCACCTGCTTCGTCAACTACAACGAGCCGGGCATCGGCATGGACCTGCTGGAGGTCATGGCGCGCAACGGGGTGGACGTGGTGCTCGCCTACCGGGAATGCTGCGGCATGCCGGCGTGGCACAACGGCGACCTGGACGAGGCCAAGGCCCAGGCGCAACGGAACGTGGATCTGCTGGCGCCCTTCGTGGCCGAGGGACGGACCATCATCGCCACCAACCCCACCTGCTCGCTGACCATGACCGACGAGTACCCACGCCTGCTGGACAGCCAGGAAGCGCGGGAGGTGGCCGCGCACACCACCGACCCCACGGCGTTCCTGGCCTCGCTCCACGCCGAGGGCAAACTCAACCGGGATTTCAAGACCGGCCCCGGCAAGGTCGTCTACCACATGCCCTGCCACCTGCGCGCCCAGCGGCTGGGCAACCGGACCAGCACGCTGCTGTCGCTGCTGCCCGACACCGAGGTGCGGACCGTGCAGGCCTGCTCGGGACACGACGGCACCTGGGCCATGAAGCGGGAGAACTTCGAAGCCTCCATGCGCTGGGGCCGGCAGGCGTTCCGCGGCATCGACGAGGCCGAGGCGTCGGCGGCCTGCTCCGACTGTCCGCTGGCCGCCATCCAGATCGAGCAAGCCACCGGCAAGCACCCCCTCAACCCCATGCAGATCCTGGCCAAGAGCTACCGCGGAGAAGACTTCTGAAACCAGGAAGACGGGCCTCGGTCCTTGACAGTCCTCCGCCATGTGTATTACTCGCAGACTTCCGTTCGACGAAACCAACAAAGGAGTGGACATGACGCGCACACGGATCCTATGCACGATGGCGGCCCTGTTTCTCGCGGCGGCGGCCGGCAACGCCCTGGCCGCGGACTCGGCCGAACTGAAGGCGCTGCACGAGGCGGCCAAGAAGGAAGGCACTGTGCTGATGGCCGCGGGCATGCCGCCCAAGGCCCTGAAGGCCCTGCAAAAGGGCTTCAGCAAGCGCTTCCCGGGTGTCAAGGCCAAGGTCATCGCCTCCACGGGCTCCAACGCCGCGAGCCGCATCCTGACCGAGACCAAGGTCGGCAACGCCACCATCGAGGTGGCGCAGACCACCACCGCCTCCGGCCAGCCCCTGCTGGACGCGGGGCTGGTGCAGCAGCTCGACTACGCCAAGACGTTCGGCGTCCCCAACAAGGGCATCCTCTTCGAAAACCGTTTCGTGCCTTGGTTCGACCTGGTGTACGTGATGGCCTACAACACCAAGAAGGTCTCCCGGGACGAGGTGCCTACCACCTGGGAAGGGATGGCGGCGCCCAAGTGGAAGGGACGGAAGCTCGTGCTCATCGCCCGCGGCCACCCCTTCCAGTACCTGCCCAAGGTGTGGGGCGAGGAAAAGGTGCTGGACCTGGCGACCCGGCTCAAGGCCCAGGAACCCATCATGACCCCGCGGGGCGGCGCTCAGGTGATCGAGGCCATCGTCTCGGGGCAGGCGCTGATCGGCCCCATCCACCTGAATCGCGTACTGACCGCCAAGGTCCTCAAGAAGGCGCCCATCGACTACGTCTGGCTGAACGTCACGCCGGTGCTGAACTTCTACTCCTACGCGGTGAACAAGGTGGCCAACCCCAACGCGGCCAAGCTCATGGCCGGCTGGCTGGCCACGCCGGAAGCCGGAGCGATCATGGAGAAGCACTCCTTCCGGGCCCTTACGACCCTGGAGTCGAAGAGCGAGACCGGCAAGCTCCTGGCGGCATCGAAGACCCGCACCGTGGCCACGGCCGTCACCGTGAAGATGGCCCGGCAAGAAAAGGTGTGGCAGGACAAGCTCCGCAAGATCTTCGTAGGCAAGTAGCAAGGCGTGCAATGGTCCGCGCGGGCCGCACCCGCGCGGACCGCACCTTATCCAGTGTCGGAACACCGGACACCCCGCCATCGGCATGCCCCCTGACAAAGCCATCGGCGTGAAGCCGTGGTCGTGGGAGACCATCGCGCCGCGCTTCAACGAGCGCTCCATCCTGTCATGGACCACTTTGCTGGTGGTGATGTGGCTGGTGCTGGCGCCCGTGGTGATGGTGGCGCTGACGTCGTTCCAGGTCGAGCCTCTGGCCCACGTCGCCGAGTACACCATCGGCAACTACCTGGAAGTCTACCTCGACCCGGACACCTACGAGCTGCTCTCCAATACGATGCTGTTCGGCGCCGGCGCCATCGCCGTCGGCTTCTTCTTCGCCTTCCCGCTGGCGTGGCTGGTAGAGCGCACCAACACACCGGGCAGGAACATGATGTACGGCCTCATCCTGATCCCCATGGCCATCCCGCCGATGATCTCGGCGCTGGGCTGGGAACGGCTGCTGGACCCCAAGATCGGCCTCATCAACATTGTGCTGCGGGGCCTGCTGGGACTGGAAGGCGAGGACGGGCCGCTCAACGTCTTCACCCTGTTCGGCATGTCCTTCGTCATGGGCCTGTCCATGGTCCCCACCGTGTTCCTGATCCTGGCCCCCTCGATCCGGAACCTCGACCCCTCGTTCGAGGATGCCAGCCTGGTCTCCGGGGCTACCTGGTACACGACTTTTCGACGGGTGACGCTGCCGCTGGTCTACCCGGCGTTCTTCGCGGCGCTGATCTGGTTCTTTATCATCGCCATCGAGGCCTTCGAGATTCCCGGGGTCATCGGGCTCCAGGCCGGCATCCTGGTGTTCAGCACCAAGATTTTCTGGGCCGTCCATCCGCCCACCGGTGATCTGCCCGACTACGGAATCGCCAGCGCGCTGGCGGCGTTCGTGCTGGTGCTGAGCGGCATCCTCGTCTACTTCTACCTCAAGGTCATGGGCACCGGCGAGAAGTACACCACCATCACGGGCCGGGGCTACCGCCCGTCCATCGTCGATTTGGGGATGTGGCGCTGGGCCGGGACGGCATTCTTCAGCGGTTACATGATCCTCGCCATCGTGCTGCCGGTCATCGTGCTGGGCTGGGGCAGCCTGCTGTACTACTACCAGCCGCCCTCCTGGGAACTGGTGAGCCAGTTGTCCCTGGAAAACTACTACACCACATTCGACGAGGACTTCCTCGGCGTCTTCTGGAACACCGGCGTGGTGGTGTTCACCGCCGCCACGGTCACCGCGCTGATATGCACCGTGGCCGCGTGGATCGTCGTGCGCTTCCCGGGACGGCTGAGCACGGTCCTCAACCTGACCACGTTCACGCCCATCGCCGTCCCTTCCGTGATCATCGGGCTGGCGCTGATCCTGGTCTACCTGTCCCTGCCCATCGGCCTCTACGGCACCATTTGGATCATCGCCATCGCCCACATCACCCGCTACCTGTCCTACGGTTCACGCACGATGATCGCGTCCCAGATGCAGATCCACAAGGAGCTCGAGGAGGCCTCCTACACGTGCGGCGCCTCGTTCCGCATGACCCTTCGGAAGGTCATCATGCCGATCCTGCTGCCGGCGCTGGTCAGTCTGTGGCTGTGGGTGGCGCTGCACAGCATCCGGGAGCTGTCGGCGGCGGTGCTGCTGGCGTCCTCCGAGAACACGGTCATCAGCACGCTGATCTGGACCCAGTACCACGAGGGGGAGGTGGGGGTGGCCTACGCCCTCTCGATGATCCTGATCGGGGTGTCGTTCGTCATCGCGTTCTTCGGACGGCGCCTGCTGAGTTGGCAGGACCACCTGCGCTGACCGGCCACGCGGCGCTCAAGACTTTTTGCGAGGCAACCCCATGAGCATCACCCTTGAGATCGAGGAACGCACTCCCTTCGCCGAAGGCGCCGACTTCGGCAGCGTCGGCGCCTATGAACGGATAAGGGGACGGGCGCGGTTCGCCATCGACCCGCGCCTGCCGGCCAACCGCGACATCGTGGACCTGACGCTGGCGTCCGCCGACGACCGCGGCCTGGTGGAGTACTCGACGGAGTTCTTCCTCATCAAGCCCGCGGACATGGGCCGCGGCAACGGCCGGCTGCTCTACGACGTTAACAACCGGGGCAACAAGCGCGCGTTGCAGTTCTTCAACGACGCCCCGCCCAACAACGACCCGCGCACCGCCGAGGACGCCGGCCACGGCTTCCTGATGCGCCGGGGCTACACGGTGGTGTGGTGCGGCTGGCAGGGCGACCTGCTTCCGGGGGACGGCCGCCTGACCATGGACCTGCCCGTCGCCACCGGACCCGACGGCCCGGTCACCGGACCTTTCCGGGCCGAATTCATCATCGAGCAGCCCGGTGTGACGACCGTGTCCCTGGGCGGACACGACTACATCCGGCCCTGTCCGGCGGCGGACCTTCGCACGGAGGGAGCCACCCTTACGCGCCGGCGGCTGGACCCGGACCCGCGCGAGCCCGTCCCGGCCGGCGACTGGCAATTCGCCACCGCCGACGCCGCCGGCAGCGTCTGGCCTTCGGCCACGAATTGCCACCTCCCGGAAGGCTTCCGGCCCGGCTGGATCCACGAACTCATCTACACCGCGAAGGACCCGCTGGTGCTGGGGCTGGGGTTTGCCGGCGTGCGCGACCTCGTCGACTTCCTGCGCCATGCCGACGAGGATGCGGCGGGACAGGCCAATCCCCTGCGGGACGGCGCGCAGGGCGTCGCGCAGGCCTACGCCTGGGGGCGCTCCCAGAGCGGGCGGTTCCTGCGCGGGTTCGTCTACGGCGGTTTCAACGTTTCGGACGGGGGACGGCGCATCTTCGACGGGATCTTCTCCCACGTGGCCGGCGGCGGCCGGCTGCAGCTCAACTACCGCTTCGCGCAGCCCGACCGCTACCCGCGCCAGCACGAGGACCACCTCTACCCCTCGGAGGAGTTCCCCTTCGCCTACGGCCGGACCGAGGACCCGTTCACCGGGCGGGAGGACGCGGTCCTGAAGCGGCCGGAAACCGACCCCGTGGTCATCCACACCCAGACCGCGACAGAATACTGGCAACGGCGCGGCTCGCTGGTGCACACCGACACTCGCGGCAACGACCTCCCGGAGCACGAGAACATCCGCGTCTACCTGCTGTCGTCCCTGCAGCACAACGACGCGGCCGCCGCCCTCGAAGGCGGCGTGCCGCGATACCCGCAGAACCCCCTGCCGGCCAATCCGGTCCTGCGCGCCCTGCTGGACGCCCTGGACGAGTGGGTTACCGATGGAGTGCCGCCGCCGGAGAGCCGCGTCCCGACACGGTCCGCCGGCGACCTGGTCACGGGCGCGGAGTTCCGCGAGGGATTCCCCGCCGTTCCCCGAAGCGCCTGTCCCGAACCTCATGCGCTGTACCACCTCGACCGCGGGGCGGAGTTCGCGCACGGCGTCATTTCCCGCGAACCGCCCGTGGAGGACAAGACCCGCGAGTATCCGGTGCGGGTGCCCTCGGTTGACGCCGACGGCAACGAGACCGCCGGCATCCGGGTCCCGGAAGTGGCGGCGCCCCTGGCGACCTACCTGGGATGGAACCTGCGCAAGGACTCGGACGTGATGGCGGGCATCGTGGGCAGCGCTCTCCCCTTCGCCGTCAGCGAGCGAACGCGCGCGGAGCAGGGAGACCCGCGGCCTTCCGTCCAATCACGTTACCCGTCCCGGAATGCGTACCTTGACGCCGTGCGCGCGGCCGCCGTCGCCCTTGAGGAAGATCGACTGTTGCTGGCGGAGGATGTGGATCGCTGTGTGGCGGCAGCGGGAAAGCGCTGGGACGCGCGCCGCGGAAACGGCTCCGGGGACGCCTAGGCAACCGCGGCCGCGGGGGGACCGCTGGCGTTTCCCGGCCCTCAGTCCATCAGACCGTTGTCGCGCAGGAACTCGATGACGAAGGCGTCGAACCCCGCGGGGTCCTCGATGCAGCACGCGTGACCCGTCCCGGACAGCACCTTGTGCACCGCCCCCGGCGTCAGCGCCGCGGTCTTCCGGCCGCCCTCCAGGGACATGTCGTGCTCGCCGTTGATGACCAGGGTGGGCACCTTCATCTCCGGGAGGCGCGGGGTCATGTCCGTGCCTCCGCGGGCACGAAAGATCTGGGCGATGGACCGGCCCGACAGCCACGGATTGCGTTCCAGGAAGACGTCCAGCAGGTACTTGCCGAGCCGGGTGCTCTCGAAACCCGGCGCCACCAGCTCCTTGATGTGCTTCCCGTGATAGGTGGTGACATCGTCCGTGTAGCCCTGGATGCGGTCGCCGACGCGCCCGCCCCCGCCGCTGCTCCCGCCCACGAGGATCACGGCCCGGAACATCTCCGGGTGGTCGAGGCCCAGGAGCAGCGCGATGCCGGAGCCGACGCTGACGCCGCCGATGACAGCCTCCGTGACGCCCTCGGCCCGGCAGACCGCCAGCACGTCACCCGCCATGTCCCCCAGCGAAAACGGCGTCTCCGGCTTGTCCGAGCGGCCGTAACCCCGGATGTCCAGCGAGATCACCCGGAACCAGGTGGAGAAGTGGGCCACCTGGTACATCAGCAGATTGTGATCGAACGGGTTGGCGTGCACCCAGATGAAGGGCAGCCCCTCTCCGGAGACCTCGTAGTAGATACGGACGCCATCGGAATCGGCATACGGCATGGAACACCTCGGTTGACGGTGTGGCTGGAAGCCACGGCCCGCGGGAAGCCGGTCGTGGCCGGGGCTTCGGCTTACGGGAAGAACACGAGCTTGGCCAGCAGCGCGATGATGGCAGGGCCGAAACTGAAGACCGCTAGATTGAGGACGGCGAGTCTCTTGTCCAGTCCGGAGATATCCTTGTCCAGTCTGCCGATATCGTTGCCCAGTCTGCCGATATCGTTGTCCAGTCTGCCGATATCGTTGTCCAGTCGCGCGACATGGTTTTCCAGTCCGGAGATATCCTGCTTCACGCCGCCCAGCTCACGCTTGAGATCCCCCACCTCCTGACGGACTTGCTGCACCTCGAACACCACCTCGCTCAGACCTTGGTTCAACATGCCCGTCTGTTCCGTAAACTCTTCCCGCGTGACGAATCGATCGGCCACCGGAATGGCCGCTGCCGCCGCCCTGGCCTTCTCCACGGTAACTCCGGCCTCGACCAATGCGTCATAGACTTCCGAGACGATCACACTCATGATGCCACCCTTCGAAAGGCTCGCACGTTCGCGGCCGGAACGCACGAATACACCAACAGGAAACCCTGAACATGTCAACCACACAGTAAGGAATCGGTCCTTGGCGTCCATACCTTAGCCGCAAAGGCGGCCTTTTCCACTTCCAACAGTGCCGCCGGACTTGCTTTGCAAGGCCGTGCTATACAAACACCATGACGCAAGCGGAGAGTGTCCGCCTCGACCAGTGGCTGTGGGCGGCGCGGTTCTTCAAGACGCGCTCCCTCGCGGCGGCCGCCGCCCAGGGCGGCAAGATCCACGTCCGCGGCGACCGCGCCAAGCCCGCCAGGGCCATCCGCGTCGGGGACCAGCTCCAGATTCGGCGCGGCCCCTATGAGTGGGTGGTTACGGTGAACGCACTATCGACGAGGCGCGGCCCCGCCAAGGAGGCCGCTCTGCTCTACGAGGAAACCGCGGAAAGCGTGCGCCGGCGCGAGGCCGCGCGCGTTCAGATCCAGGCCCAGGCCGCGCCCTTTCGCGAACGCGGCGGCCGGCCCACCAAGAAAGACCGCCGGGACTGGACCCGCCTCGCATCAGAGGAATAAGCCTCCCTATTCCAGCAGCAACGTGCGGATCATCGAGACGGCGTTGAGGCTCATGCGGGTGCGGTCGGGGCCGCCGCGGCCGCCGAGGTTGTAAGTGCGCGTGTGGAATTCGGTACCGTCGGTGACCGAGATGTAGGTCTGGCCCCGAGCGAGGTTGACGGCGGTGTCTCCAGGGTTCTCCACCGCGTGCAGCGCCAGGCCCAAGTCGCTGCCGGCCTGCTCCCGGACGGTCCAGGCCAGTTCCTCGGTGAGTTGCTCGGGCTGTTCCAGCAGGGCGCCGGCCTGATCGGGCCGCCGTGAATGCGCCAGCAGGCGGCGCGTGCCGCGCTCGCCGGGCGCCACCATGCCCTCCACGAAGTGCTCCTTGCTGGCCCGCTGCAGGCGGTCGGCCACGAGGCCCGCGGTCATGTCCTCGAAGACGGCCACGCTCCGGTCCTTCTCCCGGAGCAGCCGGCCCACCGCGTCCTCCATGGTCTCGTCGTCCACGGCGAAGATGTGGGTGGTGAGAAGCTCGCGCACCCGCGCCTCCACCGGCGCGATGAGCTCCATGGCCTGCTCGCGGCTCGACGCCTTGGCGGTGATGCGCACGTCCACCTGTCCGGGGTGGGCCAGGACCCCCACGGTGGGGTTGCTGGAGTTGGCGATGAGGTGGCCGATCTCGTGGTCCACCGAGCTTTCGCCCATGTCGGTGACCTTGAGCACCCGGTAGGCGATGGTCTCCGACAGGTTCCACTTGGCCCGGGCGTAAGGGGTCAACTCGTTCTCGAAGAGCCACTTCATCTCGTGCGGCACCCCCGGCAGCGCATAGACGATGCCCTTCTCGTGCTCAACGATGAACGAGGGCGCGGTGCCGTTGGGATTCTCCACCGGGATGGCGCCCTCGGGGATGTCCGCCTGCCGCTCGTTGTTGGGGGTCATGATCATGCCGCGACGGCGGAAGCGCGTGTCGATCTGCTCCAGCAGGCCCGGGTCGCGCACCAGCTTGCGGCCGCACACCTCGGCGATGATCTCCCGGGTGAGGTCGTCCTGGGTGGGGCCGAGGCCACCGCTGGTGATGACGAAGTCCGCCCGGTCCAGCGCCCGCCCGATGACATCCTTCATACGCCCCGGGTTGTCGCCCACGATGGTCTTGAAGAAGAGGTTGACCCCGAGGTCCGACAGGCGCTGGGCCATCCACGCGGAATTGGTATCCACGATCTGACCCAGCAGCAGCTCCGATCCGATGGCGACGATTTCAGCGTTGGGCACGATGTACTCCTGTTCCGTGTTCGTTGAGCGCTGTTCCGTGTTCGTTGAGGACTTACGTGCCAGAAGCCGGCACGGGTTGGCAAGGGGCGCCGACGCCGCGGTTCCGTCATTCCCGCGGAACAGGCCGTGTCAAGACGTCGCCCGGACAAGAATCGGCACCAACCCCCCGAGTCGTCATTCCCGCGGAAGCGGGAATCCAGGGGTGGGGTTCGATACGCCGTGTTTCGTGATTCCGGAGCCCGGTCGGCTCTACTCACCACTGGGCGCGGGCACGGCCTCGGCGGGGACCTTGTCGGACACCCGCCGGCGCCGTACCCGCGCCAGCACGTCCAGCCACAGGGAATAGAGCGTGGGCGTGAGCACCAGCGTGAACAGGGTGGAGACGGCCAGGCCGCCGAGCACGGCGGAGCCGAGGCCGCGGTAGAGCTCGGAGCCGGCGCCGCGGGACAGCACCAGGGGCAGCATGCCGAACACGGTGGTGGCGGTGGTCATGAAGATGGGGCGGATACGCGTGCGCACGCTGGCCAGCAGGGCCGCCTGGGGCTCTTCCCCGGCGCGGATGAAGTTGAGGGTCTGGTGCACGATGAGGATGGCGTTGTTCACCACGATGCCGGTCAGGATGATGAACCCCAGCATGGTGACGGTGTCCATCTTGATGGTGGGCTCGGCGGCGTGCCCGAGGCTCACGGCGAGGACACCGCCGGTGGCCGCCAGGGGCACGCTGAACATGATGATCAGTGGATAGCTCCAGGATTCGAACAGCGAGCACATCACCAGGTAGACCACCACCACGGCGAGCAGGAACGTCCACTTGAAGGCGTCCCAGGTCTCCGCCAGCTTCTGCGCCTGGCCGCTGACGCCGATGGAGTAGCCCAGCGGCAGGGTGCGCCGCACCTCGCCCACCGCGCCTTGCTCCACCACCCGCACGGCTTCCTCCAGCGGCAGCGCGTGGTGCATGTTCACGTTCAGCTTGATGGCGCGGTCGAGATCCACGTGCTCGACCTTGGTGGGACCGTCGCCGGGGCGGATCTCCGCGATGTCCGAGAGCTGCACCAGCCGGCCCGCGCCGCCGGAGAGCATGAGCGCGCCCAGGTCCTGGGTATGGGCCATCTCGGCCCGCGATCCCTTGAGGATGATGTCGACCTCCCTGCCACGTTCGCGGAACCGCCCGGCGCGGGTGCCCTCCACCGCGGTCTCGATGACGTCGCCCACGTCGGAGGCGCGCAGTCCCAGGGCCGAGACCCGGTCCCGGTCCAGCAGCACGCGGATCTCGGGGTTGCCCCACTCGAAGGACGAGTTGACGAAGTTCACTCCGTCCACCCCGCGAATGCTCCCTTCGAGGCCCGCGGCGATGTTCCGAATGGCCTGGAGGTCGTCGCCCTTGATGTCGAGCGCCACGTTGTTGCCGCCGATGAAGCCACCCCGCTGGCGGAAGAGGGCCGCTTGGGTGACGAAAACCGCCTGGGTCCCGGGAATGCCGCCGACGGCGCGGCGCATGGTCGCCACCACCCGGCGCATGCCGTCGAGGCTGGTGTACGGCTCCTTCACGATGGCGCCCATGATGGGGGTGTCCAGGCGTATGACGGCGAACATGCGCTCGATCTCGGGGATGGCCCGGACGCGCGACTCGATCTCCTTGATGATCGATTCCTTCTGGTCGGTGTTGAAACCCGGAGGCATCTTCACGACGCCGAAGATAAAGTTGCGGTTTCCCCGCGGCAGATAGTCCAGCGGCGGCGCGAACCACCAGGCCAGGGCCACCGATCCGCCGACGATGAACAGCACCACCGCCACCCGCCGCACGGCGCCGCGCTGAAGCCACGCCAGCATCCCGAGCACCATGCCCGAGAAGGCGGCCCCGCCCCGGTCGAACACCGACATGACCGCGCGCAGGCGCCGGAACCGCGGGCGCGGCCGTTCCGGCAGGATGTGGGCGGAGAGCATGGGCACCACGGTGAGGGCCACCACCAGGGACAGCGCCACCGCCACGGACACGGCCAGGGCGATGTCCCGGAAAAGCTGCCCGGCCTCCTGCCGGATGAACAGCACCGGGACGAACACGGCCACGGTGGTGAGCGTCGACGCCAGGATGGCCCCGCCCACCTCGCGGGCGCCGTCGAGCGCCGCGCGCACCCGTCCCTTGCCCATCTCGCGGTGGCGGAAGACGTTCTCCAGCACCACCACGGCGTTGTCCACCACCATGCCGGTGGCGAAGGCCAGGCCGGCCAGCAGGATGACGTTGAGCGTGGAACCGAAGAGGTTGAGGGCCACGAAGGTCGTGACGATGGATACGGGAATCGCCACCGCCACGACGACGATGCTGGCGGGGCTGCGCAGGAACAACAGCAGCACCAGCACCGCGAGGCCGACGGCGATGTAGATGTTGCGGGTCACCAGGTTGATGGAGTCGTGGATGTAGTCGGTCTCGTCGTACACCATCGCCAGGTGGATGCCCTTCTCGCCGTAGCGCTGCTGCAGCCGGCTCAGGGTCGCCCGGACGCCGTCCATGACCTCCATGGTGTTGGCGCCGGACCGGCGCAGCACGCCCATGCCGAGGGCCGGCTTGCCGTCGATGCGCACCGCGAAGTCCCGGTCCTGGTGGCCGAAGGAGACCGCGGCCACGTCGCGCACGTACACCGGCCCCTGGAGGTCGTGCCGCACCACCACGTCGGCGATGTGGCGCAGTTCCTCGAACTGGCCCAGGGTGCGCACCACGTGCCGGCGCTTGCCCTCGCTCAGGTCGCCGCCCTTGACGTTGCGGTTCTCGCGCGTGATGGCCTGCCGGACCTCGGCCACCGTGATGCCCCGGGCGGCCATGGCGCGCGGGTCCAGCGTCACGTGCACCTGGCGGTCGCGGCCGCCGAAGCGCCACACCGCGCCGACGCCCGGGACCCGCTCCAACTGGGGCACGATGACGTCCTTCAACTCCTCCCACACCTCGTTGAGATCCCGCTCCGTGTCCACCATGATCCACGAGATCGGGCTCTCCTCGTCGGTGTTGACCGCGCGGATGCGCGACTCGCCCACGTCGGGCGGCAGGTCCCGCACCGTGTCGAGTTTCTCGGACACGCCCAGGCGCGCGATGTCCTTGTCGGTGCCCCAGTCGAAACTGAGAACCACCCGGGAGCGGCCCTCGATGGAGCTGGAGGAGACCTGCTTGAGCTGCTCCACGGCGTTGAGCCGCTCCTCCAGCCGGTCCGTGACCTCGCGCTCCACTTCCAGGGGTCCGGCGCCGCCGTACTCGGTCTCCACCGTGATCTCGGGCCGGTCCACGGTCGGGATCATCTGCACCGGCAGGCGGAACAGCGCGATGGTCCCGAACAGCATCGCCAGGATGATGCCGACGGTCACCGAGACCGGATTGCGCACGCAGAAGTCAACGATTCCCATCACGCCTCGAATCGGAGCCGGCACCCGGACCACCCGGTCTGCCTCCCGGTCCGCCGGGCCGCGCCCCCGGCCGTCCCGCGGGCCTTCCGCCCGGTCCTCCCCGCGGCCCGGCGCCGTTGCCGAGCTGCACCTTGGCGCCGTCCTGCAACACCTCGTTGCCCAGCGTCACCACCTGCTGGCCGGGCTTCAGGTCGCCGTCGGCGATTTCCAGCAGCGCGCGCCAGCCGCGCCCGGTGCGGACCTTCACCGCCTTCGCCTGCCCGTTGGACACGACGAAAACCAGCTCGTCCGGGCCGCGCCGCACCACCGCGTCCTTGGGCACGAGCACGCTCGGCTCGCCGCTGGCCACGATCACCGTGACGCGCGCCAGCATGCCGGCCTTGAGCCGGCCGCGCGCGTTGGCGAGGCCCACCTTCACCGGGAAGCTGCGGCTGCGCCTGTCCGCCTGTGGAACGATATGCGCCACTTCGCCGGGGAAGACCTCGCCGGGGAAGGCGTCCAGCGTGACCGTGGCGCGAAGGCCCGTGCGCAGCCGCGCGATCTTGCGCTCTCCCACCGGCCCGACGGCGAACACCGGATCCAGGTCCACCAGGTCGGCCACCGGCGCGCCCGCGTTCACCCAGTCGCCCACGTCCACGTGCTTCCTGACGATGAAACCGGAGATGGGCGCGCGCAGCGTGCTCTTCTCGATCTCGTAGGCCACCGCGTCCAGGCGCGCCCGCGCCTCCTCGTGCTCGGCCTCGGCCATGGCGATGTCCTCGGCCCTGGCCCCGGAACGGGTGAGCTTCAAGGCGGCGCGGGCGCTGCCGTACTTCTCACGGGCGGCGAGGTAGTCGCTCTCCGCCTTCTGCAACGCCGCCAGGCTTACGAGGCTGTCGTCGTAGAGCCGCTTGGAGCGTTCGAAGTCGCGCCGGGCGCGTTCCAGCAGCGCCTCCTGTTCCTTGGCCGCGGCGAGCCGCTGGGCCACCTCCTCGGAGCGAGACCCCTCCTGCATCTTCTCCCACTGCTTCTTGGCCCGCGCCACCGCGGCCGCGCGCTCGCGCAACGCGATCTCGCGACCCCCCCGGTCCACCTGCAACAGGACCGTCTTGCCCGCGGTCACGGCGTCGCCCTCCCGGAAATCGGCCGCCGACACCCGGCCCGCCACCACCGACGCCACCGTGGTGGCGACGTTGGCCTCGATGGTGCCGATGAAGGAAACCTCTTCCGGGATCGCCCTCGATTGCACGGGCGCCGTCTTCACCGCCACCGCGCGAGGACCCCAGCGCTGCGGCCACGCTTCAACGGCGGACAAGACCGATGCCGCCAAGAGGCAACCGATCAGGAGAACCCGCGGCGGCTGGAGGGACATGGAATGGAGGGACATGTATTTTTGTCTAAACGGCTTGTTTCGGGGATACAACTTCACTTGATTGGACGATGCGCGGTTCCGTCGATCCCGGCGCGTGTTCCGCGCGCAGATTGGAGGATAGGGAGTTTGCCGGGAAGGGGCAACCGTCCGCTCTGGACTTCTCGAACTCGAATCATTACGTTCTGTTTCTCCTTCTCGACAGGCGCCTCGACGCCGTTCCGCTGTTGGTGAACCTTCACATGAGCATGTGGTAAGTGAACGCCTTTGGATGGGCGAAACACGCGGGCGCCGCGTCGGCGGAAGGATGATCGACGGCGAATGAATACCGTGGAAGAACGTTTCGACGTGATCGTCGCGGGAGGCGGCAGCGCGGGAGTGGCCGCCGCGGTGGGCAGTGCGAGGAGCGGCGCGCGGACGCTGCTCATCGAGAGATACTACTGCCTCGGCGGGGCGTCGACCATGCGCAACGTCCTGACGTACTGCGGCCTGTACACGCTGGACGAACGCCCCAAGATGGTCGTCGGCGGCGTCGGCGCCGAGGTCGTCGGCCTTCTCAAACAGCACAACGCCCTCACCGGACCGTTTCGCTTTCGCGGCGTCTTCGTGGTGTTCGATCCCGAGGCGGTGAAGATCGTGCTTGATGAAGTCTGCCAGGCGGCGGGCGTGACCGTCATGCATGGCACGATGGTGGTCGCCGCCGAGCGTGAGGACGGTGTGATCACGACCGTCACCGTCGCCGACCATGCCGGCCTGCACCGGGTCAGCGCCAAGGCGTTCGTCGACTGCACCGGCGAAGGCAATCTGGCGGCCCGCGCCGGCGCCGGCACCCGCTACGGCAATGACGACGGCGTCAATCTCGGAAGCCTCGGCACCCGTTTCGGCGGCATACCCGCCGACCTGCCGGTAAGCGCCGACGACATCGCGGCCGCGGTGGCACGGCTCGGGTCCGACCGCCGGCTCGTCACCAAGGACCGCGGCGTCGTCGCCCGTCTGCCGCACTCGGGCGATCTGGCGTGTTATCTGGTCTCGGCGGACTACGACCCGCGGGATGTCCGGTCCCTTTCCGCGGCGGAACGGGACGGTCGGCGGCAAGCTTGGAAGTACCTGGAGGCCATTCGCACCATACCCGGTTGCGAACGTGCCTATCTGGTGGCCACCGGCCACGAATTCGGCACTCGCGAATCGCGGCATATCGAATCGGTTCGCCAATTGAAGTGGCGCGACGTCGAGGACAGCAACCGCTTCGACGATTGCATCGCGCTGGGCGCCTGGGGCGCGGAGTGGCACGACCGCAAGACGTACGGAAGTACCTACGACTATCCCCCGGAGAGGACGTCCTACGACATTCCACTGTCCTGCCTGACCAGCCGCGACACGCCCAACCTGTTCGCCGCCGGCCGGGTCGCGGACGGCGACCGGCTGGCGGGCGCCGCCATCCGGGTCATGGGCACAGCGTTCGCCACCGGCCACGCGGCCGGCGTGGCCGCGGCCCACGCGGCCAACGGAAGTCCCTGGCAGGCCGCCGACGTCCGCCGGACGCTGGCCGACCAAGGAGCCATCCTGGACCGTTCGGCGATTCCGCGATTCTCGTGATATGACGATAGGCTGGGGTGCTTTGAGAGGCTACCAACGTCCCTCTCGAGGGGCAGGTCATCAGCGACAACGATCAAAATGTTCCAGAAGAGGAGGAGTCACATGCTCAACAGAACCGACAAGAAGAGTTGGCGATGGTCCGCGGCCAGTCTCGCCGGGATCGCATTGCTCGGCCTCGCGGCCATGTGGACGAGCCAGGCCGCGGCGGAGAAGATCACGATCGGCGCGCTGCGTTTCACGTCGCACTCGCCCACGTTCATCGCCAAGGAAAGGGGCTACTTCAAGGCCGAAGGGCTCGACGTGGAGCTCAAGTTCTTCCAGGCGGCCCAGCCCATCGCCGTGGCCATCGCCTCGGGGGACATCGACTTCGGCGTCACCGCCCTCACCGGCGGCTTCTACAGCCTCGCGGACAAGGGCGCGCTGAAGGTCATCGGCGGCCTCTACACCGAGGCCCCCAAGCACCCCGGCATGGCCATCATGGCCTCGAACAAGGCCCACGCTGCCGGCCTCACCTCGCCCGAGGCCCTCAAGGGCCGTAGCTGGGCCATGACGCAGCAAGGCTCGTCCTTCCATTACATGATCGGGATGATCGGCGCCAAGCACGGCTTCGCCCTCGCCGACGTTTCCGTCAAGCCGCTCCAGAAGGTCGGCGCCATGATCGGAGCGGTCAAGTCCGGTCAGGTGGACGCCATGGCCATGGTGCCGCACGTGGCGATTCCGCTGGAGAAGGCCGGCGCGGCCAAGATCATCGGCTGGATCCGTGACATCGGCAGCTACCAGGTGACCACGATCTTCACCTCCAGCGGCAACGTCAAGGATCATCGCGGCAAGGTCGAGCGCTTCCTGCGCGCCTACCGCAAGGGCATCGCCGACTACCGGGCCGTGATGCTGGACCAGAAGAAGGACCCGGCCGCCACCGAAGCCATGGTGGACCTCATCCACAAGTACGTCTACACGTCCCGGCCGCGCGCAAAGGCCGCGCCGCCCATCAAGGCGGGGGCCGTTTTCATGACGGAGGACGCGGCCCTCGACGTCCCGGATCTGAAGCGGCAATTGGCCTGGTTCCAGGCCCAGGGCTTCGCTCCGAAGACCTTGACCGCCGAGACCTATATCGACGCCAGCTTCCTGAACTAGAGCGGTGGAATCCCGATGCGGATGGGGACGGCCCGGCCCGTCTCCAGCCGCACCGGCCGCCACAAGCCGATGGACATCCACGTCGACCACATTAGCCACTGGTACGGGCAGACGGAGGTCCTGCAGGACATCGACCTGCACATCGGCTCGGGACAAATCGTCTGCATCATCGGACCGTCCGGCTGCGGCAAGTCGACGCTGCTGCGGTTCCTGGGCGGGCTCGAGCGCCCCACCCGGGGCTCGGTGCTGGAGATGAGCCCGCCGCCGCCCGACAGCCTCAATCCGCTGACCTATATCTTCCAGGATTTCGCCCTGCTCCCGTGGCGCTCCGCCGCCGGCAACATTTCCCTGGTGCTGGAAAGGCACGGCCTTTCGCGCGGTGAGGCCAACGCCATCATCGACGACGTGCTCGAGCGCACCAAGCTCACGGATTTCCGCGACGCCCTGCCGAAACAGCTCTCCGGCGGCATGAAGCAGCGGGTGGCCATCGCCCGCGCGCTGGCGGTGCGGCCAGCCTGTTTCCTGATGGACGAACCGCTGTCCTCGCTGGACGGTCAGACCCGGGAGCTGCTGCTCGACGACCTTCTGGACCTCTGGGAGCGGGAACGCTTCACCGCCTGCTACGTGACCCACAACATCGAGGAAGCCGTCCGGCTCGGCCACAAGATCGTGGTGCTGTCACGTCGACCGGGCCGCATACGCGAGATCGTGGAGCTGGACGTGCCGCTGGAGCAGCGCAAGGGACAGTCCGGCATGTTGTGGGACCGCCAGCGCTACCTGTGGGAGCTGATGCGCGAGGAAGCGCTGGCCGCGGACCAGGAGATCGTCCATGTCTGACGACACCGGCGGCTCGCCGGTACCCTATCGCGGGGGCGGTTTTAAGCCCAGGCCGGTGGGCGTTGTCGGACCGCTGGTCTTCGCGGGACTCATCGGCCTGTGGGAAATCGCCTCCCGCGCCGGCTGGATCAGCGAGATCCTGGTGCCCGCGCCCAGCCTGGCCTTCGCGGCGCTCGTCGACCTGGTGCAGACCGGCCAGATCTGGCTGCACTTGACGGCTTCGGTCCAGCGCCTGGTGCTCGGTTGGACGCTGGGTACCCTGACCGGCCTGCTGATGGGCTTCGCCGCCGGCCTGTTTTCCCTTGCCCGAGCCGGCATCGTCCCGTTCGTCGCCGCCATCTTTCCGATTCCCAAGATCGCCCTGTTGCCCTTGTTCATCATCTGGTTCGGCATCGGCGAGGAATCCAAGGTGGCGACCATCTTCTTCGGCACGTTTTTCCCCACCGTCATCTCGGTCTACGGCGGCGTCGACAACGTCGACCGCACGCTGGTCCGCATGGGGCAGTCGTTCGACCTCACCTGGTTCTCCATCGTGCGCAAGATCATCCTTCCCGGCGCCATGCCGGCGATCCTGTCCGGCTTCCGCATCTCCACGTCCATCGCCATCATCCTGCTGGTGGCCGCCGAGATGATCGGCGCGGAGTTCGGCGTGGGCGCCTACATCCTGCTGGCCGGCAACCTCATGGCCACCGACGAGCTCATCGCCGGGGCCGCGGTGCTGTCCGTCATGGGCCTGACCGTGAGCTGGCTCATCGGCAAGGCGGAGAAGACCATACTGCGATGGCGGTAGTGTCGTGTCCCGTAAATACCTGGGATAAGTTGCGCAGGATTTTCGTCGTCGGCAAGGCGCGATGACTTGTAGGGGCGACCCGCGGTCGCCCCCCAGTGGCGGGCACCCCGCGAGGAAGACCCCGCGAGGAAGCCCGCGGGCTTCGTCGCGGGGGGCGACCGCGGGTCG